>CAJDVR010000008.1_pt1 | contig 12213 bp, 11 predicted proteins | sample 7391381 | NCBI WGS metagenome assembly CAJDVR01 (sample SAMEA7055695, study PRJEB34461) | soil metagenome | biome: terrestrial ecosystem; feature: Peninsula; material: soil | place: Antarctica | collected 2016
GGAGACGGTCGTCGGGTCCGCGAGATTTATCTTCCGGAAATTGCTTCTGATGGCAAAGTGGTCGAGGTGGCATCCCAAGTCGGCTACAACACAACTGTGCACTACAGCGGCCAGCGTCCGCATTTCCGTGGGCGGTGGTTCATGAACCAAGGATATCCACAATCCTGCTGCCTCCGCGGAAAATGCGGGCCGCGCCATCGCAATCCACCATAACGCCGGTTACTCGAGCGTTCTATTCATTTTCAGCTACCGATACTGGCCAACCCGGCGCGAACCAGCAGCGGTTCCTGTTCCGGGTCACGACCCATGAACCGCCGATATAGCTCATCGGGTGGCACGGAGTTGCCTTTACTGAGGATGTGTTCACGGAAGGCCGCTCCGGTTTCCGGATTGAGAATCCCTTCTGCTTGGAAGCGAGTGAAGGCATCTGCATCCAAGACCTCCGCCCATTTATAGGAATAATATCCTGCAGCATATCCGGTCGGACTGCTGAACAGGTGGTTGAACCGGCGCATCATCGATGGTGTCGGCGTCTTCAGCGGTGCCAAATAATCCGCGAGTACTTCGCGGTCGACATCATCTAAATCCTTACCAACGTGCTGACTGAGGTTGGTGTGCAGCTCGAGGTCCAACCGCGCAAATGCCAACTGCCGCATGAATCCGGACGCACTCAGATAGTTCTTTGCAGCGAGCATTTTCGAAAACAATTCTTCTGGAATCGGTTCGCCCGTTTCGAAGTGGCGGGCAAACAAATCGAGCGATTCGCGGTCCCAGCAATAGTTTTCCATGATCTGAGATGGCAGCTCGACAAAATCCCACGGGACATTCGTTCCCGATAGCGATTTCACGGGCACATCGCTGAGCAAGCCATGCAATAAGTGGCCAAATTCATGGAAGATCGTCTCTACCTCGCGGTGCGTGAGCAGTGCCTGTTTGCCATCCACCGGTGGACTCATGTTACCGATGATCAGCCCGAGATGCGGCTCACCTTGTGCGCCAGTATGCAGTCCATTCATCCATGCGCCACCGCGCTTGGATTCGCGGGGATGCCAATCCGCATAGAACGATCCAAGATGTTTCCCCGATTTTGAGTCATGGATTTCATAAAACTTGCACTCCGGGTGCCATGTCTCGACCGCCCCAGTCGAGTTTTCCGCGCCGGCCTCAAGGAAAATGGTCTCCTTTTCGCCGATGGTGATTCCAAAGATCCGCGAGGCGATTTCAAACATACCGGCCATTACGCCATCGACCGGGAAATACGGTCGGACTTCCTCTTCATCGAAATCATAGTTTTCCTGACGTTGTTTTTCCGCCCAGTAGGAAACTTCCCATGGTTCCAGCTTACCAATCGGTTGTTGGGATTTCGCCGCCTTGTATTGCGCGAGTTGTTTGTATTCCGCAAGGAATGTCGGATGAATCCGATCGTGGAGTTTTTCGATGAACTCGATTGCTGCCGAGCCGGACTTTGCCATCCGGCGGAGAATCGTTAGATCGGCGAAATGTTGGTGTCCAAGGATTTCCGCCTTCTCTTGGCGAAGTTCAAGGATGCGCCAGACGAGGTTGGTATTGTCATATTTTTCGCCGCTACCGACTTCGGTGGATGCTTTCCAGACTTGCTTGCGGATCTCCTCATCGTGCAGGTGTTGCATGATCGGAAACATCGATGGAGATTGCAGTGTGAACCGCCATGCCGGTGCCTCTAACCCTTTAGCACGGGCATTGGCCGCAGCTCCCGCCATGGCGGATTCCGGCAGTCCAGCGAGTTTCGACTCCTCGGTGATGACAAGGTCCCATGCATTCGTCGAGTCCAGGACATGCTCGGAATATTCCTTGGTGAGCTTCGATAGCTCCGCCTCGATCTCTGCAACCCGCTTCTTTTTGTCCGCTGCCAAGTCCGCGCCGGCTTGACGAAAATCCTCCAACGTTTCGGTTACGAACCGCTGCTCGACTGGCGACAAAGTCGCGATTTCCTCGCTCTCACCGACTGCCTTGATGACGTTCCACAGCCGATCGTTGAGAGCCAGCGACGAGTAGAAATCGGTCACCTCCGGAAGCATTTTCCCAAGTGCTTCACGCTGTGCTGGGTTGTCGGAAACCGAGTCCAAATGGGTGAGGCGGCCCCAACCGTCGTTGAGCGCTTCACTGGCGTTCTCGAATGCAAGAAACGTGGATTTGAAATTCGCCGCAGTTGGGTCCTGTGCGCAAATCGTTTCGATGTTCGCTTTGGCAGTCTCCAGCGCGTGACGGATGTCCGGCTCGACAGCTTCGGGAACCAACGTGGACCAGCGAACGTGAAAATCAGGGGCGAGAAATGGATGCATACCCGGGAAACTTGTCCGGGCAGCCCAAAAACTCAATCCCCGAAACCGCGTTCCGGCGGCGCGGGCCTATGCGCCTCTGGATGCACCACCTTGCGGTAAATTTCGGCCAGTGGGATTTCACAACCGACGGATTCCAAGATGAGGACGTCCGCCAAATCGCGGTGAACTTGATACTCCCATCGATCTTTGTCTTTCCGATAGATCTCCACCGCACATGATCTCTGCGAAACCAGCACATACTCGCGCAGCGATGGGATCGACTGATAGTCGTGAAACTTGTCACCGCGGTCATACGCTTCCGTACTATCGGATAAGATCTCGATGACGAACTGCGGATTGATGTACGTGTCTGTGTGACGATCCGGATGATTGATTTCCCCGCACAATCCAGAAACATCAGGGTAGAAGTAGCAGTCCGCTTCCTCAATCTTCACTTTCATGTCGCTGCCAAGAACATCACACTCGCGCTCCTTCAACTGATTGCTAAGCTCGCGGATCAAGTTGGTAGCAATTTGATTATGAATCAATGACGCGCCGGCCATGGCGAACACCTCGCCGCGGACGTATTCGCTTTTGGTGGTTGCTTTGCGCTCGATCGAGAGATATTCGGCGGCGGTCGGAACGGATTTGCGGAGTGCGTTCATGGGCGGATTGAGAAATCAGGATTCATCTGGTGCTGGTGCGTCTTGCGGAACGTAGGCGGGCAGAGGTTTGACGAGATTGGTTGGCAATGGAAAAACTCGGTCGTGGATTCCAGGGGCAATTTCTTGCGATTGCGCGTAGGCGGCTTTGACCATTTCCAGTTTGGCATCGAGATTATCGATATAGTGCAGCGCAAATGCTTCGGGCGTCCGGGGAAGAACTGGCGATCCGAATTCCAATTGTCCATGGTGGCTGCCGATGAGATGCAGCAAATGCAAGCGAGTCATCTCAGTAGGCGGTTTGAGAGATTTCCAATCCTCAGTTTCTGCGGTATGGAGTAGATCGCTCCAAATCTTGTTCACTAGTTCGATACCAATCGGAATGTGGCCTAACATCTCACCATGGATGCTATGCATTTGGGCAAACCCTTGCTCCGGATAGGTGTTTTCCCAGAGTTTCCCACAATCGTGGAAAAGCACTCCGGCGAGGAGCAAATCGCGGTTGAGGTTTTGGTAAACTCCGCAAATCGCATCGGCCGATCGCATCATTTGCGCGACATGCTCGACCAACCCGCCACGGCGTGCGTGGTGATTTTTGCGGGCCGCGGCGGTGCGCGCGAAACGGGCGCCAAATTCGGTGAGAAACATCGCACACAAGTCGTGCAGCCGGGGATCCAAAATCGAGTCGCAAAGTCGGCGGATTTCAGCGAAATCACGATCTTGTTTTTCGCGGGTCTCCGGGTCGCCAGCAAGAAAGTCGGCGGCAGTAGTTTCATCCAGTGGAAACCACGCGAGGCTGGTGGGATTGACGCCATATTGGTTTTGCGTCCAGTGACCTTCGAGACGGACCAGCGCCCCGTCGGCGAGAGATTCCGCGGCGGTATACATCGGCGAGTCAGACCAGATTTTCAGCGAAAAGCTGCCGGATGAGTCGGCGAAAACGAGCTCAAAAAATGGTTTCCCGCCCTTGGTAGTGCGGAGGGCGCGCGACTGGAGTTGGGCGTGGATGGCGGCAACAATGGGGGTTTCCCCCGCTTGTTCCTTGATGGCGGCGATGGTGACAGGGCTCACGTCTGGCAGCATGGCAGCGTCGCACCGGCTGTCACGTTCCGAGGTTTGGGAGACTGGGAAAGATCGCATTCAGCGGCGACTGACATCCGCAGGAAAGGTGATGCGGAATGTCGATCCGGCACCCATGACGCTTTCCACCGCCACCGTGCCGCGGTGGTTTTCCACGATCGCCCGGACGATCGCCAACCCAAGCCCCGAATGTCCACCGGCTGGTCCGCGGACTGGGTCAACGCGGTAAAATCGATCGAACAACCGTGGCAAGTGATCGGCGGCAATCCCCGGCCCGGTGTCGGAGACTTCGAGAATGACATTGGCATCCACCACCGCAGTGCGTGCGGTCAACTCGCCGCCGGCAGGTTGGTGGTTGATGGCATTGGAAATCAAGTTGGCGACGACGATCGCCATGGCGTCCGGGTTGGCAATGCAAGGTGCGGGGTGCAACTCGGTGCGAATGCGGATCTTTTGCTGGTCGGCAAGCGGTTGCAGCAGCGGCAACGAATCCGCGACGATGGTAGCAAGGTCGACCGGCTGCGGGACGGATCGCGGGCCGGCGTCCTGGCGGGCCAAAAGGAGGAGCGACTCAACGAGCGTGCGCATCCGGTCGGCGGCAAGTCCGCAGGTCCCGAGGATTTCTCGGTATTCTTCGGGCGTCCGGTCGCGTTTGAGCCCGCGCGACGTTTCCGAAAGGATGACTGTCAGCGGCGTGCGCAACTCGTGGGATGCATCCGCGGTGAACTCGCGCTGACGCTCGATCGCCGCTGCCAGCCGGTCAAACGTCTCATTCAGCACTTGGCTGAGGCGGCTCAATTCGTTGTCGGTGTCGGCGATGTCGATGCGTTCCGCAAGTTCGCCACCGGCAATCCGCGACGCCGTTTGGCTGATTGCTTCAATCGGCCGGATGACCCGACCAGCGAGCCACCAACCGCCGCACAAACCGAGCAACCAAAGCAGAGCGCCGCTGGCTGTGATCTGCCATCCGAGCCGCCGGAGCGCCGCGCGATCCGCAGAAATGTCGCGGCCGACGACGCTGCGGGACCCAAGCGGGCCGCCTTGGATGATTTCGCGAAATGGCCCGCGGACGGACGGTCGTTTGTCTTGGAATCCTGTCGGCAACGGCGGAAAATCCAAGCTGGCCGGCGCGTTGGCGGACCGAAAAAGCGTGGTTCCCCGGCCGCTCCAAAACGCGATGTAGGTGCTATCGGTGGCGGCGGGATCAAACAGATCACGCATTTCCAGCGGAAACTCCTTGGCATCCTTGAGACTTAAAAATCGCTCGCGGATCTCCGCGGTGGTCGGCAACTGGCCGCTCGGAGGTTTGCGTGATGGCAGTTCCCAAAAACTCCGCATGAACCGGCGTTCGAACGATTCCAACTCGCGGTCGATCCGTTCTCGCCGGTCTTCCACGGCGAGTCGGTGGGCCAGCGTGCATAACGCGGCGATGACCACCATCAGGATGAGGGCATGCCACGCTTGCAACCGCCAGCGGACCGAGTGGAACAATGTGTTCATTCGATGCAATACCCGTGGCCGCGACGAGTGGTGATGAACTCAGCACCGAGTTTTTTGCGGATGTTGGAAACATGGACGTCCAGTAAGTTGGATAGCGTATCGTCGTCCTCGTCGAAAAGGTGCTCATACAACTCGCTGCGGGTGACCACCGCGCCACGGTGCAGCGCTAGATATTCTACCAACGCATATTCGCGGGCAGTCAGCGGGATGTCCCGTCCCTGCTGGCTGACACTGCGGGCGGCGGTATCGATCGTGGTTTCGCCGACGTCGATGACAGCGGACGCATGGCCAGTGCTGCGGCGGATCAATGCGCGGATCCGAGCGAGCAGCTCGTCGCCATCGAAGGGTTTGGTTAAATAGTCGTCAGCACCGGAGTCGAGCCCGCGGATCCGGTCGGGAACGGCGTCGCGGGCCGTGAGCATGAGCACCGGAGTGGACTTGCGCGGACGCAACTGGCGGAGCAATTCCCAACCGTCGAGGACCGGCAACATGCCATCCAAAATGATGCAGTCGTAGTCAATGCCGAGTGCTTTTTCCAAGCCATCTGCGCCGTCCGCTGCGGTATCGACCGCGTAATTTTCCTCGCGCAACCCGGTCGCCAAACTGCGCAACAACAGCGGATCGTCCTCAATCAAAAGCAGGCGCATAACAGGAAAAAGCAGTTTGCGAATAGGAGCTGAAAAGCAGCGGCCGGGAAATTCCCCAGACCGACTTACTCGTGGCGCAGGGCATCAATGGGATCGAGCGCAGCAGCGCGGCGGGCCGGCATAAAGCCAAACAGAATGCCGATGGCGGCGGAAAACACGAACGCGATCACATTGATCTTGGTATCAAACACAAATGGCGCGCCGACCAACTTGGCGAGGCTGTTGCACAAACCGTAGGCCAGCAAAATCCCGGCGACCCCGCCGACACACGACAAGGTGACCGCTTCCACCAAAAACTGCAGCAGCACCTCGCGAGCTCGGGCACCGATCGCCAACCGAATCCCGATTTCGCGGGTCCGCTCGGTCACTGAAACGAGCATGATGTTCATGATCCCGATGCCGCCGACCAGCAGACTGACGCCGGCGACCGCACCGAGCAGCGACGTGAGCACCCGCGTACTGGAGCTCACCGCATCCGCGATCTGGACCGTGTCCACGACCGAAAAGTTGTCCTGCTTATTGGCGGTAATGTTGCGACGTTCCCGCATCAACGAGGTAATGTCCGCAAGGATCGAGGCGCTGGGATAGCCCTCCTCGCCGGACACCATCACTTGGAAAATGTTCTGGTTCGAAAGTTGACCGCTGAGTCGCCGTTGCAACGTGGTAATGGGCACAATGATGTTCGCGTCCAAGTCATCTCCCCAACCAGCCTGACCTTTCGGCTCAGTGATCCCGATGACCATCACTGAAGTCGTCCGCAACCGGATTTTTTTACCGATCGCCTCCTCGCGGCCAAACAATTCTTTGCGGATCGTCTCACCGATGACGGCCACGGGCGCGCCTTCCTTTACTTCTTGGTCGGTGAATAACCGTCCCGCGGAGAGCTCCCAATTGCTGATTTCAAAATACTCCGGAGTGACGCCTTGGATACTGGTGTTGCGGGCATTTTCGCGAAAAATTGCGGATGTATTGGCATTGGCCATCGGTGAAACCGCGCGGATCCCACGGATCTGAGCGCGCACTTCACGGACGTCCGCCATACTGAAAAGCGGTGCGCCGCCGCCGCGCCACCCTTGCCCCGGACGGACTACGATTAGGTTGCTGCCGAGTTTCGAGATCTGGCCTTTGACCATTTCGGTAGCACCCGTTCCGAGCGTCACCATGGTGATGACCGCCGCCACGCCGATGACCACCCCGAGCACTGTTAGGAACGCGCGTGTTAGGTTCCGCCGGATTTCCCGCAGGGCGATAATGAAAGCGTTAAAATACATGTCAGGAAATCGGTCTCCGCCGTTCCGGGTTTTTCTCGTCGCTTTCGATGAACCCGTCTTTCACCCGGACGATGCGGCGGGCATACGCCGCGACTTCGTCCTCGTGCGTCACCATGATCACCGAAATGCCGAGTTCCGAATTGAGCCGGCACAGCAAATCCATGATCTCCAACGTGGTAGTCGAGTCGAGGTTGCCGGTCGGCTCATCGGCGAAAAGCGTCGCCGGGTTGGTGACGATCGCGCGGGCGATCGCGACCCGTTGTTGTTGACCGCCGGAGAGTTCGGACGGGCTGTTGCGTTCTTTGTCGAGCAAACCAACGCTGGCCAAGGCGGCGCGCGCCATTTCATGCCGAACCTTCCGCCGGTAGCCGCGGTACAGCAGCGGTAACTCAACATTCTCTAAGGCCGACGTCCGAGCGAGCAGGTTGAACCCTTGGAAAATGAATCCCAGCGCATGGCGGCGGATCAATGATCGCTGGTCTTTTGATAGCCCCTCGATGCGGATGCCTTGGAAAATATAGCTGCCGCCGGTCGGTGTATCGAGGCACCCCAGCAAGTTCATGAGCGTGGATTTCCCCGAGCCGCTGGGCCCCATGATGGCGACAAACTCTCCCTTCGCGATATCGAGGTCGACATTTTTGAGCGCCTTAAATGCGGCAGCACCCTTGCCGTAGGTCTTGGTCAGGCCGCGCAGGCGGATCAGTGACTCACCGCTCATTCCTTGGTGGTTGGTTTGGCGGTTACAATGAGTTGAATCCCTTCTTGCAGCCCTTCTCCGGTTGCTTCGGTGAAGCGGCCATCGGTGAGGCCGGTTTTCACCAAGATCTCCGCGGGCTTCCCGTCTTGCAGCACCCACACCCGTGGGCCTTTGCTCTGCTCCGATGATTTTGGTACGCCCGGACCGCGGCCCCAACGCCGACTCGGCGACAAGCTTTCCATCAAATTCTTTTTCTCCTCGGTGTCCTTGCCAAGCATCAGCGCGATGTTTGGGTCAAATCGCAGCGCAGCATTAGGCACTAGGAGGACGTCGTCGCGTTTTGCTACGGCGATGTCTGCCGTGGCGGTCATCCCTGGGCGCAAACTCAGGTCGTCGTTGGCCACTTCCAATTCGGTATTGTAGCTCACCACGTTGTTGGTGATCACCGAACCAAAGGAAACCAACTTCACCGCCGCGGTATAAGTCCGGTTCGGCCACGCATCCACCGTGAACGATGCCGTCTGGCCGTTCTCGACCCGCCCGATGTCAGATTCCGCCACCGTCACCACCAAGTCCATCTTCCGCAAATCCTCGGCGATGAGAAAAAGTTCCGGTGCGGTAAACGACGCGGCAACCGTCTGCCCGACCTCAATTGTCCGCTTGAGAATCACCCCGTCGACCGGCGAGCGAATGATCGTTTTTTCCAAATCGCGCTCGATCGATTTCACGTCCGCTTCCATTTGGGCCACCGAAGCATTCGCGCTTTCGAGGTCCGCTGCCGTGCGGGCGACTGCTGCGACGGCGGCATCCATCGCCGCTTTCGACGGCGTTTTCCCACCGCTCAGCCGGTGGAGTTCTTGTTGCCGGGCAAGCGCCGCTTCATTTTCCATGCGAGTCGCCTCGACTTGGCTGACGCGCGCTTTGGCAGCGAGCAGGATGGCACGGTTGCGCTCCGTTTGTTGGGTCAGCTTGGTGGTGTCCAACTTGGCGATCGATTGGCCCTTTTTGACCTGATCGTTCGTGTTCACATAAACTTCCGCGACGGTGCCGGACAGCTCGGATCCGACGGTTACCTGATTGGTCGGCTCGAGGTTGCCGGTCGCAGTCACAACCAGCGAAAGCTCGCCGCGCTTCAGTTCTTCGGTGACGTAGACGGGACCCGTATCGTCGTCCGCGCCGCGGCGCGACCACCACCAACCGCCGGCGGCTAGTGCAATGATCAAACCAATGATCAGCCATTTGCGGTAGGGACTCCGCGGTCGTGCGTCCTCGATGATTTCGGCGAGCTCTTCGCCGGATGCGTCATGTTTCATGAAAAATTGGGAAAATCTTGGAAAAGTGATCGACGGTTCATTGCCAGCCGCCGCCGAGCGCACGGTAAAGCCGGATGTAGGCGATGGCGCGGGCAGCGCGGGCATTGAGCAGGCTGTCCTCCAGCCCCAACAACGACCGCTGCGAATCCAGCACTGTCAAAATATCCGTGATGCCAGCCTCATACCGCAGGCGGGCCAGCTCATCGGATTCCCGCGCCGTGGCGGTGGCCGTTCTAAGCGCGGCAAGTCGCTCGGTCGACCGGCGACACGCGATCAGCGAGTCTTCCACTTCTGAAAGCGCCGTCAGCACCGTAGACCGGTAAGCCTGCCACGATTGTTCCTCGGCCGCGCTTTGTGCCTCGATGTTGGCGCGAATCCGCCCGGCATCGAAAATCGGGCTACTCACCCCGGCGACCAATCCCGCGGCGGCAGATTCCGGATCGACGAGTTTTCCGAGATTTGAGGCATTCAAACCGAGCGAACCAGAGAGATTGAGCGACGGATAGCGGGCTGCGTCTGCAGCACGAGTGTTGGCGGCGGCGGCTAGCAATTGGTAGCCGGCCACTCGCACATCGGGTCGCTGCCGCAGAGTGTCCGCCGGAATCCCGATCGCCAACTTCTCCGCGGGGTTCGGAATCGTTTTTTTCCCGCTGGCCAGCATCCCATCGAGTGCACCCGGTTGCGCGCCGGCCAGCAATGACAGCAAGTTGCGTCCTTGTTCGGCCGATTGTTGCAACCCCGGGATGGCTGCCCGCGCTTGCTCAAGGCTGCCGCGTGCTTGGCTGGATTCTAGCGAATCAGCCTCACCCGACTCTGTCCGCCAATTCGCAAGTTGGCTGGTTTCCTCGCGGGATGTGATCGTCTTCCGCACCACTTCCAAACTGGCCTCGGCGACCCGCAAGTTCGTGTAGGCAATGGCGATTTCTGCGGCCAGCGCAGCTTGCACCGAGTGGAAGTTCTCTTCGGTCGCGCCGACTTGGGCGGAGGCGGCTTCCACCGCAGAGCGGCGTCTTCCGAACCAATCGACTTCCCATGAAGCATTCAGCGACGCACCGTGCGAACTGTCTGAACGGCTTTTAAAGCCATCGGTTTTCGACGCATCAGCGCGGCTGGACGTCGAACCGCTTACCGTCGGAAACAAGGTGGACACCTCGGCCGCCCGCCGCGCACGGGATTCCCTGATTCGCGCGGATGCCGATGCCAAATCCGGGCTATTCGTCAGCGCTTGGGAAATGATTCGGTTTAGCACCGGATCGTCAAAGCGGCTCCACCACCGCGACAAATCGCGGGTCGGCGAGGCAACCGGGAAACCGCCGGCATGCTTCCAATCCGCGGGCAGCGAAACATTCGTGCGGGTAATATTGGCTTGGGGACCGCACCCGACCACGCCGATCAAAACGGCGGTGGTGAGCACTCGTAAGGGGAAAAAATTCATGCAGAAGCGCGCATTAAGTAGCATCGGAAACCTTTAGAAGCGGTGAAGCGTCGCCCACTTACCGCTCAACGCTCAGCAAATTTCATCTGATAGGTTTGCCCGCGCTGCGTCGGAAACTCGATCGTGCCCTCGGCCGACGGAGTGAACGTCGTGCGGCGCCCACCAGAATCCTCCACCACGACCGTCTCCGGTTTGCCCATGTAAATTGCCAAAAACCATCACGCCGAGTCGGCCGTCTGTCACACGCAGTCGCGCCGCAACTCCATTGCGGACCGCGGCGACAGCAAGCCGATCGGGATATCGAGCACCGTGTGAGCACCTGTTTCGCCGCGTTGCTGGAGGCGGTGGGCGGCCCGTGCATACGCAACCAGCACGCTCGATGTGAACTCCGGGTTGCTGTCCAGTTTGAGGCTGAACTCGATCAAATGTCCGTGTTCATCACCGGTTTCCCCGTGATGGAGAACAAACCCGCCGTGCGGTAGTTTTGCGTGATCGCGGTCCAATTCATCCTGCGAGATGAAATGCACGGTCGTGTCATAATCCGCGAAATAATTGGGCATCGTAACGATTTGTTCGGCGACGTCCGCAGCGTCGGCATCGTCTTCGAGGACCACAAAACACTCACGAGTGTGCTTGTCGCGCGTCGCAAGGTCGCCGGCCTCACCGCTGCGCACGTCCGCCAGCGCGGTTTCCGATGGGATCGTGTATTGCCGTGCATCGCGCACGCCGTCGACGCGCCGCACTGCATCCGAGTGCATCCGAGTGTCCTTGGCTGACGCCGCGACCCCAAAATGTTTGGGTTTGCCCGCCCGGCAAAACCGCCTCGCCGAGCACCCGCGCCAACGAAAACAACCCAGGATCCCAACCGGTGGAAATCACCGCAACGGTTTCGCCAGCGACTGCCGCGGCATCCACCGCTGCGAAATATTCCGGGATCCGCGAGTGCGTATCAAAGCTATCCACCACCGTGAACTTCGCGGCCAACTCCGGCCCTTGCGTCGGTAAATCAGTCGCCGAACCACCGCATAAGACCAACACATCGAGTTTGCCCACCCAACCATCGATCTCCGCGATCGGTTGGTATTGCGGGTGATCCAACTGGCGGCGGCTGAACACCGCGTGCAGTTCCATGTCTGCCGCCCGGCCGATCGCCAATTCCGCGCCTCTGCCAAGGTTGCCGTAGCCGACGATTCCAATGCGTATCTTGTTCATGGGGATGGATGTGCTGGGGAAAAATTGCGCCGCCACCGGACGATTCCGCACGCCGCGCGCCGCGACTGCTACTGGCTCGCATTTCCCATTTCAACC
>CAJDVR010000011.1_pt1 | contig 12088 bp, 11 predicted proteins | sample 7391381 | NCBI WGS metagenome assembly CAJDVR01 (sample SAMEA7055695, study PRJEB34461) | soil metagenome | biome: terrestrial ecosystem; feature: Peninsula; material: soil | place: Antarctica | collected 2016
TGAAACGCCTCCTTGTCGCGGAAGAAATTTGTCACACTGATCTGGAGATCTTGGAGTAACGCCGCGATTTCGCTAGGGTGGGTCCGCAAGTAGGTGAGATATCCATTCAGATTTCCCTCCCCACACACCTGCATCCTGCGGCCAACACCCCGCACGATGGTTGCCCGCTTGTAGTAGGGAAAATCATGTTCCGAACGGGTTCGCAGATCGACCAGCACGTCGCGCAGAGATATTTCGTCCCTCTCGTCTTGCTGGGATTTCTCGGGAAAAACATCGATCGCATCCACGAGCGGTAGCTGGATTTTCCTTCGGTTTTCACGGTGAGCCACGATTCGCGCGGGCATTTCGGCCACAGGCAGCACCCAATCCACCATCCTAGTGGCGATGGCGCTGCGCGGCATCCCATCGGCCTCCGCTTCCGTCGGATCTTGGGCAATCGTCAATCCGCCCAGTCCTACCACCGGCAGCAATTTTCCCCTAGGATCTACGATGCCAGCGATGATTTCCACTTCTGAGTCGGGCATGGCGTCGACCGGTGCCCACATGCCATCATTCGCGGATACTGGTGGGTCCGACTCCTTCATGAGCAGCCAACGTAGGGCCATCTCTGACGGAAGCGAGCGATTGCTCAGGACCGGCACAAAGCGATTCCACGCAAGCGATTTGGATCAGTATCACCAATGGCCACAGGCAGAAAGCGCTGCCCCGGGCTTTCAAGTGGACTTCCCGTTGGGGGATTCAGATTGACGCCGCGATCTCCTCTTCGCCATGGAAGGAGAACCGGAACCCCCGACCGGCGTCAGCCGCGCTCGTTTGGGCCGGTGTAGATCTGGCGTGGGCGCGAAATCCGGCTCTCTGGGTCTTCCATGACCTCTTTGTAGTTGGCGATCCAACCGGGCATCCGGCCGATGGCAAACATAACGGTGAACATGTCGGTGGGGATGCCGATGGCGCGTAGAATGATGCCGCTGTAGAAGTCCACGTTCGGGTAAAGTCGGCGGGAGACGAAATACTCGTCGACGAGGGCGATTTCCTCGAGCTTTTTGGCGATATCGAGGAGCGGGTCGGACTTGTTGAGTTGGCTGAGCACCTTGTCGCACTGCTCTTTGATGATGAGTGCGCGGGGGTCGAAGTTCTTGTAAACGCGGTGTCCAAAGCCCATCAGGCGGCGGTTGCCGACTTTGTTTTTCACTTCGGTGAGGAACTTGGTCCCGTCGTCGCCGTCGCGGTGAATTTCCTCGAGCATTTCGAGCACCGCTTGGCGCGGCTGGAGGCGACCATCCGCACCGTGGACGTCGAACAGTTTTGCTCGTGATCCGCATGAAGGAGGAAAATCAGGTCAAGCGCACGGACGACCTCCGGTTTCAATTCGTAGTCCTCGTTGATGTAGGAGAACATCATGTGGAGGAAGTTGGCCGTGTATTTGAGGTCCTTTTTCGGGTAAATCGTCGGCTGCCCGGTGGCTTTGCGGTAGGAGAACGCAGCGATCGTGCGGACTTGCGAAATCAACCGCGCGGCATGGTAGGGGAAAAGCTGCTCGCGCTGGTCAATGATGGTCGGCTGGTAGGATGAAGCCGCGTTGATCATCGACGACAAGATCGCCATCGGGTGCGCCGTGGGCGGAAACCCTTCAAACAGGAAACGCATCCCCTCATGGAGCATTTGGTTTTCCGTGAAAAGTGCGGAAAAATCCTCGAGTTGTTTGGCGTTTGGCAGCTCGCCGTAGATCAGAAGGTAGGAGGTTTCGACGAAGGTGCTGCCTTTTGCGAGTTCGGCGATGTCGTAGCCGCGGTAGCGAAGAATGCCTTTTTCGCCGTCGATGAAAGTGATGGCGCTCTGGCACGAGCCGGTATTGCCGAAGGCTGGGTCCAGCGTGATGTAGCCGGTTTCGTTGCGCAGAGTCGTAATGTCGATGCCGCGCTCGCCTTCGCTTCCCACCACGATCGGCAGCGTCAGCGGCTTGCCATCAATGTTCAAATCGGCTGTTCCGTTCATGTGGAAGGGATGCTAAATCGGCCTGTGCGCGGTATGCCAGCCTTCAATATGCGGATTTTTATCTAGGTATGCGGGTGATTTTCAGAGTGCTGGCGCAAATCACTCGGCGGCGTCGGGGTAGGAACCGAGCAATTTGACGAGCGAGCAATGCTTTCCGAGTTCCTCAAGCGCTTCAGCCACGGCGACGTCTTCGCAGTGGCCCGCGAGGTCGACATAGAAGATGTACTCCCAGTCTTTGCGCTTCGATGGGCGGGACTCAATTTTCGACATATTGATGTGAAATTGGTCGAACGCTTGGAGCGCCTTCACCAGCGATCCGGGCCGGTCATGGATCGCAAACAGGATGGATGTGCGATCGTTGCCGGTCGGCGGGCAGGTTTTTTCCCCGATGACGAGGAACCGGGTGGTGTTGGTGGCGCGGTCCTGGATGGATTCCTCTAGGAGCTGGAGGCCATACAATTCCGCGGCCAACGGACCGCCGAGGGCGGCCGCCCCGTCCGCGGCGTGGTCGCGAGCGATTTGCGCCGCCTTCGTAGTAGAGGAAACCTCGACCAGATCCGCATCCGGGAAGTTTTTAAGGATCCAGCTCCGGCACTGGCCGAACACTTGTGGATGCGAGTAGAGGGTTTTGATTTCCTCCCGCGGGATTGCCGCCATCAGCCCGTTTTCGATCCGCAGGAGAATCTGCGAACAAATGTGGAGAGGAGAATCGACAAATAAATCCAGTGTGTGGGAAACCGCGCCCTCGGTGGAGTTCTCGATCGGGACGACGCCGTAGTCCACGGCGCGGCGCGCTACTTGGTCGAAGACGTCGGAGAAATTCGGTTGGGCCGAGTAGTTCACTGAGTGGCCAAACTTTTTGATGGCAGCTTGGTGCGTCCACGTTCCTTCCGGGCCGAGGTAAGCGATCGTCAGATCGTCCTCCAGCGCGAGGGCGGCGGACATGATTTCCCGGAAAATCGCGCGGATGGATTTCTCGGCCAGGCGGCCTTCGTTCATGGTGACGAGTCGGCGGAGCAGCGCTTCCTCGCGTTCCGGGGCGTAGATTTGCAAGCCATCGCGCTTTTTAACAACGCCGACTTCGTGGACCAGTTCGGCCCGTTTGGACAAGAGGTCGAGCAGGTCGCGGTCGATGGTGTCGATTTGGAAACGGATGGCGTCGAGGTTCACGGTAAGGATTCGGGGTAAAGTTTCATGCCTCGGCAGGGGATTCGTCCGGAGCGGCGGCTGCTGCTGGAGTGCCGTTTGTGACCAGTGCAAGTTGCTGTTCGCCGTCGCCAGCCGGCGGATCCTGCGCATCGTTGCCTTCCGGCAATTTCACTTTGCGGAGTTCGGTGGCGTTCGGCAGGTCATCAATTGAGCGGATGCCGAAATGCTCGAAAAAGAGGTCGGTGGTTTCGTAGAGCAACGGACGGCCTGGGAGTTCGGCACGCCCGCCGATGCGGATGAGGTCGCGGTCGAGGAGTTTTTGGACCATGCCGTCGCAGGAAACGCCGCGCACTGCCTCAATGGCGGATTTGGTAACCGGTTGGCGGTATGCGATGATGGCCAGCGTTTCCATCGCTGGTCCGCTGAGGCGTTCCGGTTTGCGGCCGGGAAACAACTGACGGACAAACTCGCCGAACTCGGCGCGGGTGTAGAGTTTCCATCCTTTCGGTCGCTCCACCAAGGTGAACGCCCGACCGCTTTCTTGATACGACTCGTTGAGCTGCGAGATCGCCAAGGCGACATCGTCGGTAGCGGTAGCCTCAAGCGCCGTAAACCACTCCGGCAGGTCAGTGGACACCGTGCCTTCTTCGGTTTCACGCAGTTTTACATCCTCTGCTTCTGCGATCCGGGCACGCACCAACCGCGCGATTTCCTCGGAGGACAGTGGATCCTGGGAGGCAATCAAGAGGGCTTCGACAATTGCGCTGAGCTGCATGCGGGGCGGCACCTTAGGGACAGGGTGGGTCTTTTCAAGCCTCCCGGCTGGTCGGCGACCATCCTTATTTTAGATAACCGGAACTTTCCACTTGCTGGCCCGTCCCTCAACGGCTAACCCACCGCGCCCACGCCACCCCCGCCCAACATTATGGCGAGGGTGCAATCAATCTCGATCCCTCGAATTTCCCTTTAATCTCTGCGTCATGGCCGCGACGAACAATACTCCAGCATCCGACCCCGCCGAAGAGACTGCCACAGCAGTCGCTCCGACCACTCCAATTTCCGTCGATGCGGAAACTGTGACTGAGGCTTCCGCTCCTGATGCGCCAAAAGCTGCCAAACCGGCAGCCGCTGCCGCCAAGAAGACTCCCAAGCCAAAAAAAGTTGCTGCCAAGGCTCCTGCCAAAAAGGCCGCCGTCGATGAACAACCGGCGAAACCAGTGAAAGCTGCTAAGCCCGCTGCCGCCGCCAAAAAGGTAGCCGCCACGCGGCCGCGCTCGTCAGTGGTCGATTTCCCGGCACCACCGGCACCGGTGAAGCCGCCATTTGTGCCGCCGAAGGCCGCTCCTTCGCTGTCCGGCGAGGCTGTCACTCCCGGCTCCAACGCAAGCCACAGCCCGGAGTTCATTCAAAAACAACGCCAACGTCTCCTCGACTTGCGCGACGAACTCGTGGATTCCGTTTCTGGGATGGCACGAGACACCATTCGCAATGCCCCAGAAGGCTCTGAAGCCTCAGGCAGCGGCCAACATCAAGGAGATGCCGGCAGCGACGCATACGACCGCGACTTCGCCCTGTCGGTCCTCGCTAAGGAGCAGGACGCCTTGTATGAGATCGAGCAGGCGCTGCGGCGCATCCAAATCGGGACCTACGGCATTTGTGAGATCTCCTCGCGGAAAATCCCGCAAGCGCGACTGGAAGTCATTCCGTTTGCGCGCCTCACCGTCGAATGCCAAGCCCAGTGGGAGAAGGAATATGGCAACCGCCGGTTCCGCCCATCCAATGAAGTCGGCTTCAGCGGCGGCAAATATGCGGACGACGAGGAGTCTGACGCAGTTTCTCTTGACGAGGACGAAGATTAAACCACCATCCCGCCCCCAAAGTCATGCCACGCGACATTATCATTATCGAATGCACCGAAGCCAAGGCTGAGGGCAAGCCGACCTCACGCTACGTTACCACGCGCAATAAAAAGAGCCTCCGCACGCCGGGTCGCTTAGAAAAAGTGAAGTTCAACCACTTCCTAAAGCGCCGCACCCTGCACCGCGAACTCCGCTAACCAGCGACATTCTCCATTCCCATGTCCGAGCCAAAAACAATCCAGCGCCGAATCAATTTCCGTAAGGCGAACCGCATGATGCCGCGTCGCCGGCATGATATCCCCGCCGGCCAGGTGCTGCCGACCAACCCGGAACTGCTTACCAAGTTCACCACCGAGACTGGCAAGATTCTGCCGCGTCGCGTGACCGGAGTTTCCGCCAAGCTGCACCGCAAGATCACCAACGCGATCAAACAATCGCGCGCGATCAACCTTCTGCCGTAACCCGCGTTACCGCGGATCCAATTTTACCGCCGAGCCAGCCCGCATTCCACGGGCTGGCTCGTTTGCATTTCCACGCAACCAATCGCGTGAACTGTTCGCCAATTTTTACCTTGGAGCGGTTCTTCTGAGTTCCTACATTCCGCCCGGCGCAAGCTGCTATCCATGCCCAAACAAGATTTCACCATTCTCAACAAGCTCGGGATTCATGCCCGCCCGGCTGCGCAGTTCGTAAAAACTTCTAACCGCTTCAAGTCGGATATCTTCGTCGAGAAAGACGGAGAAGAAGTAGATGGCAAAAGCATCATGGGTCTGATGATGCTCGCAGCCGGTCATGGCTCGGTCATCTCGGTGACCGCCGACGGTGCAGACGCGGAAGCCGCACTGGCGGCCATCGCGGACCTCATCAACCGCAAGTTCGAAGAAGATTGATGTCGGCCGGGGCGCGCCCCGGGACACCATCGATCAGGCCGGCGCGGCAGTTGGCATTTTGCATTTTGCATTTTGCATTTGGCACCTCAGCGCTCGAAATCGGGTGCGTCGCTGCGCAGGAAATTACTGGGCTAGCATCTGCAATAGCTGCCGAGCTTCCGGGAAATCCGGGCGGATTTGCAATGCGCTCGCTGCGGCGGCGACTGCTTCGTTGCGCTGGCCAAGCCGGGCGTGAATGGTGGCGCGGGCGTAGGGAATTGCAGGATCGGCGGGGGCGGCGGCTTCTCCGCGGAGCAGTGCGGCAATCGCTTGTTGCGGTTGGTTGGCTGCGCTGTAAGCAAGCCCGAGGTTATACCATGCGCGGCCATACCCTGAATCGAGTTGCACGGTTTTTTCCAACGCCTTGAGGGATTCCGCGGTGGCTCCGGTTTCATTGAGCGCAAGCGCCAACTTGTAGTGGTATTCCGGGTTTTGCGGATCCAATTCGATGGCTTTGCGAAGCTCTTTCACGGCACCGGGCGCGTCGCCAGTGATGTTCAGCAAGATCGCTAGGTCATGGTAAAACGGCGGCGAAAGCGGGTCCCACTCGATCGCTTTGCGCATTTGGCCGATGCCGGCCTTCGGGTTGCCCCGGCGGGTCGTGAATTGCGCGAGTTGCATCCGGCCGGTCGGTTGGTCGGCGTGCAGGTCGAGCATGTGGGTGAGTTCGCGGCCAGCGCGGGTCGTGAGGTCTAGGGTATCGCAGAGCGCCCATGCGGTGGCGATGCGAACGGACCGGATTGGGTCTTCGAGCAATGGTTTGAGGGCGCTGCGGACGCCCTCGTCGTTATCGCGTGCTAGTTCGCCGAGGCTGCGGACGGCAGCTTCGCGGACCAGCGGACTTTCGTGTTTGAGTTGGGTCAGCAACGGGTTGCGTGCTTCCGGGTCGAGGACCCAGCGGCCAAGCAGATCGGTGGCGCTGGCTTGCCACAGCGGAATGTCGCCGGCAGCTAAGTGGCGGATGAGTCCGTCACGGGCGGCGGGGTCACCACGGCGGGCGCTAGCAATGAGAAGAGCTCGAGTGCGCTCAGGGCGATCCGGTTTTTCACCAAACATTTCTTGGTAGGCGTGAATCGCCCAATCCGTGTCCTTGTCAGTATGGCAGCGGTTGCACGCGTTCGGAGTGCCGGATTCCTTGGTAAACCGCGGATCAGGGATGGTGAATCCGTGGTCATGCCGTGGGTGGCGCTGCATGTAAGTGGTCACCGGCATGTGGCAGGAAATGCATTGGTTGCCGGTGCTATCGGCACCGTGGCGGCTGTGCGCAACCGGGTCGATGATTGGCGAAGTCGGGAAATCGTCGCGACCGCCGGCGTGACAGGTCATACACAACATGTTACCCGGGACGATCGTCTTAGTACTGTGCGGCTCATGACAATCCGCGCAGCGCACCCCGGCGTGGTGCATCCGGCTGCCGAGAAACGCAGTGTATTCGTAGTTTTCATCCCGCACTTGGCCATCGGGGTGGTAAATGTCGGTGGCATCCGGGATCGTTAGGCTGAAATGGTCGTGAAATGAGTCGCCGGGGATCAGGTCGCCGGTGAGTTCCGCGCGGCGGGCGTGGCACGCGGCACACGTTTCCATCACTTGATCGCGGGAAAATCGCGGCAACGTCGGGTCCGTACCGGTCGAGAATTTTTGCTGCCAGTCGACGTGTTCTTTGGCCGGTCCGTGGCACGCTTCGCAACCGACGCTCATTTCCACCATCGTCGTGTGGTAGCTGTTCGATTGCGGGTCGTAATGTTTCCGCAAGCGGGTGTTGTGGCAGGCGGCGCACATCGCATTCCAGTTCATCCCTTGGCCGGTCCAGTGACCCCAATCGCCGGGTTCGCGTTGGTCGTTCTCACCAAAGACGTCGAACCATTCGTGTTGGTGCGGGTCCCACGACAGGTCCTGAGTTTGCAGACGGCCACCGGGTGCGGGCACTAAAAACTGCTGCAGCGGGTCGTTGCCGATGACCCGCACCGCCTCAAACGTGTGGCGCTGGTTGTCTTTGCCGATCGCGAGAAACTTCGCCAACCCGTCCGAATCCACGAACGGGGTCGTGGTGTCGTCGCCGTGGGCGATCGGTTCACCGGGTAGAAACGCGGGATAATCGCGCTCCTTGGTGAGCGCCCGCTCGGCCTGACCGTGGTTCGATACCAACCAATTTTTGTAAATGGCGGCGTGGCAATCTTTGCACGTTTCCGAACCGGCGTATTGCGCGTGCACCTCGTCGTCCGGCACCAACACCGGCCCGGCTGTCGGCGTCGCCACGGCAGTTTCCACCGCGGGTTGGGGCTGCTCAGCTTTTTTTTCGCAACTGGTGAAACTGGCGATTGCCAGCGCCGCAACGACTACTGAAATCCAATGTTTGGTAGTCATTCCCATGGCCACTGCCACTCAACCGGTCGGGCATCCGGGCGTCAATCGTGGATCCATCAGACGTTGAAGCGGAACTCGATCACGTCGCCGTCCTTGACGATGTATTCCTTGCCTTCGATGCGGACCTTGCCTGTCGTTTTAGCGGCTGCCTTGGTTCCAGCGGCGACCAAGTCGTCGTAGTGCACCACTTCCGCGGCGATGAATCCCCGTTCGAAATCGGTATGAATCACGCCGGCGGCGGCAGGTGCTTTGTCGCCCTCGGTGATCGTCCATGCGCGGGTTTCTTGGACGCCGGTCGTCAGGTATGTCCGCAGCCCAAGCAGATGGTAAACAGCGCGGATCAACGCGGAAACGCCCGAGTCGGTGACTCCCATGTCGGCCAGAAACTCGGCGGCTTCTTCTTCCGGCATCTCGCTGAGGTCCTCTTCGATGCGGGCGGAAATGACGACCGCTTCCGAACCGCTATGCTCAGAAGCAAATTTGCGGACGCGGGCAACTTGCGGATGCGAGTCCGGGTTTTCAATGGCCCCGGCCAGTTCGTCTTCGGCCACGTTGCATGCATAAATCGTCTTTTTCGACGACAGCAGGAAAAAATCTTTGATGATGGCTTGGTCGTCTTCGCTGAATTCCAACGTCAGCGCCGGTTTCCCTTGGTCGAGGTGCGGCATGATGATGTCGATAAGCTCGACCTCTTTCTTGGCCTCTTTGTCGCCGCCTTTACCCTTTTTCTCACGCGAGTGGCGGCGCTTTTCCAGCGATGCCATGTCGGCAAGGATCAGCTCCGAATTGATGATCTCGATGTCGCGGATCGGATCCACCGTCCCCAGTTCATGGATGATGTCGTCGTTTTCGAAACACCGGACCACTTGCACGATTGCGTCGGTTTCACGGATGTTGGCGAGAAATTGGTTGCCCAGTCCGGCACCTTCGGATGCGCCTTTCACCAATCCGGCGATGTCCACGAACTCAATCGCAGTGGGCACCAGCTTGTGCGATCCCGAGATCTTGGAAAGCACCGCCAGCCGCGCGTCTGGCACGCTGACGATCCCGATGTTCGGGTCGATCGTGCAAAATGGATAGTTGGCCGCCTCCGCTTTGCGGGTGCGGGTTACAGCATTAAAAAGCGTCGATTTTCCGACGTTGGGCATTCCTACGATTCCGGCCTTGAGCATTGCGGCCGGAGGGTGGGCGACTCCACCGCTGCTGGACGAGGAAAAAGTTCTCCAGCAAGCGGTCCGTCAGGCGTGCGGTTCGATTTTCGCTCTCGTTCGGGGTCGGACGATCAAGAGATTGGAATTCGGGTCCGGTGGTAGATCCAGCATGAAAAGATGCGTAGCCACTGGAATGGGGTCTCCAATACCTACTGACAAATCATATTTCTCGAAACCACCCGGCGGTGTGTTCCGCGCCGCCCCAGTGCGCTGGCTCCTCCTGGCGGCGGCTTGTTCCGCCGGTCCACTGGCTGCGAAGCCGGAGAAATCGCCACAACCGAACATCATTTTCATCCTCTGCGACGATCTCGGCTACGGCGATGTCCAGTGCCTCAACCCGGAGGGCAAGATTCCGACTCCTAACATGGATCGGTTGGCCGTCGATGGGATGAAATTCACCGACGCCCATTCCAGTTCGGCAGTCTGCACACCGACCCGCTACAGCATCCTAACTGGTCGATACAACTGGCGTTCCCGCCTGCAAAGCGGCGTGCTGTTTGGTTACTCGCCCCGGCTGATCGAACCCGGCCGAATCACCGTCGCCGCGTTTTTGAAAGACCAAGGATACGCCACTGCCTGCATCGGGAAATGGCATCTCGGACTGAATTGGCCGCAGAACGACGGCGCGGCCGCCGGAGCGTCCGAGGACCCGCAGAAGGTCGATTTCACGAAGCCGATTGAAGGCGGTCCCGTCGCGCTCGGTTTCGATGATTTCTATGGCATCAGTGGGTCGTTGGACATGCCACCATTCGTTTTCATCGAGAACGATCGCGTCACCGAACTGCCGATCGGCGAGAAAACCTGGGTTCGCACGGGCCAAGCAGCGAAGAGTTTCGAAGCCCCCGAGGTTCTGCCAACTCTCACCGAAAAGACGGTGGACTACCTGAAGGAACGCGCGTCCGAAGCGAAGCGTGACCAACCGTTTTTCCTCTATCTACCGCTGAGTTCGCCCCACGGGCCGATCCTACCAACCAAGGAATGGCAGGGAAAAAGCGGCCTCAACGCCTACGGAGATTTTGTCATGCAAACGGACGCAGCGGTCGGCACGGTGCTGGATTCGTTAGACAAACTTGGGTTGGCCGACAACACCCTAGTGATATTTACCAGCGATAACGGCTGCTCGCCGGTGGCCAAAATCGAGGAACTCCGTGCAAAGGGGCACCACCCGAGCGGCCCGCTCCGCGGCATGAAGGCAGACATTTTTGATGGCGGCCACCGGGTTCCATTTCTCGTCCGCTGGCCGGGCCGCGTGAAGCCCGGAACCGTGAGCGACCAAGTCATCGGACTCACGGACTTCTTTGCCACCTGCGCTGCGATCCTCGAAGAAAAACTGCCCGATACCATGGCCGAGGACAGCGTTAGCATTCTTCCTGTGCTGCTAGATACGGCCGATGCGCCGATTCATGAAGCCGTCATCCATCATTCCATCGATGGATCCTTTGCCGTCCGGCAAGGGCCGTGGAAACTGGAACTCTGCCCGGATTCCGGCGGTTGGAGCGCGCCGAAACCGGGCTCTCCGAGAGCCGCCGACCTGCCACCCATCCAACTCTATAATCTCTCGAACGACATCGCCGAAACCCGCAACCTGCAAGCGGACCACCCCGAGATTGTCGAAAAACTCACCCGCATTCTGGAGAAATATGTAGCCGACGGCCGCAGCACTCCCGGAACTCCCCAACCGAACACCGGCACCATTCGCATCCGCCGAAAGTTGCTACGGCAGTAGCATTTTTCCATCAAATGCTGGGGCGGTGAACAGAGAGCGAGTGATTTCAGATCACTCCTTGATCACCTTAAGTCGGATGAACCCTTTGCCATCGGGCATGGCTGCGATCGGGACATCGTAATACCAAGTAGAAATTTCGAATTCTCCATCCGGAACGGCAGGCCCTGCGGAAATGGCGTGCGTGGCGGATGTCGAATCCCCAAGATGGGTTAGGTTGTCAGCGGCTTCAGCAACCAAAGTTGTGCCGGGGCGGTTCTTGAGGACCCTAGCCTGAAGTGTCAGATACCTGTCGTTGCCAGCCATTCCCAATTCAAAGGCCGATTTGATGCGTCCTTTTGGCAAGATCTCCACAGATGCAATCAACGGGTCGCCGCCGAGAATCCATTCCAGCAGATTCGTTATTCCGTCATGATCCGGGTCTGCGGTCGCGAGACGATCACCGGTTGCGAAATCAAATCCATCTGCCCACGCCTCGTAGCTGGCATCCGGCACAATCACTGCGGGAGGTGGCATTGCAAGATCACGGATCTCGCCACTGGCCAAGGCGTGGTCGTAGATGCGGAAATCATCGATCATACCATTGAAGTATGGGTCCGGATATTGGCTTTTTCCGATGTAGTTTTTAGTCGGATTGAAAGACGAGGGATTCAAGGTGATGGAACCGCTGCTCACCGCCACTCCGTTGACGTAAAGCGTTCCAATATCACCTGCTAGAGTGACGGCAACGTGGCTCCACTGCCCGTCCGGCAGCTGCGGCGCATTGAGTTGTTGTTCAGCTCCGGCGGTGTTGCCATTGGTGGTGATCGTGAACCGCAGGGTGTTGGAAACCGAACGCGGAGTGAGCACCAGATACTG
>CAJDVR010000014.1_pt1 | contig 11969 bp, 11 predicted proteins | sample 7391381 | NCBI WGS metagenome assembly CAJDVR01 (sample SAMEA7055695, study PRJEB34461) | soil metagenome | biome: terrestrial ecosystem; feature: Peninsula; material: soil | place: Antarctica | collected 2016
CTCCAATCCTGACAACTTCATCGGCGTATCAAAAATCGACAAAGACAAAGTCGGAACGCTGGTGATCGACAACCTGTTGATTCAAGAATAATACGACCATGAGTGACGCCACCGCCCGACCCGCCACTGCTGGCTGGTATCTGCCATTCCTTATCTTCATCTCCGGCTTGGGCGGCTTGCTCGCCGGCATCGACTACGGCATCATTGCTGGAGCGTTGTTGTATGTGGATAAAACGATTCCGATGTCAGAGGTCCAACAGGGGATCATGGTATCGATCTATGTGGGCGGTGGCGTCGTTGCCTCATTGTTTGCCGGGGCGCTGGCGGATCTGGTAGGCCGCAAGAAAATGATGGTCGCTGGCGGCCTCATCTTCATCACGAGTATCCTCCTGATCTATGTTTCATCCGGCTTTGCCGCCTTGCTGGTGGGCCGGGTGCTCATGGGACTATCAGGCGGTGTCGTCTGCGTGGTGGTGCCCTTGTTTATGGCGGAATGCCTGCCTTCCCACATCCGTGGCCGGGGCACCTCCGCGTTTCAATTCATGATGACACTTGGGTTTGTGGTCGCGGCATGGATCGCGGGCCACTATGCCGGTGTCCATGATGCTGCTGTGGTCGCCGCCCAAGGTGACCCGGAGCTGATCTTTGCTGCGGATAATGCGGCATGGCGCAACATGTTCCTCGTCGGTTCCACCCCGGGGATCTTTTTCACCCTTGGCGCATTGTTCCTCAAAGAATCCCCGCGTTGGCTGGTCCGCCGCGGTCGGGAAGAACAGGCATTATCGATTCTCAGAATGTCGCGCACAGAACCGCAGGCCGATCTGGAACTGCGGGATATGAAGGGTCACGGGAAAAATGAAGAAACTGTCGATGGCGAAGTCCACAAGGACAGCCTTTTCCAACGGAAATACGTAGTGCCATTTGTAATTGCTTGTGTCGTCCTAGCATGCACCCAAGCAACCGGGATCGGATCGATCTTGTCCTATGCGGGGAAAATCCTCCAAGGCGCCGGTCTCACCGAAAGCCAGGCCGCGACCAACCTGCAAATCATCACTGGCATCAACTGCGTAGTGACATTGGTGGGGGTCATGCTGGTCGACCGCGTTGGTCGCAAGTTACTCCTGACCATCGGCACTGCAGGGATCATCGTTTCGCTGCTTGCAGCGGGCCTGCTCTATCGAAACTTCGAATCGCAACGGATTGATGTGCCGGAACAAGTGATTGCCGGGATTTCCGCCGATGGCCGCGAACTCGCCGTCAATGTCGATGCCGCAACACTCGGGAAATTGGCAGGAGATGCGCCCGGCCAATTATCGATTCTTTACAATTACGACGATGGCCAGGGGTATCGTCGCCAAGGGATCGCATCAGCATTCTCGAACGCAAAGGAAGAGAGTGACCGGGTTCTCCGAGTGCAACCACTGACCGAAAACTAAAGTCCGCGACCTCGGTAAACTGGAGATTCTGCGCGCGAAATACGGGCCAGTGCCATCACCGACGACCGGCGTATGGATCACCGTGATTCTTTGCACATTCATTTCATTCTTCGCGGTGGGTCCTGGCGTTTGCGTCTGGCTTGCACTCACCGAGTTGATGCCCACCCGCATCCGTTCGATGGGGATGGGTGTTGCCATGGTGCTCAACACCGGCGTGCAGTTCCTAAGTGCATTCTTCTTCCCGATCGTGGTCGGGAACCATGGATTCTCTGCCATGTTCTTCATCTGGTGCGGCTTCACAGTGATCTATTTCATTACCGCCGCATTCTTCATGCCGGAAACCAAGGGCAAAACCCTAGAGGAAATCGAAGATTACTTCGCCGGGGGATCGCGCTGAGATCCTCCCATCATTCCAAAATATTACATTATGTCTGATTCTCACAAAAAATCCACCGGATCGATCACTCTGCCCGCCGAGGTTGGCGAGGAAAAAATGGTTGTGGAACTGGCCCACAAGTGGGGCGCAGATGCCATTCGCGACAGCGATGGCACCGAACTTTCCCCGGAGATGCTCGAACTTGGGTTGGAGGTTTACTCGACAACCTGCCTAGTCCGAGCGGAGCAGACATATCCACGCAAACACATGGATCAACTGCCGCAGAAGTTCCTGCGCTCCGATCCTGTCACTGCAAGTGGCGATACTTTGGAAATCGATCCGATGAGCGGATTTTACCGCGATAAATACGAAATCGATCATAAACATTCAGCCGAGAAATATTGGGAAGTCATCGACCGGACGACCGGCGAACTTTTGCCTGTTTCTCAATGGAAATACGATCCGGAAACAGGTAAGGTAACGATCCAAAGCTCCGTTCCCTTCCATGTGTACACGGTAAGTTTTTTGGTGTTCCAGATTTGGGACACGACGTCGATGTATAACCATCTGACGAACGACTGGGATCGCCCGCATGTCATCAGTGTGGATCCATATCACAAGGAATGTTGGGACCATTTGATGGAATTTTATGAGGAGTATCTTGCGAGCCACCCCGATACGGATGTGGTTCGACTGACCACTCTGGCTTACCATTTCGCGGTGGACTCCGACCAAGATGCGGTGGACAAGTTCCGCGATTGGACTGGGTATCAAGACACCGTTAGCGTTCCGGCGCTTGAGGATTTCGCGAAGGAGCACGGATATCGATTGCGGGCGGAGGATTTCGTCGACGATGGATATTATAATGCTGCGTGCCGTGTCCCGACTGACCGCTATCTGGCGTGGATGAAGTTCATCCACAAGTTTGTTGTCAAATTCGGTAAGGAACTGGTGACTCGCGCCAATAAAGCGGGGAAGCGCACAGCAATTTTCTGGGGCGACCACTGGATCGGCGTTGAACCCTATCTGCCAGGTTTCTTGGAGATGGGTGTCGACATTCACGTCGGCGCCGCAGAGGACGGTGTAGCATTGCGTCGAATTTCCGATACGCCGGGCGGGCTGGTCAAAGAATTGCGGCTTTATCCGTACTTTTTCCCAGATGTTTTCCGCGAGGGCGGCGATCCGCTCAGCGAGTCGATTTCGAACTGGATCAAGATCCGCCGCGCATTGCTTCGCAAGCCAGTCGACCGTCTCGGCTACGGCGGCTACTTAAGTCTCGCACTGAAGTTCCCAAAATTTGTCGAACATGTAGCGGAGTTGTGTGAAGAGTTCCGTGCGTTCCGCGATAACTCGGGCGGTGCCGAATCTCAGAAGGCCCCGATCAAGGTGGCCGTTCTGAATAGTTGGGGGAAATGGAAGCCGTGGATCAATAGTTTCGGCGCACCACAGAAGTTCCTCGTGAAGCGTCCAGACGTCATCCAAGTGGCAGGCACTAACTTGTTGGAATGCCTTTCCGGATTGCCGGTAGAGATTGATTTCATCAGCTTTGAGGACATCGCCGAATCCGGGATTCCCGCAGACGTCGATGTGATCATCAATGATGGCGATGCCGAAACTGCATGGAGCGGCGGGCGCTGGTGGGCTGACCCCAAAGTAGTCGCGGAGGTGCGGCGGTTCATCCATACGGGAGGTGGCTTCATTGGCTGTCGCGGACCAAGTGCATTCCAGCACGGTGGCCGCTATTTCCAACTGGCCGATGTCATGGGTGTGGATAAAGAAACCGGCAACACGCTGCAATCGGCGACGGTTCCCGGGAAAGTCGACGCCAACCATTTCATCATTGCGGATGTGGATGGCGGGGCGGATTTTGGTACTCACGAAACATTCGTGTATGTCAACGACCCGGCGACGGAAGTGCTGGCAGCCAATGGCCTCCATGTGATGGCATCTGCGAAAGAATATGGTGCGGGTCGCTCAGTATTCTTTGGTGCACTGCCGTTTGATTTTACCAATGCGCGCCTCCTACACCGCGCGATCTTCTGGGCGGCAGGCAAGGAGGATGAACTGCAGAAATGGTTCACTTCCAACCCGAATACCGATTGTGCATGGTATCCGGCGAGCGGAAAGTTGGTTGTCGTGAACAACTCGGACCAACCAGCTACCACCACGGTTTATCGCGGCGATGGGGCCACCGAGGAGATCACGTTGGATCCCCACGCCAGTGTTTGGATGTAACAGAAAACCAATTTCGTATGAAATTAAAGCGATTGATTCGCGCGACCGTCAGCATGGCGGCCAGCATGGGAATTTCTCACGCTCAAGCCGCGCCGGTGGTGTTGGAAAGTGAAACGCTAACTGCGTCGCTGGATCCCGCATTTCCTCGGATTTCCAGTTATACTCTGAAATCTACCGGTGCGACTCTAGTTGGTCAGCCGACGGAGGTTTCAGCAGCTGAGATCAATGGTGCGGTCGAACCTTGCGATGTGAAGTTCACTCGTCAAGGCGCGGACACTGGTGAATACCAACTGGTATTTCCGAAATCGGAGATTGAAGTCGGTTTGCAGGTAAAAGTCGGCGAGGATGCGGTGGAACTGCGCGTCAGCAGCGTGAAGGAAAATGGTAAAACGTTGCTAAAGACGTTGTCATTTCCGGGGCTGTCGCTTCTTACGGTTGCAGGCTCGGACGTCGGCGCCGAACTCGCCGCGGTGACCGCTACCGGATATGGGATATCGAAGGAGACGCTCGGTCCGGTGAGTGATCTGCCGGAGATGCCCAAACCCGATGCCGGAAACTATTTGTTCGTTTCGAATGGCAAAGTGGCCGCCGGAATCATCGGCAACCATTTGCAGGATGTAAAGCGAGTGGCATGGCAGGTGCGCGACGAGGGCGGGGTGAAAACCGCCAGTGCATGGCAACCCATCTGGCAATACCGCGAACTCGATTCCGAGACGATGGAATTGCCGAGAACTCAGATCATCATCACCGGCGACCGCAATCATGATTCCAAAGTCGATTGGCAGGACGCCGCGCTGGTGGCTCGCAAGTTGTTGCCGAAACCGCTTGGCGCGGAGTTGGTTCGGCTAGAAGTCGGCGACCAAATCGCAATGGATTTTGCCAGTCTTGCGCAACAACCGTTTTTACGGATTCTCGATGAAATCAAGAAATCCAGTTTGCTGACGGATAACATCGGCCAGCGTGTGCTGATTAAAGGATACACCGCGGAAGGTCACGACAGCGCGAACACCGACTACGGCGGGCATTACAATCACCGTGCAGGTGGCCTCAAGGATCTAACATTCTTGCTTGAGCATGCCGGGAAATACAACACGTTGGTCGGCGTGCACATCAATGCCACCGAGGTCTATCCGGAGGCAAACCGCTACAAACGCGAGATTCTGGATCTTGACTCCAACGGCAATCCGAAAGGCGGTTGGGCATGGTTGGATGCCAGCCATTTGATCGACAAGCGTAAGGACTTGTTAACTGGCAACCTTTATAAGTCGTTGGAGCAGATGCGCAGCGAACTTCCGAAACTGGGATTCGTCTACCTCGATGTGTATGGCGAAAGCGGATGGAATGGCTGGAAGATTGCTTCTAAGATTAATTCGCTGGGGCTGCCGCTGGCGAGTGAGTATTCCACCGCGCTCGATCCATGGTCGAATTGGTCGCACAACCGCGCCCTCGACGGACGGATCATTCGATTCATTTGGAACGGGGATCGCGAGTTGTGGCAAAACGACCCACTCCTCCGCGGCGGCGACCATATTGGGTTTATGGGCTGGCAGGGCGAGCGCAGTATTCCAAACTACTTACGGGTAGTTTTTGGTCGCAATCTGCCGGCGAAGTATCTCCAAAACTTTGAATTGTTGAGTTGGGTTCCCGACAAGGAAGCAATCTTCAGCGACGGTGTGAAGGTTGTGAAAATTGGCGATGACGTAACGGTCACTCGCGATGACCATGTCGTGATGACATGGACCGGCAGCGGCACCAACAACCGGTTATTTGTCCCATGGGACCCGAAGTCACAGGCAAAAATCTACGTGTGGGACGAGGTCGGCAGCGAACTAACCCGCGATCTACCGGTCGCATGGAAAGATAAAAGCGAGGTGTTCCTATATCGCTTAACTGACCTTGGTCGCACTTCGGAAATTCGTCTGCCAGTGAAAGACGGAAAAGTCACTCTGATGGTGGAGAAATCCACGGCGTATGTGATCTATCCGGACCAAGCACCGAAACAGGACCCAATGGTCTGGGGCGAAGGTGGCGTCGTCGCCGACCCCGGTTTTGATAGCCAAAAATTTACCGGTTGGAAGGCGGTGCCCGCAGAGGCCAGCGAGGCAGTTCGTTTCCATGTTTTGGAAACCGGTGATAGTTGCTTGCAAGTTTCGGGTCCTGCGAAGGAACCCATGGGAGTTTCTCAGATGGTCGAAGGGCTGGAATCTGGGAAGACCTATTCTGCCTCGGTATGGGTCCAGGTGAAAGGCACCCGCAAGGCGGTGATCCAAGTGACGCCAGAGGGTTCGCAACAATCAGTCCACAATTATGTGTCGCGGACGAATGTCCGCAACCGCAACGACAGCGACTCGAAGCTCGGAACGTTCTTCCAACGGTTGCGTGTCGAGTTCACAATGCCGAAGGGCTCCACTCGCGCGAACCTGCAATTGCTGGTGGCACCGGATGAAACTGGACGGACCGTGGAATTCGACGATGTCCGCGTGGTGGAGGTCGGAGTTTCGCCAGAATCTCGCAACCATACATATTACGAGGATTTCGAGAATGTGGACCAAGGGTGGGGGCCATTTGTGTATGCCTCCCCGGGTCAGACCCAAACGCACTTGTCGGAAACCAATGAAGGAGTCACCCACGATACCGTCGCCGGAAAGTATTCGTTCAAAACCTTCAATGAACCCGCTGGTTTGGTGGTGCGATCGCTGCCGTCGTTTCTCCGATTGAAACCAGCGACCCGTTACAAGATCGCTCTCGACTACATCGCGGAGAGCGACATTTACCATATTGTAGTGCAAGGTCGTGCCGGAGCGTCGGCGACCCGTCTCGACAAGGCGCTGCCAAAAGGCAGTGGCAAGATCGAGGAAACGTTTATCACCGGAACTACCACCGAGACATTTCTCGCAGTTACGAAAACCGATAAGGGCGGTGGTTATTGCGTGCTCGATAACATCGCCATCGATGAACTAGGTCCGGTTTCAGCTGATTCAGTTCCCGACGATGCCGACGAACAAGGGATTCCCGGCACCCAAAGCTCGGTCGAAGATTTCCAGAAACCGTTAGGCCGCGAGTGGAATGTCATTGCATCCAAACGTCCCGGGACTTCGGTCGCTGCCAGTGAAGGCGCACTGGTCATCACGGCGGCGGCCAACGTGAGTGCGCTTGCCGAACATCAACTCCCCGCCGGGACCGTGGCCGTGGAAACCACCGTGGCATCCGATGACAACGGTGATACGTGGGGACCCGGACTGACATTGGTCTGGCCCGGCGACAAGTTGGTTCGCATCAATCTGCGCGGTGGGGGAAATCAGTTCGGCGTCGATGCTACTGGTGTGCCCCAAAAAATCACCGGTTCATTCCAACGCAAAACCAACATGGGCTTGCGGATCCGATGTGAGGCGGAAAAAGTTGTCGTAGAATCGTGCAACGAAGACGAGGAAGAGGAATGGCAATCCGCCGCCGAATTGCCTCGTTCCAGTTTTCCTGGCGATCCGATCTCGGTCCGGTTGGGGAAATCTCATGGCGTTGAGGCCACGGACGATTACGCCGACCCGGGCGCCGACGGAACCAGCCGTTTCACCAACTTGCGGGTTTACCGCCGGTGATGGCGGCGTCCCAGGTTGTAGCTGCCCGGGACCACGTCAGGTCGCGATGATCACTTCGGTCCCGCCTGCTTCCAGCACGTGGAGAAATTCCGGATCGGCCGCTTTGTCGGTGATCAGACAGTTGATGCTGCTCACATCCGCGAAGAAGAATGCGCCTTTTTCCCCGAGTTTCGAATGGTCCGCGAGAAATACGACATCCTCGGCGCAGGCAACCACCCGTTCTTTGAAAGCCGCTTGGTGCACGTTGCTTTCGCTTGCACCGCGTTCTAAATGCAGTCCGTTTCCGGAAAAGAACATCCGATGGATGTTGTGTTTTCGCAGCGAGGTCTCGGCCGCTAGACCGACCAATGACCTCGATTTCGGATCAAAATGGCCGCCGGTGCAGATTAGGTCGAGGTTCGGGCGATCCGCCAGCGCGGAAAAAACGTTCAGTGCATTCGTTAGAATCGTCAGCGGCACATCCGGTAGAAACTCGGTCAACGTGAGCGCCGTGCTGCTGGCATCTAGAAAGATCGTTTCATTTGGCTGGATCCGAGCCGCTGCCATCCGGGCGATCGCGCGCTTCTCATCGCGCCGCACCGCCTGGCGCTCAGTAAATGGCAGTTCTTCGCGGAGCCGCTGCGGTCGACTGGCGCCGCCGTGAATGCGGATCAATTCACCGCGTTTCTCCAGAATCTCGAAATCTTTCCGCACCGTTTCGTCGGTCACACTCAGCGCAATCGCCGTTTCCGTGGTGCGGATGGTGGCGGCTTCTCTCAGTTGCTCCAAGATTCGACGGTGACGATCAATCGCTAGCACAATGTTTGGTTTTCTTTGTTTTTCTGGAAATTGTTGGTTTTTGGTTGACGCGTCAACCAAATCCGGCGAAAACAACCTCACCGATGGCTGCACCGATTTCCCCGTCCATGCCCCGAGCGATCGTCGAACACCTTGTGCGCGAGCAGGTTTACTCTCGCCTTGGGCTGACGCTGCCGACTTCCTCGAAAGCGCCTCATGCGTTGGTCGTAAACATTTCTGCCCGCCACTGTCACCTCACGCCTGAGGCAGTTGAGGCGCTATTTGGTCCCGGCCACACGCTCACGCCCATGAAGGGTCTCTATCAAGACGGCCAATACGCTGCCCGCGAGTCAGTCACTCTCATTGGTCCGCGCAGCCGGGTCATTTCCAACCTGCGAATCCTTGGTCCATGCCGCAGCCTCAACCAAGTGGAACTGGCCTTTACAGACGCGATCGCGCTGGGCTTCGACATTCCCGTCAGGATGTCCGGTGACATTGCCGGCACGCCGGGCTGCATGTTGATGGGCCCAAACGGCTATTTCCAACTCGACCAAGGTGTCATCCGGGCCCAACCGCACGTCCATATGGGGCCTGCCGATGCGCAATTCTACGGCGTGAAACACCTCGATGTCATGAAGCTAAAAGTTCATGGGCCGCTCGGGCTGACATTGGATAATCTGGTTGTCCGCGTGGATCCATCTTTCAAAAATGAAGTCCACATCGATACCGACGAAGGCAACGCCTGCGGATTGAAACCGGATACCTTCTGCGAATTGATCAAATAACTCTCAAACCTCCAACAATCACAACCAACACCATGAGCACTGCACTCGGCATGATCGAAACCAAAGGCTACGTCGGCAACGTGGAAGCCACCGACGCAATGGCGAAAGCCGCCAATATCACCCTCGTTAAACAAGTCCAAACCGGGGGGGGCTTTCTTACCGTCCTAGTTACCGGTGATGTCGGCAGCGTGAAAGCAGCTGTTGATGCTGGAGCCGAGGCCGCCAGCCGCGTCGGCGAGCTAGTATCCTCGCATGTGATTGCTCGTCCGCACAACGACCTGCTCACCCAGTTCGGAATCGCCTGAATTTATCTCCCAATATTTACGAACACAACATCATGGCCAAACAAGCAATCGGCATCATCGAAACCAAAGGTTTCGTCGCCCTCATCGAAGCTTCGGACGCCGCCCTCAAGGCTGCCGACATCCGCATGACGGGATGGGAAAAAATCGGCTCCGGCCTTGTGACCGGGTTCTTCACCGGTGACGTCGCGGCGGTAAAAGCGGGCTTGGACGCTGCGGCGGCCGCGGCCTCGAACATCGGCACCGTTACTTCCGTCCAAGTCATTCCAAGACCTCACGACGAACTGGAAAAGTTCGGTCCTTGGATGAGCTAACTCACGAACCACAACCATTTCACGAACTATGCTCGTGCTCGTTGCCAATCTTGGCTCGACGTCATTCAAGTACCGCCTTTTCCGCATGGATGAGCGCGGCGGAAATGATATCGCCAAGGGCGGCTACGAACGGGTGACAGATTATGCTGCAGTCATCGAAGATGCACTTGCCACCCTCCAACGCGATGGAGCGATTGCCAGCCCGGATGACATCAATGCCGTCGGCTTCAAGGCTGTCCTTGGTAAGGATCTGAGCGGCTGCGTCGACGCGGATCAGCGAGTGATTGATGCATTGGATGGCTTTACAGCCGTGGCTCCGGCACACAATCCGCCGTATGTGTTGGGCATCCGTCAATTTGCAAAATCGCTGCCAAAAGCACGGTTGGTGGCATTATTCGAGACTGCCTTCTATCAATGGATCCCTGCGGCTGCCGTGGAATACGGAATTCCACGCTCGTGGCGGGAAATCGGTATTCGCCGATATGGATTTCACGGTGCCAGCCATAAATTCATCGCGGAACATTCCGCGGAACTTCTGAACCGGGAGGATATCGCTGAGATTTCGCGGCACTTGTATCTGGACGGCCCGCAGCCGGTGACCGGTCCGCCGTTACGGGTCATTTCCTGCCACCTCGGTGGGTCCAGTTCGGTGACTGGAATCCTCAATGGAGTGGCCATTGGCACGAGTATGGGATTTTCCCCGCAAAGTGGCCTGCCGCAAAATAACCGCGTCGGTGAACTCGATTCCGGAGCCATTCCTTATGCCATGCGCACACTTGGGATTTCACTGGATGAAGCAGAACGCCAACTCACCACAGAGTCTGGTTTGTTAGGTCTTTCCGGCGTTTCGAATGACATCCGTGACATCCAAGCGGCTGCCGCTGACGGTAACGCCGATGCGCAGCTCGCTCTCGATGCCTTGGCCCACTCGGTCCGTCATTGGATCGGCGCGTTCCTTCTCGAGCTCGGCGGCCTCGATGCTTTGGTGTTCACCGCCGGCATCGGTGAAAATGGTGTCGCGATCCGCGCGGCCGTTTGTGCCAACCTTCAGTCATTTGGCATCCATCTTGACTCTGCCAAAAACGATGCATGCCGCGCTACCGAAGCGATCATCAGCACCGACGAATCGAAGGTGACGATCTTCGTTATTCCAGCCAATGAAGAACGTGTCCTCGCTCGCGAGGTGTTCCGTAAACTTTCTCCAGAATCACACTCCTAACTACATACCTATTATCATGGCCAAACAAGCAATTGGACTTCTCGAAACCCGCGGCCTCGCCTGCCTTGTCGTAGGCGTGGATGCAATGCTCAAATCCGCAAATGTCGAACTCGCCGGCCCGATGAAACAAGTCGGCAGCGGCCTCTGCAATGCCGTCGTTGTCGGCGACGTTGCCGCTGTGAAAGCTGCGCTCGATGCAGGAGCTGCCACCGCCGCCGAATCCGGCGAAGTGGTCAGCGCCCATGTCATTGCCCGTCCAGACGATGCCACCGACGGCGTTCTTCCTAAAGCCCCGGAAGCACCTGCCCGCGCACCCCGCAAATAATCGGCGATCTCTTCGCCGATCCCAGCTCTCACCTCACACGCCACCGCCATGTTTCTAGCAGAAGTTATTGGGCAAGTCGTCGCCACCAAAAAGGACGATCTCATGGTCGGCAGAAAGCTTTTGGTCGTGAGACCCAAACTGGTGGACGACAAAGATCCGTCCAAATTCAAAGACGGCCAGAATACCATTGTCGCCATTGATACGGTGGGCGCTGGTGAGGGTGAGTTGGTGTTGTTTTGTCAAGGCAGTTCAGCCCGCGCTGCCCATGGCCTCAAACAAGTTCCCGTCGATGCGGCGATCGTCGCAATTATCGATCGCGTCGAAGTGCTCGGTAAAACGATCTACAAAGGCGGCTGATTCTTTCTAACTTTAGCTATTTCCCCTGATGAAAACACTCGATCCTGAAATGCTCCGCTCGGTAGTGGAAGCTGTGGTTTCGCGCCTTGCTACCACCAACGGACAGGTGGCATCCGCGGCAGTTCCAACCGCTGCTCCAGCGACACCGTCATCCTGTGGGTGCAATGGCTCCGGTAGTTCCGCCGGCAAGTTAGGCGTATTCACCTGCGTGGACAAAGCGGCGTCGGCGGCCCACGATGCCCACCTC
>CAJDVR010000156.1_pt1 | contig 11948 bp, 12 predicted proteins | sample 7391381 | NCBI WGS metagenome assembly CAJDVR01 (sample SAMEA7055695, study PRJEB34461) | soil metagenome | biome: terrestrial ecosystem; feature: Peninsula; material: soil | place: Antarctica | collected 2016
TGAAAGCTCGCCCGGGAACCGCCCCCAGCTAATGCCAGCCCGACGCTTTTTGGGTGGTGCGTAGCCGACCGCGCCAAATCCACGGCGGCCTTCGTCGACTCCAGCAGCGGATCCAATTTGTGTCGCCAGTTCATTGTGGCAGCCTACCCACAGGTCCCGGTGGCGAGGGGGGTGAGGCCTTGCGTTTGAGAACGCGTGCGCACGATAGCGCCAGAACGGTGCCGACCAGGGCCGCTCCGGTCACGGTGAGGTAGCCCGCGTGCGCGGAGTGGTTGTCGATGATCCATCCCGCAATCGAGGACCCAGCCGCGAAACCTAAACCAATCGACGTTCCTGTCCACGCCAGCCCCTCGGTGAGGCGATGCTTCGGCACAAACTGCTGCACGAGACTGTTACCGGAGATGATCGTCGGGGCAATGGCGAATCCGGTGATGAACATTAGTGTCGTGAGTAACGGCAGCGCGGAGACGATCGCGAACAGGAACGCTCCCACCCCCAGCAGGGTGGCGCCGATGAGTTCGTCGGAGTTGCCGAAGCGGGATGCGGGCGTTTGCCGGAGGATGTCGAGGACGCGCGATTCATCGAGCACTTTGCGGTTTTGTTCGGCCGGGAAAAACCCTGGGACCAGCGTATTGACGCGGATGTCTCGGTCGGCCCACTCGCGGGCTAGGTTGCGGGTGAGGTTGTGCACCGCCGCTTTGGTGGCTGAATAGGTGAACACCCGCGACAGCGGGTTGAGCCCGGAAATCGAGCCGAGGTTGATGATCGATGCGGGGCGCGCATCATCGACAAAATATTTTCCGAAAACTTGGCAAGCGCGGAACACTGCGGAAAGGTTGGTATCGAGGATCCGCTGGTATTCTTCTTCGGGGATTTCGAGAAATGGCGTCGCCGAGTTGGTGCCTGCACCATTGATGAGGATATCGACCTGCCCGGAGCGATCGATGACAGTCTCCAACAAGGTGTGGAGCGACTCGCGCGAGGTCACATCGACGGGCACGAAATACCCACGTCCGCCGTAGCCTTCAATTTCGGCGAGGCGTTTTTCTGCTTTTTCGGCGATGCGGCCGCCGAGGACGACTTCGGCTCCGGCGCGTGCCAGACCGACAGCCATCATGCCGCAGAGTTCGCCGGTGCCGCCGATGATGACGGCGGTTTTTCCCGAGAGGTCAAACAGGTCTTTCAGATAGGCAGCGGTTTGCATGGGCGGGAGTTTCGGGTGATTCCGCGGAGCTGCCAAGCACGGAGTGACGGATCGGGATTGCTGCGCCGGGTCGCGCTGCGCAACGTCCGGACATGGTGGATTTCAACGCGCTTCCCTGGTTTGCCGAGGCGTCACGGACGACTCGGTGGCTGGCCGGTGTTTCGGGAGGAGCGGACTCGGTGGCGCTGGTGCGGATGCTGGCGGAGGCAAATTTCGAGGATGTGGTGGTTTGTCATTTCGACCACGGACTGCGCGGCGAGGCATCCACCGGTGATGCAGAGTTTGTCCGGGAGTTGGCGGCGGAGCTCGGTTTTCCGTTTCGGGGGGAAGTCGGCGAGGTGATTGGCCGGATGGCCGCGCGCGGAGAATCGATGGAAGTCGCGGCGCGGCGGGCGCGCCACGAATTTTTCGCGAAGTGCGCAGTGGCCACCGGCTGCGACCGGGTGTTGTTGGGTCACCATGCCGACGATCAGGCGGAGACGGTTTTGTGGAATTTCCTCCGTGGTTCGCATGGGATGCGTGGGATGCGGAGTTGCCAAGAAATCGTCACTGAAAACGGCACACGGCTTGAACTGCAGCGGCCACTATTGGGCGTCCGCAGAGCGGACTTGGTCGGTTGGCTGGAGCAGCGCGGATTTTCGTGGCGGGAAGACGCCACCAATGCGGAGCCGATCACGCTCCGCAACCGGCTGCGGAATGAAGCGCTGCCGCTCTTGGCGGAAATCTCCGACCGCGACGCCAACGCCGCATTTTCCCGCGCTGCGGATGATGCCGCCGACCTTGCGGCGTTCGAGACATGGGCGCTCGAAAAAGCTCAGGTTGTCGACCCGCAAGGCCGACTTCATGTCCCGGTCCTCCGCACGCTGCCGGTGGCCCTTCAGCGTGCTGCCTTCGCCGCATTTCTTGCATCGGCCGGGGTTGCGGATCCCGATCGTGCCACCCTGGCCCGGCTCGTTGCACTGCTCGACCCGGCTTCGCCACACTCGGTCAACTTGCCCGGCGGACTCCGCGCCCATCGCCGGGCCGGTCGAATCACCGTGGAGTAAAACGAATTTTCAAATCAAGACAGGAATTTCTTGATTTGAATCCGACGGCGTCATATATCGCGACCGTTCCTAACCAAAACCATGAAATCCATCCGAAAAACGGTGCGTGCAATCGGTTGTGTGGCTGCTTTGAGTGCCACTGTCGCGATTGCCGAAGAAACCCACGAGCTCGTAGGTGAGATCACCTTGCCAGCCGATATCAAAGGCGAGGAAGTCGCCATTCTGACAAGTCCGCCGCACGTTCCGCCCGCGATCAAGCGGTCCCACTCAAGCCATGTGCATGTAAAGCTGGAGGTGGTGGAAAAGGTCATGAAGATGACGGATGGCGTGGATTACACCTTTTGGACATTTGGTGGGACGGTGCCTGGATCATTCATCCGGGTGAGGGAAGGGGATGTGGTCGAGTTTGAGCTGATGAACCGGCCGGGCAATAAGATGCCTCACAACATCGACTTGCATGCAGTGAATGGTCCCGGCGGCGGCGCAGCGGCGTCGTTTACTGCACCCGGTCACAGCACGGTGTTTTCGTTCCGAGTTCTCAATCCCGGTCTCTATGTATATCACTGTGCGGTCGCACCGGTCGGGATGCACGTCGCCAACGGGATGTATGGAATGATCTTCGTCGAACCAAAAGGCGGTCTGCCCAAAGTCGATCACGAGTTCTATGTGATGCAGGGTGATTTCTATACGAAAGGACGCTACGGCGAGCAGGGTTTACAGCCGTTTTCCATGGAAAAGGCCATCGATGAAAAACCTGATTATGTGGTATTCAATGGCAGTGTAGGATCGATGCTCGGCGACAACGCGTTGACCGTGCAACGAGGAGAAACCGTGCGCCTATTTTTTGGCAACGGCGGGCCAAACCTAAGCTCTTCGTTCCACGCGATCGGTGAGATTTTCGACAAAGTGTATGTCGAAGGTGGTCTTGGAATGGTGAACAAGAATGTGCAAACCACGATGGTGCCGGCCGGTGGCGCTGCGATTATGGATTTCAAAGTCGATGTCCCAGGCAACATCATCTTGGTGGACCACGCACTCACTCGCGCATTCAACAAAGGTGCTCTGGCGATGATCAAGGCGGAGGGCGAGCCCGACCCATTGGTCTACTCCGGCAAGCGGAGTGACAAGATTTACCTCCCGGAAGGCAGCACGCCGCAGATCATGCCGGACCAAGGCACGCCGTTGGCGGTCGCCGCCAACAAAGAGGAACGGATCGAGCGTGGCGCGAACGTATATGCGTCGAACTGCGTTGCTTGCCACCAAGCGAACGGGCAGGGGATTCCTGCGGCGTTCCCGCCAGTTGCCGGTTCGGACTACCTAAACGAGGATAAAACCCGCACGATCAAAACCGTGCTGCACGGCCTCAACGGCGAGATCAAAGTAAATGGCAATTTGTTCAATAGCGTAATGCCGGTGCTGGCCCTCAACGACGAGGACATCGCCAACGTGCTGACCTATGTGTATAATTCGTGGGAGAATAACGGAACCGAAGTCACCCCGGCCGAAGTCGCAGAAATCCGCGCCGCGAATTAAATGAAATCATTGCTGGTCATCGCCACTCTCGTTGGTTGCTGCTTATCGGCAGCGACTGGCGAGTCCGCCGCCGTTTCCCCGCTCGTTCCGATTCGCGGTGGAACTTACCAACGGCCACTGGAAAAAGGTGGCGTGACCCGCGACGTCGCGGACTTCCAAATCGATGTCCGCCAAGTCACCAACGCCGAGTATCTCGCGTTTGTGATCGCGCACCCCGAATGGCAAAGGTCGCGCGTGAGCCCGCTTTTCGCCGATAAGGCATATCTCACGAAATGGCTCGGCGATACCGAGTTGGGGCCGTCCGCGCCTCCCACTGCACCCGTTGTCTGCATTTCTTGGTTTGCTGCACGAGCCTATCTCAAATCCGTCGGGAAGCGACTGCCCACCGTGGACGAGTGGGAATTTGTTGCCCGCGCCGATGCCAAATCCGCCGACGCCAATCTCGACCCTGCATTTAAAGCGAAAATCCTTGATTGGTATTCGCGGCCGGAACCACCGGTGCTCCCTGCCGCTGGATCGCTCGAACCGAACCTCCACGGGGTCAGCGGGATGCACGGAATTGTTTGGGAATGGACCGCTAACTTTATTTCCGCCATGTCGAGCGGCGAGGCCCGCTCGGACGGTGCGTTGGACACCCAGCAATTCTGCGGTGGTGGCGGTGCAGATCCTAGTCAAGCCACCGAATACGCGAATTTCATGCGGATGGCATTCCGCTCCTCGCTGAAAGGCGACTTTTGTCTGCCGGGCCTTGGATTTCGCGGGGCCCGCGATGCGGAAACTGCCGCTCCTCCTACTTCCACCATCCCATGAAACATTACCTATTGTCCGTCGCTTTGTTGGCCGCTCCGCTGTATGCTGACGACGCCCCGCACCCAGCTCCAGCGGCGGATGCCGCGTTGCCTGCCACATCCATTTATACCCTTGGCTCCACGTGGAGCGACCAAAATGGTAAGCCGCTAAAATGGTCGGACTCGGTCGGCACGCCGCGCGTCATCGCCCTCGGCTACGCAACGTGCCAAGGTATTTGCCCGCGCATTATCGCCGATATGCAACGTATCGAAAAACTGTTGAATGATAAAAGACTCAAATTAATGAAGACGATAACAAAATTAAAAAGAGAAGACTACTGGACCTTGATACAGCTTATGTTGACTCGAAATGGCTGTTACTCTCGGCGTCCGCTACGATCGCCTCCCGAACGGTATCGATTTCGCCCATTCCTACCTCATCGCCATCGTTGGCCCGGATGGGAAAATCCTCCATAAGTGGACCGACTCCAAAGAAGGTCCGGAGGCTTCGGCCAAAGCGCTTAACGCGTTGCCGATGTTGTAATGGTTGCGCTCGTCTTCAGTCTTCGTCCTTCTTGAAGAAACGTGGCGCGTGCCATGCGATCCAGAGGGCGGAGGCGGCGGCCCATGTCCAAGCAGCGTATTCGTAGTGGGAGATGGTGACGCGGGGGAGGAAATCCCCGGACAGACGGGTGAACGCGGCGAGGACTACGCCAAAGACAATCAGACGGGCAGTCCATGTGCGGTTGGCGAAGCGCTCGACCGATCCGCTATGGCCAAACAACACGCGACTGGCAGCGATGAGACAAACCAGTCCGAAGCCGCCAATGAACAACAAGTGCTCCAAGCCGATTCGTTTGGCATAAAAGAAGATCGGTGCGATGAGGCCGACCATCACCAGCGGCATGCACCAGAACCGCAGGCCGTTAGCGAGCGTGCCGACTTTTTCCGAGCCCTGTTTGCCGAACCAACGGACATGGGAGATGGCAAACCCGAATGCGGCGGCCCGTAGTAACATCCCGGCTGTAGGATTCAGCCAAACTTCTATCGGGAAACTGGCAACCAACATGGCGGCAGCCAGCGACATCCTGCGCCACGATCGGCGGGTGGCTGCGCCGGGAGCAGTTTCGCCAAAGTCATTTCCCAACAACCGTGGGAATAAAAAGATTCCCACTCCCATGATCGGTCCTAACAAAAATCCCTGATAGAGAAGCAAGCCGGCGAGGCGACTTGCTTCCGGGTGAAACCGCCATTGCGGGACCAGCCACATAATGGTCCCGGCGAGACCACACAAAAGGCCGGTTGCCGCCAGCAACAAGGGCGGAGGAGGTAGGTCTTTCCGGAAAAACACGAGCCGCACCCCCAGCGCGAGGATGAAGATGGAAAGCGCCGCAAGGAATAATCCATCGCCCCATCGGGTGAGACCGCGGAGGTGGCAGATGGCACTTGCAACATGCAGTGAAAACAATGGAATTAACTCCCAGGGTTTGAGGCGCGGCGCCGTGATCATTCGCGGACCAGCGGTGCCCAAAAACCCAAATACGAAGCCACCGCCAAACGCTTGGATCATGATGTGGGCGTGGTTGATGGCCGGGTAAAACGACAGCATTCCACGGTAAAACATGGACCACATCATTACGCCGGCGATGCCGAACAACGGCGCGCTCAGGAAAAATAATCGGTATGGCTCACTGCCCAGCCATAGCAGCGGACTGGTGAATTGACGTTTCTTTCTTTTGGCGTGCTTACAGCGAGGAAAACTCATGAAAACTGGGAAAACCGGGAATGGGTCATGCGGTAGGCGATTCGCGGTAGCTGGCGTAGCGCGCTTTTTGCTCCGGTGTCAGATTGGTCGGGTCGTACCTCGGATTCGACAAGGCATGAATCTTCGAATGAATCACTCGCGCCATATCTTCCGCGCAGCGGACGATGTGGATTGCATTCTCGCCGGCAAACAATTCATCGACCGTTTGGCGGAACAACTCGAGCCAGCGCTCAAAGAGCGGCCAGCCCATGTCGGTTTCTGCTAACAAGTTCGCGTGAACAACCAGTGGGTTGCCGCGAAATGTCCCCGCGCGGAAAAGCACGGTATCCCAGAAATTATACAACTTCGGTAGGTGCGTGTCCCAATCGACTTTGGCGACGCCATCGAAGACGTGGCCGAGCGGGCCGTCGGCACGCACTTTTCGGTAAAACGCATCTACCAGCGTAATGATGTCGGGACGGCCGAGAATGTCGGACTTAAGAGAAGCGGGATCCATCGTTAGAATGTATAATCAAGTTGCACGCTGGCCTTGGTTGCGGAGGCGTAGCGGGCGTCATTAGTATCGAAATATCCCAACATGGCGGTGGCAGTGAAATGGTCGTCGAACTTTTTCACTAGCAGGGAATCAAAGCCGAAGCCAAAGCTGGTGTCCACGTTGTTGTCGCCGAAGAAGTGGGCGACGTTCGTCCATTTGAGGTCCCATGGCAACGGCGCAGTGTGCGAGATATAGGTATCGGTCAGGCCACCGGTGGTGCCCGCCGCGCGGAGCGGGTCGGTGGTGTCGGCAAACCCGTTCATCGCGTGCAGTGTGGCGAGCGGGGTTTGAAATCCTTGGTCGAGTTGCTCGACGCCCACTGTGAGTTTGCCGAATGGTAGCGGCGTGGTGGCGTGGACGTGGAAATACAACGCTTGGCGATCGTTATCGGGGCCGGCTTTGTCTTGAAATGCAAATTCGGCGTGGGTATCGAAGATGCCAAGCGGCGCATCCGCGCTGATGCCAAAGGTATTGTTGTCCCAACCGGTCACCGCGGTGTCATGGAATTCCATGAGATATGCGTAGCCGCCGACGGTAACATTTTCCCATCCCGAGTAGCTCCCGCGGATGAGGTGGATGTTGGCACCGACATCCGAGAATGCGCCATCTGCTTGGTGGCCGAAAATTCGGTTTACACGGTTGATCCATGCATAGCTGCCGTGGAAACCATTTTCCGAATCGTAGGCGACGGACGCGGCATCGTAGGTTTGCTCGTTTTGACGCCAACCGACATTACCGATGAATGCGGAATTGTCATAAATGATCCGCTGGCGGCCAATTATTACAGTGGTGTCGAACCCTTGGTATTGGACCAGAGCTCGGTTGAGTTCTGCATTTTGCGGGTCGGCGATGAGCGAGTTGGCGGGGTCGAATGGCCGCGCACCGGGTGCACCGCCGTGGTAGTCGTCGATGGCGGCGCCAGTGAACTCGCCTTCTGCCAGCGCGGAAAATCCGTGCCATGGCCGGGTTTTTAGGCCGGGTCGGACGCGCAATGTGAGGGCGTGCGAGTCATCGAAGTTTTCGATGTTCGAAAATTCGTATCGGACGCGCGCATCGAACATCGGGATGAGCCACGCCGGCCCGGCCGCCACTTCCGTGGGTGCGGATGGGGATGGCGCTGGGCCGGCGTGGGCGATGGTGATGCTGGCGGCTGCCAGCAGCAGGGGGGCTTTCATGCGGGTGAGTTCGTTTGGGATGGGTTTAGGCTGGAAGAAGCAGTTGGTCGCGGATCTCGGCATCGGTTAGGTAGCAACCTGGGTCGGAGCCGTGGATGTGATCGTTGGCAGTGGCGGCACGAGTGCGGAAACCGCCGCCGCAAATCGAGAACCATTGGCAATCCCCGCAGCGGCCTTTGATGAGCGTTTGGCGTTCGGAATTGGTGAGTTGGCCGACCGAGCGGATTTCCGCAAGTTGCGCGGCGGACTCGGGGTGGCTGCCGTCCCAGATTTGGGAAAATGGGGTGCGCTTGACGTTGCCGAGTTGGACGCTTTGCCAGAATTGGTCCGGGTGGACATTTCCCTGGGTATCAATGTTCGAAACGCCGCGGCCAGAGCTGTTGTTGCCGCCGCCATTCCACTCGAGGAGTTGGCGGGCCTGCTGCAAGCCGGGGTGGTTTTCCTGCTGCATCCGTAAGAGCAGATATGGTCCATCGGCGGGTTGGGTGACGGTGAGAACTTCGCGGCGGATTCCTTGGCTGTGCCAAACTTTCACGCGGTCAATTAGGGTGTCGAGGGCGTGGCGAGATTCTTCCGGACGGAGGATTTGCAGTTCAGTGCCACGGCCGGAAGGAACTAAATGGTAGAAGCACACACGCTGGATTTCTTGTTCTTCGATGAAATCCAAGATCCGCTCGATGTCGGAAACGGTGTGGCGGGTGAGGGTGAGTCGCAGCCCGGTTTTTTGGCCGACATCATGGCAGTTGCGGAAACCTTGGACGGCTGCTTTGAAGGCGCCTTCTTTACCGCGGAACTGGTCGTGGATCTCGCCGATGCCATCCAGCGAGATGCCGACGTAAGCAACTTGCGCGGCTTTCAGCAGAGCGGCTTTTTCCGGCGTGATGAGTGTGCCGTTGGTGGAAATCGTTAGTTTGAGTCCGTGTTCGGTTGCGTAATCGACGAGGTCGAAAAACCGTGGGTGGATCAATGGCTCACCGCCAGAAAGCAGCAGCGAGGGAATTTCGTAGGCAGCAAGATCGCGGACGACGGCTTGCATTTCCGGCCATTCGAGTTCGCCGGGGTAGCGGGCGGCCATCGAGTCCGAGTAGCAATGGACGCAGCGCAGGTTGCAGGTGCGGGTGATGTTCCAAACTACGATGGGTTTGCGGGTGCGGGCACTGGCGGCGGCATCTGGCCCACGGCCGTAGCGCAATCCATCTGCGGGTTGTTGGTGGCCGGTCCAAAGTCGAGTCAGGTTGATCATGATCAGTTGTTTGGTTGGAAAGATGGGAGGGCCGGTTTCCAGAACGGGAGCCGCCGCAGATGTTGCGGAATTCGCAGCGGCCGCACTTGCCGCCGAGTGCATCCGAGTCTCGCAGAGAGACGAACAACGGGTGTTCGCGGTAAATTTCGGCGACGTGGCGGTCGCGGACATTGCCGCAATCCAATGGCAAAAATCCGCTGGGACTGACGACGCCGGTGTGGGAAATGAACATCACGCCGCGGCCATCGCGGATGCCAAGCGGCGCGCGGAAACCTTTGCGGTTGGCGGGTCCGCCTTTTCCGCGTTGGGCAAGAACCCGGCGGAAATGGTGACCTTCCGTGGTTTTAATCCCAAACGGGGCTTTACCGACCATGTCCGCCATTTCCTCAAACACCCGTTCGAGGTCGTCGGGATCTGGCAGATCGGCGGCACCCGCGCGGCCAGTCGGGACGAGGATGAACACGCTCCACATCGCTGGTTTCCACTCGAACATCAATTCGCGGAAGGCAGGAAACTCCGCCAAGTTGCCGCGGGTGAGAGTGGTGTTGATTTGGATCGTGAGGCCGGCGGCTTCCGCCATTTTCATCGCCTCGATCGTCCGGTCAAACGTCCCGCGGACGCCGCGGAATTTGTCGTGCGCCTCACGGGTCGCGCCATCGAGACTCAACGAAAGCCGCTCGATCCCCGAGGCACGGATGGCATCGAAATCTGAGTGGATCAGGCGAGCAGTAGCAGACGGGCTGAGGCCAACCCGCAAGCCGGCGGCCGTGGCGCGCTTCGCAATGTGGAGCACGTCTGGTCGCATCATCGGGTCGCCGCCGGTGAGCACCAACATCGGCGGAGCAAGCTCCGCAAGCTGGTCGACAAGCCGGTCGGCATCGTAGCGCGTCAGTTCGTTTGGGTCGCGGCGATGTTGCGCTTCCGCCCGACAATGCGAGCAAGCAAGGGCGCAGGCGCGGGTCACTTCCCAGAATACCAAAAACGGACGTTCCGCGAAGGGATCCTTCGAAACGGGGCGGGCAAATGCCTCGGCAAACCCGGGCGGCATAGGGGCGGCAGGTGTGATCATGGACGTCACGGACTGAGCTTGAACTGCAATTTTGAGAAAGGGAAGGAAATCACGAGGAATTTATCGTTGATGTCTTTGGCCGCGTTTGCGTAGCGTTTGCGACCGCAAAAAGCTGGCGCAGGCGCGGCTGGCCGTGCACCACTTTCCCGCCTTTCCGCTATGTTCAGTTACAGCAAACTTGCCCAATCCGCGATTGCCGCGGTCAGTTATCTAGCATCCGTTTCGCCGGAGAGTCGGCTAGCAGGGAGCGCAGAGATCGCCGAAAAGCGGCAACTATCGCGGGTGTTAGTAGCGAAGATTTTAACCATATTGTCCGCGGCCGGGTTTGTGGATGGAAAACCTGGGCCATCCGGCGGCTATCGGTTGGCGCGGCCACCATCGGAGATCACGCTGCTGGATGTAGTGAAATTGTTTGAGGATCCAACCGACCGGGTGATGTGCCCGTATGGTCCGAATTGGTGCGGCGTGGGGCCGAACTGCCCGCTGCACAATACATTCATCGATATCCACGATAAGGTGCTCGAACGCCTGCAAACGGAGACATTTGAACAATTCGTAGCAGCAGTGCATGCATAGTCCGATGCGATTGCAATTTCCCGATCGGGCGGTCGAATTTCCCCGCCGACCGCTGGTCATGGGCATCGTCAATGTGAACGACGATTCGTTTTCCGGCGATGGGACCTTGGATTTTGCGGCTGCGGTGGCGCTCGCTCGGTCGCACGTCGCGGCGGGTGCTGATGTCATCGATGTGGGTGCAGAAAGCGCGCGGACGAACCGCGACGCAGTGCCGGTGGCGGAAGAATTGCGGCGGTTCGATGGGTTTTTCGCCCGCTGGAACGATGTTTGGCAGGGGGTGGAGCCACGGGATGACAGCCAGATTTGGCCGCCGATCCTCTCTGCCAACACATGGCGGTCGGAGGTGGCGCGTGGGGTGTTGCGCGACGGCCAAGTGGAATTTCTCAATGATATGGGGGCGCTGCCGGACGATGAGAATGCCCGGGTTTGTGCGGATGCCGGGGCTGCGTTGCTCGTCATGCACAGCGTCGGCGAACCGAAAATCCCGCATTTCCAACAACAATGGCCGGATGTCACCGCCGAACTCGAACGGTTCTTCGCGGAAAAAATCGCGCTTTGCGAAAGAGCGGGACTGTCCACTGATGCGCTGGTGCTCGACCCGGGGATCGATTTTGCGAAGCAGCGTGACGACAACCTGCAGGTGTTCCGCGACTTGCGGCGGTTGCAGGCGTTCGGTCGGCCGGTGCTAGTGCCGGTGTCGCGGAAAACCGTGATCGGTGAGGTGCTCGGGCTGGATGATCCCGCTGCGAGGGATGCGGGGACCGTCGCGTGTATTTCGTCCGCGATGACCGCCGGTGCGCAACTTTTCCGCGTCCACCATGTGGATGCCGCATGGCAGGCCGTGAAAATGCTGCATGCAGTGGGAGCTGGGTAGGGCGGTCTGAGGTGGCGCGGCATCGCCGAGGCCGCATGCCAATGGGCGGAGAAAGAGGAAGCCCATGGACATGCTGTTTCAGCACCTCATGGGCCCGGCTTTCACACCTCATTGGCTGCGCTCCCGGCGATAGCGCGCCA
>CAJDVR010000005.1_pt1 | contig 11776 bp, 1 predicted proteins | sample 7391381 | NCBI WGS metagenome assembly CAJDVR01 (sample SAMEA7055695, study PRJEB34461) | soil metagenome | biome: terrestrial ecosystem; feature: Peninsula; material: soil | place: Antarctica | collected 2016
GACCGATGTCGGTGATGCCGAGCAAATCCTCCCATATGGCGGTGAGGCGAGACGTCGTGGAGCATGCTGGATTGGTCGAAAATTTGGCCGGCTTGGGTTCCCGAGTTGCGGGTTTCACGTTGCGCACCGGATGCCGACCATTTTTTCGGTGGAGAAATTCCAGTGTTCCATCGGCGCTACGGCGGCAGATGTCGCCGGTCCGCAGTAAGCGTCCAAATTGCGGATGGTCCACGAAGTCGTCGGCGCGGTTCTCTGGGTCACGGAAATACCCCGCCGCCAAGCCGTCGCCGCCAGTGAAAAGTTCGCCAGGGATGCCGATGGGTACGGGTCGCAGGAAATCATCCAAAAGATAGACGGTTGTGTTGATGATCGGCCGACCGATCGGAATCGAAGGACGCTCAAGATCTTCACGAGTTACTTGATGCCAAGTTGTTACAGTAGAATTTTCGGTTGGACCATAAGCGGTGAGGATGCGCGTATTCGGTAGGTTTTGTAGAGCACTACGGGCGGTATCTGACGCCAAAACATCACCACCAGCGAGCAAGGTGCGGACGGATTTCAGAGCTGCTGGTTGTTCGTCTAGCAATGCTTGGAGAACGCCAGAATGGAGCCACATGACGGTTACGTGGTGGTGTTCGATGGTTTCCGCGAGTTCATCGAGTCCAAGATCGGCAGGCGGGATGACCAACCGGGCTCCAGTCAGTAACGCACCCCAAATTTCGAGAAGAGAGGGATCTAGTGCGATCGGAGAGGCGTGCAAGACGACATCGTCGGGCTGGATTTCCAAAAACTGAGGATCGCGGACGAGGCGGATGATGCCGCGGTGAGGGAGTAGCACCGCTTTGGGCGCGCCGGTAGTTCCCGCTGTATAAAGCAGATGGGCAGGGCTGGCCGAAGTGATGGCAGCGGGGGGAAATCCAATCGCTGGGTCGCCGGTGCCTGCTGTGGGAAGCTCGATGGCGGTTCCGCACCAGTCAGGCGGGAGAGGCTCGTCGAACAGTGCGACCCTAGCGCAGGTATCTCGCAGCCGAGCGGCGAAGTTTCCCGAGATTTCCGCGGGATCAAATGCCGCGCAGCACCCGCCAGCTAGGATGGTGCCGAGAAGGCCAGCGATCCTGTGGGCACCGGGGCGGGCGACGATTGCGACGACATCACCCGGCTGCACGCCGGCCGCAGCAAGGTCGCGAGCGACCTTGACGGCATCGGCACGGAGTTGACGGTAAGTCAGTTGGGTTTCGCCATGGGCCAGCGCGATGCGATCGGCAAAACGGGCGGCCGTCGTGAGGAACAACTCGGCAAGCGTAGTTTCTTGCGGAATCACCGCAGATGATTGGCCAGCCCAGTCGCCAACGATTGCTTGGCGTTCGTCGGCGGTGAGGATTTCCAGCTCGCTGATGCGCTTTTGAGGACTGGCAACGATCTCCTCCAAGATCGTCTGGAGATGCCCGAGCATCCGATCGGCGGTTTCGCGAGTGAACAGATCGGTGCTGAAATCCAGCGATGCCCGCCATCCTTCGTCGCGTTCGACGAAGAACATGTGGAGGTCAAAAATCGTCCCGGGCGAGCGGGAGGGAATGGTTGTCAGAGTAACATCACCGAAGTGTTCGGTTGGGGTGAACGACCGATGGTGGTTAAAATTTACTTGGAAAAGCGGGTTGCGACTTGGATCGCGGGCGGGTCGCAGCTCGCCGACCAGCGTCTCAAACGGCAGCTCCTGGTTTTCCAGTGCTTCCAAAGCCATGTCACGGACGCGGCCGAGAAATTCTGGGAATTCCGGGTCGCCATCGAGGTTTGCGCGAAAGATCAACGTGTTGATGAACACACCGATGAGCGCTTCCAGATCGGCGCCGCTGCGGCCGACGACCGGCGCACCGACTGCGATGTCGGTGTCGCCCGAGTAGCGGTGCAGGAGCAGTAAAAATGCGGCAAGATGGACGTGAAACAACGTGGCACCCTGACGGGCTGCGATCGCTTGGAGGCTGTCGCTGAGTTCCTTAGGTAGCAGCACCGAGGTGATGTCGCCTTTCCACGATTTCACGGGCGGGCGCGGAAAATCGGTAGGCAGGTTGACCTCGGTCATGCCGTCGAGTTTGCGTTTCCAATATTCGAGTTGCGATTTCACCTGCGGGCTTTCGAGAAACCCTTTTTGCCAAACGCTGTAGTCACCGTATTGGATGGCCAGCGGCTCGATCTGCGGCGGGCGGTTCTCGAAGAATGCTTGGTAAAACTCGGTCAATTCGTGGCTGAACACTCCCATCGACATGCCATCGAACAATGCATGGTGGACGGTGAAGTGGAAGATGTGGCGTTCCGGGGCGAGTCGCAGCATTTCCACTCGGAGCAGTGGCACACGGGCCAGCGCAAACGACCGATGCGCTTCAATGCTGCCGAGACGGTCAACTTCGTCGTCGAGTCGGTCGGCGGGAAAATGGCTGATATCGATGACCGGAAGTTGGATCACCATTTCTGGCTGAACGATTTGCAACAGCTCACCGTTTTCCTCGCCAAAGCAGGTTCGCAGGACTTCGTGGCGTTCAATCACCGCATTGAGCGCACGTTCGAACAACCGGATGTCGAGTGGTCCGGTGATCAGATACCGCAGCGGTACGTTGAACGCGGTAACGGAGCCTTGGAGCAATTCCAGGTACCAAAACATCTGCTGGGCCACCGATGCCGGGAACGCAAGGACCTCGCTGGTGGCGGCGGCGGGCGGGGAAACGGGGGATGTCTGCATCGGCTTAAATGGTGCGGCGGTAGGCATCGCGGTTGACACGTTGGATGGCTGGAGCGGCCGGAGCGGCCGCGGTGGTGGTGATTTCTGCGCAAATGGCGCGGACGTTGCGGAAGCGGAACACGTGGGCGGGAGTCAGTGCTAGCCCGGCGCGGGTTGCCCGAGTGGTGATTTGGAAAATCAGGATGGAATCGCCGCCGAGGGCGAAGATGTCATCGGTGGTGCCGATCGCGTCTTTGCCGAGCACCTGCTGCCAGATTTCCAGCAACTTCGTTTCTGTCGGGTTGGCTGGTAGGGTCGTCGGTTCGGTTTTTGCAGTGCCTTGCGCCGCGGCCGGAGCGGGTAGTGCCTTGCGATCCACTTTCCCGTTGGGCGTCAGCGGAAACGCATCCAGCACGACGATGGTGGCTGGCACCATGTATTCCGGCAGGCCGACGGCGAGGTGGGCACGAAGAGCGCGCGGCAACTCGCCATCGCGCGGTTTTGCCGGAGTCGGGGTGTTGGCGAGCGGTCCATTGGCCTCGGTCGCGCCAGTTTTTGGCCACGCTGGCAGCGCGTTTGCCGTGTCATTGCGGAACCACGCGGATTCGAGTTGGCCACTGGTGCCGTTGCCGTTCCAGCGGACATGCACGGTGTATCCAGTTTGGGCGGCCAGCGCGTGGAGGTCTTCCGCAGTGACCGCATTGGATGGGATCGGAGAAATGTGGGGCAACGGCGCGAGCGCATCGGCCGCATCCAGCGCGCGGCGGAATCCAAGCGCGGCGATCAGCCTCGCATCGGGGATTTGCGTGAGATGGAGAGCTGCTGGACGCTCGGCGAGCATTGCTTCGAGTTGCTCGAGGTTCAGGTTTTTCCACTCAATCGGCGTCGGCAATGCGGACAACGCGGGAGCAGGTCCTCCATGGAGAATGACGTCGTAATGGTAACAGGTTGTTTCGTTGACGACGCGGCCGCGGCGCAAGCGACACTCGATCTGAGAAATCGCCGAGACACGCGCTGCGAAATTCGTAAACCACGCTGGGTCCACCGACAGCTCAGTTTCCTGAGTCAGGCGGCGGGTGACCATTTCACGGAGTTGGCCTGCGGTAGTGCCCGGCGCAGATTTTTCGCGAAGCGCTGCGGCATGGTAGGTCGCGAGTAGCGAGTTCCCTTGGACGTCGCCGAGGAAGATTCGGCCGCCGGGGCGGAGGAGTCGTGCGGCACCTTCCAAGACGCGACCCAGATAGTCGGCATCCGGAAAATACTGGGCCACCGAGTTGATGATGACTGTATCGAAATGCGCCTGCGGCAAGTCGCGGAAGTCATCCGCCGGGCGGTGGAATAGTTTTACCTGCGGCAGCGGATGGTCGGCTGCCAGTGCGTTCACCGCGACTTGGGAAATGTCCGCTGCCCAGTAACATTCGGACTCGCCTGCGAGCCGCGAAAGCAACTGGCCGGTGCCACAACCGATTTCAAATACCCGTCCGCGACCAAAACTGCGGATGCGGTCCACCGTGGTGTCGATCCACTCGTCGACCTGCGATTCGAGTCCGTCCACGTCGGCCCATCCAGCGATCACCGAGTCGAGCCGGTCCAGCTGACTGCCGCCCGATTCATCGATGGCATTGCGGTAAAGCATGTCCCATTGGTCCTGCCACAATGCGGTGCTATCAGCACTTCCTGCAGCCGTCGTGACATACGCGACCAGCCGGTTATCGATCACTTGAGCCACCGCCTTCGTTACTGCCGGATGTTCTTCTAACCGGGATTCAATTTCTCCGAGCTCGATACGGAACCCGCGCAGTTTCACTTGATGGTCAAGGCGACCGAGAAACTGCAATTCACCATTCTCGAAAAACCGTGCGAGGTCGCCAGTCCGATAGACCCGCGAGCCGGGTGCCCGGTCGAACGGATTGGCCATGAATTTCTCCGCAGTCAATTCGGGGCGGTTAAGATACCCACGGGTGATGCCCGCGCCACCAAGCCATAACTCGCCGGCAACCCCCGGTGCGACCCGTTTGCCATCTTCATTTACGATATACGCCTGAGTGTTGGAGATCGGCCGACCAATCGTCGCCCGGCCGCCAGGTGCGCGCTGGGCCACTGTCGAGTAGGTCGTATCTTCCGACGGGCCATACAGGTCAAACACTTTTACGCCGGGGCGGGCTGCGTGCAATCGATCCGCCAGCTGCGCACTCAATGCCTCACCAGCGAGATTGATGACTTTCACGCTAGCGGGGATCAGCTCCGCATCGAGCAACTCGGTGATCGCTGATGGAACCGTGTTAATCAGGGTGATCTTTTCCCGATGAGGATGCTCGATCAGATCCAGCGCATTTTCCGCTAGTACCAATGTGCCGCCTGCAGCCAAGGTGACAAACATTTCATAAATCGACAGGTCAAAGCAGATCGATGTGGAAAATAACACATGGTCCAATTCCGCAGGTTGATAAGTTTCCTGCGCCCAACCAATCAAAGCGATTGTGTTGCGATGTTCGATGGCTACGCCTTTCGGTAAGCCGGTCGAACCGGAGGTATAAATGACATACGCCAGATCATTGGGTTGCGTTTGGCAAACCAGTCTTTCGGCGAAATGTTTCGTGACATCATCGATGAAGATCCGGTGGCTGGCGGAATCCGTCGGCAAAGTATCCACCAACCCACGCTGGGTCAGCAATACCGGTGCTGCAGCATCTTTGAGGATGTAGGCAATCCGGTCTTTTGGATAATTGGGGTCGATCGGAACATAGGCACCCCCCGCTTTTAGGACAGCTAGGATCGCAATCAGCATTTCCGGGCAACGGGTGGCGCACACACCAACCAGTGATTCGCGGCGGACGCCGTAGCGCTGGAGTTCCGCGGCCAGCGCGTTGGCGTGACCGTCCAATTCCGCATAGGTAAAACTCCGCTCGCCAGCAAGCAAGGCGATCCGGTTGCCGGCGCGGTCCGCTTGGTCTTCGAAAAACCGATGGATCGACGGTTCGCTAGGAAGCGGCCGTGCAGTGTCATTCCACGTGTCTAGCTTTGCCCAATCAACGTCGCCCAAAAGGTCGAGATCGCGGAGTGGCATATCATGCTTTGCGACGACCGCGGCGATCAGTTTCTGATAGTCATCCAACCAGCCGACGATGGTTTCCCGGTCGTGCAGTCCAGTGTTGTATTCGCACTCGACGATCAAACAATCGTCAGTTTGGACGAGGTTGAAGAATAACTCGAAGTTGACGAATTGTTTCGGATTGGTTTCCACCTCAAACGTAAGCCCATCGAAATGAATCTGGTCGGTACCATTTTTATCAATGTTGAAGATGACGGAAACCAACGGCACGCGGCTGGTGTCGCGAGGAAGTTCAATCTTCCGCAAAAGACTACCAAAGGTATAGTTCTGGTGGTCGTATGCCTCCAAGACTTCTTCCTTCACCTCTGCGGCAAATTCTGCGAACGGCCGGTTGGCAGTCGGCGCTAGCCGTAACGGTAAGAAATTCAAGCAATGACCGATCAATTCGTCGCGACCGATGCGCGTCTGCGCGGCGGCCGGCACACCGATGACCACATCTTCTTGGCCAGTCAACCGGTGGAGCAAGGTTGCAAACGACGACAGCAGCGTCGCAAACAACGTGCCACCAAGCCTCGGTGATGCCTTTTTCAATTGCGCATAAAGGTCACCATCGAGCGTGATTTTCTCCATCGCACCGGAAAAGGTTTTTACCGTCAGACGCGGCCGGTCGGTCGGTAATTCCAACACCGGCGCGGTCTTCGCAAACTTGGCGACCCAAAACTCCTCTGCCGCGCGAGATTCTGCGGAATCTTTGTTGGCCGCTTCAAGCCGTGCGTATTCGGCAAAAGGCATCGCTGGTGCCAACCGAGGAAGCTTGCCGGATTTGCGTGCATTGTAAGCAACCGCAAGCTCAGCCAAGATCATTCCAAACGACCAACCATCGCAAATGATGTGGTGCGCAGTGAATACGAGTTCGTGGCGGTCGTTACCGAGATTCACTAGATGCAATCGGACAAGGGGTCCGTTTACAATATCGAATGGTACCGAGCTTTCCGTTTCGCGGATCAACGCGAGTGGAATCTGCGAGGTGGCGGACTGATTTTGGTCGTTCGAGAAATCGTGTTCCAGTAACTCCAAGGTTCTCGCTGATGGATGGAAATACTGGGTCTCGCCATCTTCGGAAAAGGTGCTGCGCAACGATGGATGACGCACGACAATGTCATGAAGTGCGACACGCAGCGCTGCTGGATCGAGAGGACCCTCAAACCGGATGATGTTTGATTCGTTGAATGCGCAGTTTGCCTCATCTCCCATGTGCATGCCATGGAAAATCTCGCGTTGTGCCTCCGTCGTCGGCGCGCTATCAAACCGCGGAAACGATGCGGGTGCAAACGCAGGTGTCCCCGCTGGGAGGAAGCCTGCCGCCTGCATTTCTTGCACCGATTCCACGAAGGCTCGAACCACCAGGTCGAGATCTTCGTCCGTATGGGCGGTGGTGAAATACAGCGGCCGTCCTTCCCAAACATGGACACCCTTTTCCCTTAAGAAATACCACAACAGGCTGGCATGCTTCAGGTCGGCGGCGTGCTCGATCCCTGCAAACGCGCTGAAGTGCGGCAGCCGGATTGGTACGCCTGCGGCAGTGAAATAATCATTCAATGTCCGGCACAACCGGCTGACCCGTTCTTCCATGTCAATTTGCAACCGAGGGCCTTCACCGTTCAGGTGTTCAACGACGCGCCACGCTGCTGCCAAGGCCAGCGGGTGCCTAACAAACGTGCCCGCAAAGAATGTTACGCCGACTTCAGGAAAGCTGTCGTCGCCATAGTGCCACGCGCCGCCATCGAGGGCATCCATATATTCTTTTTTACCTGCCAAGACCCCGATCGGCATGCCACCACCGATGACTTTCCCGTACGTCGCAAGATCTGCCTCGACGCCGAAATACGCTTGGGCACCGCCGGGTGCGCAGCGAAACCCAGTCACCACTTCATCGAAGATCAATGCAGTGCCGGATTTGCGAGTGATCGCGCGGAGTTCGTGCATAAACTCGCGCGGTTGCAGCGCGGGGGTCCGACTCTGCACGGGTTCGACCAGCACAGCGGCTAGTTCATGGGCGTGGGTCCGCAAGATTTCGAGTGATGCCGGGTCGGCATAATCGAGGACCAACATGTTTTCTACCAATGCCTGCGGGATGCCTGGAGCGATCGGCTGCGATTTATACACACCGTCGATCCATGCGCCGCGGACGAGGACTTCCTCGAACATGCCATGGTAGTCACCGGTGAAATAGGCAATGCGGGTGCGACCGGTAACGGTGCGTGCCAACCGCATGGCGGCCATGACCGCTTCCGATCCGGTATTGCAGAACGTTGCGCGGTCCATTTGCGTGAGTTCGCAAATGGCGGCTGCCAGTTTCCCGGCGATCGGGGATTGCGGCCCAATTTCGATACCGGTGCGGAGTTGCTGTTCCAGTGCTTCGACGATCCAATCGGGCGAGTGACCGAAAAAGTAGGTGCCGAAGCCCATGGTGATATCCACGTATTCGTTGTCATCGATGTCCCACAGTCGGGCATTCTTTGAGCGTTGCGAAACGATCGGATAGACCATTTCCTTCCATAGTGATTTAAATCCCGATACAGCCCGTGGATCGGCATAATGTGGGCGGTGTTCTGCGGCGTATGCCTTGGATAACTTGGTTTTTGTCACATAACGTTTGATCAACCCGTTGAGCGCGGTTTCTTGATTGCCGGTGAGACCTCCGTTTTCCCCTTTGTCGAGCGGTTTGTAAGGTCCGAAGCGGGCATTCGGGTTCGCATTGCGAATGTAGTTTTCCGGCCAACGAACCGGCGGTAATCCACTGGCTACGGATGCGGGAGCTGCGGGTTGTGCTGATTGTTGGGTGGCTAGCATCGCTTGCATCAGTTGCAGATTGCTGGCGATGAGTTGTTCCAGCGGTGTCCCGCCTACAATCGGTTGCGACGCTGGCATTGCGGCCGGAGCTGCTGGCTGCGGTTTGGACGCCGGCATTTCCTGATTTAAATGATTCGCGACTGCAGCCACTGATGATAGGTCGCCGAGCATTTGCCGGAATGTCACTTTCACACCAAAGCGCGATTGGATTGCTTGGCTCGCTTGGGTGAGAAACAAGGAGTCAAATCCCAGTTCGGTAAAGCTTGCCGCGTCGTCGGCGACAATGATGCCGGACAGGTCGAGAACAAGCGCGCGAAGCTGGCCAAGAAGGACTGGAAGACGGTCAGTATGCATAGAAGTGGGGGAGGGATGGGAAAGGGTGGGTGCCGCGGCGGAAATTGCCGCCATCACATTCGGGGTAGGGACGGAATCCTGCGAATGGTCGATCCAATAGCTTTGGCGCTCGAACGGGTAGGTCGGAAGGCGCAGTCGAGCCCGTTGTTGGCCTTGGAAGAATTTCGACCAATCGATGGTCACTCCAGTTTTCCATAACTCACCGGCGGCGGCCGTGAAATCGGCAACGTCCTTGTCACCAGACGGAAGCGTGGCAAAGGCGGGCATGCTGCCGCGCGATGGATGCTGCAGCGCAAACGGCGCGAGCACTCGGCCCGGACCGACTTCCAGCATCACAAATTCATCGCTAACGAAGGCGGTGGTTAGGGCATCCGCGAACAAAACCGGCTGACGAAGTTGCCGCGCCCAGTAGCCGGGATCAGCAATTGTAGCCGCGTCCACCAATTTTCCAGTGCAGGTGGAAATCCACGGAATCGTGGGTGGCTTGGCCGGAATCATTGCTGCGTCTTCGGTGAAACGGGCAAGCATCGGATCCATCATCGAAGAATGAAACGCGTGGGATGTCTGCAGCAGTTGGCAACTGATTCCCTGCGCATCTAACGATTTTTGATACTCTGCAACCAGATCGTTAGGACCAGCAATTGTGCACAATCGCAGACTATTCACGGCGGCGAGATCGATTCCGTCGGGTAAAGTCAGAGAATCCACGCTACCGCGGATGGCGAGCATGGCTCCGCTCGGGAGTTCCTGCATCAACTGCGCGCGAATTGCTAACAATTGTATTGCATGCTCCAGAGTAAACGTTCCAGCGAGGACCGCCGCGACATATTCGCCGATGCTATGGCCAATCAACAAGTCGGGTAGCACGCCCCAAGAAATCCATAATTTGGCAAGGGCATATTCGATGGTGAAAATGCACGGTTGCGTCAACGCGGTCTGATGGATTTCCTGTTCTGCCTGCTCACGGCGGAGTTCTTGTGGGAAGAGTGTGGTCCGCAGGTCACGGCCAAGCAATGGTTGAAAGAGGGTTGCGCAATCATCCACTGCAGCGCGAAAGGCAGGTTCGGATTGATAGAGGTCGCGTCCCATGTCAGTCACTTGGGAACCTTGTCCAGGAAACAAAAATGCAACCTTGGGGGGGGCGTTTTTTGCAATGACGGAGCGGGCCGGACCGCGAAGTTGAGCAGCGGCCTCGCCAGTGGATGCCGCCACCACTGTGCGGCGGTGAGGAAAAGCACGTCGGCCAGTAGCGAGAGTGTGGGACACGTCGGCGAGATCTGGCGATTGGTCTTCCAAATGATCAGCCAGGCGAGCGGCCATGGCGTCCAGTGCCGCTGGTGATTTCGCGGATAGAACTAGCAATTCAGGCCCACGACCGGGAGTGGTGGTGCGAGCGACCGGGGCCTCGCTTACAACCACGTGTGCGTTGGTGCCGCCGACGCCGAACGCGCTGACACCAGCGATTCGCGGTTTGTCACCGGTTGGCCACGGCCGGTTTGCTGCCACCGGTGTGAACGGGCTGTTCGCGAAATCAATGCGCGGATTCGGAGATTTGAAATGCAGCAACCCGGGAATCGTTTCGTGACGAAGTTGGAGGATTGTCTTGATCAATCCGGTGACGCCCGCAGCGCAATCGAGGTGGCCAATATGGGTTTTTCCGGTGCCGAGGGCGCAGAACGAGTTTTCTGTCGCGCCACCTTCACGGAATGCTTTGGTGAGGGCCGCTACTTCAATTGGGTCGCCAAGCGGGGTGCCGGTGCCGTGAGCCTCGATATAAGAAACGTCGGCCGGACTAACGCCAGCGGTCGCTTGTGCCATGGCGATGACATCGGCTTGGGCGTTGGGTCCGGGTGCGGCAAAACCAATTTTGTCGGAACCATCATTGTTGACAGCCCAACCGTTGATGACTGCGAGGATTGGGTCACCATCGGCGACTGCCTCGCTAAGACGTTTGAGCAAAACGACGCCGCAACCGTGACCAAACACGGTGCCTGCAGCATCGGCATCGAAGGCGCGAACAGTGCCGTCCGGAGATACCATGGCATCCTCCTGATAGAGGTAATCTCGCTGCTGCGGAAAACTGAGCGAGACCCCGCCAGTTAGGGCCATGTCTCATTGATAGGTGAGCAGTGCTGTCGCGGCTTGGCAGATGGCGACCAGCGAGGTGGAACAAGCCGACTGGATCGTCATGCTCGGCCCGCGGAGGTTGAGTTTGTAAGAAACGCGGACCGGTAGAAAATCCTTGTCGTTGCCGAGCATCGTTTGGTAATCGCCGACCTGATAGTTGGCGGCCAACTCTTTTCCTTTTCCGAGGTTATAAAGCAGATATGTGTTCAGGCTGAGGCCTGCATAAACGCCGATGAGACCTGGGAAGGCCGCCGGGTCGCATCCTGCGTCTTCCAGTGCCTCCCATGCGCATTCGAGGAATACGCGGTGTTGCGGATCCATGAGTTCCGCTTCTTTCGGATAGATGCCAAAGAACGATGCATCAAACAAATCCGGTGATTCCATCGTTCCTCGCGCACCGACGAATTTACGCCCATCCGCGGTGGTGCGGCTGGGGAATCTTGAAATGCAATCTTTGCCGCTGATCAGGTTCTGCCAGAACTCGTCGGGATGATCAGCTCCGGGGAAGCGACCAGCCATGCCGATTACGGCAATGGCTTCAGGGGGAAGGGAATCTTCGTTCATCGGTTGGAAGTGGGGCGAAACCGGGAAAAAGCGGCCTGCGATTGGCGGGCACGGGATTGAGTGGACGTCGCGGATGCGATTGGTCGGGTCGGGGCCAGAAATCCGGCGATGGC
>CAJDVR010000155.1_pt1 | contig 11731 bp, 8 predicted proteins | sample 7391381 | NCBI WGS metagenome assembly CAJDVR01 (sample SAMEA7055695, study PRJEB34461) | soil metagenome | biome: terrestrial ecosystem; feature: Peninsula; material: soil | place: Antarctica | collected 2016
CCCCGGTGAAAGCGTTTCGATTTCTGCAAAACTAGTTTCTGCTTCTTGCCAACGACGGTTTTCGACCATCAATGCGCCTTGGCGTTCTAATTCGGCGAGGTGCAGTGATTGGCGGTTTTGTGCAGTCCTTTGGGAGTCGACGTAAAACCACGCACCTGCGGCAAGTGCCATCATGACCAGCAACAAAACGACCAGTGCCCCACGACCTCGACGACGTGGCTTTTCCTCCTCGACCGCCAAGGCAACTCCGCTCGTCGGCGTTTTGGGCGCAGTTGGTGCGGTCCCGAGGACGATCGTTTTTGGTGGCGACGGAACAACAACCGTTGGTGGCGTTTCGACCGTAGGGGATTCGGGCAACGGTAGCGGCGGTGGGTCAATTCCCGGTTCCTCGAGGATCAGCAGCGCGGTTGTCGCTGGTTCGATGGGAGCTTGCGGTTCCGGGATCGGCGGTAAATCAACAACGACAAGCGGCTTTTCCAAGTGGGATTCCACCGCGGCGAGTGCCTCGTCGAACTCATCGAGTCCTTTGCGGTAGCGCCCGGCGAGGATCTCGTTGGGTGCAGCGGCGACCATCGCGGCGATGCGATCGCGGGCGTTGCGAAACTCCGCGAGATGCGGGCGCGGATCCTCCCCGGCTGCTAAGCCGAGGATTTTGCATGCGTCGGGAAAATTCATGTCTGACCGGGAGATACCACAAGCGGCACTAGCCGACGAACCCTTGAACGATTGGCATCCGGCGGCCAATGCCAAATGCCTTGGATGTCACTCGCAGTCCGGGCGCGGCTTGGTGGCGTTTCCACTCGTTGAGATCCACTCGCCGCTGAATCCAGCGGACGGTCGTTTCCTCGAAACCACGGGAAATGATCTCATCCGCTGAGAGTTGGTGTTCGATGTAGAGTTCGAGGATGCGGTCGAGGATTTCGTAGGGCGGCAACGTGTCTTGATCCCGCTGGTCCGGCCGCAGTTCGGCGCTTGGCGGTTTCTCAATGGTGCTCCAAGGAATGATTTCGCGGTCGCGGTTGATCCAGCGGGAAATGGCGAACACGCGAACTTTCGGCACGTCCGAGATCACCGCCAAGCCGCCGCACATGTCGCCGTAAATCGTGCAGTAGCCGACGGCGAGTTCGCTCTTGTTACCGGTAGTCAGCAGCAGGTGGTTTTCCTTGTTGGAAAGCGCCATCAGCATCACCGCCCGAAGCCGTGCTTGGATGTTCTCCTCGGTCACATCTTCCGCTTGCCCGGCGAAAATTGGCTCGAGAGCCGACCGCACCGAGGCAAATGGCTCTGTAATCGGAAGCTCGTCGCAGCGGATTCCTAGGTTGCGGGCCAGCGCAAACGAATCGTCGACGCTGCCCTGAGAAGAATACGGACTCGGCATCGTCAGCCCGCGGACGTTTTCCGGGCCCAACGCTTCCACCGCGATTGCGGCAACCAGCGCGGAGTCGAGTCCACCACTGAGTCCTAGGCAGACGCTGGTAAATCCACATTTGCGGACGTAATCGCGCAGACCGAGCACGAGTGCTTGGTGGAGTTGCTCCTCCTCGCATGGGCTCTCCGGCTCGGCATCGCTGCCCTCAGCGAACGCATTTACGACGTGGGTTGCTTCCACAAATCCCGGGAAATGTTTGACCAAGCGACCAGTGCTGTCGGTCACCAACGAGTGGCCATCGAACACCAGTTGGTCGTTTGCCCCTACTGAGTTGCAATAAACAATCGGGATTTTCCATTTGCGGGAGATCCCGCCGATCATCGACCGCCGCAGCAGCGGCTTGCCGAGGTGAAACGGCGACGCGCTCAAGTTGAGCAGCACATCGATGCCTTTTTCCGACAATTCGCGGACTGGATCGCGATCGTAAAACGGCCGCTGGAGGTGGTCCTCGGTCCAGAAATCCTCGCACAAGGTGACGCCAATGCGGCGGCCCTTCCAGACGATTGGTTCGCAGGTCTCGCCGGGCTCAAAGTAGCGGCGTTCGTCGAAGACATCGTAAGCAGGTAGTAGTGTTTTCCAGACGCGGTGTTTGATTTCACCGTTTTCCAGCCATGCCACGGCATTGCGGAATGGCTTGCCGGGTTTGCTCCGGTGGTGGTGGTCGACATACCCGACCAGCAGCGGCACATCGCCGACTTCACCGGCCAAGTGGTCGAGCGCTTGCAAGCATTTTGGCACAAACTGCGATTTGAAAACCAGATCGCGCGGCGGATAGCCGACCAGCGAAAGTTCCGGCGTGATGACGATGTCAGCCCCAGCCTCCAAGCACTCCCGGTAAGCCGCGAGGATCCGTTTCACGTTGCCAGGAAAATCTCCGATGATGGCGTTGATCTGCGCGATGCCGATGTTCATATACCCGGAGGAAACACCACCGACCCGTGCTGTCGAAAGGAAAAACCTTCGCCGCGCCGGCCGACGCATGGAAATGCGGCCGACGCGTGCCTTCACCTCATCACGGCTCGACAAATTTCAACCGGCAGAATCCGCGGACGTCCGGACCGATCGGCAGCGTGACGCGATAGATTCCGCCGCCGACAGCCAACGGCCGGGTTTTGGTCCACGGACCAGCGAGGTTGATCGCAGTTTCACCAGTCACCTGCAGCGGTGAATCGGCCGCTGCGTTGGCGACATTCAAGAAATCGCCGTTTTCGGTGATCGACAGGCCTGCGGCTGGTTTGAAATCCAGATGCAATTCGTTGCCGACACGGGAAATCTGGTAAAGCGCTGGGTCCGGCGTGGACGCGACTGTCGGATTCAGTCCGAGCACAAATTCCAGCGCGTTCGGCGCCCAGTCGTTGTCGGGGTTGGCATCGGGCAACGCGTCATTTCCTGTCAGCGAGAAACCAGCGGTAAACGCGGCAAACGAAGAACCCGTCACCGGACCGACGGTGAATTCCGCGTCCGCAGGAACTGGGAACGGTTCCGCGAAGGTTTCCGGGCCGTACAAACGATAATTTCCGGACGAACCTCCGATGATGTTCTCGCCATTCACATATTGATAGGATTCAGCTCCCGATGGAGCGACGAAGTAGAGGAAGATGGTGGACAGTCCGCTGAGGTCGTCCGAAATCTCGACGGTCGCGGTAACGGTCGCCGCTCCAGCACTGGTATCCACCACTTTGGGCGCGATGGTGATGGACGTAACCTCCGCTGGAGTGGTGTCCACTTGGGCGGTGTTGATGACATCAAACTTGTCGTCGTCCGGAATCTGGATCCACCCACTTACGTTGGTTTCGTGCTCGTCTTGGTCCACCAGAAGGAAACTCACCCGCCATTGGCCAGGTTGAGCATACTGCGGAACACTCATTTCGACCGAGAATTCGTTGTCGGCCCCGTAAAAAGAATCGAAGTAGTAGGAGCTCACAAACTGACCGTCATCGCGATATAAGAAAAGGTTGCCATAGGATAATACTCCGTCGGGATCACTGACCGTGAAATTCACCGTGACGGTTTGCGGGCCAACCGTCACGTCCACTGGGTTGGGCGTGAACGAATCGATCGATAAGATCCCAAGATCGGAGCTGGGTGCCGAATTGATGACTGTGAACTGATCGCTGCCCGTGATCGGGAAATCGTCCGCATACGAGGCATAAGATCGAGAATTAGCGTCGCCATCTTCCAATGAGACCTCGGCCCGCCAGATCCCAGGCAGATAGGATCCATTTGGTTCCAAGTCAGAGTCATTGATCGTGAACGTTGCTTCGTAGGTTCCGAACATTGCATCGCCGTGGGTGAGCTGCCAGTCACCGAAATACAGCGATGCGTAGTTGTTGTCATCCGCATCGTAGATTTCAATCGTGCCGTCGGTGAGTCCGGAAAAGTCGTCGGAAATCTCAAACGTGACAGTCACATCCACCGTATCATGGCCGACGTTGACTGGGTTCGGCGTGATTTTGAAATACTGCAAAGTAGGGGCTTCCCGGTCTTCATCAGCGACGAAGCGCACTTGGTCGACCCAACCAGCGTCCTCGCCCGCGCTGGGCGACGAATCCTTAGAATATGTCCATGTCACTGTTTGTTCGCCGGGTTCGATGTTGAGACTGACCTCGACCCAAGGGCTGGAGCCGCTGATAGCACGTGAATTACCGGCGCCTGCCGCGTCCACTTGCAGTCGGTGGTCGGTTGCGGAACTGACTTTCCACCAGTAGGTAAGAGTTCCCGGGCCGGTGATCACCGCCTCCATGATCGATTCTTCGTTAGCTCCGATCGGCCCGCTGCGCGCTGCGTCGATGCCGTCATGGGTGGTGGCAGTTTGGAACGTCCAATCGGCGTCGCCACTTGTAAACCAGTTGAATTGGGTAGCATCGCAGGCGTCCGCAAGGCCGCCAGTCGCCGAGGTGCTGCTGGTGATCGTAACCGGCACATGAGGAGAAAATGAATAATTTCCGACCTTATCCCTGATCCCAAGATACACTTCCCAGGTGCCCGGCATGGCGCTTCGCGGGATGGTGCCAGTTGCTTGGTAGCTGCCGTTATTTGCGGTTCCCGAAATCCGATTTGCCCCGGTAAATTGGTTTAAGGCAGTGAGATCGAACCGGGTGACGCCATTTGGGTCATCCAGATAAATGAACCCTGAGTGGAAGCCGGAGGGCGTATCTGCGACATCGAACGTGGCAGTGATGACCACTGGGTCGTTCGTGAGATCTCCGCTCAACGGCGAGAATGTCACATTGGTAATGACCGGTCCCGTGGTGTCCGGGGTGCCCGAGTTCGTCACTAAAAATGTGGCGTCCGCCGGTGCGGGATATGGAATGTCTCCCTGCCCGGTGCCATAGGTCCGAGTGTTGATGGCCACGTCCATCACGTCTGTTTCGATCCGCCACGTGCCCTGCGGGCCGAAGCCGGGGACTTCCACCGGGATCACATAGGTTCCCGCTTGAGGGGTGCCGGCGGTGCGTTTGTCGCTCTCGAACGAAATGGTATCGACGTATTTGTCGTCGGCTCGAAAGAGATACAAGGTCCCCCTTTTGAACCCTGTGTCGTCATCGGTGATCTCCAGCGTAACGGTGAGATTGGCTGGTCCGGCGGTAATGTCCACCGGGCCGGACAGGGAAATGGACGACACCTCGGGGGCTGTTGTGTCTTGGGCAAGCAGTCCGGCGGCGGGCAGAACGCACGCGGCGACGAGTAACAAACATAATTTCATAGTGGGAGGGGGGTAGGGGATTGCGCAGGCTGATCCCGAGCGTGGGCCACTAAAAAGGCAGCAGCACCATCGCCCGGTTTTGCAGAACAACCAAAATCGCCCGGCAGGTCAAGGATGCGGAAATGTTTTTCTCAGATCGGCAGTTTGGCGGCAGCATGCAATCCATGCCGCCGCCTGTCGCCGGTCCGGTTACGGCTCGATGAATTTCAAGCGGCAAAATCCGCGGGCATTCGGCTCGGTGGAGATCGACACCCGGTAAATGCCGCCGCCCATCGAGAGCGGAAGGGTGTCAACCCATGGTCCAGCGAGGTCGGTTGCGGTTTGGCCTGTTACCCGGATGGGGGAACCGCCAGCGGCGTCTGAGACAACTAGGAAATCCCCGTCGGTGGTGATCACTAGGTCGGCGGCCGGTTTGAAATCGAGCCGTAGCGCGTTGCCGACGCGGGTCACTTGGTAAAGCGCCGGGTCCGCGGTGGATGCCACCGTGGGATCGAGCCCCAACAAGAATTCCAGTGCGTTCGGTGCCCAGTCGTGGTCTGGGTTGGCGCCAAGTAACGCGTTATTTCCGCTGAGCGAGTAGCGGTTCGTGAAGGCTGCGAAAGCCGATCCCGCTGATGATTCGACGACGAATTCTGCGTTCGAAGGCACCGGGAAAGGAGTATCCGAGCTGCCAGTTCCGTAGCGGCGGAAGTTGCCGGCCTTGTCCCGGGCACTAACTTCGCAACGCCAGACGCCCTCCGCACTACCTTGGGGCAGTGTGTGGTTGACCGTGAAGCTGCCGTTTACTGCGGCGGCATCCACCACGATTTCTTGTTCGTTTTCCGATGGATCGATGAGATGCAAGCGCACGGTTTTCAACCCGCTGAGGTCGTCGGAAAGGGCCACCGTGATGGCGATGTCCGCGGGGCCAGCACTGGAATTCACCGTTCCGGGAGTGATGGCGATGGAAGCCACGACCGGCGGTGCGGTATCTACGACCCCGGTGTTGATGACTGCAAATTTGTCGTCATTCGAATATTGGATCTGCCCGCTCACATTGGTTTCGATGTTATCGAAATCGACCAACGAAAATGCCACCCGCCAACTCCCGGGTTGACCATATTTCGGAATCGTCAAACCAATCGAGTAGCGATTGTCCGATCCGGCCGAGAAATTGAAATCATACGCATCCACCAAATCGCCATCTGGCCGGTGTAGAAGCACGGTTCCGTGGGAGAAACGATAACCGGGGTCTTCCATCGTGAAATCCAACATCACCGTTCCCGCCGCTGATGTGACGTCGACCGGATCCGGGGTAAATGAATTGATGGATGCGATTGCAATTTCACCACCCGTTGAGGTGTTCGTGATCGTAAATTTGCCAGTGTTCGCAACTGGGAAGGCGGTGTGATTTCGGCCATAGGTGCGGGTCTTGGCATTTTCATCGATTACTGTGATTTCGGCGTTCCATGTGCCAAAGGAATAGGTGCCACCGTTGGCAACCATGTTGGAAGGAGCGATCGGGAAAACCACCTGATAGGTCCCGAAATACTTGGTTCCTCCTGGTAGGCGGTGTGACGAATCAAAGGGTGCGCTAAAGTCGTTTCCATTTGGGTCGATGATTCGCGCTTGGCCACCGGTGACGCCTGAGAAGTCGTCGGAAACCTCAAATTTCAGGGTGACATTCACTGGCCTGTTTGTGACCGGAGCGAGATTAGGCGAGATGCTGAGATACTGAATGGTGGGCGGTTCGCGGTCCTTGTCTCCAGTGAAATGCACGCGGTCCACCCAACCGGCGTCCTCGCCGGATTTGCCTGCGAAGGATCGCGTAAATGTCCAAGTAATCGTTTGCGATCCGGATGGGATATTCAGTGTCACCGGTAGCCACGAGGTCGTCCCGTTGATCGAGCGCATTGCACTAGGATCCTGCGTTTCCACGGTAAGCGTATTGCTCTGTGCAGAGTCTACTTTCCACCAGAATGTAAGAGTTCCTGGGCCATTGACCTTGAGTTTCATGATCGATTGCTGACCGGGACCGATCGGTCCGCTGCGTGCGGCATCGATCCCGTCGTGCGATCTGGCAGTTTGGAAAAACCAGTCCTTATTGCCCTGAGTGGTCCAGTCAAATTGGGTCGCATCGCAGGCATCGCCTAAATCTCCGCTGACTGCGCTACTACCTAGGATATTGATGGATACTTCGGGTGTGACCGTCGGGTTGCCGATTTTGTCGCGGAGGCTTAGATTCATGGTCCAACTTCCGTTCATTGCATCTTTTGGAATGATGATCGATGCTTGGTAGGTGCCGCTGTGGGCATCTCCCGTCACTCGAGTGGCGGCGTTGATTTCGACTTGCAAGTCGGGCTGCGATTCGCCGCTGGGGTTTTTCACTAGGAGGTAGCCGTAGTCAAATCCGGAGCGAGGGTCAGCGATTTGAAATGTGGCGTTGATCGTCACTGGTCCATCGGAAACGTTGCCAGTCCGAGGCGAAAAATTGATATTGGTTGCGACGGGGCCGGATGTGTCGGGTGTGCCAGAGTTGGTCACCTCGAACGTGGCATCTGCCGGAACCGGAAACGGTATGGTGCCCAGATCCGTGCCGAAAGTTTGAGAAACCCGTCTTTGAAGCCGCTGTCGTCATCAGTGATTTTCAACGTGACGGTGATGTTTTGGGGGCCATTGGTGACGTCTACCGGGCTGGGAACGGAAATCGATGTCACTTGCGGCGGTGCCATGTCTTGGGCGCGGAGCGCCGCGGCAGATAGCAGGCAGGCGATGGGAAGTAGGAAGCATAATCTCATAAGCAATCGGGGTGGGGACTCTGGACGCACCATGCGCCACCGTGCTGGACCAACGGCCGTCGGCGTGTCCTAGGGCGCTAGTCCAAAGGCGAAGTGGGCCTCGGTCAAGGGCTCGGTTCGATCGGACCCCTAGGCGGTTGCTCGGAAAACTCGGTTTCAACGACGGCTTGCCGTTTCGATTTCCGGCCGGTAGCGTCGCGCGTAGTGAAAATGCCCATGAAAGCCACCGCCTTCCTTGCCCTGCTCGCCTTGGTCACGCCGCTTGCCGCCCAACCCGGCAAACCTGCCGACGAGAAAATCCCCGCTGCCGAGCCAAAACGGGAACTACTGCCCAATCAGCAGGCGTTCCTGAATTTGCCCGAGGAACAACGCAAAGATTTCCTCAAGCACCTATCCGAGGCATCCCGTTTGTTCCAACAAAAGCGGATTTTCGAAACTCTCGATGAATTGGAAAAATCCCGCAAAATCTTCGCGGATAGCCCGGAAATTTACAATCTGCGCGGCAGTTGTTACGTCGAGATGCGGGACTTCGAAAAGGCGCTTGCCGACTACCAGAAGGCGCTGACCTACGCGAAAGACGATCCGCGGATCGAGTTCAACATCGCCGAAGTCTATTTCGTCACCAAGGAGTGGAAAAAATCGTTGGAGCTGTTTGAAAAAATCCTCAAGGACTTGCCGGAGCGCGACAAGATGTCCCGACGCCCGCAAATTGGCGGAGAAATACGATTTCATGGATGACTCGCCGTTTTACTACTACGCCCAAGCGGCGATGGCCTACGACGACGACGATCTGGTGAAAGCAGAGGAGTGGTTGGCAAGGGCTGGTCGCGTGTTCCGCGACCCGAATGCGCTGGCACCATGGCAAGATACGCTCGTCGAATACGGCTACATCAAGAGCTTCTACGGCGAGGAAGCACCCTCCGCCGAATAGCCGCGGAGCCGATCCGCCGATTTGATTTTCCAACCCTCGCGGCGAACTGCTGCGGGGGTTGTTTTTTCTGGCACTCGGGGCGTTGCAAAATGCGGCGATCTCCTCCAAGGTGCAGGTGCCATGGGACTTGAAAAAATTACCCGTAAACTCCAGGAAGCGCTTCAATCGGCGCAAAGTATCGCCTCCAAATCCTCCCATGCGGAGTTGAAAAGCCTGCATGTGCTGCTTGCGTTGTTGCAGCAGGACGACGGCATCGCCACCCCGATCCTGCAGAAGGCCGGGCTGGATATTTCCCAGCTGAAGTTAGGTGTGACGGCGGCATTGGCCCGCGAACCGAGTGTCCAAGGTGCTTCCACTCAGCCACAAATGAGCGTTGGACTGCGCTCCACACTGGATGCCGCAGATACGGCCCGTGAATCGCTCGGCGACGAATATTTGAGCGTCGAACATTTCCTGATCGGCGCAATGAAAGGCGACTCGCCCGCCGGGAAAGTCCTCAAGGACGCCGGACTGGATGAAAAGAAGATCCGTGCTGCGATCGACAGTGTTCGTGGATCCCAAAAGGTGACGGACGACGATCCAGAGGGGAAATACCAGACGTTGGAGAAATACGGTTTCGACCTCACGGCTCGGGCGCGAGAGGGGAAAATCGATCCCGTCATCGGCCGCGACCATGAGATCCGACGCGTGCTGCAAGTGCTTTCCCGCCGCACGAAAAACAACCCAGTCCTCATCGGCGAACCGGGCGTCGGTAAAACCGCGATCGTTGAAGGACTCGCGCGCCGCATCGTTTCCGGCGATGTCCCAGACTCGATGAAAGACAAGCGCGTCATCGCGCTGGACCTCGGCGGAATGCTCGCCGGCGCGAAATACCGCGGCGAATTCGAAGAGCGACTCAAAGCGTTTTTGAAGGAAGTCACCGACTCGGACGGTCAGATCATATTATTCATCGACGAGCTGCACACCATCGTCGGGGCGGGCGCCAGCGAGGGTGCAGTGGACGCATCGAACTTGCTCAAACCGCAACTGGCGCGCGGCGAGCTGCGGACGATCGGTGCAACCACTCTCGACGAATACCGGAAATACATTGAGAAAGACGCAGCGCTGGAGCGCCGATTCCAACCGGTGATGGTCGGTGAGCCATCGGTTGAAGATTCCATCGCAATTCTGCGTGGGTTGAAAGAGCGCTACGAGGTGCACCATGGCGTTCGAATTCAAGACAGCGCACTGGTCGCCGCTGCGACGCTCTCGGATCGCTATATTTCTGGTCGTTTCCTGCCCGACAAGGCGGTCGATCTGATCGACGAAGCGGCCGCCCGTTTGAAAATCGAGTTGGATTCGATGCCGACCGAGATCGACGTGTTGGAGCGCCAGATCCTGCAGTTGGAAATGGAAAAAAAGGCGCTCGAGAAGGAAACTGATAAGGCATCCCAAACTCGGCTTGAGAAAGTCCGGGAAGAGCAAGCGAATCTGCGTGAGAAGTCGTCGGGGCTGATGGCGCAGTGGCGCAACGAGAAGGGGGTCATCGACCAAGTCCGAGCGGCCCAGGAAAAGATTGAAACATTGAAAACCGAGGCCGAGCGAGCCCAGCGGATCGGCGACCTGACTCGCGCTTCGCAGATTACCTACGGTGATTTGCCGGAGGCGAACCGCGATTTAGAAGGTGCGAAAGACCAGCTTCACGCCCTCCAAAATGACGGCGCGCTTCTCAAAGAGGAGGTCACGGAGGAAGACATCGCCCACATCATTTCTTCGTGGACTGGCATCCCGGTCAATCGTTTGCAGGAAGGCGAAAAGCAAAAGCTTGTGACGATGGAAAAGCGCCTCGGCGAGCGAGTGATCGGCCAACGCAAAGCGGTCAAAGCGGTTTCCAACGCCGTCCGCCGTGCGCGGGCCGGATTCCAAGATGAAAATCGGCCGATTGGCTCGTTCATTTTCCTTGGTCCCACTGGCGTCGGGAAAACCGAGCTATCGAAGGCACTGGCCGAATTTCTCTTCGACGATGAAGGCGCAATGATCCGCATCGACATGTCGGAGTACATGGAAAAACACAGCGTCGCGAGGCTGATCGGCGCGCCTCCAGGATACGTCGGCTACGAGGAAGGCGGCCAGCTTAGCGAGCAAGTCCGGCGGAAACCGTATTCGGTCGTCTTATTCGACGAGATCGAAAAAGCGCATCCGGATGTGTTCAACGTGCTGCTGCAAGTCCTCGACGATGGTCGCATCACGGACGGCCAAGGTCGCACCGTGGATTTCCGGAATACGGTCTTGATCATGACGTCGAACATCGGTTCGCAGTATATCCTAAACGAGGAAAATGCGGAGCAACGCGAAGCGAAAGTCACCGAAGCGTTGCGTAGCCATTTCCGTCCGGAGTTCCTGAACCGAATCGATGAAATCATTATTTTCGACCGCCTCCAACCAACGGCTTGCCAGCCAGGGGCTCGGTCTAGCCATGACGGAGGAGGCCAAAGAGCTCGTCGGCACCCAAGGATACGACCCGGTGTATGGGGCCCGGCCGCTGAAGCGGGCAATCCAACACCTGCTGCTCGACCCGCTCAGCTTGGAAGTCCTCGAAGGGAAGTTTGTCCATGGCGACATTATCCGTGCTGCCGTCGACGGCACTCACATCGTCTTCAGCAAGGAGCCGTGACGTTGTAAATCTCGCGCTGTCAGTTATGGAGTGCGGTGGGAAGCGCAGCGCCACACCGCTTTGGCCCGTTTCTCAGGAGGGTTTCGAGATCCTCACCAAGCTCGCCATCCCGCGTACAGGCCAAAGCGGTGTCGCGCTATCGCTTGCCACCGCACTCCAAACTGGTGCGTCGCATTCGACTGTACTACGGCAGCTCTGAATGCGCTTTCTTGCTATCAACCATCAACTCTCAACC
>CAJDVR010000115.1_pt1 | contig 11603 bp, 9 predicted proteins | sample 7391381 | NCBI WGS metagenome assembly CAJDVR01 (sample SAMEA7055695, study PRJEB34461) | soil metagenome | biome: terrestrial ecosystem; feature: Peninsula; material: soil | place: Antarctica | collected 2016
GTCCTTTTCCGCTGCATCTGGCGAGGCATCGCTGGCATCCGGTGCGTTCTCGGATGTTTGCTCACTCGCGGCGTCGGCGGCGGTTTTTGCCATGGCTTCGGCAGCTTCGGCGGCGGCTTCGGCAGCAGCTTGGACATCGCCGGACTCGATGTTTTCAAGCCCGGTTTCCGCGGCAGCGGTGGCGGCGGCAAGCGGATCGGCCATCTGCGGGTTCGATTCGCGGGCTTCGGCGAGCTGGGATTTTGCCTCGGCGGTGATTTTCGCCTGCTCTGCGGCGAGCGCTTTTTGGAGCACCTCGGGCGACTCTTGTTGTGCTTGCTCGGCGAGGTTTTCTTGGGCCTTGGCAGTTTCGCTCGCTAGTTCGGCGAGCGCCTCCGCTTGGGCCGCTTGGTTTTCCAACGCGGCGGCTTTTGCTTCCGGCCGTTGTTGCAGCTGCTGCTTAAGTTCGGCATCAATTCTCTGCTGACGGTCCCGCCACTCATCCGGTAGCGGTGCGGATTCGGTTTGGTGCGCCACAGCTTGCCGTGCTTGCTCGGTCTGTTGTTGGGCCAATTCTTGCACCCGTGCTAGGTCATCGATCCGGCCCCGGTCGCGGTCCATTTCATTGCGGACTTCCTCCAATTGTTTGCCCGCGGTTTCGGCGTCTTCGCGTGCTTGCTGGAGTGCCGAATCGCGCGTTTCCGGGGTGTCTTGGAGTGGTGCACTTTCCAATTGCTCGCGTGCTTTGGCGACCGATTCCGCGGCTTTGGCGACGGCCTCCGCTGGCATCCTGCAAATCTTTGGACGCGTGTTCCTGCAATTCGCCGCGCTTGAGCGCTTCTCGATGCCGATCCATCTGCTGGCGGGCTTCGCGGACTTGCTCGATGGATTCCTGCACAGTTTGCTTTGCGCCATCGTGCTCTTCGCGGAGTTCTTGGCGGGCGAGTGATTCTGCTGAGTCCTCAATCCGCAGGGTCATCCACTCAGAATACCCAATGCCCGGACCTCCGACGTCTTGCGGTTGCTTGTCTTGGGCGCGGATTCTCACGCGGATCTCGCGCGCATCTTGCAATCGCTCACGCAACTGCCCGATGGCCACCTGCGTTTCCCCACGAAAAATTGGGATCTCACCGCCGGCTTCCCGCAATGGCTGCTCGAGCGGGAAAAATACGGGCCGTCCGCCGCCGGAATCCGCTTCCAACTCGACCTTCGCCAACCCGAAATCCTCCACCACTCGATACACCAACGGCAGTGTTTCATCGGGCCGCAGGGTAAGTTCGCGTGGGACCGGACTCAGGATCACCACCTCCGGCGCGCGATCGTCCACGGCTTCCATCGGAAACCGCAGAGCCTCGATTTCTCGGTCCAATCGATGACCCAGCGTGACCACTGCCTCGCCCGCCATGCCCTTTTTCATGATCCAGGAAATCTTCACCCGACCGTTGGTGGCGGATGGTTCCACTTCGCCATCGGCCAATCGTTTCTCCACCAAATCCAGCCAGGCCGCGGCGACCGCGGTGTTCGTCCGTGCGGTGAGCGTTGCGCGCGTGCCGACCACGGCGACCACTCCGGCCGCAGGAGCAACTGTCCGCGGCACCAACCCGGTGTAATCCGGAAAATCGAGCGTCACTTGGGCATCCACCAGTTGTGGCAGTGGCCAAGCTTTCACGTAAAACCGGTCGCTCAGGTCGCGGCCGGCACGTATTTGGTAGAAAAACCCCTGCCGGACTGGGTCGAGCCGGTAACGATGGGAATTCTCGATCCGTGTGAGCGGCTGCGAAATTTTCGTCCCATCGTCCATTTCCAACCACAATTCAGGCGTTCCACCGCTGCCGGTGTAGTTGACGGAAATCTCCACTGCATCGCCCACCAGCACTTCGCTGTCACCCGGTTGGATGACAAACTTGCCGGCCGCTGCATTTCCTAAGGTGGAAAATGGCAGGATCGCCCGTGTGATGAGTCGCGCAGTGCCGCTGGGCGAAACCACCAACGCCACCATCAACAAGCCCGGTGAAACTCCACCGCCCGCGGCATCCAACTGCAGCGAAGTGCTGATCCGCTCCTCCATTTCCGGGTGGCGGGATTCCAGCCAACGCGCGACCTGCAACAAGCTGACCGGCTGCCGCAACGGCGCCAACCCGGACCGCGCGGCGATCGCTACGCCAACCAGCCAACTGCCAGTCAGCACCCATCGGGCTGTCGTCGGCAACGGCCCCAGAAAGTAATCGACCGCCATCACGACCAGCAATCCAGCCAGCGCGGCTGTCGCCACCACGGTGGCCGCGCGGACCGCTTGCACCCGGCGGATGCGACTGCGGACAGCGTGCAGCCGGGACTCAATCGATGATGTGGGTTTCATGAGGATTTCAGAATTCAAGGTGTTACGGGAGACCGCCAGTCCGGCGGGCAATCCACTCGGCGGCCAGCAACCCGGCCATCAACGCCAGCGTCCAGCCGTTGTCCCACAGCGATGTTTCACGGATTTCCTCGCGGGCATTCTTGTCGGATTGGAACAACGAGGCCAGCTCGCCGGTTTCATCTAGGGAAACCACCTTGCCGCCGGACAACTGGGCGATTGTTTCCAGCAATGGCAAATTCAGGGTGGTCTCCGCCAACTCGATCGGCCCGCGCGACCCGACCACGCGGAATCCCGCCGTCAAGGTGTCCGCGCCGTCCTCCCGCACCAGTTCCTCGGCACGATCGCCCCGCAACCGGACGCTGTATCCGCCACCAGTGGTGATCCGATCGAGCGTTGCTTCAAACAAACCGTGAGAATCCTTCACCGCAGTCATCGGTGCAGTCGCGACCACTGCGCCATCGTGCAGGACTTCCACTCGCAGCGACGGATCGTCCACCGGCAACAATTCCGAGTCGCGCAACCGAGCGGTGACCAGCGGGCGGTCGTCGGGTGTGTACGTCAGTTGGTCGGTCCCCATGCGGACACGGGTGCCGCCGGCGCGCAAAACTGGCCCTGCACCCCAGCGGACGAGATTTCCCCAAAACCGGTGGTGAAAAATATCGCCGGCACCTTCCCGCAACCGCCATGTCCGGTCAGTCAACAAAAGCGCCACCCTGCCTTTGCCGGTGTGGCGGGTGACCAGCAATGCGGATTCCGCTTCTCGCGCGCTGCGGTTGGCCAACTCTCCCAGCGCATCGGTCAACGCGACGGCGCTCGCCACCCGAGGTTTTTCCGCGCCGGTTGAAGCCACCAGCAATACTTCCGCACCTTCCTTGATCGATGACACTGGATGACGCCAGCGGATCTCCGGAAAACCTGCCCACACTTGTTCGTTCGAGACGTCGCCCGCGCCTTGCTGAGTCGCTGGGTGGCGTTGACCCGCTTGCGTCAGAGCCCACCGGAATGGATCACCGCCCGCCCCGAAAAGAGTTTGCCGACTCTGGGCCACTTCGGCCGGCACCAGCGCCCGCCCCGTCGGCGATGAAATCGCGTGTGGCATCGCCCGCGGGCCAGCTACCAACACCAGCAGCGCCCCCCGCTCGCTCACACAACGCGAAATGATGTCCCAAGTCGGTTGGTCGACCGCTTCGGCATCCACGTCGCCTAGAATGATGACATCAAACTTCCGCCACTCCTCTTCGTGACATCAAACTTCCGCCACTCCTCTTCGTTGGCCGGTAAGCGTGTTGCTTGTGCTTCGTGAAAGGGTCGCGACGCTGAGGCCGCCACCGCTGGGTCGCCCTGACGATCGATCCGGTCCGGATGCAGCAGGACATATTGCAACGCCACCGACTTATCGCGGCCGTAAAATAAGTTTCGCAGATACCGGAATTCCCAGCGCGGGTGGCTATCGATCAGCAGCACATGGGTCCGCGCATCCGTGATCGATGTCTCGAAATCCCAGCGGTTGTTGTCGGAAAATTTCTCGCCATCCAGCGGCACGATTTCCACTCGGTAGTCTCCGACACCACCCTCGTCGGGGATCTGGGCAAACGTGACTTCCTCGCGATGATGGTCTTGTGGGATCGCCACCACGCGTTCTTCCAACAGCGTGTCGCCGCGCTGGAGCCTGACTTTTGCTTCTTTCCCTTGGTAACCATCGAATTTCAGTTCGGCAGCCACCCGCAACCGGTCGCCTAAGTGGATTGCTTCCGGTGCCCGCACCGCCAGCACCGCCGCATCCCGAGGCGCATCAGCGCTTCCCACTGCGACGATCCCAACCGGGGCATCGAGAATCCCAAACCGCCGGGCCGCATCCTCGACCCGACCCGGGCGGTTGTGGCGTCCATCGCTCACCATCACGACTCCCGCCAAAGCGTCAGGCGGCACTTGTTCCAGCACCGTGTCCAGTGCCGCAGCAAGGTCCGTCGCATCGCCCCATCCTTCTGCGACTCCTTCGCCCTCGGCTCGGACGCTGCGCGCCGCCTTTACCACTCGCACTCGTAGCTTTTCCTCCAGTGATTTTAGGACCCCCGAGTGGGCCAGCGCCGCTTCGGCCAGCGCAATCCGCGTGGCCGATGTTCCTTCATCCTGCAAATGCATCGATCCGGAATCATCCAACACCACCACCACTTCGCGTTGGATCTTGCGCGGCACCTTGCGCACCCACACCGGGTCGATGATCACCCACGCCAGCACCACCAACGCAGCCAACCGCAGGCCGAGCATCCAGCGCGCCCGCCGCGGCGTCACCGCGCCGGCCTCATAGCGGTAAAGCCAAGCGATGAGCGAGCCCGCTGCTGCCAGCACCGCGGCCGCTGCCCACAACGGCATCCCCGGCGAAATTCGCACCACCTGCGATAGCCCCACTAGGCAACCCCACGCGACCAACCAGCCTACAATTCCCCACAGCGCGGATTTCATCGCAATCTCCCGGAACACACCGGACTGGGCAGGAAAATGAGGGTTTTGGACATGAGGCGGAAAATCAGTCTCATCCATACGTCAACCACCGCCAGATTTCCCAACCTTTCCATCTCCGCCATCCATTCCACCGCATCGCGCCCGGTGGCGTGCAGCTTGCACAGCAGATTTGCCCCCACCCGGCAGGTCGATTTCCCGACGTCCACCGCCGGAACCTACTCGATCCAGCGAACCGAGTTAATGGTTGGAACGAGCGTGCATTTGGCACTATAAATGCAAGGACCGGGACGAATCCCGCGAAAAAACCAATAATCCCATTATGAAAATCCATCCCTATCGTTATTCCAACCGGATCGCTGCCGCCGCGATCATTTCCCTGCTGGCGGTGGTCCCACTCAGCGCGCAATCGGAACCAGAAACCACTCCCGGGGCTGCGGAACCTGTTGAAGTCAACCCCAAAGTGGTTCAAGCCGAACCCTTGAAAGACGATGAGGAAGCGCCGAAACCGACTCTGGCGATCGGTTCGATCATTGCTGGCTCGCAGGATTTCACCACGCTCTCCGGCGCGCTGAAAGCCGCTGGCCTAGAAAAGGTGCTGGGCGGTGATACCCAACTGACCCTGCTCGCTCCCAACAATGCGGCATTTGCCGCCCTGCCACGAGGAGTCGTCCGCGCCCTTCTGATGCCGGAGAACCGAGCCACTCTCCGTGCGATTCTGGAGTTTCACGTGATCCCCAGCAAAATCATGGCTTCCGAGTTTGTCCCCGGGGAACTGAAAACCGCCCAAGGAGAATCGATGATGATCGTCGGTGGACCTGAAGACGTGATGACCGTGCAAGGTGCCAAATTCGGCATCAAAGACGTCGGCGCGAAAAACGGCGTCATCCAAGTCATCGATAAGGTGCTGGTACCGCCAACGATCGATATCAAAAAGTTTGCCACGCCCGGAGCAACCACCCATCCCACGCCGACTCCTACTCCGGAACCCGGGGACGCCGAAGAACCATAATCGGAGCGAAACATCACCCGAACCACGAAAGCGCGACCGGCCGGTTGCGCTTTCTGCGTTTTAGAGATCGCGAGAGGCGGGCATCTCAACGCGCAATCGCGGCGACGTCGTTCGCTGCGATCCAGCCGCGGAGGTGAGTTTGCGGGACATCGATATAGGTGAATCCACCGGTGGTGGTTCCAAGGCGGATCGTGCGGCCGGCACCGGCAGTGCCGAGGGTCTCGGCGGTTTCGAACGGTGAAATGTGGACCGGGGCGCTGTCGGTGAGGACGATCACCTTGAGCCGACGACAAGCCACGACAACTCATTGCGGCTCAGATACCCGAGGACGGCATCCCGCCGCGGGTGGGCGCTCCCGTTTTCCTCAAACGCCGTGGCGGCCTTGCGGGCAAGCGCCAGATTGGTCAGTAGGTCGGGATCGCGCGGTGTGATCAGCCGGGCACGTTCGTAGGCGAGGATCGCTGGACCGTAGCGTTTTTCGCTCTGGTAGGAATTTCCCAAATTATAGAGGACGGCGGCATCCGGCCCGCGCTCGGTGAGGATTTCCTCGTAGGCGGCAGCCGCAGCGGAAAAATCCCCCGCATCGAATTGCCGGTTAGCAGCATCCATGGGACCGGCGTCCGCGGCGCACAGAGCAATTAGCCCGCTGAAAACAATCGTGAAAATGTGACGGATCATGGCGTCGAAGGGTTCGGGTGAATCGAATCGAGTGCCTCATCGAGCAGCGTCCGCCACTCAGATGGGACTTCGCTGGCCGCAACCGGTTGATACGCAACGCGGTCGGCTTCGCGGAAAAACTTTGCCACCGGCGAGTCATCGGGCAAACGCGTTGAGATCTCCGCCAGCGTAATCGCCTCGGGCGGTTGATTCCAACGGGCACCGAGTTGGTGTTGCAACGCCAACCGGGCGGCGGCGAAATAACCTGCGGCGTCGTGGGTGATGGCGGATTTTTCCGCGCGATCAAGTGCTTCGCGGGTCGCGGCGTCCAGCGCAGCTCCGGCGATGCGGCGTGGGTCGTCGCGACGGACTCGCATCAACCCAAGCAACCCGCCGAGCGCAGCCATCGCCGCGGAAGCTCCGAGCAATCCGCGAAATGCAGGCCGGTCAACCAGCGGCACTAGAGAACTGGCGGGTTGCGGTCGCACGTGTTGGGCGACAAGCCCGCCGGCGGGTTTCTCCGGTTCTGCTGCCGAGGGAGTTGCGGCCAAGTCGGTGGTAGGCAGGTCTTCTCCGGCGACATTGATGTTCTGCGACGGGCTGCTGAGCGTCCGATATTCGCCGACGGCGGGATCGAAGTAACTGAATGTCAGCGCGATGTCCTGTGGACCGCCGATTTTTGGGACCACGCTGAATTGGAAATCTTTGCTGCCGGAAAACGAGGCGAGGTCGCCCGCCTTGAACTCGTCCTTGCCCGGGTAAATTTTCCACGCGTCCTCAGGGGTGGGTTTCGGTGCCGCCAACAACGCGAAATTGCCCGACCCGCTCAGCCGCGCAGAAATTTGGTTTGGCTCGCCGGTCCGCCAATCCGACGGAACCTTCACTCCATCGAATTTGAAATTTCCCACCGCACCAGTGAATCCATCCGGCCGACCCTCCTCTGGCAACGGCAGCACCTCGATCGTTTGGTCCTCCGACTTTAACGTAACCTCTTTCTGGATCATCGGCACCCGTAAGTCATCGAAGATGTCGTCGAAAAATGGATCATTGAAGGCACCACCCATCCGCCGTCGGGGACGCTTCTGCGGGGTCGTGTCGCGGATCGCCACAGTGGCATCCACTGAGAGCGAAGCGGGTAGCTTTCCCGCCTTGGTCGCGGAAATCCCGCCAAACCAAGTCACCACCAAGTAGCGTTTGCCATCGCGGATCTGACGCTCTTGCTGCGGTCGCTCACTCACATTGTGGAGGGTGAATCCGCTGCCTTCCGGTTGGATTCCGCTGCGCAATTGAACCCGGCTGTCCTCCGGCAACCACGCTCGGATGATCACCGGCGCGATCTCCCCGACGTATGCATGCTCGCGGCCCTCACCTGCCAACTCGACGGTCAGAAACCCAAACTTGTTTCCGCCGCTATCGTCCTTTGCAGGTTCATCGTTATCCGCCGGAGCGGTCGCACCTGGCGTAACTTGCAGTTTCAACGGCTGGGTTTTGAAGGTTTCGCCCGCCACCGTCACTTCAATCGCCGGAATCTCGTATTCGCCCGCTTGATGGGATCCAACGACGTAATCGTAAGTGACTGAGTGGCTGTTCCGACCGTTGGTGCGCGACCATTGTTGGCTCTGACCGCGGCTCTGCACGACCAACCCGGTGACTTCCGGAATACGGATGCTGTCCGCTTTTCCTCCAGTCACCTTCAGATGCAAAATCGCGCCACTCCCGGCGGCCGCTGTCAGCCGGTCAAGAGTGGCATCGACCTCGGCTGCGACGCTTCGATCGACCGAGAAAACCATGATGGCGATGAGCGCCATGAGCATCCGGACCAATCGGCCGAATGCTGCGGGATGTGTGAGTGAAATTACCATGTTTTGCCTTTGGTGGTGTTGTCCGGGCTGCTGAAGCGGGTTCGCCGTTGCTGGGGAATCGGAATCACGGTCCGCTCATCCTGACGCAACGCTTCCAGCAATTGCTTCGCCTGCTCCGCTGACATTTCCTGCTTTTCGCCGCGCTCCTCAGGAGGCGCAACGGCTTCGCCGTCCTGCGGATCCTTCGGCTCCTGTTTGTCCTTCGAGTCCTGTTTGTCCTTCGAGTCCTGTTTGTCTTTCGAGTCCTGTTTGTCCTCGGAATCCTGTTTGTCCTTCGAGTCCTGTTTGTCCTCGGAATCCTGTTGGTCTTTCGGATCGTCTTTTTGGTCCTGTTGTTGTTGCTTTTTCAGTTCCTCGAGTTTGCGTTCTACGAGTTCTTTATTAAATGTTGCGTCCTCGTCGGTGGGGTCGAGCGCAAGAGCGTCTTCATATGCTTTAAGCGCTTCCTCCCACGTTTTCATGGTCGCCTTAGGGTCCTTTTCCAATGATTCCTGCCCGGTCCGATAGAGCGAGTTGCCAAGATTATAATAGGTCCGTTGTTGGAGCGGCAGGTCTTTGGTGTGAAGTGCTGAACGCAGAGATTCCGTGGCTTTCGGAAAATCCCCGGCGCTGTAGGCGGCCGTGCCTTGATTGTAATTGAGTCGCGGGTCGCCGTCGGCGGCGACAGTCTCGGCGGCGCGGGCGTCAATGGCTCCTGTGATGCCAATCAGAAACAACGAGGCCGCAGATTTCGCAGCCAAGCCAACGCGGCGGGCAGCGGATGGCAGTAGCCGCGGTTTCTTGGTGCGGCGACGATCGCCAAGCAGGTATTCAAGTGTTAGCAATGCCAACGCGGCTCCCAGCGGCCATTCGAACTGCTCAAGCGGAACACGTTCCATCCGCTGGCTCGTTTCGCTCTTTGGCACCAATTGGAGTTTTTCCTGATAAATCGTTTCCAGTCCCTCTGCGCCACGTCCGAGCGCCACATACATCCCGCCGGTGAGCGCGGCGATTTCCTTCAACGTATCTTCATCCAATTTGGTCTTCACAATGTTCCCTTGTTGGTCGCGGAGATTGTCTACCCGCCCATTGGCGCGGCGAATCGGGATAGTTGCACCTTCCGGGCTGCCCACTCCGACGGTGTGGATGACCATGCCTTTCTCCCCGGCGGCTTTTGCCACATCCAAGACATCACCCTGCAGGTCCTCGCCATCGGTAATCAATATTAATACCCGATAGTTGTTCCCCGTTTCATCAAATAACCGTTCCGCCTCCTTGATCGCGCTGGCAATGTCGGTGCCTTGCTTCGGGATTAAATCGGTATCCAACGCTTGCAGGGATTCGCGAAATGAATCGTAGTCCAGTGTCAGCGGGCATAACGCAAAAGCGCTGCCGGCAAACGGGATCAACCCGACCCGGTCGCCTTGCAATGGGGCCACAAAATCGAGGATGCCAAGCCGCGCGCGGTCGAGCCGGTTGGGTGTCAGATCTTCAGCGAGCATGCTGTGCGAGGTGTCCACGGCAAACAAGATATCGATGCCACGGCGTTTCACCTCGCGCCACTCGTAGCCCTTTTGGGGACGGGCGATGGCAGCAAATAATAACATCAACGCAACCAACCAAAGCACTCGTTTGAGGAGTCGCAACCGCGGGGAAAATCCTTGCATCAACCGCTCGCGGAATCGCGGATGCATCAACTTGCCGAGGTCCGACTCACGCCGCCGGTCAAAGCGGATCCACAGTGCAATGGCGCACAAACATGCAACGACACCCGCAGCGAGCCACAGCGGTTGGGCAAATTGAAGTGGTGTATGATCCATGGATGATTCAGTAATTAAGGCAGCCGCCGGAAGCGCGTTTGTTTCAAGACAAACTCCAGCACCAACAATCCGACTCCGGGAATGAGAAACCACAAATACAGTTCGTCATATTGTTGGTATTTCTTTAGTTTGCGCGTGGTTTTCTCCAGTTGATTGATCGCAGAGTAAATCTTCTCCAGGGAATCGGTGTCGGTGGCGCGGAACGATTGGCCACCGGTAGCGGTGGCGACTTCCTCCAACATTTCATCATCGATGTCGACCTTCACCATTTGGAATTGTGTCCGACCGAATCCATCTTTCACGGGAAACGGTGCCTCACCCCGGGTTCCGGCACCGATGGTATAAATTTTAATTCCGAGCGCCTTGGCCGCTTCGGCGGCCGTTTGCGGGTTGACAGCACCCATGTTGTTCACGCCGTCGGTTAGTAAGATGACAATCCGCGATTTGGCGGTGGAATCTCTCAGCCGCGCAACCGAGGAAGCAATCGCCGAGCCGATGGCAGTGCCATCTTCGACCTGACCCATCTGCACAGTGGCCAAACGCTGAACCAAAAACTTGTGATCCATGGTGAGCGGGGAAACGAGATAGGGCCGCCCCGCAAATGCCAGTAAACCCAATTTATCGTTTGGCCGCGATTCTGCAAATTTTCCTACCACATCTTTGACGGCTTCCAGCCGATTCACGGGTTTTCCATCCAACTCAAAATCAAGTGCTTCCATCGATCCAGAAACATCGATGGCGAGCACAATATCGATTCCACTGGCTTCAATGTCGGTAGTGCCTTTGCCATGCCGTGGGCGAGCGAGCGCGATGATGAACAGCGCAAAAGCCAACAATCCAAGAAATGCCAACAAACCGCCGACGACCGAGCGCGGCCGAGCGCCAACAGCGACTGCGTCATCGGTCGATGGCATCCGCACTGCAACCGTCCGGCCGCGGCGGCCACGCCACCATGCAAGGATCGGCAGCAATACTAACAGCCATAGCAACTCGGGATGCAGAAATTGAAAACTCTCCGTCATGACGGTTGGTCGGTAGAGGTTGCACGGACGAATCCGCGGGCGGAATCTACAAGTGCGACTCGCTGAGTGGCTTCCAACTGAGTTCCGGCAAACTTCGCCATGTCGCACGATTTCAAGAACCCGCGCAAGGTGTCCGAGTGATGAGCGAGCGGTGAGGTCTCGTCGTGGGTGAGGTCTTGGAGAAACTCCTCGGTCGTGCGGCGCGGTGCGGCCAGACCGAAGCGTGCGGAGATGTATTGTCGTACGGTATCAGCGGCACGGTTGGCAAACTCCTCAGCGGGTAGCGCTTCCTTGGTGGCCTCAAGTTCGCTAAGCGCCGCAATGGCAATTTCCGGCGGGGATTTTTGGGAGCTCTTCTTTGTTTTTCGCTTCCATAGATAGGCCGCAAAGGCGAGCGCAGCTACGATCGCAGCCACTGCCACCCACAACGCTAGGTGGGACGCCTTCTCCACC
>CAJDVR010000048.1_pt1 | contig 11292 bp, 7 predicted proteins | sample 7391381 | NCBI WGS metagenome assembly CAJDVR01 (sample SAMEA7055695, study PRJEB34461) | soil metagenome | biome: terrestrial ecosystem; feature: Peninsula; material: soil | place: Antarctica | collected 2016
AACGTATTTCGACACGTTCCGGCATGGGTCCGGCATCACATCCGAGTCGCGCGACACCGCTGACATCTCGCTGGAACACCGGTTCGCCTTAAGCACGCGCAACGAACTCGTGTGGGGTCTCGGCTACCGCCACAGTCAGGACGACCTCAAGAACACCCCCGGTCTGCAGTGGAATCCCCGCTCCCAAGCACTGAACCTCTACAGCGGTTTTATGCAGGACGAGATCGTGGTCATTCCGGAGCGTTTGCGGTTTATCCTCGGCTCGAAATTTGAACACAACGATGTCACAGGTTGGGAAATCCAACCCGCAGCACGGTTGTTGTGGACGCCCACCGCCAACCAGACGGTGTGGATCGCTGCCTCTCACGCAGCCGGCACACCGGCCCGCAATTATCGCGATACACGAGTGAATCTGACGGTCGTCCAACCACCAACCGGCCCACCGATCCAAGCGGCATGGATCGGAAGTTCCAACGTCGTTTCCGAAACCGTGGATGCCTACGAAATCGGTTACCGGATCAAACCTGCATCCAACGTTTCCGTGGACGTCACCGCGTTTTACAATGTATACCGCCACTTATTCGGGGTAGCAGCAGGCCCAATCGTTCCGGAAGGAAACCACCTGCTGCTTCCTTACAATTTCGCCAACAACGAGTCCGGCGAATCCTACGGCACCGAAGTTTCGCTGGATTGGAAACCAACCGACCAATGGCGGCTCACTGCCAACTACAGCTTGCTGCACATGCAGTTGCGTCCATCCGGCACGCTCGGACACGGCAGCCCGGAACAACAAATCAGCCTACGGTCCTACCTCGACCTGCCATGGAACCTCGAGTTCAACACGTTTGCCTCGTTCGTCGATTCCATCGAATCGCTCGATAAAACGGGCTCCGAGATCCCGATTCCTGCGCGAATCCGGCTAGACGCTGGCTTTGTTTGGCGGCCCGACCCCACACTGGAGATCGGCATCTGGGGGCAGAACCTGCTCGACAGCCGCCATCCGGAATTTTCCAGCCAAAATACCACTGCAATCACGGAGATCCCGCGCAGCGTGGTCGGCCGCGTCACCTGGCGCTTCTAAAATGACTTTCACCTTTCCAATGAGATCGGGCGGGTGGCGAGGGGTGCCCAATCTGGTTGCCGCGTTCGCCATGGTCGCCCACGCCCACGCCGCCGAACCGTCGCGCGAGTATGAGTTGAAAGCCGCGTTTCTCTACAACTTCGCCAAGTTCGTGGAGTGGCCGCACATGGCTCCCCAACCATCCCGCCCCATCACCATCGGAGTTTACCGCAACAATCCGTTTGCCGGCGCACTCGTCCAAGCGGTTGCCGGCCGGAAAATCCTCGGTCGCCCGGTAGTCGTAAAACAAGTCCACCAACTGTCTGCCGCACGCGAAGTGCAGGTCCTATTCGTCAGTTCGGCGCTCGACTCGTCCGCTGCGGAAATCATCGAGACCCTCAAAGATTCGCCCGTCCTCACCGTCGGCGAATCGCCGACTTTCGCTAGTAAAGGCGGCATCATCACATTTCAACTCAAGGACGATTCGCTGCGGTTCAGCATCAATGCTGCCGCCGCCCGCAAGTCCGGCATCAAAATTAGTTCCCAACTCCAAAAACTGGCCGCCAAACCCACCGCCGCAGGCGCACCATGAACCGGCTTCGGAATCTCCCGGTCAAACGCAAGCTGACCATCATTTCCACGATGACCAGCGCTGTCGCGCTGATCCTCACGTGCGGCACTATCATCGCCTTTGACGTCATCAATTCGCGTAAATCGATGATGCGCGACGTCCTCACCATCGGAACCATGATCGCCGATAACAGCGCCGCCGCACTGGCGTTCCGCGACAACGAAGCCGCCGCCATTACTCTCGGATCCCTTTCGGCCGATAACCACGTGACCGGGGCATTGATCTATGATGCCGAGGGCAACTTGTTTTCCACCTACCAATCACCCGGCTCCGCGCCCATCGCCGTGCCGCCGGTCCGCAGCGCACCCGATGCCGAGTTCCACGATTTCCCTGCGCTGAACGGGTCCCCATTTTCCGGTGGTTATCTGGACATTTTCCTTGGCATCTACGCTGCTGAGGAACGGATCGGAACTCTCTACTTGCGCCACGACATGAAGGAGTTGCGGGACAACTTCATCCACCTTGCCTACATGGTAGTCACCGTCATGGCCGCGGCCTCGCTGGTTGCATTCATCCTCTCACGCCGGTTGCTTGGCGTGGTCATCGGCCCGATCATCAATCTCGAAGGAATCGTCCGCGACGTCGCCAGCCGCAAGGATTTCACTCTCCGCGCCACCAAACAGGGCGACGATGAGGTCGGTCGCTTGATCGACGGTTTCAACGAAATGCTCGGGGAAATCCAAAGCCGCGACCGCAAGTTGGAAGCCGCTCGCGACGAACTGGAAACCCGCGTCATCGATCGAACCGGCGAACTGGCCCGCTCTCTGGAAGTTCTTCATGCCACTCTCGACGCTACCGCCGATGGCATCCTTGCCCTCAACCGGGATGGCGAAGTGAATTGTTTCAACCTGCGCTACGCGTCGATGTGGGGCATTCCACAGGAAATCCTAGACCGCTGTGACCGCGACGAAATGCTGCAATTTGTCGCTACTCGCGTCGAAGATGGTGAGAAATATCTGGCCGGTGCCCGCAAAGAATGGCGCGACGGTGAGTGCCTCGTCATCCCACTCAAAGACGGGCGGATTTTCGAGCGATACGTCCACCTCCGAGCCAACCACGGCGGCGAAGTTGGTGCAGTCATCAATTTCCGCGACGTCACCGACCGCGTCCGCGCCGACAACGAACTGAAAGAGGCATCAAAACAATTGCTCGAAACCTCACGTCGCGCCGGCATGGCGGAGGTGGCCACCAGCGTGCTCCACAACGTCGGCAACGTCCTCAACAGCGTGAACGTCTCGTGCGCCGTCCTTTCTGATCGAGTCGCCCGCTCGCGCATCGGCAGTGTCGCGCGCACCGCCGAACTCATCGCAAGCCACTCGGACGACCTACCCGGATTCCTCACCAACCATCCGACCGGTAGAAACTTACCGCAATTTCTCGGGAAACTGGCGGGTGCGCTGGCGGCCGACCAAGCCGAGGCACTCCGCGAGCTGCAATTGCTTCACAAAAACCTCGATCACATCAAGGAGATCGTCGCCATGCAGCAAAGCTACGCGAAAGTCTCCGGAGTCGTCGAAACCGTCGATGTCGCCGAGTTGGTGGAAGACTCGCTGCGCATGAACGAAGGCACGTTGCGCCATCGCAATGTCACCATCGTCCGGAAGTTCAGCGAAGGCTCGCAAATTACCCTAGAACGCCATAAGGCATTGCAAATACTGGTAAACCTGATTCGCAATGCGAGCCATGCCTGCGCCGATTCCGGCCGCACTGACCGCCAGCTGACGATCTCCATCACTGCCGACGTGGAAGCCGTCGAAATCAACGTGGCAGACAACGGCACCGGCATTTCCGCAGACAACATCGACCGGGTTTTTGCCCATGGATTCACCACCAAACACAACGGTCACGGCTTTGGTTTGCACAATGGCGCACTGGCTGCTCAGGAAATGGGCGGATCACTGACAGTTCAAAGCGACGGGCTTGGCAAAGGTGCAACTTTCACCCTTCGACTTCCCCTCGCTGTAGGTGGCCTAGCCCTGAAATCTTCCTCTTTCTCACAATCGCTGAAAACATGACCCCCCAAATCCCGCACCGAATCCTAGTGGTGGACGACAACCCCGCCATTTTAGAGGATTATCGGAAAATTCTCGCTACCGACATCGCCGCCCGCGACTTCGAACGCGATGAGGCGGAGTTCTTCGGCTCCGTCCCAGCCGAGCCCGCGGAAAATCCGTTTGAACTGGATTTCGCCGCCCAAGGCCGCGAGGCACTCGACAAGGTCATCGCCGCCAAAGCGGAAAACCGCCCCTATTCTGTGGTTTTCATGGACGTCCGGATGCCGCCGGGCTGGGACGGCATTCAAACGACAGTGCGGTTGTGGGAAGCCGACGAAGACCTCCAAGTCGTCATCTGCACCGCATTTTCCGACTATTCGTGGAAACAAATCGTCACGGTGCTCGGCCAAACCGACCGATTGTTGATTTTGAAAAAGCCGTTCGACGTGATCGAGGTCATCCAATGCGCCCATGCCCTTTCCGGGAAATGGTCGTTGCTCCAACAATCGCGGGAGCATGCCCGCTCGCTGGAAGCAACCGTTCGCGCCCGCACCGCCGAACTGGAGCGCGAAATCATCGAACGCCGCCGCAGCGAACAGGAACTTCGCTTCACCCAGTTTTCCGTCGACAATGCCTCTGACGCGATGTTCTGGGTCGCCCCGGACGGGCGCCTTTTATATGTCAATGCCGCAACCTGCCGCACGCTCGGATACTCGATTGCCGAGCTCCAACAGATGCTCGTCACCGACATCGTCCCAGAGTTGCGCGAGTCCAGCTGGGAGGAATTTTGGGAATCGTTCCGCACCCACCCGAACCGGACATTTGAAGCCGGGCATTTGGCAAAAGAAGGCCATCGCATCCCCATCGAGCTGACGGCCACCCACTTTTCCTACGATGACCACGAACTGTTGTGCGTTTCTGCTCGCGACATCACGAAGCGCAAACGAATCCTCGCAGATCTATCGGCCGCTCGCGACGGAGCACTCGAGTCGGTCCGCTTGAAAAGCCAATTCTTGGCGAACATGAGCCATGAAATCCGCACTCCCATGAATGGAGTCATCGGCATGGCGGAGTTGTTGCTCCATACCAACCTTGATCGCGACCAGCGCCAATACACCGACACCATCCGCAGCAGCGCCGACCTTCTCCTCAACATCATCAACGACATCTTAGACTCGTCGAAAATTGAGTCAGGCACCGTGGTTTTCGAAACCAATGACTTCAGCCTCAATCACGTAGTCGACAACACGCTCGACCTGCTCAGTGGGGCGGCCCAAGCAAAAGGCGTTGAGCTCGCTGGCTACATCCTTGCCGATGTCCCCACCGCACTCCGCGGTGATGCCGGCCGCCTCCGCCAAGTCCTCACCAACATGGTGGGCAATGCCGTGAAATTCACGTCCCAAGGCGAGGTGGTCGTATCGGTGGCACCCGTCGCCGAGACCGACACCCACGTCCATCTGCGGTTCGCCATCCGCGACACCGGCATCGGAATCAGCGAAATCGCCCGCGAAAAAATCTTTGAGCATTTCGTGCAGGCCGATGGATCGGACACCCGCCAGTTTGGCGGCACCGGTCTCGGTCTGACGATCTCCCGTCAACTCGTCGAGGCCCTCGGTGGTGTGATCGGCGTGGAAAGCGAGCCAGGCGTCGGCTCCACGTTCTGGTTTGTCATTGGTTTCGAAAAACAAGTGGGTGCCAGCTCCGGCATTTCCGCACTTCACGATGGCCCCCCGGACTTACGCGTCCTCGCGGTCGACGACAACCCGACCAACCGCCAGATCCTTGACTTGCAGCTGCGCAACCTGCGCCACCGTCCGACACTGGCCACCGCCGGACACGAGGCGCTCGGCATCCTGTATCGCGAAAGCACCAGCGGTCGACCGTTTCACGTTTGCATCATCGACATGCAGATGCCCGGCATGAATGGCATGACACTCGCCCGCCGGATCAAATCAGACCCTGCGCTCGCCGCTACCCGCTTGATTCTCCTCAGCTCGCTCGGCAACCAGATCCCCGAGGCCGAACTCCGCGCCGCCGGGATTGAGGGCTACCTCGTCAAACCACTCAAACAGTCGCGCCTTGCCGCCGAGTTGTCCGCGTTGTTCAGCCGTCACCCGGTCATACCGGCTCCCGTCCCGACCCCAGCCGTCGCACCAAGTCCGAAAAACCTTCGCATCCTCCTTGCCGAGGACAATTCGGTGAACCGCCAAGTCGCGGTGCTCCAACTCAAAAGCCTCGGCTACACCGCAGACGTTGCCCACGACGGAATCGAAGCGCTCGAAGCTTTGGAAAAAACACCCTACGACGTCATCTTGATGGATTGCCAGATGCCCAACATGGACGGCTACGAGGCGACCCGCCGCATCCGCGGAAACCAACAGCGTCCGGTTTACATCATCGCGATGACCGCATCCGCGATGCAGGGCGACCAAGAGAAATGCATCGCCGCCGGAATGGACGCATACCTCAGTAAACCGGTCGATTCCCGCGAACTCGGCCGCCTCCTGTCCCAATGCAAAACCAGCCAAAAAATCACTCAGGAAGCTCCGGACGCGGCCGCCGTGCCCGAAGCCACCGTGGATTTGCAACGCCTCAACGAGATCACCGCCAACAATCCGGACATGTTCCGCAAACTCTGCTTCGACTACCTCGAACAAGCAGAGGAAATCCTTGCCATGCTCGTCATCGCGATTGAGCGCGGCAACGCCCGCGAGGTCCACCAACTCGCCCACAAATTGAGCGGATCAAGCTCGACCTGCGGCATGCGCGCCGTCGTGCCACCACTCGCCCGGCTCGAACAACTTGGAAAATCCGCACAGCTATCCGGCGCCGCCGAGCTTCACGGCGAGGCCACCCAACAACTCCTCCGCATCCGCCGATTCCTAACCCGGCACCTTGCCCTACAATCCCAGCCAGCCTGAACGATCCATCATGAGAACCCACCGGAGACGCATCCTCATCGCCGAAGACGACCGATTCATGGCGAACATCTGTCGCCAGAAATTCGAAGAAGCCGACTTCAGCGTGCTCGTCGCCCACGACGGCCACGATGTCGTTGAACAACTGATCCTCAACCCGCCCGACGTCGTTTTACTCGACCTGATGTTGCCCGGCCTCGATGGCGTAAGCGTGCTGAAGTTCCTGCGATCGCGCGAACGTCTGCGCTCGTTGCCGGTCGTCGTCCTCTCGAATTCTGCATATTTCTCCGGAGTCGTCCAAGAGGCATGGGAAGCGGGCGCAACTCACTTCCTGAGTAAAACCGAGTGCAATCCAGCCACTCTCGTGGAGGAAATCTTCAAGGCAATGATGCCGCCAGAACCCACCGAGGAAAATCAAGCGGCCACCACGCTAACTCCGGCAACTGGCTTGCCCGCTGACGAACCGCCACCATTGCCGCCGGTCCGTCCGCAAATGGGCCCCGCGCGCACCGATGTGCTGTTGGCCGATGACGACCGCCTGATCCACGACGTGCTGACGTATTTCCTCACTCAAGCTGGCTTCAATGTCCGCTCCGCATTCGACGGCCGCCAAGCCATGGAAATGGGAGTTTCCCAAGCACCCGATCTGCTGATCCTCGATGGCATGATGCCCGGCATGGATGGGCCTCAAGTTCTCGAACGATGGACCGTCCACCCGACGCTCTCAAAGGTTCCGGTCATCATGCTCACCGCAGATGCCGACGCGGAAAAGAAAGCCAGCGCGAAAAACCAAGGTGCCGTCGCCTACTTGGTCAAACCGTTCAGCCCCGAAGAACTCGTCAAACGCGTCCATCATTTTATCTGACGCCCATGGAAAACTCACCACCTAATTTGTTAGACCATAAACAACTCGATGTCCTCATCTTGTTCGGCAGCGAAGCTTACCACGATCTGATCGCCGATGTGATTGCGGATGTTCCCCAGCATCTGGCCGGCATCCACGCTGCCATCGTCGATGCAAATCGGCCGGACTTGCGTGCCCGCGCCCACTCGTGCCGCGGCATGCTCTCCAACTTCGGATGCGTCGCCATGACGGCCCGCCTTGGCCAATTCGAACACGACCCGCAACCGCCGGTCACCGCCGCGACTGATATACACGCCGAACTCGAACACATCTGGCAAAGCACGCTCACCGCACTGCAAGAGTGGGAACAATCTGTCCCGGAATTCACATGAACCCCGCGGATCCGTTTAACCTCCACCGGTTTGTGTCAGCTCAATCTGAGGTGTACTCACACGCCCTCGAGGAAATTCGCCGCGGCAAAAAATCCACCCATTGGATGTGGTTTATCTTTCCGCAGATCACCGGCCTAGGCCGCAGCGATACCGCAGAATTCTACGCCATCCAGTCACACGCCGAAGCGGGTGCCTACCTAGAAGACCCCGTGCTGGCGCCGCGCCTAGCCGCTTGTGCCGCAGCAGTGCTCTCCCATGCCGGAAAATCCTCTGCCGCAGAAATCTTTGGTTTCCCAGACGATCTGAAGCTGCGCTCCAGCGTCACCCTCTTTGCCACCGTCCGCGGCGCAGATCCGGTGTTCACCATCATTCTCGAACAATTTTTCCAAGGTCTTCCGGACCAGCCCAGCGCGCTTTGAATTCTGCGTTGCTCTCCGCCAGTAAATTGGCTGCGGAAAGCGCCCGTTCGCGGTTGCCCGCCAGCCAATCGTAACACACTGCGTGTTCGTTCCGCCGCAACCGGTCGGCATCGTTCAGCGTTGGGTTTTTCACGAAAATCCGGTGCAGCGCAATCAATGTGTCTGGTGCCAATTCCGACCACATTGCCTTCCACGGTGCTCCATCCTCGCCTTGCACTTGCAAGGACCCTTCCTCTGCCAAACGGATCTCACGGATCGGTTTTCCATCCTTAGTCGCAAATTCGCCGGTCACCGGTTGGCGCGCCAAATCCGTCGCCAAGTCTTGTAAAAATTCCGCGGAGGCATCGGTCACTGCAATCAATGCCGCCCGCGACGCACCTGGCGGATCCTCCGACAGGCTCCGAAGTTCCGCCGACGCATCCGCAAACCGCGATTCGCTGACCAGTTCCGCCACTCGCGTCAGCACGCTCACTAGATCCCACGAGTCGTCCTCAGGCGCATTCTTCTTGCTCACCAACAGCTTAGCATGGCGCGCCAAATCCAGTTGCCATGCCCGCACATTGAACGGGGCCCGACCACTCGTTTTTAACCCGTCGTGAATCTGCTCCAACTGATCGATCGCCGCTTGGCAATCGTCCGGTTCACTTGGCAATGCCGAGAACAGTTGGCCATTCAATGCGGCATGATCCGCTAAATAATTCCGCGCCAAGGATTGGTAGATCGTCAACCATGAGTCGTCCGCCGGGATCTTTGCTGCGACTACCGCTTGGAACCACGCGGCCGCCTCATTGAGCATCCCCTGCTCCCAATCTTTGAGCCCGCACAGCAACCACGCCATCACATGCGGCGCATCGGTCGGAACCGCGGCCGCAGCATCGTCTTTGGGCGGAATTCCCGCCAACTCGGGCAGTTTTTCCAGCGTCGCCACCAATGGTTCGCCCAGCCGTAAGTCCACCGGGATCGAACTGGCATGCGCCGCAGAAATCCGCGCCTCGGTCCGTGCTTCCGCCGGACTGCCATCCAAAAACTTTGCGACCACAGCCTCGACCCCGGCCCAACTGCGCGTCGGTTCCTGCACCACGGGATTATCGCGCAGCCCGATGAATGTCGCCGCCGCCCGCCCGAAATCCCCAGTTTCCACCGACGCTCGGGCCGCCCGGTATTCCCGGGCAATCCCCGTGGCCGCGGCATCCGCCCGCGGTGTTTCGTCCGGTTCGACGACTGACGGCGTCACCGGCACCACCGGCGGCCGGCCGTCTGCCATCGACGCATCTCGAGTCACCCACCACAACCCGCCGGCCACTGCCACCAGCAAAACCAGCCCGTATCCTGCCAGCGAAAGTCGCTCGGTCCGGCGTGTCCGTGCCCGCCGTTGCGCCGCATGCCCCGACGATTCCACCGCACCTACCGCCCCCGAAAGCACGCGTTTATACGCACTTTCTAACCGCGAAATCAGCTCGTCATACGATGAATAGCGGTCATCCGGGCTGTAGGCCATCGCCTTCTCCACGATATCGCATGTCGCGCTCGACAACGCCGGTGCAGCCTCTCCCAGCGGAATTACCTTCTTTTTCGCTTCCCGCAAAATATTGGTCGCCATCGATTCCTCACCGCACGACGGCACCCCGGCCAGCGCATGATACAATGTTGCGCCAAACGCATAGATGTCCGACCGAAAATCCTCGGTGAATCCCTCGATGGTCTCGGGCGGCACGTAATACGGCGTCGCCCACAATTCCGAGGCCCGCGCGATCCCGCCCTTGGTCACCAACGCCAACCCGAAGTCCACCAGCTTCGCGTGCCCTTCTGAATCCAGCAGGATGTTCCCCGGCTTTACGTCGCGGTGGATAACGCCCTGCGCGTGCGCGTACTGCAATGCTTCGAGCATTTCCCGTGTGATGCGCACCGCGTCCCTGATGGTCAATCGCCCCTCGCGCGCGACCCGTTGATGCAACGTCTCACCCTCGACCAGCGGCATTACGTAATACGGCGTCGTGCGACCCTGTTCATCGACGAGTCGCCCCGAGTCGATGAGTGGTAGAATGTTCGGGTGCGAAAACTGGGCGGCCACCGCTATTTCGCGCAGAAATCGGTCGGTGCCAATGGACTGCGCCACTTCCGGACGCAGCGTGTCCGCGATGGCAAGTATGCTTGACCCGCGTATGCTTCCCGCACGCCGGACACTCGGCATTGGAAAATGGTGCCAACGCCGAAACATTCATCGGGCTGCCACAGGCGTGACAATAAGCGATTTCCTCGGTGCTGGGCGGCATACCGATAGGGTTACCTACCACCCGATGTCGTGCAAACTTGAAACTTGCCGGACCTCAGTTGCCGGTGAGACTCCGCCCGTGGAATTCCATGTCGCAGACACTTCAGGCGAACGCCTCGACGCGTTTCTCGCCGCGCGTCTCGATGATGTATCGCGGTCTCGCATCCAAACGCTCATCCGCGACCAATACATCCACCTGAATGGCCGCCCAGCCCGCCCGCGCGACCCAGTGAAAAACGGCGATACCATCACCGTGGCGCTGCCGGAAGCCGTGCCAGTGGAAAACGCAGCGCAACCCATCCCGCTGGATATCTTGTTTGAGGACAATGACTTACTGGTTCTCAACAAGGCACCCGGGATGGTCGTCCACCCCGCTCCCGGCAACCCAGATGGGACGCTGGTCAACGCGCTGCTCCACCATTGCGACGGAAAATTGTCGAGCATCGGCGGTGCCGAGCGACCCGGCATTGTCCACCGCCTCGATAAAGACACGTCCGGCTGCCTCGTCGTGGCCAAATCCGACGCCGCCCACGAATCACTCGTCCGCCAGTTTTCCGAACGCAGTTCGATGGAAAAACTCTACCTCGCAGTCACGCAAGGCATCCCAAAACCCGCCCGCGACACGGTTTTCACGCACATTGGTCGCCACCCGGTGAACCGCCAAAAAATGGCGGTGATCACGCCTCCCGCCGGGAAACCCGCCATCACGGACTACGAAATCCTCACCACCGCCGAGGAATCCATCACCGCGCTGATCCTTTG
>CAJDVR010000016.1_pt2 | contig 11227 bp, 10 predicted proteins | sample 7391381 | NCBI WGS metagenome assembly CAJDVR01 (sample SAMEA7055695, study PRJEB34461) | soil metagenome | biome: terrestrial ecosystem; feature: Peninsula; material: soil | place: Antarctica | collected 2016
TCACATCCTTGAGTTTAAGGAGAATCTGCGGACGCTCATCATTTCCACGCTGTTTTTGATTTTGTCCGGACGGATCGCGCCGGCGGATCTTGGCGAAACGATGGACAAGGGATTGCTGTTGTTGGCGTTCCTGATCGTCATCGGGCGGCCAGTATCGGTTTTTCTGGCGCTGGCCTTTTCGAAGGACACCACCATGAAAGAGCGGACGTTCTTGGCGTTTTTAGCGCCGCGGGGAATTGTCGCTGCGGCCGTCACTTCGGTGTTTGCCTTGGAATTTGAGGAAGCCGCACTGCAAGGGCGGTTTGGCGAACATATCGCGCCAGTCATCGCGGCGCAAAGCCATGATTTGGTGGCCTTGGTGTTCCTTGTTATCGTCGGCAGCGTCAGCGTGTATGGACTGGCGGCCGCACCGCTGGCCCGGCGATTGGGACTCGCCTCGAAAAACTCGAATGGCATCTTGTTTGCCGGTGCAGACGTCTGGTCCCGCCTCGCTGCGAAATCACTCCAGGACGAAGGCCATCGTGTGCTCCTCGTCGATACCAATTTCTCCAACGTTGCCGCAGCCAAGATGCTCGGTCTGGAGGCCCACCGCGCAAATATCCTATCCGATTTCGTGGAGCTGGACCTCAACCTGAATGGCATTGGACATCTCGTTGCCGGCACGGCCAACGACGAGGTCAACTCGATGGCCGCCTACAAATTTATCCACCAATTCAGTCGTGCCGGAGTTTGGCAACTTGCGCCGAGCGACCGCAACGGACACTCCAAGAAGGCCGCTACCGACGATCTGCGGAGCCGGATTTGTTTTGCCGGCGGGCCCACCTTCGACGACATCGCCGAAGCTGTAGCAGCCGGTGCGGTGGTGAAAAAAACCCAAATCACCGATGTGTTTGACTACGCGAAGTTCTTGGAAACCAACCCGAAAGCGATCGTGATGTTCTTGCAGGACGGCCGCGGGCTGCGCCCCGCCCCGGCGGGGTTGTCCAAAGTAACGTCCGGGACCGCGATTTACATGCTGGTCCCGACGAGCGATCCGACGTGAGCAGAGAAGCACAATTCGCGACTGGCGGACGCGTCGAGAAGCGTTACCGTGACCGCTATGAACTTCGCCAAAGTGACCTGCCCGACGTGTTTTGAGGTGTTCGAAGTGGTGGTCCCTCCGTCGGACGAATTGCCGGCAGATCTCGATTACGACTGCGAGATCTGTTGCCGGCCAATGGTCATCGTTTTCACGGAAGATGGTGTGGAGGCGCGAGGACTCGCCGAGTGATTCTTGGGGAACACTGGAGTGGCCAAAAAAGCTCGTCATTTGGTTGCTGATCGACCGACATTGGCGGCGTGATCCACCCGACCGCCATCATCTCTCCACTCGCGACGTTAGGGCAAAATGTCCGCATCGGTCCGTTTTCCGTTGTGGGCGACCATGTGCAGCTGGGGGACGGCTGCGTGCTGCACTCCCACGTCGTGTTGAGCGGACCGTCCACCTTCGGCAAAAATAACGAATTTTTTCCGTTTGCGGCCATCGGCGGGACAACTCAGGACATCAAGTATATCGGAGAGCCAACTGCCCTTGAAGTGGGCGACCACAATGTGTTTCGTGAAAATGTCACGGTCCACCGCGGGACGTTCGCTGAGTTGCCGACTCGGATCGGCTCGCACAATTTACTGCTCTGCTATTCTCACGTTGCCCACGAGTGCCAGCTCGGCGACCACATCATTTTGTCGAACACCGTCGGCATCGCCGGCCATGTCACGATCGGCGACTATGCGATCGTTTCCGGCTTCGCCGCGGTCCATCAATTTTGCCGGATCGGCCAGCATTCGATCGTCGGGGGACTTTCGAAAATCGTCCAAGACATCGCGCCATTCATGATCGTCGATGGCAACCCGGCCTGCACCCGCGGCCTCAATCTGGTCGGCTTGCAACGCCGAGGGTTTACCGAGGACGACATCAAAAACCTCAAACAGGCATACAAAAAGCTGTTTCTCAAAAAGGACGCCAATTTTGCGACATCGATCAGCACGCTCAAAGACAGTCACGCGGCTGACACTCCGCATGTCCGGCACTTGCTTGAGTTCGTCGAAGGCACCCAGCGCGGAGTGACGCGGTAGTGACCGTCACATCCAGAACTTGAGAATCGACTGGAACCAATCGGGTTGTTGGTACGTGCCAGCCATATCACAGCCAAGATAGTAGCCGGTCAGGTGGAAAAACACCGGCGCAGCGAAGAGCAGTGAGTCGAGCCGATCAAGGACGCCACCGTGGCCGGGAATGCCTTTGCCCCAGTCCTTGGCACCGATCGAGCGTTTCACCGCGGACATGACCAGTCCGCCGAGAAAGCCGGCGGCGACCAAAAACAACGACATGATCGCCGCACCGACCGGTGGGAAGGGCGTGGCCCACCACAACGCGGTGCCAAGCACGGTAGCGCACAAACCGCCGCCGATGAGTCCCTCCCAGGTTTTCCCGGGGCTGACCGCGGGCGCGATTTTCCGGTGGCCGAGTGTTTTGCCGAAGACGTATTGAAACACGTCGCTGAGCTGAGTGACGATCACGACAAAGAACAACAATTTCACGTTTTCCCCTTCGTAGCCAGGAATCGGCAACAACAAGAGCAACGGTAGGTGGCTTAGGAAAAACACGCAGGTCAGCACGCCCCACTGGATGCGCGCCGTGCGTTCCAAGAAGTGGTCCACCTCGCCCGCCAATGCCGAACGAATGGGGATGAAGACGAAGGCGTAAACCGGGATGAAAATCGTGAACATGCCGTACCAAGGTGCCCATGCGAATAAGTAGTGAAGCGGTAAGATCACGAAAAACACCCACGTCAAAGTGCGGTGATCGCCCCGCGGCAACGGGCTCAGCGTCAGGAACTCTCGCAACGCCAGAAACGACAGTAGCAAATAAAGCGCGAACACCCCATTTTTCCCGAGGGCGGCAGAAATCCCGAGCACAGCCGCCATGCCCCACCATGCGTTCACACGGCTGCGCAGGTTTTTCAACGCGGGAGACGGTCCGCGGCGGCGGATCATGATTTCGGCCACCACACTGGCCAAGGTGAGCAATGCGACGATGCCGCCCAGCAAGTATAGGAGTTCTGGGTCAGCGATCATGTTCCAAAAGGGGTTTGGTGAAGCGCCAGCACTGCCTCACGAGTGCGGATTAAAAAATCATGGCGGGTTTCGCCGTCACGTGGTCCTTCGCACGGCGGTCCAAACGTGGCATTGCCGAGCAGCGGCAGTGGTAGAATTTCTCCTTTCGGCAGGATCCGGTTGAGGTTGTCCAAATAGACCGGGACCAATTCCGCGTGTGGATTGCGCTTTGCTAAAACGTGCAACCCGGATCGAAACTCCGCAATCTGCCCATCTGGGCTGCGGGTGCCTTCCGGGAAAATGATCAAATCGCTGCCGGCGTCTAATGCATCGGCCATTCGCTGGATCGGGTCGTCACCTCGTTGCAGTTTTCCGCGTGGAATGAGCACCGCACGGAAAACTCGGCTGGCCAGCCAACGGCGGAGAGGACCAGCTTCCCAGTAATCGGCTGCGGCCACTGGCCGCGTCCGCTCACGGAATCTTCCCGGCAACGCCGCCCAAATCACCACGAAATCCAGGTGCGACGAGTGGTTCGCAAAATAGATCCGAGGTGGTCCGGGTTCCGCTAAATCCGGGACCAACCGCACTCCTGTGATCAGGCGGATGAGGGCGGCGAGCAAAGTGTGCAGCATGTGGGCGCCATCCAATCCGGTGCGGGTGCCCGGTTCAAGACCCGCGGGGAAATCCCTCACTACCGGACGATTTTACCGCCCAGTGACAGGATTCGAGCGTTGCCTTTGGCGCTCTCCGCTTCCGGGATGTTTCCGTCTCGCACATACATCTGCGAAAGGCCGGTCCAGGCAAGTAGGTCATTCGGCTGCAACGAGACCGCCTGCAGTCCGCAGCCGATCGCTTCCTTGACGTTTCCCGTCTTCAGCAACGCCATTCCGAGAGCGTGCCAGCCATCAAAGAATTCCGGGTCCAGCGCCACGCAGCGGCGGTACAAAGCGATTGCTTCGTCGAATTCGCCTACGGCCAAATGACCGCTGGCGTCATCGAAAAGCTGCTGAACTTCAGACATCAACGATTACCGCTTGTAAAGTTGTTGGACCTTCGCGTCATCCGTGCGGCTCGCCATCCATGCTGCGAATGCGATCGTTTCATTCTCATTGGCACGGGAGGTCACCTCACTGTCGATCTTCGCGGCGATTTCCGGCTCCTTCACCACCTCGCGTTTTTCCACGAACAAGATGAATGAACGGTCCGACTCGATGATGGGATCCGCCACCGTGCCCGGATCGACCGTTTGCGCCGCCGTAAACAGGTTGGCTGGTTCCGTCTGGCTGTCCGGCCGGAATGTGCTCGTGATCGCCGTGAAATCCTTGATCTCAGTGACGCCTGCCTCGTTGGCCGCTTCCGTAAACGATTTTCCAGCAGTGAGTTGCTCTTTGATTTTCACGATCGCTTCGTCGGTCGCCTGTTTCAACGCCTCGACCGCTTTTTCGATGATGTATTGGGCGCGGGCCTCGTCGCGGGCTTCCTCATAGGTTTTTGCCCGGGCTTTCTCTTCGTCGTCCATGCGGGCGACGATCCATTGGTTTTCTCCCACTGGAATGCCGGGTGAAATCTTCGAAAGTGGATCGGTCGTCTCTTCGATGATGAACAACTGGTCTACCGCTTTTCCGCCACGGCTGGTCGCGCGCTGGTCGATGTCCAACTCCTTTGGTGGGGCGGATTGCGGGAAGAAATCGGTCGTTTTCACTTCAAAATTGAACTGCTTGGCCAGTTCTTCAAACCGCTCGCCCTTTTGGTCGACGATTTCGTCGAGGAAATCAGAGACGCGGGAATCCAACTCCAGTTGGGCGGCGCGGCGTTTTTCGGCCATCTCTGCGGCGTGTTTCGCTTGATCTTCCTCCTTTTTCTTGGCGGCGGCCTTTTTCGCATCATCGCTGGCGGCAGCTTCCGCCAGAGTTTCTGGTTTGTCCGGCAGTGGGGTGTCCTCGACGGCCGTCGGGGCAGCCAAAATATACGTGAATTTCCGCTGAGGCTCAGTCATGAACGCGTCGGAAATGGTCTCCCAATACGCTTTGATCTCCTCTTCGGTCGGCTCAATTTTTGCTTGGAACGGTGCGAGATCCAATTTCGCGACTTGGCCGGTGATCAATTGGTTCTGCAACGCCAGCGCCTTCGCCACCGTGTCCTTCTCCACAGTCAGTCCACTCCCGACGATGGCCATGATCTGCTGAGTCGCCAAGATATCCGAGGCCAACTCACGCAGGTCCTTCTCCGTCATCCCAAATTGACCCATGTAGTTCGTTATGAACTTGTTGAAAACTTCCGGGTCAAACTTTCCGTCGGGTCCGGCAAACGTCTGGAACGTCCGCAAATACGATGAAATCTCCTTTTCGCCCGGGTAAATCCCGAAATCCTCCTTCGCTTGACGAATCAGCATCCGGCCGATGAAAAACCGCTCCGGCGCATCGTCCTGGCTGGTCGCTCCGGTGGTGATCCCCATCAGAAACGGGTACATGCTGTATTCGCCAGAGCTGGCAAGGGCGGATGCCAGCTTGAACGACCCTTTGCCGAGCGTGTTGTATTCCTTGTCGCTGTAGGTGCGTCCGCCGATCTTGAGCATCGCTTGGCCGCTGCCCATGCTCCGCATCGAGCTGGAATCCATGAAGAAAAAGCTGATGAACAGGATCACGAAGACCACGATCGTCAGGCCGGTATATTTGCGGAGGTATTCAATCATGAAGGGGTAGGGCTGCCGTTACTTAGAGGAAGGCGCTGGGAGTAAAAGGCGTCGGCCTTGCCGCATCAATCGCAATTCTCCCTGCGGCGCGGCAGTCTGGCGATCCGTCGTCGGGCCTCAAGGCGAATCTGTGGGGATTTGCAACGGCGGCGGACATTGATAGCGAGTGAGATCGGGCGGTTTCCGAAGAATCCCGCTTGCCCGGCAGGGGATTCGGGCGTTCCTTCGCAGACTTTATGAATTTTCGTTGGTTGAATGCGCTGCTGTGGGGGAACTCAGTGGCTTTGGCGTGGATGTGGGGCCTCGGGCTATTTTTCAGCGTGCAGATGACGTTCATGTTCGGACTCCAAGGTCTGCTGCTGTTCGCTGTTCCCAACGCGTTGGGACTCATGATGTTCGGGTTTCTCACTCAGATCGTGGCTCGGCGCCACAGCGGCGGGAAGGAATCGCTGGCGATCTTTTTCGATCGATTTTCCAAGCCGTTCCGACTGATTTTTTACTTGTACCAGGTGATCGCACTGTCGCTCACGGTGTTTGCGCTCACGAAATATTTGTTTGGCTCGCTGGAACTGGTCGAGGAGTCGTTGAAATGGATTTACTTGGGGATGGCGGTGTTTGTGGTGTTAGCGGCGGGTTGCTTATTTGGTGAGGAGTTCGGCATCCGCCGGATCAAATATGGCCACGGGATGCTCGGCGCGCTGTTGGTCGTTTGCATCGTCACGATCCTGTTCAGCTTGCGGCCGTTGATTCCCGAAAATTTTGGTTGGGCGCCGGCCCTTCCAGATGCGTGGACCGGACCGAATATGGTGGGGTACTCGGTGCCTCTGCTCGTCGGGTTGTTCGTTGGGCCGTGGCTGGACCTCCAGCATTGGCAGCGGGCAATCCAAATCCACCGCGAGGACACGTCCATCCGCACCAGCTACATCTTTGGCGGGTTAATCTTTTTCCTATTGCTGTTGTTCCACGGCTCGCTCACCGCGTGGGTCCTGAGTCGCGGCGGCGTCGTGGGATTCACCGATGCTTCCGGGATTTCTGGATTTCGGTATATGCCGTCCGCCGATCTGGTGACCGTCGGCTTGGATAAATTCTTGTATGCCCACCAAGTCGTGGTCAAATACTTCGACGCGTTGCCCGCCAACGCGAAAGGTTTGCTGCCTGCTGCCTATTATTCCTTCCTCGGGATTTGTGCACTCACCACGCTCGATAGCGGCTACATCGCACTGAAATGGTTCCTCGGCGCGAACCTTGGGAAAAGCCAGAATGTGCTGATCGGCATGCTGCCAAAACGTCTGCTGGAATCGCCGATTCCGACATTCCTGCTGGTGATGATCATCACCTTTATCGGCCTGCTCATGAGGTTGGAGCTGGAGTATTTCATGGTGTTTTATGCTTCATTTTTCGTCGGCTACGCCGGACTGGCGATCGCCCGTTGCTTTGTCCCGAATTCGCAGCAGTCCCTGCCGCAGATCCGGATGTTTTCGTTTGCTAGTATTTCGTTGGTGATTTTTGCCTTTGGCTACTCAACTGGCGCAAACTTCCTGATGATCCTAGGATCCGTTTTGCCGATCCTTTATGTAGTCTGGCTGGTGGGCAGCACCGATTTGTTGCGAGTGGTGACCGAACGCGCGGGCGAGGTAATGACGGCGGCATCCGAAATGCCTGCTTTCAAAGCAATCGCCAAATCCGCCGCAGTGGTGAGTCACTCTCCGGTCGATGCGCCGCATGAACACCAAGCGTTGGCCGGCCATTTCGAAGATAAGTGGTTTGTCTATTCGCAGATCGCGACCTACGCCGATACCAACTCTGTCGGCAATGTCTATTTTGGAATGTATGGAATGTACGTCGGGAAAACCCGCGAATTGTTCTTCAACGCGGCGATGCCTGACTTCGACCTGAAGACCACCAATTTTTACATCCTTACTCGCTCGTTTGAGCACAAGTTCGTCCGGGAAGCCCGTGAGTTCGATACCATCACCGTGAAAATCAAAGTGGCGGATTTCAACCGCAAGTTCTGCACGTTGGAGCATCAAATCTTTGGTTCCAACAACGAACTCCTTGGCAAAGGCAAACAGAGCCTGTTGTTCGTGGCCTCGAAGGACTATTCGCTTCTCGATATTCCTCCCGAAGTCTATTCCGCATTCGTGAAGTACATCTAGCAGATTGTAAATCCTCCTCCCGGTGCCGTCCGAATCTGGCGAAATTGCGGGTTGTCACATCGCCGCGCGGCTGCCATGATTCCGACCATGGAAGTGCTTCAGACCCGGAGAAATATCCTGAAATACTTGGGAATCGCCACCGCCGTTTCGGCCTTGTCGAGAGTCCAAGCCATTGGAGCCAACGAGCGAATCCGGATTGCCGTGATCGGCACAGGTTCCAAGGGAGGAAATCTCATCGATGTATTCGGAAGTCTGGCAAACGTGTCAATCATAGCAGTTTGCGATCCCGATAGCAGCCGGATGGAGAAAGCGGCCGACAGCATTGTGAAACGCGGCTTGCCAAAACCTGACCAACAAAAGGATTTCCGCAAGCTACTCGAACGCGACGACATTGATGCAGTGGTGATTGCCAGCCCGAATCATTGGCACGCACTCCAGACAATCATGGCCTGCCAAGCGGGCAAGGATGTGTATGTGGAAAAACCTGCTTCCTTCACCATTGCGGAAGGTCGGATGATGGTCAATGCCACAGCGCAGCACAATCGCATCGTCCAAGTCGGACTGCAATCTCGCTCGGACACTGGGATGCACGAGGCGATTCGCTGGCTCGGCGAGGGACACATTGGCGCTTTGAAATCGATTCACGCATTTTGGTTCAGGACCCGCGAAAGCATCGGCAAACGGAGCAGTCCACTCAAGCCGCCGGCGACGGTCGACTACGATCTTTGGCTTGGCCCGGCTCAGGATCTGCCAATCTATCGGAATCATCTCCACTACGATTGGCACTGGGATTGGAACACCGGCAACGGCGATCTGGCCAACCTCGGCACGCACACGGCAGACATGGCTCGTTGCTTCTTGGGCGATCCCGGCCCGCCGACTGGGGTCACGAGCTTCGGCAACCATTTCGGGTGGGATGATGCAAATATGACTCCCAACGTCCATGTGGCCGCCTTCGACTATAAAATCCCGCTAACGGTCGAAATTAATTCGCTGGCGATGGAACCCGGTAAAAGCCGCCAAATGGCATACAAGAAGATCGGTTCGGGAGTGGTTGCCAGCTACGAGGGAGGCGAGTTCCGAGGTTTCGGCGGCGGCAAGGTCTACGACACGGACGGCAAACAAATCCATGCTTTCAAATCCGGCAATCCGGTGCTGGAACATGCGAAAAACTTCATTGCAGCGGTGATCAGTCGAAGAGCCAATGACCTGAATTGCCCGATCTCCACGGGCCACACTTCAACTACGATCTGCCTCCTCGGAAATGCCGCTTGGCGAAGCGGCAACCCGGTATCTCAAGCGGACTTGAAAACCAAGTGCGATGATCATCCCGCGCTCGGCGAAGTGTTGCATCGGTATTCGGAGCAGCTTGCAAACTGGGATGTGGATTTCAACAAAACTCCATGGATTGCAAGTCCGTCCCTCGACTTCGACCCCGATACCGAGGCGTTTGTAGGTGGCCACGCCCAGTCCGCGGCACCATTCCTTCAACGCGAGACCTACCGCAAGCCATTCCAGTTGCCTGAGGTGTGATCCGGTTCTTGCTCTCACTTGCGAATCCATCGCGAGAGACTCGGAGCGAGACGCTCCGAGAACGGACTGGCGCAAGATGCACCAGGCACTTGGAGCTTCGCGCGGTCGGTCCGCTCGTACCATCAACCATCTTCCCCAGCGACAGGCAGGATACCTGTGCCGGTCTCCGGTCAGCAATCGACGAGGGCGTCGCGGTTCACTCCGCGGAGTTCGAAGATTTTCACGAGAGTTTCCTCGATGAGGTTGTTCGGGCAGGAAGCACCGGCGGTGATCCCGACGGTGACTGCTTGATCGCTATCAAATAACCGCGAGTAATCAGTGGTTTTTTCGTGTTTGTGATGGATGTCGTAATGGACGATTTCTTCAAGCGATTTGATGCATGATGCGTCGCGGATGAAGAAGGTAGGAAGCTCCGGTTCGGCGATTTCTACCAAGTGCGTGGTGTTGGAGCTGTTGTATCCGCCGACGACCAATAAGAGGTCCATGGGTTTGCGGAGCATCTCAAACAATGCGTCCTGCCGTTCTTGGGTAGCTCCGCAAATGGTGTCAAACATCTGATAGGCGGAGGTGTCACCATCACGGTCGAGAACCGCTTGGCGGATCCGTCGTTGGATTTCCTCGGTCTCGCTTTTCAGCATGGTCGTCTGGTTGGCCACGCCGAGTCGGCGCAGGTGCAGGTCCGGATCGAAGCCATCCGAATATTCGCCGTGAAAACGCTCAAGAAATGCCTGCTTGTCGCCGCCGTGGCGAACGTATTCACAAACGACGTCGACATCCGCGAGAGTGAGAACGACGAGGTATTGGCCGTCGCCTTTTTCGCCGAGCGCCTTTTTCGCCGAGGGCGCGGGAGGCTGTGGCGCGGGTCTCCTCGTGGTTGGATTTCCCGTGGATCAGGGAAGTGATGCCATCGGCCGCGTAGCCGCGGACGCGCCGCCATACTTTCATGACGTCGCCGCACGTCGTATCGACCACATAGCAGCCGCGCTCCTCGACTTTTTTCATGAACGAGGTGGGCGCGCCGAACGCCGGGACGATGAGCACGTCGTCTTCGGTAAGATTGTCGTATTCTTCGCCCATTTCTTGCCATGGCAGCGAAGTAATCCCCATTTCGCGCAAGTGGCGGTTCACATCCGGGTTGTGGATGATCTCACCAATCAGGAAAATCCGGTTTTCGGGGAAAACCCGGCGGGATGCGTACGCTAGGTCGATCGCGCGTTCGACGCCGTAACAAAACCCGAACTGCTCGGCGAGCAGCACGGTGGTGTTGCCGACGGTGAGTTTGCCGCCGCGGTCGCGGAGTTTTTCGACGATCAACGAGTGGAAGTGCACCGCCACTTCGGCAGAAACGCGCTCCATCACATCCGGTCGACGGACGTTTACCCGGGGTTTCTTTGGCTTAACGGCAACTTGAGTCATCGGCAGGGGTATAGCCGCGTTCCCACGGGCTACCAAATGAAATCTCCCAGTGAGCGGGTGGCCGACGGGTAGGCGTATGCCGCTGGAACAAGGCAGTTGCGGCATTCCCGCGAGTTTTCGAAGTCATTTCGGTGACGGATACCGCGGACTTGCGCTAAGGGAATTCCCGGGCATGCTTCGCGGCCTTGTGAGTTCCATTCCGGTTGAACCGTCGTTGGAAGTCTTCGCCGGGCTGGCGAAGCGTGGCAATGTTGTGCCAGTTTACACCCAGCTCGCGGCAGATTTCGAAACCCCCTTGTCCGCGTATCTGAAGATCCGCGACAGCCGCCATTCGTTC
>CAJDVR010000043.1_pt1 | contig 11195 bp, 12 predicted proteins | sample 7391381 | NCBI WGS metagenome assembly CAJDVR01 (sample SAMEA7055695, study PRJEB34461) | soil metagenome | biome: terrestrial ecosystem; feature: Peninsula; material: soil | place: Antarctica | collected 2016
GGCACTATTTTTGGGGTGCAACCTGCATCCTCCGTTTCATTTGGGGTCCCAGTCGACCTTCAATTCAGCGCTCGAATTCGCCGCCACTTTCACGATGAGTTGCGGAAACCGTTCGGATTTCGCTTCATGGATGCCATGGATTCGGATGGTTACCTCATCCCGTGAGATGGTGACAATTCGGTTATCGAAATCCACTTTTGCTAGTGGTGAAAGTATGATTTGAAATTCGATTTCGCGGTCACGGTCATTGCGGATGATCCATTCGAGTGACTCCTCTTGGGCGACGATTTCCAGCGCGCCTGTGCCGTCAAATAGACGTAACCTGCGCGGACCGAGTTCCTTGACTTGGTGGAGGTTCCGTACGCCAAAGCTATCTGGAATGCGGGTCCCGCCATTTGGTTCGTTGGATAGGAATTGCTTTCCACGGACCACCAGACTGGCGACTTGGCCGTTGTCACCAGTGGTTAATTGATAAAGCGGCGTCTGAACGCGATGAATGACCGGTAGCGATTGAAATGAGGCTTTCTGCGGATCCATCGTATCCGTGCGGAAAGGAGCCACTGGCAAGCCGCTGCGGTTTACCAGGTTTCCAACCGGCATGTCAGACCATGCGTAGCGAACCGTCTGCGGAGCGGGCACCTCGGGGCATTTTAATTTCACCGTGTTGCCATCCATCGTTGCCATTGCATGGAAATATTCTCCATCTTCGCCGGCGATATCGAATCCGGCGGGCGCTTGGCCATCGCGGGTCGTTAGTCCATCGGATCCTTGGAACTCCACTTGGATCGTCTCACCTCCGACTTTGACTTGTTGGACTCCCGGACCGCTTGCTACAACTTCGCTGCCATACGCATTGCGCCGGGCCAGCAATGCCAACCGGCGACCAATTTCCTCTTTCTCGACTGGATGCAGATCGCGTCCGTCGGCTGTATCATAGGTGATTGCCAACCATGCCTTCGATGATTGCGCACAAGCAGCGGCTTGCGCCTCGCGCAACCAACTGAAATCGTAGCCGCCCATGCGGCCGGCAAATGCCGGAAGTTGCACAATGAAAAATGGCAACTCCGGCGCTCTCCACGCGGTGCGCCATTGGTGCATGAAACTCTCCATGAGTTCTGCATACGCTTGCGGTTTACCCGAGTTCGACTCGCCTTGATACCACACCACACCTTTGATCGGCAACTGAGTCAGCGGGGCGATCATACCATTGTATAAAGCGCCCGACGGAATTCCAAACATCGATCCGCTGATTTGATCGGGCGGCACCTCTTTAAGCGATTCCGCGGGCATCCATGCCTCGATGGAGGTGCCACCAAACGAACTATTGATGATCCCTAATGGAACACTTTCCAGAGATGGATCTTCCTTCAAATGATTGGCGAAAAACCATGCCACCGCTGAAAATTCGCCCGCGTCTTCGGCCGTGCGAGGTTGCCATTTTGCGTCGATCTGTGCTTTCAGGTCCTTCGATCCGCTGCGCGGCACCGTTAGGATGCGGATGTCAGGGAGTTTCCCTGCAGCTGCCAGCGCCTCACGACCGCCATCCACATCGCGGATCATCATTCCCATGTTCGACTGTCCGGAACACAACCAGACGTCGCCACTGAGGACATCGTCCAGCAGCGCGGTGGATTCTGACTGCGTCCGCTGCTTTAAACACGTGTGGACCACCAGCCGGCATGGCTGGAAATTCTATGTTCCACGTTCCGTCCTGACCAACTACCACCGATTTCGGGGTTGCGTCATCGATCGAAACCTTCACCTCACTGCCGACCGGGCCGGTGCCGGCAAGTCGGACTGGCACGTCGCGCTGCATGACCATGCCAGGTGAAAACAATGGATCAAATGCTACCGCCGCAGCTAGGTGGGCGACCATCGCGAGCCACGCCACCGCCGCCCAAGACAGAGATCGTGCAATCATTGATCTTGTGCAGGTTGAAGTGCGGAGTCGTCGAGATCAATCCGATAGAGAACCTGATTGTAGTCGTAGCGCGGCGTGGGGACTTTGGTGCTGGAAAACGTGTGAGTGTAAGTTCCCTCAAACAACATCACCGGCTCATCCGGCGCGCTGAGTTGCCAGTCGATTTGGATATTATAGAACGTGTAGTGGTCGTGAGTGACAATCTTGACTGCCGGTCCCCACGGACCTTCAGGGGTTTTCCCTTCGCAATACCAGACTTCGCCGAATGCGGAGGTTTTCCCAAATTTTTGTTGGAAAATGAAGATCCACCGTTTGCGGAATTCGCTCCATGCGATCGAACCGGTGGCCAAGGTTATATCTTCACTACCATCTGCCGCTTTGAATGATTTCTGCTGCTCGACAGCCTGCCATTGCGAGCGGTCTTTCCACGCTTCGTAAGTGGGCGCACATTTAAGACTCGGAGGGCCGTTGAAATAGAGCCACTCTTGGCCATCCGCGTCCTTGCCGATGATCGCGAGTCCTTCCGGATAGTCTTTCGGTGGGTTCGGTTCGGTGGAGCTCCGTTTCCAGATCGAGGAAACGACATCGAATTGCGATGTTTTCTCGTTCCACTCAGCGAGGCCAACCTCTCCTGCTTTTAGGTGCTCTGGGATTTTTGCCCATGTCGCAACCAAGTGGTTGGCACCTTGTGCGTCTGGCAGGGATACGAAGGCTGACAACCAAACCGGCCCTGGTCCGGGAATGTCGATGGTGCCGCGTGGCGCACCTTGATCATTCCGAACGTAATCGTATTGGAGCGCCATCGGTGGCTTCAATGACGTAAGCGGTTTGAGAGAAGTGGTGGCGACCGGTGTGTTGAAGATACCGAGCGGATAGTTCGGGATGTTTGTGTCTCCCCAAAGCCAGTAAAGTTTCCCATTATGCTCGGCGGTGCGGACGGTGTCTGAGCCGACCGCACCCGTTTCCTGCCAGTCGGCAAATTCACCGAGTTTCTGGCTTTCCGCAAACTGCCCGGCACCGGTTAGGCGGCCCAAACGTTTGGCGATTTGTTTCCGTTCGATTTCTATTTTGAATTCTCCGCCGGGTGTGGGGGTGAAGCGAACGCCGCGGTAGCCAAAGCCATCGGCCGGTCGTTCGTAGCCATGGGAAAAAACCGTGAGCCACGTTTCGCGGCCCATGAATTCCGGCGCATCAAAGGCGACCACGCCAGCGTTGTCGGTGAAAAACGACTGACCACCGGTGGTAGTGAGTTGAACCAGTGGCACCGGCCAGCCGTTTGATTGATCTACAACGATGATTTTGCAGGGTTCCACCGCGCTTACAGTGGAAATGAGGCACGCCAGTGGCAGCAGCGGTAAAATGCAGGATTTCATGGGTTTGGGGATGGATGGGTGGGAGACTATGCTAGGAAAACTTCCCTAGTTGGCGTCGCATCCGTCCTGTTACTTCCCGCAGTGGGCGCGGCTTTCAGTTTGCGCCAGCCGCCTGCTTCATCAACCGCTCTGCAAGGTCCCGGAGGTCCTCCACTGGAATTGCAAATGACTCAGCGCGGTTGGCACGAGCGATATTCATGCCGATGCAACGACCGTCGAGGTCGAGTAACGGACCGCCGACAACTTCGCGGTTACCGAGGATGTCGTGCTGCATCACCCGAGGAAAACCACTTCGGCGCGGTGAATACCGACCGCTCATTGCATCGTTGCGGTCCATTTGGTCGGTGAACAATTCGCCGCGGGCGGACAATCGGACATTCACCGTGGTTTCCACTTTTTTCCGCTGATAGGTCAGTGAAATGATGCTGCCGATTTTTAGGTCCTTGAGCGCCTCAGCCACGTCCTCGAGTTTTTTCAATTTCTTGCCGCCGATCGCAGTGATGATGTCGCCTTTTTGCAAGCCAGCGTCCTTGGCACCGCTTTTCTCGTTCACTTCCGCAATCTCAAGATTTTTTGCCTTGGGGTTCATCACCACGCCCAACGCGGCCCCGCCGTCGGCCGGAATCTCGCGGATGTTCGCGCTAACGATGCCGGCTAACAGGCGCCGGGTGGTGCGGGTGGAAGCACCATTGGCAACGACCCACGTCCCTTGAGGAACTGCGCTGGTAGGCGCAAACACGACTGGGATCAACCCCTGCGCATCGATTTTCACCAAGGCGACATCCCACGCTGGGTCCACCATCAGGACTTTCGGTGCGGGGTATTTCGTTTGATCGACTGTCACTCCGAGACGTGTTGCTTCAGCGATTTCGCTGGCTTTGGTGAGCAGGTAGCCGTCTGAGGAAATGACTACGCCGTAACTGATGTCGCTGCGGCCGTCGTGCATTACGGCGCTGGATGTTTGGAGGACTTGGCGCTGCACCTCAAAAGCGGCTACGACGGCGGTGCCGGTCGTTCGATAGGCGGATTCCAAACTTTGCTGGGCGGCAAGCGGCAGCAGGCCGAGGGCAAAAATGAAGATCGTGGATTTAGCGTTCACCAAGTTCGAAGGTAAGGGTTTGGGGTTTCCCGCCGCGTTCCAGCTCTAGGATAATTTCGTCACCAGCGGACAATTCCTTGAGGAGGACGACCAGTTGCTCGCGCGTTTCCAGCACGGTTTCGTTGAGCTTCCGCAAAACATCGCCCTCGCGCACGCCGGCTTCGTCGGCGGCGGTATTGTTGCCAACTTTGGTGACGCGGAGGCCGCGTTTGTGAGTGGTCGTTGCTAGACCAAGCACACCAGTGCCTTTTTCAGGAAGTTGGGCGTACGGTCCTTCACCGATGAACTCGCCTTTCGTCATTCGGTCCCAGTTGCTGAGAAACTCAGTCATCGGGACATGCATGTTCATCTGGAGTTGTTGACCGACCCGCGAATGGATGCCGATGAGCGTGCCCTGCAAATCAAACAACGGCCCGCCGGAATCGCCACCGATGAGCATGCAGTCCGACTGAAATGTGGCTGAAGCGATCCGCACGAGTCGCCCAAGTCGGACGACCGAACCGCGGTCCTTATCAAATCCGCCGGAGTGTCCGAGCGCAAAAACCCAATCGCCAAGCCGTGTCCGTTCCTCGCGGTCCAACTCGACAAATGGATAGGTGCCTGGTTCGGTGATTTGGATCATGGCGGCGTCCTTGTCCGCCACCAACCCAAGTGTTTTGGCTTTCAAGCGAGTGCCGTCTTCAAGCACGACCGTGACATTTCTCTTCACGCCGGTGGCGACGTGCGCAGCCGTCAAAATTAATCCGTCCGGAGAAATAATGACTCCGCTGCCCGAACCATCTTTGATTTCAATGCACACGGTAGCTGCCCGCGCTTTCGGCAGGGCCGATGCCAGCGCCTGCTGGATCGTCTCAAGATCTTTGCGGGTTTCCGGCACTTTTTTGTCATCGATGTAGAGGCGTGCGTCGCCGGCAGTGGCAGACCATGGCAGCAGCGCGACCAACAGTAGCGGGATCGTTGAGAGGTTCATCACTTCGGTTGAGCGGTAAGGTAGTGGGAACTCGCCTATCCCGCAACCTATGGGTGCGGGCGTTTGCGAAATCGTGCCAGCCACTCACGACCTTCGCGGCCGGGATAGGCATCGCGCGGGACCACTCCTGCGACGCGCTCGAACCACGGCGCAAATAATTCATCGAGTTCGGCCACGGACGTTCCCCACGGTGGTGGGTCTCGATCCTCACCGGGATCATACGGAGTCAGGAAAAACACGCCAATGAGCATCCCGCCCGGCGACAGGCACTCAGCAACCACTTCGGCATAGCGGTCGCGCAACGAGGGATCGATCGCACAAAAACAGGTGTGCTCCCAAACCGCGGAAAACGACCGCCCGTCCCGCCAACCGGGTGCGAGAAAATCCGCGCATTGGTAATTTTCCTGGTCGGCACAGGAAAAACTTTGGGCTCGTTCCACCGCGGTAGGTGCGATGTCTACCCCAAGAACTGGCAGCCCTAACTGCGCAAGGGCACGGACGTCATCGCCAATGCCACAACCCGGGACGAGCACTGGTCCGACACCCCATGCGTCCAACGGCACTTCGGCGAGCGCCGGAGCGGCCCGTCCTTTCACCCATGGAGTATCTCCGGTGAGGTAGCGGTTTTCCCAATCCATCATGGTGCAGCGTCGCCAGCATGGGCGGCAGTGCAAGTCGTCAACCAACGCCGCTCAAACAAGTTGCATGCCGACAACCTTTTCACGGGCCAACGCCGCCGCGCCGATGATCCCCGCTTCGTGTCCAAATACCGCAGGTAGGACCATTAGGTGATCCGCAAAGGGTGCCGACAACTGCGCGAAAAGATGTTTTTTAAATGGGTCAAATAGCAGGTCACCTGCGCGGGCGACACCGCCACCGATGACCAACGCTTCCGGGTTGAGCAACCAGCAGCAGTTCATCATGGCCGTGGCCAACCAGCGACCGATTTCTTCCCACTGCGCCAGCGCGATCGGATCATCGCGGTGGGCCGCTGCGGCGAGCGCCGCCGGGGCGCACTGGTCGAGAGTTTTCGCGATTCCTGCCGCGGCGTATGCGTCGCGTGCATTTTCCGCGATTTCACAATTCCCGACATATTCTTCCAACGCGCCCAGATTCCCGTAGTGCCCTCGGCGGCCGTTGAAAGCGATGGACGTCTGGCCCACCTCACCTGCGCCGTGAAATGCGCCGCGGATCATCTGACCGTTGGCAATGATTGCCCCGCCGACACCGGTGCCCAACGCTACAAACACGACATGTTGGAAGCCGCGACCCGCACCGCACCGCCACTCGGCGAAGGCCATGCAGTTTGCGTCATTGTCCACCACCACCGGCAAATCGATGCGGTCTTCCAAAATGCGCCGCAGCGGCACCGATTCCCAGCCGGGAACGTTGGTTAAATTATAGACCGAGCCGCGCTCGAAATTCACAAACCCCGGCATGCCGACGCCCACGGCAGCCACCGCCGGGTGGTGTCCGCGCAGTTCGCCGATCACTTTCACCATCGCATCCATAAGCGCGACCGGACCGTCGAACTCCTGAGTCGGAATCGGGGGTGCGAGATCGAGGATGTGGCTCTGATACACCACCGCGATTTTCACGGTGGTGCCGCCGAAATCGACACCGATGGTTAGGGGGCTGTCACTCATATCGGGTTCAGAGGTAGCCAGAGGCAAAAAAAATGACACGTTTTTTCCATCAAGCGGGCGCAATAAAAACGCGCCCAGCGACTTGTCGCAGTCCTTCCATCGTAATATCCGGGTCTACAGTATCGATTTCCGGCAGGCCGCGGGCGATGAGCGCGGCGTCACCACCGGTCGCCACGATGTGGGGCACGCCACCCAATTCTTCACGAATTTTTGCGAGGATCTCACGGACCAGCCCGCGGTAGCCGATCACCGCGCCCGACTGCATCGCCTGCACCGTGGATTTACCGATCGCCGACTGCGGCTCCACCAGCTCGATCTGCGGGAGCAGTGCGGTTTTGCGGGTGAGATAGCCGGACATGGCACCGAGGCCCGGGGCGATGACACCGCCGCAATACGCCGGCGCGGCGGAAATCACGTCGAAAGTCACAGCAGTGCCGAAATCGATGACAATCGCGGGCACACCATGGCGGACCAGAACGCCAGCCGAGTTGGCCAACCGGTCCGCGCCGATCTGCGACGGCTCCGGGTAGTCGATTCCCAAACCAAGCGGGCTGTTGGCACCGAGGAAATGCAGCGGCACGTCCGGCATGGTTTCCCGGAAATAGTCGTGCAATACCGCTGCTTTGACGGGAACCACTGAGCAGATCATGACCGCCGTGTAGGCAAGCGGCTCGAGCAACTCGGCGAGCGCAGGTCCGGTCACCTCGGGAGTAGCCAGCACGCCACGCCACGGCAGCAAGCCGTCCGGCTCAGCGAGCGCGAACTTTGTGCGGGTGTTCGAGTTGTCGATCAACAGCCAAGCCATGGTCACCAATTTTTGGTGGAAAACGTGTGGAATCCTCCCTCAGAAACTTTCGGGACGCCAACGTCCGATTTTACAACCAACGTGCCATCGTTCAGGTGCAGTGAAAGTGGACCGGCGATTTCCCCTGTATCCACCCAAAATTTGTACCATGCCTCGAGTTCGGAATCGTCCGAGGGCATTCGAAACCTAGTATCGGCAGGCTGTATCCGTTTCCCCGTCTTGGTTTCCAACGCCACTGGCCGCGTCCGGTCATGCACCGCGGGGTTCAGTTTCACATGAGTTTCCACCCAGAAAAACGAATGGTCGCGAGTGACCATGGTGGCGATGATGCGCCCGCCCGCCCGCGGATCCGGGTCGCGGGCATACGGCCGCAGCCAGCTCCAAACCGCAAACGCAGCAGCAACCACCAGACCAACCATCAAACATGTGCGCACAGCAGGGCGTTTCACGGCAGCAGAGGAACCTTCCGCGCGCATCGCTGCAAACGAAAACGGGTAAAAACCCGGCAAGAGTCACGGCCGCCCCGCCAGCACCGAGTCGATCCATTCCTCGTCGTCTTCGCTGAACGCCGGCTTCGGACGCTTCCGGTAAGCGGTGGCCTCGTAGCGGCCGCGACGATACGCTAGGTTGATGAGTTCCTGTAGATCCAAAGCCACGTCGCCATCGTCCGGCCGGAGCGGGATTGCGATGACCGGCAACGGATCGCGCAACCGCATCGGATAGCACTCCACCGTTTCGCGGACGGCAGCCCGCCAAACACTACCATGGTAGTCTGGTGGATCGCCCGCTTCCTGCAAATAGGGATCTCCGAGCGTGGTCGGAACTCCCCGCCGCTGCAAATCGATTTCCACCACATTCACTCCAGCCGCTTGGCAATCGTTTCGTTTGCGCAAGTAAAGTTCGCGACCTTGGCCGTCCACTTTGTTGGAGACGCTGAGATACTCGATCATCGTCACCACCCGATTGCCGTCGGTGGCGTCGAGGATTTCCAGATACCGCTCGAGAAAGGGATTCATCCCGGGAAATGAATTCTCTTTGGCAGCCATGGTGGAACCGTATCGTCCCGGCCGCTTCTCCGCCAACATTTTGTGGCCCATGCACGGCGTCATCCTTCCCGAACCTCTGGCAAAGCGGGCGCTCGAAAAATGCACCGGCGTAGAGCCAACCGGCATCGGCAATTTGATCATGGAGACGGATCGAAAGTTGGCTGGCTCGGAGAACAACGGCCGGGACACGGCGACAACCTGCCACGCCCGGGTTTTGCCTTTCGATCTTTGACAATGCGGGACCCGGACCGCAGCTTCGGCGCGGAATCTCTCAACTTAATCAACCATTATGGCTTACGATCTCATTGTCATCGGTGGCGGCCCTGCCGGCTACGTCGCCGCCATCCGCGCTTCTCAGCTTGGAAAAAAAGTCGCCTGCGTCGAGGCGGACCGCGCCGGCGGAACCTGCCTGAACTGGGGATGCATCCCTACCAAGGCGCTGCTCAAAAACGCTGAGCTTTACCAGACGCTCACCAATAAAGCAGCCGAGTTCGGCCTCAATTTCACCAACCTCACCTACGACTGGTCCGCCGTCGTTGGTCGCTCACGCAAAGTTTCTGAGCGTCTCGCCGGGGGCATCGAGTTCCTGTTTAAGAAAAACAAAGTCGAATACATCCGCGGATTCGGCTCGGTCGAAGGCGAAGGAAAAGTCGGCGTCACTGGCACCGATGGCACCCAACAAATCATCGAAGGCAAAGACATCCTGATCGCGACCGGCTGCAAATCCCGGCCGCTGCCGCAGTTTCCGTCCAATGGCACGACGATCATCGGCTCCAAAGAGGCAATGGTCCTCGAAAAGCAACCGAAGGAAATGATCATCATCGGCGCTGGCGCCATCGGCGTGGAATTCGCCTACATTTACAACGCGTTCGGCACCAAGGTGACCATCGTCGAGATGCTGCCGAGGATCCTGCCAGTGGAGGACGATGAAGTGGGCGATGCGTTGGAAAAATCCCTCATCAAACAAGGCATCCGCTGCCTCACCAACACCAAGATCACCCAAACGGTGGACAAAGGAAACGGCGTGGAAATCACCGTCGAAGGCCCGAAAGGCAATGGCGTCCTCAGCGCGGATGTCTGCCTCGTCGCGATCGGGATTCAGCCGGTCCTGCCGGGCGGCCAACAACCGGAACTCACGGACCGTGGTTACGTTAAAGTCGGCGATCGCTACGAAACATCCATCCCCGGCGTGTATGCTGCCGGCGATATCACGAAGGGTTGTATGTGGATGGCCACAAACCACGGAAAGTCACCAATTTCCCGGGCTGCACGTATTGCCACCCGCAAGTCGCGTCCGTCGGTCTGACCGAACGCGCCCTCAAGGAGCAAGGTGTCGAATACAAAGTGGGCAAAATCCCATTTGTAGCGATCGGCAAAGCGGTCGCATCCGGCGAATCCGAAGGGTTTGCCAAACTGCTCTTCGGCAAAAAGCACGGCGAACTACTCGGCGCCCATATCATCGGTGAAAACGCCACCGAACTCATCGCCGAGATGGGAATCGCCCTCGACCAAGAACTCACCGGCGAGGAAATCCACGCCACCATCCACGCCCACCCAACGATGAGCGAAGTGATCCACGAAGCGACCCTCGCCTCGGACGGTAACGCGATTCATTTCTGATAAAGGCGAAATCATCCCCTCCACGGCCCGCCCGCGAAACCCGCGTGGCGGGCCGTTTTGTGTCGGCCGCTCACCTCATCGCTCCATGAGCAGTCCAATCGATCGTGGGGCGCGACGCGCGCCGATTCCATGCGTCGCACCTGTCCCGACGATGAATCGCCGGGCTACGGTCAATTGCCGATCACGCGGCACAATCTCCACTGCCGCGTCAGCGGGACACGACCGTAGGCCCGCATTTCAATGCGGGTGTTTAACCGCCGAAACTCCGTGTGTCGTGGCGCAACATGTGATTTCTCCATATGCCGACCATCCGATCGTGGGACGTGACCCGATTTCATGAGTCGTGCGAACCGCAATCATTCCTCCACATAACCCCATGACCAAAAAAACGATCAACCTATCCCTTCTGATTTTCCTGTCTGCAGGCGGATTGATTTGGCGTGGTAACCATAGGGCATTCCGTTCCACCGAACCGGTGGAACAAGCACACAATCCAAAGCATAAGCGTGCGGAACGTGGACCAGTTGGCAAATCGCAATCGAATTACCCTTCATGGGTCGCATCCGCATTTGAAGTGGAAAAGCTCAGGGCTGAGAAACATGCAGGCTCTGAGCCCGAACAAATCGGACAATCCATGGATGATTTGCTTTCTCTCGATGCCAACGAATTGAAAAAAGTCATGGCCCGTGCCGGACAAGCGCGAGACCGGGTAGAA
>CAJDVR010000224.1_pt1 | contig 11189 bp, 8 predicted proteins | sample 7391381 | NCBI WGS metagenome assembly CAJDVR01 (sample SAMEA7055695, study PRJEB34461) | soil metagenome | biome: terrestrial ecosystem; feature: Peninsula; material: soil | place: Antarctica | collected 2016
ATCTCGCCGCCGATCGGGGCATAGATATCACTGGCAGCCTTGACCGATTCCACCACTGCAACCGGGTCGCCCGGATCCACTGCACGGCCGACATTCGGAAGTTCGACGAAAACAACGTCGGTGAGCTCTTCTTGGGCGTGGTCGGAAATCCCTACAGTGGCGATGGCGCCATCGAGGCGGACCCATTCGTGGGAAGATGCGTAGCGGAGGTCGGTCGGAATGGTCATAGTGATTTTAAGTGGTGGACGGAGAGATGGTTCAAATTTCGGTGGTGAGATCAACCGGCAAGGTCGAAAGGAGTTTCTACTCCTCAGTTCGCGGATTTTTCACGCTTCGGAATTTTGTAGAACGGCTTTTTGACGACTTCGGCGGGAAACAAACGGCCGCGGACTTCAATCTGGAGTTTGGTTCCGGGGAGTTGGCAGCGAGTGGGCAAGTAGGCCATGCCGATGCCGACTCGCATCGATGGCGAGAGCACACCGCTGGAAAGCTCACCAACGTTCTCGCCGTTTTCGTCGAGCACTGGGTAGTGCGCGCGCGGTGGGGCACCGGTTCCTGTGTAGCGCAGGGCAGTGAGTTTCAGGTCGGTGCCATTTTCCTTTTGGCGCAAGAGGATGTCGCGGCCGATGAAGGCTCCTTTGTCGAGAGCACAGAAAAACCCGAGTCCGGCTTCCAGAGGGGTGCGCTCCGGCGAGAGGTCATTGCCATTGAGTGGGTAGCCCATTTCCAGCCGCAAGGTGTCGCGGGAACCGAGCCCACATGGTTTGGCACCGGCTGTGCGGAAGCGGTCCCACATATCGATTCCCTCAGACGCCAGTGTTTCGGATGGGCATACCTTTGCGAAAGCATCCACGGCGTTTGGCCCTTGGATGGCCATACCCGCCCATTGCTCGCTTTCATCGGCGATTTCCACGCCCTCTTGCTGGTGTTTCACCAACCATGCGAGGTCCTCGTCGATCATCGAAGCATTGACCACCAGTAGAAATTCGTGCTCTGCAGTGCGGTAGGCGATCAGGTCATCGATGATGCCTCCCTGTTCGTTGAGCATCAGCGTATATTGCCCGGCACCGATCTCCAGTTTTTCGATGTCATTGGTGAGCAGTCCGTTGAGCCAGGTTGCAGCGCTGGACCCGCGGACAAAAAACTGACCCATGTGGGAGATGTCAAAAATCCCGCAGTCGGAGCGCACTGCGGTGTGTTCGTCGATGATCGACGAATACTGGATCGGCATGTTCCAGCCGGCAAACGGGACCAATTTGGCACCCAGCGCGACATGGGCGGCTTCCAGCGGGGAATGTTTCAGGTTTTGACTCACGCGGCGGACAGTGAAAGGCGTGGCAACGATTGTCAACCGGCTGCCAGAGGCAGCATTTGCTCATGGTTTCCACCAATCGCCATTCCGCTCCCACGGTTCCGGTGAAGGCGGCGGCGGGATTTTTTTACCGAGCTTTTCCTGATCTTCGGTGGCCGCCACTTCATCGAGTAACTCGTCCACTTCGCGGTTTCGGCGCGCGGCACTGCGAATCATGCAGATGATCAGCATCACTATGACGCTGAAGCTCAGCACCATGATCCCAAGCATCGCAAACGCGAAGCCGTCGTCCGCCGATATTCCATGTCCGCCATTCATCAGTGAGTCCGTTGTGTAACAAATCACCCTTGCCTCAAAACCGCGGCGGAGCACGCAAATTTTTTACACTCAATCAGTCAGGTTCGGTGCTGACGAGGCACTCGAATTCGGGTGCCGAGACGTCTGCGTAGACGACGTGGTGGCAAGCCGGGTCGGCGATCCGCATCACTCCGCCTTCCGGGCCGATGAACGACGGGGAAATCGTGTCGGAGCAATCCGAAACCAAGGTTTTCCCGGGGCTTGTCATCGGCCGAGATGTAGGGATGGTTCCCGCGAAATGATTTCTTTTGACCGATTGGAGCGCCGTTGGGGGTGGCTCGCGTTTCCCGGGTTTTTGCGCTTTTACGCGTTGTTCCATGTGATGGTGTACGTCTTGCAGATGATCCGGCCGGGAGTCGGTGAAGCGCTAGAATTCGATCGCGACAAGATCCTAGCGGGCGAAGTTTGGCGGTTGGCGACGATGTTTTTCGCGAGCTCGCAGTTTGGATCGTTCAGTCTGGTGACCATCATCTTCCTGCTGTTCGCGGTGAACTTCGTGTTCATGATCAACGACGGACTGGAAGGAGCTTGGGGAGTGTTTAAGACGTCGCTGTTCTACTATGCCACCATTTTGCTGATTTTGGTCCTCAACTTTGTCTATCCAGTGACGGTGCAGCAGACCGGATTTTACCTGTATGCATCGGCATTTCTCGCGTTCGCCACGCTGTTTCCTAAAGCGGAAATCCTGTTGTTTCTGTTCATTCCAGTGCAGGTGCGGTTCCTGGCAATGCTCCAAGTGGCGATTTTGGCGATGATCATTTTTCGCGATCCGATCTTACTGCCGTACGTCCTGATGGTGTTTTTGCCGTATTTCTGGTGGGCCGGGATCCCGGCCGTGCGCGGAACTGCTGCAGTGCTCGATGCCGGAAAACGCCGGCGGTCATTTCAAAAGGCGAAGGCCGCGCCTACCGAGGCTTTTCACACTTGTGTCGTGTGCCAAAAAAACGACGTGAGCTCGCCATACGAAGAGTTCCGGATCGGTGCCGACGGCAAAGAATATTGTGCCGAACACTTACCGGAGTAGGGATCACTCTGCCTGAAGCTTCATATCATCATATCCCGATGCGAAGATTTGTTGCTTGTCAGTGAGGGTGCTGTGGCTAGGGTCCGCGCATGGCTCAGACTGATCCCACCGGAGAACTCCAACAGGCGCTTGCTGAACGCATCCTCGTACTGGACGGGGCGATGGGGACGACCATCCGCAGTTACGGCTTGAACGAAGCGGATGCGCGCGGGCCTCGATTTGCCGACAACGAGAAAGACGTGCTGAACAACGGAGACATCCTGTCGTTGACCCGGCCTGATGTCATCGGGGACATCCACAAGCGGTTCTATGAAGCAGGATCGGACATCTGCGAAACCAACACGTTTTCTGCGACTGGTTTGGCGCAGAGCGAATTTTTCATGGAAGATCCGCGAGAAAAAGGTGGGCGGAAAGACCCTGAATTTTACCAGGAAATCCTCGAAAACCAGTTTTTGAATGACCTTGCTTGGGAAATGAATGTCGAATCCTCGCGGATTTGCCGGAAATGGGCGGATGACATCGGCACGGATACCGGGCGCAAGCGCTACGTCGCCGGTGCGATCGGACCGTTGACGGTCTCTCTGACGAACTCACCGGACGCCAACGATCCGGCGTTCCGGGTGGTCACGTTCGACCAAGTGCTCGCTGCGTACAAACACCAGATCCGCGGACTCATCGAAGGTGGTAGTGATATCCTGATGGTAGAAACCATATTTGATTCGCTGAATGCCAAGGCCGCGGTGGTGGGCATTCAGGAAGTGTTCGAGGAAGATGGTGTGCGACTGCCGGTCATCATTTCTGCAGCGGTCGGGCGGGGCGGCGAAACGATGATTTCCGCGCAAAAAGGTGAGGCATTATGGAATGCATTTGCGCATGTCCACCCGTTGGCAGTTGGCCTAAATTGCTCGCTTGGGCCAGATTTGATGCGGCCATTTTTGGAGGAATTATCCGATTGTGCGGCGGCGGCGATTTCTTGTTACCCGAATGCTGGTTTGCCCAACCCGCTGGCGCCTACCGGCTTCGATCTTGAACCGCAGCACATGGCGGATTACATGGCAGAGTTCGCGCAAGCTGGCTTGCTCAATTTTGCGGGCGGTTGCTGTGGCAACACGCCGGAACATGTCGCTGCAATTGCCAAGGCGGTCGCCCACTTGGCCCCGCGGAAAATTCCGACCGTAGGTTAAGGGTCGGCATTTTTGTTAACGATTCATTTTACATCATGAAAACCATTTCTCACGCCCTTCGGTTGTCCGGAACGGAAGCCTACAACCATACGCCAGACAAACGGTTCTTGATGATCGGCGAGCGCACCAACGTGGCGGGTTCGCCGCAGTTTGCGAAATTGGTCCGCGGCGGCAACCTCGAAGCGGCCGTGGAAGTGGCTCGTCAACAAGTAGCGAATGGTGCCAATGTCATCGACATTTGTTTTGACGATGGACTCATCGACGGCAAAGAAATGATGAGTCGTTTTTTACGGTTGCTGCAGGGCGAACCGGATGTGGCGAAGGTGCCGATCATGCTGGATTCTTCGAAGTGGGAGATTCTCGAAGAAGGCCTGAAATACTTGCAAGGCAAAGGGATTGTGAACTCGATCTCAATGAAGGAGGGCGAGGAGGCGTTCAAACAACAAGCGCGTCATATCATGAAATATGGCGCGGCGGTAGTCGTGATGGCATTCGATGAAAAAGGTCAGGCGGCAACCTATGAGGAGAAAATCCGGATTTGCGAGCGAGCCTATCGATTGTTGGTGGACGATGTGGGGTTCAATGCTGACGACATTATTTTTGATCCGAACATCCTAACGGTTGCGACCGGCATCGAGGAGCACAACAATTATGCATTGGACTTCATCAATGCAACCCGATGGATCAAAGAAAACCTACCGGGTGCCAAGGTGTCTGGCGGGGTTTCCAATATTTCTTTTTCATTCCGCGGCAACAACAAGGTGCGGGAAGCGATGCATTCGGCATTTCTCTATCATGCTGGCCAAGCGGGGATGGATATGGGCATCGTCAACGCGGGGATGTTGGAGGTGTATGATGAAATCCCCAAAGACCTGTTGGAGCATGTCGAGGATGTCTTGCTAAACCGCCGAGAGGACGCAACGGAACGGTTGTTGGAGCTTGCAGAAAGCTATAAGAACCAAGGCGGCAAAAAGCTTGAGGAAGATTTGTCGTGGCGCGATGAATCGGTGGAAAAGAGGTTGGAGCATGCCTTGTTGCGAGGCATCGATAAATACAAGGTCCGTTGATGGACGGGATGGGCGTGGTAGGCGACCTATTTGGGGCGGGAAAAATGTTTTTGCCGCAGGTAGTGAAATCTGCACGGGTGATGAAAAAAGCGGTCGCTTGGTTGTTTCCGTTTATGGAAGCGGACAAAGCGGAGTTTCTCGCGGGCGACATCGCTGCACTGCGAGCAGAGAATCCTGCACTAACGGAAGCTGAGGCACTGAAGCTCGCGGAGCGTGCCCAGTCAGCCGGTCGTTTCCTGATTGCCACCGTAAAAGGCGACGTCCACGACATCGGCAAAAACATCGTTGGCGTGGTGCTATCTTGCAATGGCTTTGAGGTTACCGACATGGGCGTGATGGTGCCCTGCGATAAGATTTTGGCGAAAGCGAAGGAGATCGGCGCGGATGTAATTGGTTTGTCTGGCCTGATCACGCCGTCGCTCGACGAAATGGTGCATGTGGCAAAGGAGATGGAGCGGAATGGTTTCACGGTGCCGCTGTTGATCGGTGGGGCTACGACATCCGCGGCGCATACCGCGATCAAGATTGCGCAGCATTATTCCGGGCCGGTAGTGCATGTGCTCGACGCGTCGCGATCGGTGCCGGTTACCACTTCGCTACTTTCCAGAGAGCAGCGCGAGGGATTCGCCGTGGAAAACCGCGAGAAACAACAAAAATTGCGCGACAATTTTCTCGGTGGGCCGAAAAAACCGACCATTTCAATTGCGGATGCGCGGGCAGCCGGCCCGCAGATCGATTGGGCTCGTTACACGCCACCGATCCCGGCATTTACCGGCACCCGGGCGGTGAAACGTCAATCGCTGCGAGAACTCGCAAAATTCATCGACTGGACGCCATTTTTCCATGCGTGGGAGCTGCGCGGCGTTTGGGACCGCAATGCGAAAGTGCTCAAAACCCGCAATGCAGAAGGTGCCGCGGAAGCCGGCCGACTGTTTGAAGACGCGATGCGGTGGGTGGACCGGATCATCGAGGAGGACCGATTCCATGCCGAGGGAGTGTTCGGGTTTTTCCCGGCCAACTCGGTGGGGGACGATGTCGTCGTGTGGACGGACGATACGCGAACCTCCGAGCGCACGCGGTTTCACACGCTGCGGCAACAACTCAAGAAGGATTCTGGCAAGCCGAATGTCGCGTTGGCCGACTGGATCGCTCCGGGCACGCAGCAGGATTACATCGGCGGGTTTGTCGTCGGCATCCATGGTGCGCATGAATTTGCGGCAGAGCTCGACGCGCAGATCGACCCGTATGGTGCGATTATGGTGAAGGCGATCGCGGACCGATTCGCGGAGGCCTTCGCGGAGTTTTTGCATCACCGAGCGCGGGTCGAGTGGGGCTTTGAAACCGAAGACGAACTCACGCACGACCAATTGATTCACGAGAAGTACCGCGGAATCCGCCCTGCGCCGGGATATCCGTCGCAACCGGATCACACGGAGAAACCGCCGTTGTTTGATTTGCTCGGTGCCCCGGAAGCTACGGGTGTCACGCTCACAGAGAGCTGTGCGATGCATCCCGGTGCGGCCGTTTGCGGATTGTATTTTTCCCATCCCGACAGCCATTATTTCGCGATCAACGAGCTGCAGAAGGACCAGATCGAGGATTACGCGCAGCGGAAGGGGATGACTTTAGAGGAAACCGAGAAATGGCTCGGTCCGTGGCTCGGGTATGAGGCGTAAGCCCGCGCGGCCAGTATTTCTCAAGGATTCGCCTCGACCGGACGCAAATCCGCGGTAAGGAGTGCGTCGATGAATATGAAACCTCTCATTACCGCGGCCACAGCGATGATGGCCATTCACTGCAGTACAATGGCTTACGCTGCAGACGACCTGTGGACCAGCGACTTCGAAGCCGCCAAAAAAGAAGCAGCTACCAGTAAAAAATCGCTAATCATGGACTTTACCGGGTCCGACTGGTGCGGATTTTGCATCGCCTTGGACAAGGAAGTCTTCTCGCAGGACGAGTTCAAATCCTTCGCCAAGGAAAACTTCGTGCCGGTGGTCCTCGATTTCCCGCGCGACACTTCAAAGCTGTCCAAGGAAACCATCGAGCAGAACGAAAAGCTCCAGCAGACGTATGGGATCCAAGGATATCCGACGATTTTATTGACGGACGAGGAAGGCAAGCCGTTTGCCTCCACCGGTTACCGCAAGGGCGGCGCAGAACCCTACGTGAAACATCTCAAGGAGCTGATCGCATCGAGGGAAAAGCGCGATGCAGCATTTAAAAAGGCGGACGACGCCAAGGGCGTGGACAAAGCCAAGGCACTGGTTGAAGGAATCCAATCGATGGAGCTGTCTGACGAGCTGGTGAATCAATTTTACAAGCCTCAGATCGAAGCGATCGCCGCGGCGGACCCTGACGACGAGACCGGGTTTGTGAAAGAGCAGAAGACCAAGGAAAACTTTGTGGAGTTTCAGAACGAGCTGAACGAAGCAGCGCGCAAGGGCGACCTCGATGAAGCGCACAAAGTGGTCGATCAGGCTCTCAAAGAGGAGAAATTCACCAAAGACGACACCCAACAGGTGATGCTCATCCGCGCGATGATCTTTGCCCAACAACAGAAGTTTGACGAGTCGCTCAAGGCGCTCGACGCAGCCAAGGCATTCGCTCCTGACACCGAGTTGGCGAAACAAGCGGACGAGATCAAAGGCCGTATCGCTGAAGCGCAGAAAGATGCCGAGAAGAAGGGCGACGACGGCGCTAAAGACGCTGGTGGCGACGAATAAGAGGTTTTCAGACCAATCATCCGGGGCGGTTCGCGATCGCAGCTTGAGTCCGCCCCGGAATCGCACGAGCTTCCCGCCCGTGCGAATCGAAATTATCAATACCGGCACTGAGTTGTTGCTGGGCAATACGCTAAACACCCACGGGGCGTGGTTTGGCCGCGAGTTATTCCTGCTCGGATTCAGGATCGCCCGCCAGACGACGGTGGATGACGGAGCGCCGATCCGCGAGGCGCTGGAAGAGGCGGTAGATCGGGCGGATGTCGTGATCGTAACCGGCGGGCTTGGTCCGACTAGCGACGATGTGACGCGGGAGATGACCGCCCAAATACTGGGGCTTGAACTCATCATGGATGAGGCTGCGCTGCGTTCGTTGGAGGGCTATTTTTCCTCGCGGGGACGGCAAATGGTGGAGGCCAACTTGAAGCAGGCATTGTGTCCGGTGGGGGCAGACATTTTACCCAACTCGAACGGGACAGCACCGGGAATTTACGTGCCGCCGCGACTGAACGGGCGTTCACAATGCGCGGTGTTCCTGTTGCCGGGGCCGCCGCGTGAATTGTATCCGATGTTTCGCGACGAGGTGGTCCCACGGTTGCAGTCGATGGCAGGGGAGCACGCCAACCCCACGGCATTGTTGCTGCGGTTCACGGGCGTCGGCGAGAGCGACCTGCATCATGGAGTGGACATCAAATTGGCAAACGTGCCCGGACTGGAATTCGGGTATTGCGCACACATCGGGGAAGTCGAATTGCGGTTGGTCGGCACGGCGGAGGTTCTGGAGGAAGCGCGTCGGATTGCGCTGGAGGAGCACGCTCAGTATTTAGTGAGCGACGACGGCAGGACGTTGGAGGAAACGGTGGTGCGGTTGTTGCGAGAGCGCGGATTGGTGTTGGCGACCGCGGAGAGCTGTACCGGGGGGCTGATTTCCAGTCGGTTAACCGATGTGCCGGGCGCCAGTGAGGTTTTTACCCACGGATTTGTCACGTATGCCAATGCTGCGAAAACTGAGATGCTGGGCGTGTCGCCAGAAAGTTTGGCCGTACACGGTGCCGTCAGCGAAGTGGTTGCTTGTGAAATGGCGGCTGGAGCTTTGCGCGCAAGCGGCGCGGACATCGCGGTTTCGGTGACAGGAATCGCCGGTCCCACGGGTGGCACGCCAGAAAAACCGGCGGGCACGCTGGGTGAGAGCAGTTCGGGTAGGATAACCGGGTCGTCGTCAGGGGAAAGCAGGACGTTCACCGGGATCGCAGTGCGGCCAAACCTTTGGAGGGCTGCCTCGATTGCCGGGTCTGGCTTGGTTTTGTCTGCTTTAAGTGTGACCACACCTTTTTCCTTCAACAGCGCGATGACGTCCTTGGTGTAGGCGCGTTTTTTATTGAATTGGCATGTCGCACACCATTTGGCGGTGAAATCGATATACACCGGGGTCCCTTCGGCAAGCAGGGTTTCGACCCGCTCCTCGGACCACGGTTCCCATGTGAGGGCTGCCTCACCGGGTGGTTTCGCCAAATAAAGACCGGTCGCTGCGAATGCGACGGTCAGCAAGATTGCGATCCGGCGGGTGGATTTTTCCCGATGTGGCAGGTTCCAGCGACCGTAAACCCATGCCGCCACGGCGATGGCGCTCAAGCCGAAGACCGGGCCCAGCAGGTTGTCGAAATCGATGATCCCGCCGTATACCCAGAGTAAGTAGCCTGCAGTGGCAAAAAGTAGGAACGACATGGATTGCTTAAAGCTCTCCATCCATGCGCCTGGCCGTGGAAGATACTCGATGAAACGCGGGAAGATCGACAACACAAGATACGGCAGCGCTAGGCCGGCGGCCATGGCAGCGAACGCCATGAAAAATTGCGTGGCAGGCAGGGTTACAGCCGCGCCGATGGCGGCTCCAAGAAATGGTGCCGAGCACGGGGTGGCGACCACGGTCGCGAGCACGCCCGAGAAAAATGTGCCGGTGACCCCTTGTTTATCTTGGAGTGATCCACCGACCGATGTCGCCGAAGTGCCTAACTCGAAGACCCCGAACATGTTGAGCGCGAGGACAAACATCAGCAACATGAGGGTCAATACGACCCATGGGCTCTGCAGTTGGTAACCCCAACCGAGCTTCAATACGAATAGGATGCCGCTCAGGACGGCAAACGATGCAAAAACACCCGCGGTGAAAATCACCCCGTGGAGCGCGATTTTGCGCCGGTCTTCTCCCGCTTGCCGGACAAAACCCATGATTTTCAATCCGATGACCGGGAAAACGCACGGCATCAGGTTGAGGATCAAGCCACCGAGCATCATTGAGCCCAGGATCGGTAGAAACTTTGCCAACGACATCGATTTCGCGGGCGGGGCGGTGATCGTCGCCGGGAGGATGGCGACCGGGTCGGGTCCGACGAGGATGCCAGAAATCGCATTTCCTTGTGGAATCGGTTCATCGAACGAATCCAGCGTGCTGCGTTTCAGCGTGACGAGCCATGCGTCGCCTTCGCGTTGGATGCTACCGCCAGCGCTGGCTGCTCTGACGAATGGCTCGTTGGGTACGAAGTCCGTCGGTTCGCCGGCCAGTGCCTCGGCAGGCGAAACTCGCAGGATCATCTCATCGCCGGCGGAAAGCGCGGTTACTGTGAGTTTCGAATCGCTGCGCGGTTGGTGATTGCGGGCTTCGGTGAAAATCTCGGCGGTGGAAGGGTCCTTTTGGGACTCCTGAGTGACAGGCAAGGTGAGAGTGAAGGTGCCGCTCTCGTTGATGCACGCTTCTTTGCAGATTTGCCAACTGGCGTTGGCACTGAGGGTCACGGTTTCGCCCACGGCGATGGATGCCGGCACTTGGATGTCTACCAAAAACACCGGGGTGCCATGGAACACGAAGCTTTTGCCGAAAAACCCCTCTTTTACCTCAGGCACCGGAAATTGGATCGGACCGGCGGAAAATCCTTCCGGCAGCGTCCAATCAATCGTTGGTGGCAGTTCCGGGCCGCCGGAGTTTTTGTAGTAACTGTGCCATTCGGCAGGGTGTTTGACCTGCAGCGCCACGGTAAATGCCTCCCCCGGCGCGATTGTCGTGACTTCCGCCATCATGTTCGCCTGCGAGGTCTCGGATTTCCCGCCATCCAGCGAAAATTGGCCGTAGACGGTGGGGGCGGCTAGCAACAGCGCGGGAACGAACAGGAGAAGTGGGCGAAAGGGCATAAGTGGAACTTGTTACTACTAAGAGGCGAAAATCCGCGATTTCATCCAAAAAAAGAAGGGCGTCCTGCGAGAGGACGCCCTTCGGGAAACCTGAGATGGGTGTTTCAGTAGCGGTTGTATTGCTCTTGGTCACGCGCATTTCCGTATGCGCCACCGACTGCTGCGCCACCTGCTGCACCGATTGCTGCGCCTTCAAGCGCGCGGCCGGATTGGTGGCCAACCACGCCGCCGAGAAGGGCACCGCCGAGTGCGCCGGTAGCAGCCCCACGTTGAGTGTTCGGCCCGGCAGGTGCGGCACAATTGGAAAGGGCGACTGCCGTAGCAATGCTAGCGAAG
>CAJDVR010000019.1_pt1 | contig 11182 bp, 7 predicted proteins | sample 7391381 | NCBI WGS metagenome assembly CAJDVR01 (sample SAMEA7055695, study PRJEB34461) | soil metagenome | biome: terrestrial ecosystem; feature: Peninsula; material: soil | place: Antarctica | collected 2016
TCTGCGGGAACGGCCGGGCCTTCGTTGGATCCGTACTCGATGTCGTCGAGAGCGCGACTAGGATCGTCGCTAGCACGTGCCCGAGTTTCGTAAATATCGATCACAGCGTCACGTTTTTCGTTTTCGGCGATGTCCATGCCCTGCTGGACGAGTTCGCGGATCGGGTTTACATCGACGTATGGCGGGGCCATCGATTCGCGTTGGTTGTGGTGGTTGGATTGGAGTGGGTCAATGGGAGTCATAGTATTTTGGGTAAGGTTTCCTTGCGTGTTGCAGGATCCTTGCCAATTGCGCGGATGGCGCAGGGGCTTGGAATGCGAGGCTCGCGGCAACTCGAATCCCTTGCGCGATGCAATGCCGAGGTGCTCGATTTGGGTGTCTATGCCCGGCGCAGCGTCAGATGGACAATTTCCGCCGGGGCATGGACGCGCAGTGGGAACCAATTTCCGGTGCCATTTCCAACGACCAAGGCACTGTCGAGTTTCCGGTAGAGCCCGCTCCAGTAGCGGAACATCAATGGTCCAGCACCGATCTCCGGTGTCAACATGAGCTGCCCACCGTGAGTGTGACCGGCCAAAACCAGAGGAAATCCATGCTCGGCGGCGCGGTCAAACGCATGCGGGTGGTGCGCCAGTAATATGGGAAATGCCGCGGGATCGCGCAGTTTTGCGACGGCATCCACCGTGGCATTCATTTGGTCGGCGTTGTGGTGCCAAGTGATCCCGAGGATCTGCACCGGCACCCCTCGGATTTCCACGGTGGCCGCTTCGTCGCGCAATAACGCCAACCCGCCGTCGCGGACACCAGCCACAAACGCCGCCGGATCGTCGAACAGATCGTGGTTTCCTTCGATCAAAAACAACGCCTCGGCGGGTTGCATCCGCTGCAACATCCGCACCGCGTCGGGCAGATCGCGCAGCGTGTTATCGATCAGATCGCCGGTAAAAAGCACCAGGTCGGCGCGCAGTTCGTTGGTGGTGGCGACGATGGCCTCCAGCGCAGCGCCGCGGGTAAATTTTCCGACGTGGGTGTCGGTCAGGTGGGCGATCCGCACGCCGTCAAGCGCGGTCGGTAGATCCGGGATGCTCACGCTGATTTCGCGGATGCGGAACCGCTCAATGCCAGCCAAGCTGTAGGCGGTAGCGGCGATCGTGGCGCTTTGCGGCAGACTCACCAGCGCGGCAGTCAGCCATTTGCGGCGGGTCCAACCACCGGGTTTGTCGGTGGTGATTTGTGGTTTGCGCCGGACCAACCGGGCACCAATTTTCCAAATCGACCAGCCTGCCATCATCGGCAATGCCATGAGCGGCAGGAAAAGCAGGCTCCACAGCAGCACCAGCGCGTACAGCGTCGGGGGGACCGATACGAGAAGCACATCGCGCCGACCCAGCAGCACCCAAGCGTAACCAGTCAGGATCAAAAGGGTCACCACGGCGACGCCGATGCGCCAACCGCGGTGAATCCCCGGCGTCCGCAACCGGCGGTCGGCCCACAGCCACCACGCGGCGGTGGGTGGGATGTCCAAGGGGAAGCTGCAGCCGCGACTATTCGGCCACCGGCGGCTCATTCTCCGCGGTTTCCGGTTCAGCGGGGGCTTCGGGCTCAGCTTGTTTGGCTGCGAGCTTCTGCTTCCGCTTTTCTTCTTTTTTCGCTTTCTTATCCAGTTCGCGACGACGTTTCTCGAATGAGTAGTTTGGGGTAGCCATGGTATCTCAGTTTGGCGCGTGTGCTCCGGTCCATTCTACGGAGGCGGGCGGCCAAATGTGTGAACGAGCGTGGCTACCTGATTCCGATGGGTCAAGGCGCGTAGGCCTCAAGTTCCGCGAGGAACCCAAATGTTTCGCTATAACTGTCCTGTTTCGGGTGGTTTCCCAAAAACGTCGCTCGCACGTAACGCGCTGGCGTCGGCTCAAAACTCGCCCGCGCCACGGTCGCTTTTTTCGCTGGGAAATCGTTGCGACCGACCTCATGGAATTGCTGGCCGTCAGCGCTGATGGAGACCGCGACTGTTTTCGTTGAGCCGACGTTTGGCGTTCCGTAGAGAATCAAATGGAGTGTTTGTGGTGCACCAAGATCGACGGTCACCGTCTTCGGGAACTCACTACTTTCGCTAGTTGCATAGCAGGTCGGCGCGCTGTCTCCCCATGTCCCATCGGTCAACCCAGTGTTCCAGCCGTAGACGTTGGGGTGGCTTGACTGAATCGGTTTTCCTTGGGAAACATTGTTTCCAAGGGTCAAATCAACCGGCCAGTGGGTGTTGAATGCCGGGGCAGGTAGGCCTTCTTTGTTCATCAAATTTGGCTCGGCCAATTGCGACCATGCAAACCGCGCGCGGTCTGGCTTCGGCACGTCGGCGCTTTTCAGGACAATCGATTTTCCATCGGCGGTGATTTCCGCTTCGGCCGGATGGAAGTTGCCGTCCATGCCGGCGATCTCAAAGTTGTTTGGTGGTTGGCCATCGCGGGTGACCAAACCACTGCCGGTATGATCGAATGCAATGGCGATGGAACCATTATCGAGGACCTTGTATTTGGAAAACAAAGGGCCGGATTTCACGACGTCGGCTTTGCCGTAAGTATCGGCCAATGCCCATAGGACAAGGCGTTTGGCGATGTCGCCTTTGTTGGTTGGATGGATGTCCCTGAGGTTGCCGATGTCATTGGTGACGGCCATTCCGGTGTGCGGGATTTTCAGGGTTTCCTGTTGCGCCCACCAAAGCTCCGCTAGTTGAGTGGTGCGTTCCTTGCCGTAGTTGTATGGCGCAAGTTGCACAAACAGGAATGGTGCTTCCGGTGCGTGGAATTGCTTCCGCCAACCCGCGATGAGTGCCTCCGTCTTGGTGGTGTAGGCCATGCCCTCGCCATTGTTTGACTCCCCTTGGTACCACAGAAACCCTCGCAATGCGTAGGGAACCAGCGGGTGAATCATCGCTTGGTAAGTCCCAGCCTCGGCATTGTGACCGAGCTTCAAAAGCTGCGGAGGTGTTGGCATTTCGGGGACTTTTTGCCCGGCATCGAGGGCTGCCCCCGCTGCGTCCGCCCAAGCTTTCACGCCTGTTACGAATTCGCGGTAGGGTTTGTCGTATTGAGGAAATCCAGGACTCGCCGAGAGCCGCCGTTGTTGTTCGTCCGCCAGCGACGCGATCCCTTCCAGCCCTTCTTCCGCCCACCATGGCTCGATCCGCGACCCGCCCCACGAGCTGTGGATCATGCCGACCGGCACACCCAACTCCTCGGTGAGTTGTTTTCCAAACAAATAGGCGATCGCGGAAAATCCGCGTGCGGTTTCCGGTGTCGCGTCGGTCCATTTGGCATTCACGGTTTCCTGACGGATGTGGCTGAGGACTAGCGGCACTTGAAACAATCGCAGCGACGGCACTGGTCCAGCATTTGCCACCGCTTGATCTTCCGGCCGCGTGCTGCCGATACTGAACTGCATATTCGATTGGCCGCTCGCCAGCCAAACTTCGCCCACCAAGACATTCTGCACTTCGACCGCTGGCAGTCCCGCTTCGGTCACCGAGAGAGTGCGGTTTTCCGCAGTTGCGGGCATCGCGTCCAAGGAAACTTGCCAACGACCGGCCGCATCGGCCGTGGTTTCTTTCGTTTGTCCGCCAAAAGTCACGGTAACCGATTTACCGGCAGTGGCGTGTCCCCATACCGGCACCAGTTTTTCCCGCTGCAAGACTGCTCCATCTTGAAACAATGGCGCCATCACCACTTCCGCCGCAACCGGTTGGAAAACCAGTAGCAACGACAACCATCGAAATTTAGGCTTCATCATGGCCGGATCCTACGCAGCTGCCAGACTGGCTCTAGCGGTGAATTCACACCGAAGCGAGTTGTCCCTCGCGGACCAACTCCGAGATATGCATGAGGGCACCACGGAGTGGCGAGTCGCGATAGTCCGCATTTCTTGCGGTATGCCGGTCTTTCCTTGAGTTATTGGGGACTACGCTTTGTGGCTGGCGGGATTTCTGGCACGTTGTCGGCGTCAACCCCCTCCCAAAAATTATGAAGACGCTCGAACATCCCAATGCTGACACCCGCCTCGCCTCTACTACAGAACCGATGGATCCATGGCGCGGGTTTTCCGCTGGGAATTGGCGTGAGGACATCGAGGTCCGCGAATTCATCCAAGAAAACTACACTCCGTATGACGGTGATGATTCGTTTTTGAAGGAACCAACGACCAGCACCGAAGCGCTGTGGAGCATCGTAAAGGATCTGCTCGCTAAGGAAATTGCTGCCGGCGGAGTGCTGGATGCCGACACGGAAATCGTCGGTAAGGTGGATTCTCACGGCCCGGGCTACATCCGCAAGGAGCTTGAGCGGATCGTCGGCGTGCAGACGGATGCGCCATTGAAGCGTGCGATGTTGCCGTATGGCGGCGTGCGCATCGCCCAACAAGCGCTGCAAGCGCACGGCCGGGAAATGTCTCCGGAGGTTTCGAAGATTTTCGCCCAACACCGGAAAACGCACAACGACGGGGTTTTCGACGCCTACACCGCGGAGATCCGCGCAGCGCGCAAGTCGGGCATCGTTACCGGACTGCCAGACGGGTACGGCCGCGGCCGGATCATCGGCGACTACCGCCGGGTGGCGCTGTACGGAGTGGACCGCCTGATCAGCTGCCGCAAAGCGGACATGGCTGCGTCGGATCGCGAACCATTCAGCGACGAGTGGGTTCGCCAGCGCGAGGAAATGGCCGAGCAAGTTCGCGCGCTCAATGCGCTGAAGAAAATGGCAGCCAGCTACGGCATCGATATTTCCCGCCCTGCGAAGAACGCCCGGGAAGCGATCCAGTGGACGTATTTCGGCTACCTCGGCGCAGTGAAAGACCAGAACGGCGCTGCGATGTCGTTCGGCCGGACATCGACATTTTTCGATATCTACATCGAGCGCGATTTCGCGGAAGGCACTCTGACGGAAGAGGCCGCGCAAGAATTGGTGGACCACTTGGTGATGAAAATGCGGCTGGTCCGCTTCATTCGCACCCCAGACTACGATGCGTTGTTCTCCGGCGACCCGACTTGGGTGACCGAAAGCATCGGTGGCGTTGGCTTGGACGGCCGGTCGATGGTCACCAAAAGCAGCTTCCGTTTCCTGCATACGCTTTACAACTTGGGCCCCGCGCCGGAACCCAACCTCACGGTGTTGTGGTCGCAGGAATTGCCGGAAGCCTTTAAAGCGTTCTGCGCCAAGGTTTCCATCGAAACGAGCGCCATCCAATATGAGAACGACGACTTGATGCGGCCGTTCTGGGGCGACGACTACGGCATCGCCTGCTGCGTTTCCGCCATGCGGATCGGCAAGCAAATGCAGTTTTTCGGTGCTCGCGCCAACCTCGGGAAAGCGATGCTTTACGCGATCAACGGCGGCCGCGACGAAAAGTCCGGTGAGCAAATCGCCCCGGTCAGCGAGCCGTTCCGCGGTGATTATCTCGACTACGACGATTTCGTGAAACGCTTCGATGGCACGCTCGACTGGCTTGCCGAAACATACGTGAAAGCGCTCAACATCATCCACTACATGCACGACCGGTATTGCCCGGAACACGTCATGATGGCGCTGCACGACCGCGAAATCTTGCGCACTCTGGCATGCGGCATTGCCGGCTTGTCGGTGGTGGCGGACTCGCTCTCGGCGATGAAATATGCCCGCGTCCGGGTGATCCGGAACGACGACGGCCTCGCGGTGGACTACGAAATCGAGGGCGAATATCCAGCCTACGGCAACAACGACGACCGCGTCGATTGCTTTGCCCGCGACATGGTGGCCGGTTTCATGGAAAAACTCCGCGCCCAACCAACGTACCGCGGCGCGGTGGCCACCCAATCGGTCCTTACCATTACATCCAACGTGGTGTACGGCCAAAAAACCGGCTCCACCCCGGACGGCCGCAAGGCGGGCGAGCCATTTGCCCCCGGTGCCAACCCGATGCACGGTCGCGACCGCAAAGGCGCCATCGCATCGATGGCATCCGTCGCCAAACTACCGTATGCCGAGAGTCAGGACGGGATTTCCTATACGTTCTCAATCGTCCCGAAGGCATTGGGCCGCACGGAAGAGGAACGCATCGAGAACCTAAGCAACCTGCTTGACGGCTATTTCGCGGAGTTCGGCCACCACATCAACGTCAACGTCTTCGACCGCGAAATGTTGATCGATGCGATGGACCACCCGGAAAAATACCCGCAGCTCACGCTGCGTGTGTCGGGCTACGCGGTGAACTTCGTCAAGCTGACGCGCGAGCAGCAGCAAGATGTCATCGACCGCACGTTCCACTCCGCTTGCTAACACCAGCGATGTCGTCCGACCTGCTTGATTCACCTGCCGCCGTTTTGGAGGGCCACGTCCATTCCATTGAAACGTGCGGCACGGTGGATGGCCCCGGAACACGGTACGTGTTGTTCCTCTCCGGGTGTCCGTTGCGTTGCCAATACTGCCATAATCCGGACACCCGCGGGCGATCCGGTGGCACGTTGCGCACGGTCGACGACGTGGTGGCTGACGTCCTCCGCTACCGGAATTTCATCCGCCGCGGCGGACTCACCATCAGCGGCGGCGAACCACTGATGCAGCCGGATTTTGTCCGCGCGGTTTTTCAAAAAGTGAAATCGGCGGGCATTCACACCGCGCTGGATACATCCGGGTTTCTAGGCCACGTCGCGGATGACGAACTTCTGGCAGCCACCGATTTGGTGTTGCTGGACATCAAAAGCGGATTGCCGGAAACCTACCGCGAGGTGACCGGCGTGGCGCTCGACCCAACGCTGCGGTTCGCCAAACGGCTTGAGGCCATGGGGAAACCGGTGTGGATCCGGTTTGTGTTGGTGCCTGGATTGACGGATGCACCGGAAAACGTGCGGGCTATTGCGCAATTCGTCGCGGGACTCGGCAATGTCGAGCGCGTCGAAGTGCTGCCGTTCCACCAATTTGGCCGATCGAAATATGTCGAGCTCGGGATGGTCTATCGATTGGACGACACCCCAGCTGCGAGCGACGCGGATGTCGAGCGGGCCCGCGCGATTTTCGCGGAGGTGGGCATCACCGCTCTTTGATTTTTCTCACCCATGACCAAGACCAAGAACCGCTGGGCGATCGCCGCCGCCGCTGTTGGCGTCCACATTTCCATCGGTTCGATTTACGCCTACAGCGTTCTCAAAGCACCGCTGCACGTCACGCTCGGTTGGGATCCGGTCGATACGGCATGGGCGTTCAGCATCGCGATTGTTTGCCTCGGGTTGGCTGCGGCATTTCTCGGCCCGACGATTGAGCGCATGGGGCCGCGCCGCAGCGGGTTGTTGGCAACTGCGTTATTTGCCACCGGCTTGGTTGTCGCGGGCCTCGCCGTCACGCTGAAAAGCTTGTCGCTGTTTTACCTCGGCTACGGCGTCATCGCCGGAACCGGCATCGGCATCGGCTACATCGGCCCGGTTTCGACGCTCGTCCGCTGGTTTCCCGATCGCCGCGGCCTTGCCACCGGACTGGCCACCATGGGCTTCGGGTTTGGCGCGCTCATTGCCGGCAGCCTGATCCAAGCGCTCGTCACTCGGGTCGGCCTCTCCGCCACCTTCTTTGTCCTCGCCGGGATTTACGGCACGATCATGACGATTTCCGCCCGCACTCTCGCCTCGCCACCCGATGGCTGGATGGTGGAAATCGTCGCTGCGAAATCCAGAACCCGTGCATCACACGGCCAAGACCTCGCCGACCTCACCTCGTTTGGCGCACTCAAAACCCTTCGCTTTTACCTGCTCTGGTTGATGTTTTTCATCAACATCACCTGCGGCATTGCGATCATTTCCGTCGCTTCGCCGATGTCCCAGGAAACCGCCGGCCTCACCGCGATGGCCGCCGCCACCATGGTCGGCTTGATGGGACTTTTCAACGGACTCGGCCGCATCGGGTGGTCGTCGTTGTCGGATCGCCTTGGCCGACCGCTCACCTACACCGCGTTTTTTGTCATCCAAATCGCCGCATTCTTGGTGCTTCCGTCCATCAGTCACCCGCTGTGGTTCCAAGCAACGTTGTTTCTCATTCTCACTTGCTACGGCGGCGGATTCGCCACCACGCCTGCTTACATCGGCGACCTGTTTGGCACCCGCCAACTCGGAGCCATCTATGGCAATGTCCTCACTGCTTGGGCCGCCGCCGGCGTCGCCGGCCCCTTGATCGCCGCGGAAGTCCGCAAATCCACCGGCAGCTACAGCGGCATGCTCAGCGTTTTTGTGGCGCTCCTTGTCGTGGCGCTCCTCGCCTCCGTCGCCGTCCATTTCAACGTCCGCGCCATCCGCCGATCCCACGCCAACCGCCCAGCCACCCACTCCAGCCTGCCCGCCAAATCTGCCTGATCCGAGCTTTGAGATTGGATGCTTTCATGTTACTTGAGTGGAAATCGCCTCGATGTCGCTCAGATGCACCTGTGGCACAGCTCGAAGTAGTGAAGGAGCTAGAAACTCGCGACCGGCAACTGCGGGCAACGATCGAGCGGATGCAGAGTGGCGAAAATTAGAGCACTTTTCCTTTCCCTCGTTCAATCGAGAGCGCTGGCTTGCGCCCCGTTTCCGGGATTTCCCCAAACGAAACCAACGGCTTGCGGCATTACTGAGGGAGCCGGGGTAGGACTCCGGGAGCGAGATCATGGCAATCATCGACACATTTTTGAAACTCATGGTGGAGCGGGACGCGGAGCGGCTGGTGCTGTTTTCGGATCGTCCGCCATTTCTAGTGAGGCACGGCGAGACGCTCGAGTTGTCGATGCCCGCGCTGGGAGAGGAAATGATCCAACGGATCTCGCAGGAAATGATGGGGCCGCAGGGGAACCATGAAGGCACCCACAACGGGGCGGATGGCACGGATTTCGGTTATCGAGTGCAGGCCGGCGCGCCGGAGTGGAGCATCGAGGTTCATGTGCTAGGGACCGCGCCGCGCGAGGCACCCGCCGAAGAAGACAACCTGACCCGGGCGGTGGCTGGATTCACCCGCACTGCCGTGGTGCCGGAACCTGCGGAAATTTCGAGGGACGTTCCATTTTCCAGCCGCCCGGATCCTGAGTTGATGGACTTGTTGGACCAGGCGTTGCAGCAGAATGCTTCGGACCTATTCCTGTCATCGGGCAAGGCACCTCGGATTCGCAAGAATGGCCAGATTTGTCCGCTCGACGAGCCGGCCCCGGACCGGGCGCAGATCCTCGGATTGGTGCCTGACGAGGCGGCGCGCGACGCCCTCGAACGCGCCGGCAGCGCTGATTTCGCGATCCGTTGGGAAATGCCGGACGGCCCGCGTCGCATTCGTGTTAATGTCTTCCGCCACCACGACGGACTGGCCGCTGCGCTCCGTCCAATCCGCCGCCGGGTGCCACAACTCGCCGAGCTTTCGCTGCCGAATGACCTCCATCAGCTCGCGACTTTTCCCAACGGCTTGGTCTTGGTCACCGGCGTCGCGGGATCGGGGAAATCCACCACCTTGGCCGCCTTGGTGGATCACCTCAACCGCACCCGCCCGAAGCACATCATCACCATCGAGGATCCTATCGAATACGAACATCGCGAAATCCAATGTATGATCCACCAACGCGAAGTTGGTGCTAACGTGGAATCGTTCGCCAGCGGCCTGCGCGCTGCTTTGCGGGAAAGTCCCGATGTCATTTTGTTGGGGGAACTGCGAGACCTAGACACCATCTCCGCCGCGCTGACCGCCGCGGAAACCGGTCATCTCGTCCTTGCCACCCTGCATTCTGGCAGTGCCTCGACGGCGATCAACCGCATCGTCGATGTCTTTCCGGGGCACCAGCAAAGCCACGTTCGGACCCAACTGGCATTGTCGTTGCGCGCCGTCCTGTCCCAGCGCCTGATCCCGAGCCGAGCCGGAGGAATGGTCCCTGCCATCGAAAAATTGTTAGTGACACCCGCCGTCGCCAACGGGATCCGCGAAGGCCAAGACCATTTCATGCGCAATGCCATGCTCACCGGAGGAGAGGACGGGATGATTACCCTCGAACGGTCGCTCGCCAATTTGGTCCGCGATCGCATTATCGACCGCGAAACTGCGTTGCTTGCCGCCACCGACCGCCAAGCATTGAATCATTTGATTGCCTAATCTTTCATCTCCGTGCTTGGTCCCGATGAGCTTCCGCCGGACGCAAAAAATAGCGGTTCTGCCTCCTCGGTGAGATAGAACCGCTATGGAATAATCACATTACGTGAACATTACGCCCTCCGGCGTCTGAGAAGGCCAGTCATGCCCACGAGTGATAGCAGGGCGGCTGCACTCGGCTCAGGCACCACGGCGTTGGGAGGTGATACGATGTTTCCTGCTTCAAATTGAGCGGGCGTCTCTAGGTTAATCGAAGCCGAGAAGAAAGCGATATTTGACCAATTGGAGCCCAAATTTTGCAAGTTGACAAACGATACTTCGATTTCTTGCCCGACGGTGAGGTTGGAAAATGAGAGAGCATAGAGATAATCGTAATTTCGACTCCCCGTGGACTTCATGACTCCAGTGAACTGACCGACGAGTTCGCCACCCACTCTCACCTCCATGTCCGCAGCTGCATAATAATTGTGCATCAGCAGCTCAAAACGAAAGTCAGAGGCAACCGCTTCAAGACTCACGGTGGCGTTTTTCGCACCGACGCCACCGTAGCCAGTGCTTAGCGGAAGGACATTCTTGACAACTTCACCGGCACTCGATCCTGCACCCTGGAATCCGGCTGAATCGCTATATGTGATCGACCCGCTGGGATAGTCTGAATAGATGAGATCGCGGTCGGCGGATACCGTCAACGAAATCGGATTGCTGCCTGAGCTGTAAGCATACGCCGGAACACTCGCTGCATTACTTTGCTCATCTCCAAAGACGACGTAATGGGTTACGTTGGTTCCAGGAATCATGCTAACCACTCCGTAGCCACCACTGAGCTCGTAAGAAGTTAGGGAGACCGCAGCTGTGGCGACTGGCCCCAGAAGGGCGGCGCATAGGACTAAATGTATTGATTTCATCGTTAAATATTTCGAGCGCATGTTTCGCGAAAAACAGCACAGCCAAAGAATGGTGGGATCGATTAGAGAACAAGTCTTTTTGATTGGTTTGCAAACTTTGCAGGAGATACGGTAATCGTTTCGTGGTCTGGTGCGGCGATCTCTCGTGCGCATCGTATCCCGGGTGGGGATCCCCCG
>CAJDVR010000058.1_pt1 | contig 10804 bp, 11 predicted proteins | sample 7391381 | NCBI WGS metagenome assembly CAJDVR01 (sample SAMEA7055695, study PRJEB34461) | soil metagenome | biome: terrestrial ecosystem; feature: Peninsula; material: soil | place: Antarctica | collected 2016
ATTCCGCATCCGGCAACCAGCGGCCGAATTGGTTGGGGAAATGGATTTCCCGTTCGCGGGCCACCGTCCAGTCGGGCAAAAATGGAAACTTACTTTCGATGATTCCTTCGATCAATTGCGGCATCGAACGGCCGGTATTGATTCCCCAAACCGCTTGATGAGATTCGCGGAGTGAGCGAATGAGTTCAAAAAATGCGCTCGGCACCGGCGGCGATTCGCCTGGAAAATGCAGGGTTCCATCGAAATCAAACGACAGGATCGCGGCGGGGTGGGCAGGGGCGGGAAGTGGTGTCATGCAGCGGAGAGGGCAGGGAGAATCCGTGATTTTCCTGGCCTTTTATTGTTCCGCCATGGCGTCGCGGCACCATGCCAGCGCCATCAGCGAGTAGCCGGTGCCGTATGCTTGATGGTAATCGTAGAGCGGGTAATCCCACCATGAGCCGTCCTTTTCCTGGCGCTCGAGCAGCAGATCGGCGAGCTGGCGGGCGTAGTTAGCGTGTTGTTCTTTCGGGAGCAGGCGGACGGATTCAGTGAAATAATAGATGCCGTAGTAGTAGAAATATCCGGCAATCTTGAACTGGCCTTCGTGGGGAACGGGGCGCTTGCGGACGTTGCCGAGAAACCCCTCGCGGGCAAGAAATCGGTCGGCCCACGTCGTTAGCACTTCGTCAGTGACGAGTTTTTCTCCAAACACTCGGAGAGCGGCATTGCAGGCTTGCGAGCGAGCCAGTGAACCGGCCGGGCGGTTGATGTCATTCCGTGGATACATCCGGTGGGTGAACGAATAGACATACGAGAAATCCGGCGTGCGTTGGGCGTTGAGCCCGGCGATCGCATGCACCACGGTTTTTTCGTCGAGTTTCACCCCCATGTCGGTTCGTGCCTGATCCATCGCCAACAACACGGTGGCGGTGGTAAACGAGGTGGGGATGCCAGATGGCCGCTTGGTAGTCAGCGGATCAAGGTCGAGATAGCCCCAGCCCCCATTGACGTCCTCGTAGCGATTCAGGAGATCGACTTGGCCTTGAGCCATTTTTTGCCACTCGGTTTTTTTCGCGGCATCTTTTTCCCGGTGATGAAGACGGGAAATCGAGCGCAGACCGTAGGCGTGGCCCCAAGTATTGTAAGTGGTCGTCTGATCCGCACGGCGAAGTTTTGGCAACTCGGAAGCCGTCCAATCCGCGGCTTTAGAGATGGCCGCCGCCGCTTCCGGCCGCGGATCATTCGCATCGATCAGTCCGGCCAGCGCTAAGCTAGTGGCTCCAGCGAGGTAGGCGTGGTGGGCACCGGGGAGCGGAGCGTAGATGTTGAGCGACTTGGTGCGGCGAGCGCTACCCCACGAGCCATTTTTGTTTTGGTGGGTTAGCAGATAGTCCACGCCGCGGCGGATCGAGTCGTCCAGCGCGGGATCCGCGCAGGTGGATTGGACGCAGCATGCAACGAAGATGCAGCAAGCCACCCGGCGGATACGGCTGGATTTGATCATGGCGAAAGGGGCGTGGGATGGGCGTCGGCTCACGGGACCACAATGACTTGGCCAGCTTCCAGACCGGAAATGATTTCCGTGTCTTCCTTGGAAACGCGGCCGCGCTTCACCGGCCTGCGCTCGGTTTTACCGTCCGCTAGTTTCACCTCGATGGTCCACCCGGCATTCCCGAAATCGAGGGCCTTGGTCGGGACAAAGATTGCGGCGGGTTGCTGGTAGGAAATCATCATGATTTGAACTGGCGCACCGGCTGCTGGACGCAGGTCTTCCGGCCATGTGACCGAGAAATCCGCGCGGTAGGTTCCATCTGGAGCGGGCGCAGTGGCCAGTTTTGCCAGTTTGACGGGGATTTCCACGTCTTCGCGGCCGGCGAGAGTGGCGATCCCTTGGGCGTCCGGTGTGAGGACACGGGCCGTGGCATCGTCTAAGAATGAGACCAGCGCGAGGTCTGCGGTGGCAGGCACGAAAGTGGCAAATGTCTTATACAACGGCATTTGGCCACGTGGGACCAGCGATTTCAAAATCTCGCCCGTGGTCCAGCGACCATCCTCGATGGCACCGTAGTAAAACCATCCGTCCGCAGGTGCTTTCATTTCAAACAACTTTCGATCTGCCTCGAGTTCGGCGAGGTTTTCTTTGGCGCGGGTAGTGGCGGTCCGTTGGGTCTCCAGACCGAGCTTGTTCTGTTCCAAGCCGCGAGGGATATCGGTTTCGGCTTTGGCCAATGCTATGGCGGTGTCGCGCTCGCTGTCCGCCAGTGATTTCGCTTCGCGGGGAATGGAAACTTCGAGCTTCCGTTTGTGTTCGAGCATTTCCATCCGAAGTGCAAATTCCGCGCTGGCGACGGAATTTCGCTGGCGAGTGAGGATGATTTCCTCGGTTTCTTCGGTGATGTCGTCCGCCTCATACATTTTCGAAAGTTGGCGAAGTTCTTCGTTTTGGTTTTCCAAAATTTGTTGGGAGCGCTTGAGGGATTGCTCGACCGCTTCCTCGTTCGCTTTGCGGCGGGTGTTGGTGAAATACGCGTTGTCGTCTTTTGCAATCTCTGCGGCTAGGCGAATTGCTTCTAGGCGGTGGGGTGCGGTTTCTTGCAGCAATTTCCCATCCGCCTCCGCTTGGGCTAACGCTAGGGTCGCGCTTTTCGCTCCGCGGCGACTGTCCACCAGCTTGCGATCGATGTCTTCGGTATCGAAAGCGACCAGCGTATCGCCCTTGGTGACCTTGGAGCCGTGGTCGGCGAGCTTAGCGACTTTGAAGTCGATCCATGCTTTGGATTCCAACCGTAACGGCACCCCTTCACCCGTCGGCAATGCTGCTGCGGTGAAGGATTTCGAGACGGAAAACGGGCGGGGACCGACAGTCATCTCACCGGCGGATGCGGCGGTGGCGACGAGAGCCGGGAGGAGGCAATAAGGTAGGAGTCTGGCCATGGTAGCGGCCCAAGCAAACATGCCGCCGAACGAAAATCAATCAGCTGATTTACCTTTTCGCGCCAACCACAACGGTAAAAGCCGTGGTTTGCGGGCGTGTGGCGACGAAGGAACGGAAAATTCCGCTACCTCGAACCCCACTTGCTGGAGCCGACGTGTCAGCGTTGCAACGGGTCGGGTTCCTGCCACCGCTAGCAGCCCGCCTGGTTGGAGTGCCTCGTAGGCGGCAGTCAACCACCGGCGCTCATCCGTCCATGGGCGGTTGCGCGGGCAGACCTGCCGGGCTGCAGTCGGTCTCCAACTTGACCCGCGGGTCGGTTAGCAGCGCGCTTTCGGGCAGGAACTTGCGGTGCCACTCGGGAAGTGCGGCCAGCGGCTCAGCAACGATGAAGTTGCCGCGTTTTTGAGGAAGCTCGCGGGTGACTGCGGCAAGCGTCTGTCCAAGCCCTAGACCAGCCAACCACAACAATGGCTGGCGGGCCGGGCGAAATGGCGCGCACGCCAACCGCGCGAGTTCTTCTTCCGCGGCGCGGGTCGAGGGGCCGCAGATTTCCTGGCCGTGAACCACCAGTGCATGGCGGCCGTCGTGTTCCTGGAGGGCGAGGACGTTGCCGTCTGGCAAACTGGTTTCTGCTAGCGTGAGTCGTGGTTTCATTGCGTTGATCCTTGCGGTCGGGCGCACCGCTTAGTAGATCCCCGTCACCATGTCCACTGAACCTATTCGCCCAAACATCCCCGGGGCAGAAAAAAAGATCGTCGCCGGAATCCTCGCCCTCCTCCTCGGGTCGTTCGGGATCCATAAATTTTACCTTGGTTACACGAAAGAAGGGGTCATTCAACTGCTCCTCAGCTTCATTTGTGTCGGCTGGATCATCGCCATCATCGAAGGGATTATTTATCTAACGAAATCCGATGAGGAGTTCGTGGCGACCTATGTGACCGGTCGCAAAGGATGGTTCTAGGACGCATTCAACGGATCCCGATGGCAGAATGCGCACGCTGCCAGTGCAAAAAAAACCCCGGCTCGAAAGCCGGGGTTTTTGGTTTTAAGACGTTTGAGGTCACATCGGGCAGATGCCCGAGAAATCAAATGCTGTTCTTCAGAACGGAAGAAGGCTTGAAACCGACCGACTTGGAGGCGGCGATCTTCATTGCTTCCCCGGTCTTCGGGTTGCGGCCTTGGCGGGCTGCACGTTGTTTTACTTCGAAAGTTCCAAATCCGATGATTTGGACTTTTTTGTCCTTTTTCACACCTGCAGCGATGGAAGAGAGGACGGCTTCAAGAGCTTCGTCGGCAGCGCGCTTGGTGGCGTCATTCCCGAGAGCGGCTTGGATGGATTCAATAAGTTCAGCTTTGTTCATGGCGGCGACGTTTCTGAGAATGGTACAGGGGGTTGGCAAGAGAAAATCCGTTGAATTCTCAGGGATTTGTCCTGCTTAGGGGGCATTCGGGGTGGTCGCTTGCCGCGGGCGACAACAGATCGACGGTGATGACGACGAATTGGCGGGTGCTCCGGCAGGCGGTCACGCGGCGCGGAATCCCCCCTCCGGCGGGGCGCTTGTGAAAGTTTTCACAAATAGAACTTGCGCTGTTCGACCCCGTTCTCTTAAAGACCCGCCGCCCGCGGTCCCCGGGGCATTTTGGCATGCGCTTTCTTCTTTCTACCGCCCTCCTCTGGATTCTGTTTCCGCTGGCCGCCGTGGCCGCCGAGGCAGGTGAACACCATGTACTCCCGCTCAACGCAGAGCGCCTCCATGGCTGGCTGCCTCTCACGAACTCGATGGTGATGGTCTGGATCGCGGCCGGACTGATCGTTTTATTCTGCCAGCTCGCGACTCGAAAAATGACCCTGATTCCCACCGGGTTTCAGAATTTCGCCGAGTGGGTCATCGAATCGTTATACGATTTCCTCGAAGGGTTGATGGGGAAACACCTGACGCACCGGACATTTTGGTTTTTTGGTTCGATCTTCTTTTTCATCTTGGTCGGTAACTATATGGGGTTGATTCCCGGCGTCGGCACAGTCGGACAAGATTTATGGAACGCCGAAGGAGTTCGCGTAGGGTTTTTACCATGGCTGCGGGGTGCAAATGCGGACGTCAATATGACTGCTGCGATGGGATTCAGCTTTGCGGTCCTGTGGTTTTACTGGGCTCTCACTGAGAACAGTGTGGGATCCTTCCTCGGACATATTTTTGCGCCAAAAGGCACGTTTGGCGGTCTGATGCTGGCGATGATGATCCCGGTGTTCCTGTTTGTCGGTGTGCTGGAAGTGATTTCCATCGCCATCCGCCCAGTCGCACTGACGTTCCGGTTGTTCGGCAATATCTACGGCGGCGAGCAAACGTTGGAGTCCCTGATGGCGCTGGTTCCTAGATACCTAGCCTTCCTGCCGGCCCTGCCGTTTTATTTCATGGAGTTGCTCGTCGGTTTTGTGCAAGCGCTCGTCTTTACTCTGCTCTGCGCCATCTTCCTGAAGCTGATCTGCGATCACCCGGACGAGGAGCATCATTGATCCCCCTTTCAGCAGTCTGACCATGGCTATGACCGTGGGGGCCGCCGGAAAACTACAACTAACAACAACTACAGACATGGTATTCAGTAAAGCATTCGCAGTAGCACTCGCCGCACTCGCCGGTGGATTCGGCATCGCCATCCTCGGTGCCAAGGCATCCGAGGCAACCGGCCGCAACCCCGGTGCCGCCACTCCGATCCTCGTGATCGCCATCATCCTTGCCGCTCTGATCGAGGGGATTTTCATCCTCACGGCATTCGCAGTCCCATTCTAAGTCGATTGCAACCGCGCGCCCGGGTCATTCCGGTGCGCGCGGATTTCCATTTTCACGAATTTCTGATACGCTATGATTACCTTGCTTGCCGCCGCCGTCGATAACCCCGGAGTTGTGGAAAATATTTCCAAAACATTCGGCGTGAACTGGGCCTTTTTCATCGCGCAGGTAGTGAACTTCGCAATTGTAATTCTCATCCTCAAGAAATTCGCATTCGGGCCGGTGCAGGCGATTCTTGAGCAACGCCGGTCGCGGATCGCTGCGGGTGAGCAGAAACTCATCGAAATCGAGCGCCAGTTGGCTCAGTCGGAAGCAACCACGGCCGCGGCCATCGCCAAAGCGAATGACGAAGCGCAGCGGATGATCAATGAGGCCAAGGAAGGTGCTGCTTCGTATACCGAGCAGAAAGCCCAAGAGGCAATCAACAGCGCACAGAAAATCTTGGCTCAGGCGGAAACTGCCGCCCGCGCCGATCGGGACCGCATGAGTGCAGAACTCAAGCGTGAATTCGGACGTCTTGTCGCGGAAACTACCTCGCAAGTGACCGGCAAGGTGCTGACATCCGACGACCAACGCCGGATCAATGAAGAGGCCCTGACCAAGGTCGAAGCATAAGCCCAAGTATTTTTCCTACCCTGTATTTATGAAAGTATCCAAGTCCGCCGCCGCCGCCGCACGCCGATTGTTCGGCATGTGCCAGATCGACGGCCGGCTCGACGAGGCGAAACTGCGGTCGGTGACAGCCGAACTCGTGAGCAGACAGCCGCGCGACTACCGCGGCATCCTCACCGGATTGTTGCGTCTCACCCGACTTGAACTAGCCCGCCGCAAGGTGACTGTGGAAAGCGCTGTCGATTTGGATGCCGCCTCGCGCCAACGCGTCCTCGCCGGTCTAACCCGCCAATATGGCGAAGGCCTCGCTGTTTCCTATCAGGTCAATTCAGCATTATTAGGTGGTTTGCGCATCCGCGTCGGTGACGACGTGTTCGACGGTTCGGTGCAAAACCGACTCGACCGCCTAGCAAACTCCTTTTGATTCTTATTCGCCTTTCGCATCCCTTTTTAACTGATTATTTGAACTTTCGCCATGAGTAGCATTCTCCAGGAACTCGAACAACAAATCGCCGGCATCGCGTCGTCGGTGGAAAAAACCAATGTCGGCACCGTCCGCAACGTCGGTGACGGCGTCGCCAAGGTGGAAGGCCTTTCCGACGTCATGCTCAACGAGATGATCGATTTCGGTGGGGGTGTCACCGGCATGGCGCTGAACCTGGAAGAAAGCGAAGTCGGCGTGGTGTTGCTCGGCAACTACGACGCGATTAAGGAAGGTTCAGAATGCCGCACGACAGGCAAACTTCTTTCGGTGCCCGTCGGCGATGCCGTCCTCGGCCGCGTGGTCAACGCGCTCGGAGTGCCAGTCGATGGCAAAGGCCCGATCGAGGCTGCTGCTTATTATCCGATGGAGAAAATTGCTCCTGGTATCATTAAACGCAAATCAGTGAGCGTGCCGGTGCAGACCGGTATTATGGCGATCGATGCGATGATTCCCGTGGGACGTGGCCAACGCGAATTGATCATCGGTGACCGCTCGACCGGAAAAACCACCATTGCGGTGGATACCATCATTTCTCAAGCGCAGCAAAATAAGGCTGCGGAAAACGGCCAACTGCAGAACCACAAGCCGATGTATTGCATCTATGTGGCAATCGGTCAGAAGTTGTCGAACGTAGCGCGGATCAACAAGATTTTGGAAGATGCGGGTGCAATGGAGTATACGACCATCGTTTCCGCATCCGCATCGGACGCGGCAGCCATGCAATATCTTGCGCCTTACGCCGGGTGTTCGATCGCTGAGTATTTCATGGACCAAGGCAAGGACTGCCTCATCGTATTTGACGACCTCTCCAAGCATGCGGTGGCCTATCGTCAGGTTTCGCTGATTCTCCGCCGCCCATCGGGCCGCGAAGCGTATCCGGGCGACGTGTTTTACTTGCACAGCCGGTTGTTGGAGCGTGCCGCCCGCTTGACCGATGCCGCTGGTGGCGGATCGCTCACCGCGCTGCCGATCATCGAAACGCAGGCCGGCGACGTATCCGCTTACATTCCGACCAACGTGATTTCCATTACCGACGGTCAAATCTATCTGGAAACTGACTTGTTCTATCAAGGGATTCGCCCGGCGATTTCGGTCGGTCTTTCGGTTTCACGGGTTGGTTCCGCGTGCCAAACGAAAACCATCAAATCGGTGGCTGGCACGACCAAGCTGGACTTGGCGCAATACCGCGAACTGCAAGCATTTGCGCAATTCGGTTCCGACTTGGACGCGTCCACCAAGCGCAAGCTCGACCGCGGTGCCCGCATCGTCGAGTTGTTCAAACAAAACCAATACAGCCCGTTGAGCATGGAGATGGAATCGATCTATCTATTTGCGATGCAGAACGGCTACTTCGACGATGTGGCAGTTTCTGATGTGAAGCGGTTTCAAGCAGCGCTGGGAGAATTTTTCAGCACCCGCAAAGGCGAGTTGCTCGATAAGATCCGCAACGAAAAGCCAGATCTCAAGAAAGACGCCGGGATGGTGGATGCAGTGAAAGCTGGTATCGAAGACTTCAAAAAGAACTGGAAATAAGTCGGTCGTTTCCGGCGGCAGCAATCCGCCCGGCAACTTCCCAAGAATCATTGTTCCCCAAATAAATGGCCAACCTCCGAGACATCCGCCGACGCATTAAGTCGGTCAAGAACACCGCGCAAATTACCCGCGCGATGCAACTTGTCGCTGCGGCGAAAATGAAGAAAGCGCAAGACCAAGCGCTCAATGGCCGGGAATACTCGAAGCGACTCAATGATATGCTCCGCGACATCAGCGAGAGTTTCACTGAGATCACTCATCCGTTGCTGGAAAAGCGCGATGGCAATCGCGAGTTGGTCTTGGTCATTTCGACAGACAAGGGTCTGTGCGGAGCCATCAATACGAACCTCGCACGCGCAGTTCGGAGCCAAGTATCCGACACCGCCGAATTCGTTACGGTAGGCCGCAAATTGCGGATTACCTTGGAGAAACTCAGTCGCAAAATCGTCGCCGACTTCTCCGTGAAGGATCCGGTGCCTTTCGCCGATGCGCGGGCCATCGCGAACCTGCTGACGACTCAGTTCATGGAAGGCCACTATGATAAGGTTTCCATCGCATTCACGCGCTTCGTCAACACGATGACTCAGCAACCGCTAGTTGTGCAGTTGTTGCCGCTGGAACCACCCGCGGAGACACCTGCTGAAAAGCCAGCCAGCTCCGGTGGTGCCAGCGAGTTTTTGTTTGAGCCATCCCCGGCAGACGTTCTTGGTTCGATCTTGCCGTTGTATGTGAACTTCCAGATCTTCCAAGCGCTCGTCGAAGCACGCGCCTCCGAGCACTCAGCGCGCATGGTTGCGATGAAATCCGCCACCGACAACGCGAACAAATTCATCAAGGAACTCACGCTGGAATACAACAAACTCCGGCAAGGTGCGATCACCGCCGAGTTATTGGAAATCACCACCGCCATGAAAGCAATGGAATGACATTCTGTGGAAGAAGCGATGAATGATCGGTGATCAGTATTTCGCTTCCCACAACATCACTCCCACCGCCGATATTTCGCTTTCCGAACCCGCACTTTCGCAGACACCGCAAATTTACTACTGATCACTGTTTTACTGATCACTATTTCCCACTTCTTCCCATGAGCAACCAAGGATCCATCGTTCAGATCATCGGCGCCGTCATTGACGCCGATTTCTCCAAGGCCACCAAGCTGCCTGAAATTTTCAATGCATTGGAAATCCAATACATCCTCAACGGCGTGGATACCAAGCTCGTGCTGGAAGTGCAGCAGCACCTTGGCGATGGTTGGGTGCGCGCCGTGGCCATGTCTACGACCGATGGTTTGAAGCGCGGTATGGCTTTGACGGACACCGGCAAACCGATTGCGGTGCCGGTCGGCAAACAAGTGCTGGGGCGGATCTTCAACGTCACCGGCGACTTGGTGGATGAAAACGTGCCCCTCGCTGATGCTACGATGCGGTCGCCGATTCACCGGCCAGCTCCCACGCTGACTGAGCAGTCGGTAAACACCGAGGTGCTTGCCACCGGCATCAAAGTCATTGACCTGATTTGCCCGCTGCTGAAAGGCGGCAAGGGCGGGATGTTCGGCGGTGCAGGCGTCGGCAAAACCGTCGTCATCATGGAGCTCATCAACAACATTGCCAAAGCGCACGGTGGTTTTTCCGTTTTCGCCGGGGTGGGGGAGCGGACGCGGGAAGGAAACGACCTTTACTGGGAAATGATCGAGTCCGGCGTTATCGCCACCGAGAAGGACGAAAAGGGTCATCCCAAAATCGGTTCCAATGGCAACCCAGTGCTGACGGAAGGTTCCAAGGTCGCACTTTGTTACGGCCAGATGAACGAGCCTCCCGGTGCCCGTTTGCGGGTTGCACTTTCCGCGCTGACCATGGCCGAGCATTTCCGCGACGAGGACAACCAAGACGTGTTGTTGTTCGTGGACAACATTTTCCGTTTCTCGCAAGCGGGTTCAGAGGTTTCCGCGTTGCTTGGCCGGACGCCATCGGCGGTCGGTTACCAGCCAACGTTGTCTGAGGAAATGGCCGGTCTGCAGGAGCGTATTACCTCCACGAACAAAGGTTCGATTACTTCCATCCAAGCGGTTTACGTCCCAGCGGACGACTTGACTGACCCAGCCCCGGCGAACACGTTTGCGCACTTGGATGCGACCGTGGTGCTTGAGCGTTCGCTCGCTGAACAAGCGCTTTTCCCGGCGGTCGATCCGTTGGCCTCTACGTCAAAGGCGCTCGCACCGGAGATCATCGGCGAGGAACATTACCGCGTGGCCCGCGGCGTCCAGATGGTTCTTCAGCGCTACAAGGACCTGCAGGACATCATTGCGATTCTCGGGATGGATGAGCTTTCGGACGAGGACAAGATGAGCGTTTTCCGCGCCCGGAAAATCCAGCGTTTCTTGACCCAGCCATTCCACGTCGCCGAAGTGTTCACCAGCGTTCCTGGCGTGCTCGTCTCGATCGAGGACACCGTCATCCTCGCGACCGT
>CAJDVR010000013.1_pt1 | contig 10755 bp, 11 predicted proteins | sample 7391381 | NCBI WGS metagenome assembly CAJDVR01 (sample SAMEA7055695, study PRJEB34461) | soil metagenome | biome: terrestrial ecosystem; feature: Peninsula; material: soil | place: Antarctica | collected 2016
GGTGGACTCGGTGCCGCGCGTCAGTGACCAAACGGCGCCGCCGCCGATGATCGCCACCACCAGCGCAACCCATCCCCACGGGATGCTCCGTTGTTCCGTCGGGGTTTTCCCCCAATCCAACTCCATGGCGTCCGGACTGGCCCGATGCGGCTCTACCAAAGCATCCACCGTCGGTTGGTGAGTCCGCATCTCGCCAGCGTCTCGCGTCGGCACCTCCAACCGATGCCGCTGCGGAGCCTCCGGTGGTTGCACTGGCATGTGCGGCATTTTGTGACGGACCGGCGGTTGGTCGCTCTGCAACCGAACGACTGGCTCCTTTTTCACCGGTGTCTCGTCAACTCGCCTCAATTCCACTCGTTTCTCCTCGCGCGCCATTTCTTCGAAGAGAAAAGCGACAAATGCCCATCGACGCAACGCTGGTCTCCCTCTAAGTCTGCCGCGCACCTCGTCATGGTCCAACCTCCGCGCATCCTCATCGTCACCGCTGCCTTCGGAGAAGGGCACAATAGCGCTGCCCGCAATCTCGCGGCGGCACTCGACGCCGCGGGCGCAGTCACCCAAGTCAGCGACCCGTGCCAGATTGCGCTGCCGCGGCTCACCAAACTGGTCAACAACGGCTACCGATTCATCACCGACCATTTCCCGCGGATTTGGGAAATGATTTACCACTCATCGGGCCGCTACGATTTCAGCAAACCACGTTCGTCAATGTTCCGGCGTGTTGAGGCGGCGCTTGCGCAGTTGTGCGAATCCTTCCGGCCAGACGCAGTCGTCAGCACGTATCCGCTTTACCCGTATTTGTTTACCCGCATCTGCGAGCGGGGGACCACCAAAGTCCCGTTCTTTCTAGTGGTCACCGACTCGGTGGAAATCAATGCCGCATGGCTGCGTTGTGAGAGCGACCGCTGGCTGGTGACTGATCCGACTACTTGCGATGCGATGGTCGATGCGGGGGTGGCGCGGGATTCCATCGTCGATACCGGATTTCCGGTGAATCCGGTATTTTCCAAGTTGGTCCCGGTGACGGCGGATGATTCGTGCGATCCCTTCCGCGTGTTGTATTTCCCGACCGCCCGATTGGCGATGGTGAACGATCACTGTCGCGCAATGCTCGACGCCTCACCGCATGTCCGGCTGACGCTCATCCTTGGCCGCAACGTCCGGGCATTGTATCCACGAGCTCGTGAGATCCAACTCGCGTACCCGGGTCGTGTCCGGCTCATCGGCTGGACCCGCCGCGTGCCGCACATCCTCAACACGCATCATTTGGTCGTCGGCAAAGCCGGGGGCGCTACCGTCCACGAAGCGATCGCTGCTCGTTGCCCGATGCTCATCCACCATCTGGTTCCCGGGCAGGAAGAGGGAAATCTGCGATTGCTCGAAATCATCGGCGGCGGAAAACTGGCCGCTACACCGGCGGCACTCGCTGAGGCTGTGGAGGGACTGCTTGCCGACCATGCCTCAGGATGGCGCGCGATGAAGGGATCGCTCGCTCACCACGGTCGCAACGCCGGTGCGATTGATGCCGCGCGCTTCATTCTCAACTACACAACTCCCGCCCAGGGATTCACTACTTCAACTACCACCAGCTCATCGTGACATTTCTCTTCGACATTGGCCGGGTCCTGCTGGACTTCGATTTTGGAACCTCGCTAGCCAGATTGTTTCCTGTCGAAACGCCTGATGTGGCGGAACGATTGGAACTACTGCTCGAACGCAAAGATGAGTTCGAAACCGGCAGAATCGACGTCGACACCTACGTCTCGTGGGCGCTGGAAATCATGGGGAGCAAGTCATCGAAGGAAGATTTTTGCCATGCATGGCAACAGATATTCGTGCCGAACGAACCGATGTGGGTGCGCGTCCGCCAACTGGCCGCAGATGGCCATCGGCTGATCCTGTTTTCCAACATCAATGGCATCCACTCACCGTGGATCTTCAGTGAGTTTCCTGAATTCTCATTATTTCACGAGGCCGTGCTTTCCTACAAAACCGGCTTCATCAAGCCTCAACCGGAAATTTTCCGGTATGCGATCACCCAGCACCATCTCGTCCCTGCGGACACCATCTACATCGACGATCTCCCGCAAAATGTGGATGCCGGCCGCGAGTTTGGCTTCCGGTGCTGGACATACGACCTCAACGATCACGACGCGTTCGAATCCTGGCTCGCCGAAAACCTGCACTCCTGAAATCTCAAATCCATGTCCTCTCTGATTATTGCTGGCCGCGAGTTTGGCTCCCGGTTGTTTCTCGGCACCGGCAAGTTTCCTTCCAATGAATCGATGCGTGATGCGTTGAATTCCAGCGGCACCCAGATCGTCACGGTGGCGCTGCGCCGCGCCGACCTCACCGGAACTGGCGACCCATACGCCAACATCTTGGAATTTATCGATTCCGAGAAATTTCTCATTCTGCCGAACACCAGCGGCGCAATGAACGCCGAGGAAGCGGTCCGTTTGGCCCGCCTCGCCGCGGCCGCTGGGTTGCCGAAATGGGTGAAACTTGAGATCCATCCGGATCCTACATATTTGCTGCCAGATCCGATCGAGACGCTCAAAGCCGCTGAAATTTTGGTGAAAGAGGGATTCACTGTGCTGCCCTACATCAATGCGGACCCAGTGCTCGCGAAGCGCCTGCAGGAAGTCGGCACCGCCACCGTGATGCCGCTCGGCGCACCCATCGGGTCGAACCGCGGGTTGGTCACCCGCGACCAAATCCAGATCATCATCGACCAAGCAATCGTCCCCGTGGTGGTGGATGCGGGCCTAGGTGCACCAAGCCACGCAGCGGAAGCGATGGAACTCGGGGCCGACGCCGTCCTCGTCAACACCGCCATCGCGATTGCGAGTAACCCGACACAGATGGCAGTTGCCTTCAAACTCGCGGTGGAGGCCGGTCGCATGGCCTACGAAATGGGACTGCCCGCTCCGCACGACCGCGCCAGCGCCACCAGTCCGCTGACCGGGTTTCTCAACGCCTGACGTCCACGCTCCTTACGCGATTGCGGGTGAGCGGTCTTGTTGACCGAGTTTCCTCGGATCGTTAGGAATCATGCATCCCCCTCATGCACACCATGAAACGAATCATTTGTGCGGTCGCCATTGCGGGCGCCGTCGCCACCACCGCTGCCCGCGCACAAAATTTTTCTGCGCATTTCGAAGGAGTCTCGCCGGGACTTTCCATCAATGGAACTTTTGATAATAGTTACTATGATGACCTCCCGTCCGGCGTCTTGGCGTTCACTGGCTTCGATGCATTTTGTGTCCAGCCGACCACGCCGATCGCTTACGGAGATACCGTGGTCTATCAGGTCCAAGACCCGCAAACGCTTGCCAGTCATGGCGCGATCGCGCGTTTGGTCGGCGGTTTCCTTGCTTCTTCGAAAACGGAGGAACACGCAGCTGCCGTCCAGTGGGCAATCTGGGAAATCATCCTCGATGGACTCGATACCCCATCATTTTCCACCGGCAACTCGCGCATCACGTTGGCCGGAAATAGCGCAACCATCGCACTCGCCGAGGAATATCTCTTAAACGTAGATCAGTTCTCGCCTGTCGTGTTGACCTACCTGACCAGCCCCACCCATCAGGATGTCGTAACGTGGCAACACGTCCCCGAACCTGCTACCGCGGGTTTAGCAGCGCTTTCTGGATTGTTGCTGCTGCGGCGCAGACGGTAATCGGCGGCCACTACGGTGCGGCGATCCCACTGGGTGCCGTCCATGGGAAACGGATGCTCGGGCCCGAGATTGACCGCAACCATCAGCGACGGCGAGGGTTCGCAGGAGGGACAATCCCAAACATATGAAAACACCTTGGATTTTACCTGTTGCCGCATTGGCCATCGGCGCTGCCGGCGGTTACATCTCCGGCAAGAACACCAGTGATGGCGGTGCGACCGCAACCGTCACCGAACAAACGACCGCCCGCGGTCGCGCGAGCAGTCGCGGCACCCTCAAAGGTGCTGCCAACGATCCGACAAAATCCGCCCGCAATAGCAGCACCGAGCAAATCGCGCGGATGCCTGGCAACACCAGCCGCGTTCAGGCATTGCTGGAGTTCTACAGCAGCTTGTCCGCAGAACAACTCGCGGAAGAAGCAACCAAACTCGATGGATTGCCGATGAACGAGCGGATGACAGCGTCGTTTTTGTTGTTCGGCCGTTGGGCGGAAGTTGACCCGCAAGCCGCCATGGCATTTTCCCAGAGCATGGGGATGGCTGGCAATTTCGTGCGTCCCACGATTCTCCAAAGCTGGGCCAGCGTGGACCCAGCTGGAGCCGCAAAATTCTACCAAGACAACCCGCGTGAGTTTGCGACGATGGGGATGTTTGGCCGCGGGGGAGGTGGGGGACAAGAGAGTGGCGCATCCATCATTGCCAGCGAATGGGCACGGCAAGATCCCGCGGGTGCTCTCGCATGGGCCGCAGGCCTCACCACCGACAAGGGTCAAGCGATGACATCCGTCATCGGCGAGGTCGCCAAAACCGATCCGCGGAAAGCCGCAGACATGATCAGCCAAATGGACGCCGCCGATCGCGCCAATGCGTACCGCACAGTTGCTTCTCAATATGGTGCACTGGATTTCCAGGAAGCCCAAGCATGGGTCCGCACGTTGCCAGCCGCCGAACAAGCCAACGCGCTGGCGTCCGCCATTGGTGGTTTGTCCAACAGCGACCCTGCTGCAGCGGCAGTCCAGGTCGCCTCGATGGAAGATGGCGAAGTGAAGGACCGCTTGATCCCGGAAGTAGTGGGCGACCTAGCCCGCCGCGACGCGCGCGCTGCCTCGGAGTTTTTGAAAAAGCAAACCAGCGAGGATGCTCAACGCGACGGAATGCGCCAGTTGATGCCCGTGTGGACCAGCCAAAACCCACAGGAATCGCTGGATTTTGCCTATTCATTTTCCGGGGAAGTCCGCGACAGTGCTTTGCAGTCGTGGGTCATGAACAATAACACCACTCCGCCCAAAGACGTGATCGCGGTTGCCAAAACGATTGAAAATGATCGCGACCGCAACCGTTCCATCGCAGTTCCGGTGATGAAATGGATGCGCGAAGATCCTGAAGAAGCACGGGCGTATGTGGAAACCTCCACCGACATTTCCGACGAAATGAAAAGCCGTTTGGAAGGCGCAGGCCGCAACCGCCGGACTCGAAACTAATCGCACCGGTATTTTCTCATGGCACGGCCGTGGACCTGACAGGTTCACGGCCGTTTTGCATGTGTTCGCGTGGTGCCTGATCAAGCACCTGAAACGCACCGCCGGCACCATGTGGATCAGCTAGCGCACCGCCGTCGTCGCCTAGGAACTCGCCCAACGTTTGAAGACTGCGGGTTTCCAACCATGGTTCGCTCCATGCTACCAAATCGCGGAAATTCACATCCGCGGTGAGATCTTGTCGGCCGGGATTGGCGTAAATCTCCAATCCTTCGAGGCGTTGATGGAATAAATACCCGCGGACAGTCCCGCGCTGCCGTCGATGGTATAAGGTTTCCGCTGGCCCGCCATAGTCGATGGTTAGCATCCGCCCGCGGCGCCAATCGGGCAACCAACTGGCGAGATGTCGCTGATAGGACTCATGAACTTCAATCCGCTGACCGATCGGGTGATCCTCGGAAAATCCGGATGAGCAGGGCAGGGGAGCAAGCGGTAGCAACGATTCACCCATGAACTTCGAGTTCTCGAACTCGACGCCAATCTCCTGCCAACCAACCGGGGTTCTCTCAAAACGCCGAACCGGAAAGGCATCGACCAGTTCGTTAGAAAAAATCACCGCTTGGCCGTGACATGCTCTCAACGCAGCAACCATGTCATTGTGCCAAGTGGGCCGGCGGCCAAGCAGCGTCCGTTGTTGGTCAGCGAGTGGCGCCGACGTTTCCACCAAATGCAGCCGACACTGCCAGCGCAACAGTCGCGGTAGATGCGCCCACACGGCCGCTGCCAGTGTGCCTTCTCCGGGGCCGATTTCGATCACATGGCGGCAACCGGTTTCCTTCAGCGCCCGGATCATCCATGTGGCAATCGCTCGCGCCGGTGCATCAGACAGCATCGGCGCAGTGGTGAAATCCCCACGGCGGCCGACGCCAATAATCTGGCGTGCGTAATATCCGCGCACCGGATCGTGCAACGCCCGCGCCATGAATTGCTCAAAGGTTTCGCGCATCATCCGATCATTTCACCACCCACATCGCCCGATTCGCGGGCACGAAACAACCGCGGCCTTTGCAGGACGCGGTTGGAGGAAAATCGCTTGGTCGGCGAACCGATTCAGGCTCCGGCGGTGGCGGCTGCAGTGCGCGCCTTGCGGATGATGCTGTTCACCGTCTCGGACGGCTTTGCACCCACCCCGAGCCATTTGTCGGCCATCGTAAGGTCGATCGTGAAGTTGGTGCCTTCGACCAATGGGTCGTAAGTGCCAAGTTGCTCGATATACCGGCCGTCGCGACGCTTGCGGCTATCGACGGCGACAATTTTGTAATACGGGCGGTCTTTGGTGCCCTTGCGGTTGAGGCGGAGAGATACGGCCATGAGAAATATAAGCTTCAGTTGATGCCCGAACGCGGGCACGGCGCGCAAGTTGCAAGAACCTCTGCTGAATGCCAAGCAGAATTTACGTGGATTTTCAAGGTCTGCGAAAGATCTCGATTTATCCCTCGGCAGATGCTTCCACGGCAGGCAAAAACCCATGCTGGGCAAGGAACTCATCCGCAGCAGCGACCGTGAGTTCAAAGTTCTTGTGACTCACGTTGAAGTTGAAAAAACTATGCTCTGCGCGTTCGAAATGAACGAGTTCGCACACATTCCCGCGCCACCGCATCCGACGCCGGAATTTTTCCACCTCGTCAAACGGTGTGATTCGGTCGGTCTTCGCGTGAAATAACAACATCGGCGGCAGTTTCCGCCGGAGGAGATTGATCGGGCTACAACGCTTCGCAGTTTTGAGATCCGGAAAACGATCGCGAGCGGGACCTTTCGCCGTCGTGTTTACCAACGCGCTGAATAACAACAGTGCTTGCGGAGCGCAATGATAGCCATCAACTGGCGGCAGCTCCCGCGCCGTCGGCAGCGCCGTCATCAACGCCAACAACGCACCGCCCGCCGCGCCGCCAACGATGATCTTGGCCGGGTCGATCTGGAATGTATCTGCATTGGAGCGCAGCCAGCGAACGAGTGCGCGCGCATCCTCGATGGCTTCCAACGGGCCTGTCCGGTGTTTCACGCCAGTGCGCGTCTCCGCTGCAACAGCCACCGCGCCGCGTCCCGCAAAATGAAGACAATGGGGGACAAATTGCGTGGGCGTAGGTGTGTCCCAGAACCCACCATGGAAAAATATCACCGCTGGTCGCAGCCCGGTGGTCGGTTTTTGCGGGAAAAACAAGTGAGCCAGCACGTCGCCTTCCGGTCGCTGTTCATAGACGTACGTGGATGCGTCTTTCAACATCTCTCGATCACGCGCTTCGCCGATCGGCGCCACTCGTTGCAAAATACTGCTCATGTTTTGAACCTCGGCCACTCCCGATCTTGGAAAGGCCTGCGATTTGTTTGTTGTGGGTTAGGGCAACTTGTCCAATCGTTTCGCCCATGAAGTGGTTAATTTTCGGGTTGTCCGTGGCAATTGGCGGGTTGGTGACCGCCCAAGACGCCCTCCGTCCTGCGTTGGAAACGACGTATGGTGCATGGCGTGAGGCGATTGTCGGACGGGATGTCAACGTTTGGCAGCGGGTCACTGCGGAGCATCGGAAAATGGAGGTCCGAAATCGGGTGGTTTCGGAAAAACTGCCGTTTCCCGCGGCGATTTTCGATTTACCGGCACCGCCGCCGACGATCGCCGGTCTTCGGTTTCTCAGCGCCAAACAGAACGGCGCAACCGCCAAGGCGTCTTACTTCGGGAAAATCGATTTCGGCGTAGGCGGCGCTCCCACCGACAACCTGCTGGTCCTATCGTTCATCAAGGGTAGCGGTGGTTGGCTCTATGATCGCGCGGATTTTATCAACCTCGCAGCCTTGCCTGTCGTCCGCAAGGAACTCGCCGCCGGCGACCTCAAATACCTTGAGGAAACTCCGGAGGCCCAACCGAGCGGGGTAGTTCCGCCGACGCCGATCACCGCGCCGATGGCCAAATACATTGCGAAAGTCTACGTGTTTTGCCCTGGCCGGGAGGTCAACGTGCAGATCAATAAGATCAGTCGCCACCGCTTCGCCAACGCCAAGGAGGCCGAGATCGTCATCGGCGGCGCGCTGGCTGGTCAGAACGAAGTCCAATACTCGGTCAAACCGCTTGAAGGTGGAACCGGCAAGGAGGTGATGACAATCCGGGTTTACCTGATGCCGGAGGTTGCCGGCGCACAACCGATCAAGGCATTCCAATACCAACTCGCCGAGGGGGAACAACCGAAGGCCTACGGAACCGGCAATTTCGTCGTGGATGCCGCCACCGCCGCCAAACTCCTCGGCCGCTAATTGGATGGAAGCCGCCGAACCGCGGAAGGGCCGTTATCGGTCGCTCTCGCGGTGACCCTTGGTTTCGCCACCTTCACGGATCGAAGGCATTTCCTCGGGAAAAATCCCTTCATCACCAATCTCCGCGTCGCCCGGTTTGTGGCTGCGCGGTAGGGTTTGATCCGCAGCAGTCTTACGGGGAGGTGTCGCATCTTCGGGTTTCGGTTTCTCGGTGGTCGATTTCATCCGGCCAGCCTGGCACCGCTCGCGGATCATCGCAACCAGCGCATCACGTGAACGAGAGGGGGCATTTGTCGGACCTATCGGAACTTCCGGACCTTCCGGAAACCCTATCTGATTCCGCATTACATATATTGTAACAAGTTGAAAACCCGGGGATGCTACGCGGACGCGGGAGGCATCCGCGCTGGCTTGGCGGCGGGAAACCCTGTTGAATCCGCGCCGATGAGCAAGTTGCAGGATGACGTCGCGAAGCTGATGACCAATGCGAATGACCGGGTTGGCCGGACTCGGCGGCCGTTGTTTCGAATCTACGAGATCCACTCGGCGATTCTCGGTGGGTCTTTCCCGAACTGCAGCAAACTGGCCGAGCGGCTGGGCGTGCAGCGAAAAACGATTCAGCGCGACATCACGTTCATGCGGGACGAGTTAAAACTGCCAGTAGAATACAACGACGCGCAGCACGGATATTTTTATGCGGCTGACGTCTCAGATTTTCCGGTATTTCAAACCACGGCAGAAGATTTGGCGGGACTATTTCTAGCGCGAGTCGCGATGGAGTCCATCCGCGGGACAGCCCTCGCGGATGTCATGCAAACCGCCTTCGCCAACCTGACACGTGGGATGCAAGGGTCCGTTGATTTTTCGTGGGCCGACTTGGATGACGCATTCTCACGGAAAGTCGTTGAGCCAGATTCGCGTCACTTGAAATTATTTGGTAAATTAGCAGAGTCGATTCTCAATCAACTTGTTACAACATTTTTTTACCGAAAATTGGGTGCCGATCATGCAGAATCCCGACGAGTCCAACCGTTGCATCTCGGCGAGGTCGATGGCGGCTGGTATCTGATCGCTTACGACCTTGACCGCGGCGCTTTACGAACCTTTGCGCTGCCGCGGATCACTCGTCTGAAACCCACGAGCGAGGCGTTCGTCCGACCCGCAGACTTCGACGGAGGTAATCACTTGCGGCAGTCATTTGGGATCTGGAGCGTCGCTGGCGATTACTCACGACAGCTCGTGCGAGTGGAGCTGAAAGACTACGCCGCCCGCCTCGCCACTGAGCGACGCTGGCATCCCACCCAAGAGATTTTCCCGAAAAATGCCAAAGGCACGCGAGTTGAGGTGCGCTTCGAAGTCGGCCGGCTAGAAGAAGTCCTGCGCTGGGTCCTGAGTTTTGGTAGCCAAGCAAAAGTCCTCGGGCCACCCGAATTGGCGAAAATGGTCCAACAGGAAATCCGCGCCATGGGCGGCTGACCGCGGGCAATTTTCGACAGATCGTTCGATGCCGCACAGAGCCATCGACAAACCGATCGGGTTTCCTAGCATTCGCAGCATGCGCCGCTTCCTTTTGCCGATTTTTCTGTTTCCCAACCTGCTGCTCACTGCCGCGCCTGACGCGGCGAAATCCCCCGCTCCATCGGTTGCGCCTGCCACCGAGCAACCGGTCGCTGAAAAAGACGATGCTCCGGTCATTCGCGAAGCGTCGGTGATGATCGATGGCAAAAAAGTCCCCTATTCAGTCACTACCGGGAAAATCCAACTCAAGCAAGATGACGGCAAGGCCCGCGCGTCGGTCTTTTCCGTCAGTTACATCCGTACCGACACCGAAGATTTGTCGCAGCGTCCTGTGATGTTCGCATTCAACGGTGGACCCGGATCATCCGCAGTATGGCTCCACATCGGCGTGCTCGGACCAAAAATCGTCCGGTTGGACGGCGACGGAACCACCGCACCGCAACCGCCAGCCCGCATCGCTGACAACCCGCAAAGCATCCTCGATGTTTGTGACCTCGTTTTCATCGACCCGGTGTCCACTGGCTACAGCCGCGCGGAAAAAGACACCAAACCCGCTGATTTTCACGGCTTAGACGAGGATATCGAGTCCGTTGGTGACTTCATCCGCCGTTGGATCACTGAAAATGGACGGTGGTCGTCGCCGAAATACCTCCTCGGTGAGTCTTACGGCGGCATTCGCGCAGCAGGGTTATCGAACCACCTCCAGTCGCGCTACGGTATGAGCCTCAATGGCATCGTCCTTCTCTCCACGCTGCTCGATTTTTCGACACTGCAG
>CAJDVR010000162.1_pt1 | contig 10587 bp, 8 predicted proteins | sample 7391381 | NCBI WGS metagenome assembly CAJDVR01 (sample SAMEA7055695, study PRJEB34461) | soil metagenome | biome: terrestrial ecosystem; feature: Peninsula; material: soil | place: Antarctica | collected 2016
CCGCGTCAGCGGTTCACGACCGTAGCCCCGCGCTTCAGCGCGGGGATCGCGACCCAGAAATATCTGTGTCGCGTAGCGACATTCGATTCGGGCGTGCGATGTGGGTTTCCGTTCCTAGACATAATGATCGGCTGGTAAATTCCGTCCGAATCATTTGAAAAATGGCTAATTCGCTTCGCGGGAAGACGGTGGCGGTTGGGCGGCTTTAAACCATAGGGTGACATTGGCGATATCCACGTTTTTCACGTCTTCCAAGCGGAGAAGCGCGAGCGACTGGCGACAAGGTTGGGGCAAGCGAGCGAGCAGTCTCTCGCCAAACTCATGCGGGCAGGCGAGACCCCAAGCAGGCGGTTGATACCGGCATAGGAGCTCATCGATGGTTTCACCGACTTGGACAAAACCTTTGGCACGGTCCTCTGAGGTCCACTCGACCATTGGAACGCTGGTCTGGCTGTCGTGCTCGAAATCGATTTGTTTGAGGATCTGCGCCCGGCCGTCCGGTTGGACGAGATAGGCCGCAAGTGTGAGGTAATCAGTCACAATCAAAAGTTCAGGCAGGGGATGCATGAGGCAATGATCGCAGGCAACGTGCCATTCGCCAAGCTTGTAGGGTAGGGACTGGGTGTGGAGGCCCTGCACGGTCCTCGATCACCTTTCCCTGAGCAATCATTTTTGACGTGAAAGCCGTCGGACTCGCGGATTCGCCGACGGCGGTGGTAGCGTCTGACCATTTACCGTTGGGAGTCGAGCTTAACCTGACTCCTGACCGTTAAGGTGTTGGATAAGTTCCATGGTTCCGCCGAGCGAGCATTGTGGCGACTTCCCCAAAATATCTCGACACCCCAAGTGCAACCTGCAACCTCTTACGTTATACCCGGTGCAAAACGATTATGATCTTACACCAACCCTTCGCTGAAGCCCGGTTTGCTGTTTGGAACGCAATCTGCGATTCCAATCAAAATCCCCCCCAATCCTACCCCCCCCAGTATCAATGAACGAAACGCATCGAGCTACCCTCCAACACTGTATCAACGAAATCATCGCCATGGAGCGCGACATCATCAATGCTGTAACCCTTCAAATCGAAGATCCCCAGATTTCGGTGTTCCGTGAACTCCGTCCGATCCTTCAGGATATCGTCCATCGGGGTGACCTCCGCATCGGCCTACTCAAGCAGATCACCGAGCACGATGGCAGTAGCTTCGGATCCGCAATCAAAGAAGGAGTCACATCCATCACAGGCACATTAGCCGGACTCTATGGAAGAATCCGCGATCATCCGGTTTCCCGGATGATCCGGGATGATATCATTGCCCTGCAAGTGGCAACTACCAGTTATGGGATGTTGCTGACATTGGCATTGGGGATTGGGCACAGGAAATCGACGGATGTGGCCTCGCTCGGGTTGAAGACGTGCCCATCGTTGCTGGTGGGATTATCTGATTTGTTGCCAGCGGTAGTGTTTTCGGAACTCGCGCATGACGCTCCACTGCCGAACCCTGAGGCGGCCCATGCCGCTATGAGCGAGTCAATGCGGAAACGGGCGAAGAAGTGCCATGGGATCGACTTGTCAAAGGGTACGAACATGACGATGGAAAATTCATTCTTCTGAGCGACGAGGATTTAGGAAATGTCCAACCGAAGCTGACCAAAACCATTGAGATTTCCGAGTTTGTCGCGCTCGACGACATTGACCCGATGTTGTTTGATAAACCGTACTATCTGGAACCGGGCAAACGCGGTCGCAAAGCATACGCATTGCTGCGCGAGTCGATGCGCAAAAGCGGGAAAGCCGGGATTTCGCGAGTGGTCATCCGCACCAGGGAATATTTGTCGGCGATGTTTGTCCGCAACGACGTGTTGATCCTCATGTTGTTGCGCTTTCCGCAGGAGATTCGTTCCACCGATTCGCTCGAGCTTCCATCCTCCAAGGACGGCGACGGGCAGCCAGCGAAAAAGGAACTCGATCTCGCGAACCGTCTGATTGATGAAATGACGACCCAGTGGAAACCAGAGGAGTTTCACGATACGTATCGTGAAGCACTGATGGACTTCATTGAGAAAAAGGTGGCCGGGGGAGAAGGTGTTAGTGATGTCAAAGACTCAGGCACGGACGACGATGACGGAGGCGGCAAGGTTTTGGATCTCGCCGATTATTTGCAGCGGAGCATTAAGAAACCCACTGTTGCGAGCAAAGCGAAATCTGTGGCAACGAAGACTGCAAATAAAACCCCCAAGAAGGATGCCTCCAAAAAAGCCCCAGCTAAAAAAGCAGCAGCTGGAAAAGGTCGCCGCACCGCTTGAAAAATACCAAGCAAAACGGAATTTTGCCAAAACTCCGGAACCGGCTGCCAGCGTCGTCGTCACCGGCGGTCATTCGTTTGTCATTCAAGAACACCGCGCACGGTCGCACCATTTCGATTTCCGCTTGGAAATGGACGGAGTGCTCGTGAGTTGGGCAGTTCCAAAAGGTATCCCTGAAGATTCGAAAGCCAAGCGGTTGGCAGTGCATGTTGAAGATCATCCATTGGAATACGGGGGATTTGAAGGAGAGATCCCGACCGGGAACTACGGAGCCGGCACGGTCGCCATTTGGGATGGCGGCACGTGGCATCCGCTCGATGTCGATTGGCGAAAATCCTTTGCCAAAGGGAAAATGAAATTTGAACTTCGCGGCACCCGTCTGCGTGGAGTTTTCTTGTTGGCTCGGATGGGCGAGGAACCGAACTGGCTGTTGCGAAAACTCGATGAAGAACCGTCGTCTCAGGTTCAAGCCCAACCGACCGCAGGCAAACCGGAGTTTGTTGTGCCACAACTTGCGCACCTTGTCCCGACCGTGCCGACCGGTGATCAATGGTTGCATGAATTGAAGTTCGACGGTTATCGATTAGTCGCTGTGCAACACGCCAAGTCGCTCACGCTTTTCACTCGTAGCGGCAACGACTGGACCGATCGTTTCAGGGTGCTGGCTGGCCGACTCGCAGATCTCACCGCCAAGGATTTCGTACTCGATGGCGAGGCGGTCGTCTTCGATGAAAAAGGTCGATCTCGCTTCGGCGATTTACAGGCCGCGCTGCAAAATTTCGAAGGGGAATCAATTTCCTATGTCGCGTTTGATTTGTTGCATTTCGATGGATTGGATTTGCGGAACCTGCCGCTGATCGAACGCCAAAAGCAATTGGTGAAATTGATTCCGGATGAAACGGGTGACATTCGTCGATCGACCGTTTGGCCTGCGGGGATGGGGTCGGAACTTTTCCAACAGGCCTGCAAAAATGGTTTAGAAGGGATCGTCAGCAAACCGGCGCAAGGGACGTATCGCGAAGGATCGCGCAAGGAGTGGACGAAATCGAAGTGTCGCGCCCGACAGGAATTTGTCATTTGCGGCTACACCGCGCCGAAAGGATCGCTGGCGGGATTTGGCGCGCTTTTGGTGGCGTCGTACGAAAATGGGAAGTTGGTTCCGCGTGGCAAAGTCGGCACCGGATTTTCCGAGAAACAGCGACGGTCGCTAGTCGCGCAATTCGTGCCGCTGCTGACCGAGAAACCGCCGATCGCGTCAAAAGAGCGCGATGTTACATGGCTGCGGCCCGAGTTGGTTGCCGAAATCGAGTTTGCGGAAATCACTCGCGACGGGTCGATCCGTCATGGGAGTTTTGTTGCCCTACGCGAGGATAAACCCGCGGCGGACGTCCACTTCGATGCCCTGCAAAAGTCCCTTCCCGCGACGAAAGGCGGGGTGGTGGCGGGTATCGCGATCAGTCACCCGGAGCGATTGGTGTTTCCTGATGCGCAGATTTCCAAACTCGAAGTGGCGCAATATTACGAGCGGGTGGGGGAGTGGATGATGCCCTTTATGGCGCGCCGTCCGTTAGCGGTATTGCGTGCGCCGGATGGCATTTCGGGTGAGACGTTTTTCCAGAAATCGTTTCCCAACCATTTGCCGCAACACGTTGAGCAACAAGAATTGGCGGATGGAGATACGGTGATTTCGGTGAAAGACGTCCGAGGTCTAGTTGCATTGGCGCAGTTTGGTGTCATCGAGTTTCATCCATGGGGTGCGAAGCTGCCTGCCGCCGATAAACCGGATTTCGTGACATGGGATCTCGATCCCGACCCCGCAGTCGAGTGGCCGGAAGTCCTTGGCGCGGCATTCTTATTGCGGGATTTCCTCGCCGAGCGCGGGCTACAAACGATGGTGAAAACGTCCGGCGGAAAAGGCCTGCACATCATGCTTCCTTTGCGCCGAACGCTACAATCCGAAGCGTTTCATCACGACTGCCACCAAAGCGAAACGGACCGGCAAGATTTTCATTGATTGGATGCGCAACGGCCGCGGGTCCACCTGTGTTGCGCCGTGGGGGTTGCGCGCACGGCCCGGTGCACCGGTTTCCTTGCCGTTGCGATGGGACGATTTGCCCGAACTTCCGGCGACCGGCTTTCACATCAACGACCCGCCCAATCCGCCCGATGAATGGCTGAAACCGCAACCCCAGACGGTTCCGCGCCAGTTCTTGCGTGACCTCGGAATCGGTTAGCTACGAATGACCCACGCCGCGCTTGCGGGAGCGGCCATCTTTGGTAGGTAAACGCTGTGCCGCAGCCCAGTGACGTCCGCGAAATCCTCCAGTATATCCCGCAGTTTCGTGGCAAAATCTTTTTTGTCCTAATCGAGGCCGGGTTGTTGCCGGAACCCGCGATCGCGGAGACGTTGTTGGACTTGGCGGTGTTGGAAGATCTTGGCGTGAAGCTGGTCCTCGGCGTGTTGGGCGGCGATTTGAAAGACCTTTACGATTGGACGCTCGAGTGCGAGATCCGCGCCGCACGGGCGTCGCGCCCGGTCACCGACCCGCAAGCAGTCCACGAAGCGCGGGAAATCCTCGGCCGCGGGCAATCGGTCGTCATCGATGCCTCGGCCACCGGCCCGCTCGACGCACCGGTTGTCGATTTTGCGCTGCAACTCGGCGTTACAAAAATCATTACCTTGTTGGAGGAGGCGATCCTCATCAACGGCGAACCGGCCCACGCGGTGCGCGCCGCCGATGCGGAATCCCTGCTCGATAGCTCGGACGAAACCGGTGCCGGGTTGCTGCTGGCAGCAGCGCTTGCCTGTCACCGCGGCGTGCCCCGCGTCCATGTCCTCAATGGCCGCCGCCAAGGCGTGCTGGTGGACGAATTGTTTTCCAACGAAGGTGTCGGCACGATGGTTCACGCCGACAGCTATCGGATTGTCCGCGAACTCCGCGAAGAAGATATCCCGGAATTGCTCGGCATGATCGGTCGCTCAGTCCGCCGCACGAAACTGGTGGCCCGCAACTACGAGGACATCCAGCCGCGCCTTGACGACTACCGTGTGATGACCATCGACGACAACGTTGTCGGTTGTGTGGCGCTCCACGAATACCCGGGTGAGGGATGTGCCGAGGTGGCTTGTCTCTACGTAAAACAAGCGCATGAAGGTCGCGGGTACGGTATCGAACTGGTCCAACATGCGCACCAACTTGCCCGCGAACGGAACATCCCGCGGGTGTTTGCGCTAAGCAATCGTGCTGCGGAGTTTTTCACCCAAAAACTCGGTTACGAGCGCGCGACGCTCGAAGATCTGCCGCGCACTCGGCGCGCCCAGTTTGAAGCCAGCGGGCGCGATTCGATGGTGTTTTCGCTGATCCTCTAGCAGCGAATACCGCTGGATGCTCTTGCTCCGGCGACGGCACGTCGGCACCCTACGCGGCCGATGAAACTTCGCATCCGTGTCACTCCGAACGCCCGCCAAAGCGAGATCGTCGGTTGGGAGGACGACCCGCAAAGCGGCCGCGTGCTGCGAGTCCGCGTCGCCGCACCGCCAGTCGAAGGTGCCGCCAATCGCGTGTTGCGGGATTTCTTAGCGAAATTCCTCGGCCTCTCGAAATCGAAAGTGGTCCTCGAAAAAGGCACGACCTCCCGCATTAAAGTCTTCGAAATCCCCGAAGATACCGATTTGAGTGGCCTGCCGAATGCGCCCCTCCGCTGACCAGCGAATCGTGAGTCGCTACGCGACACCAAGATCGGGGGCTAATCGCGACACCCGCGTTGAAACGCGGGCCTACGTTCGACAGCCGCTAACGCGGCAAAGATTCCGGCGTGTAGCGGCAACGATTCCGGCGTGTTGCTGCAAAGATTCCGGCGTGCAGCGGCAAAGACTCCGGCGTGCAGCGGCGAAGATCCTGGCGTGCAGCGGCAGGGAATCCGGTGCGCTCGGCAGAGAATCCGGTTCGAACGTCAGAACTCCGCACCGCGGATCAATCAATTCTTCGGATAAACTCTTTGTCACCTGCCGACAACTTTCCGCGCATAGGGTGGCATGAAACGGTTCTTCCTCTCCGTCGTTTTACTGGCCGCCAGTCTCGTCAGCGTCGCCGCGCGCGATCCGTGGGTCACCCAGACCGGGCTCACCAGTTCGCAACTTGCCTCCCGGATGTTGACATTTGGGAACCCGAGTTATGGCCTGCAAATCGAGGAGGTGAGTGGCTACGAGGAGAACGGGGCGATCCATTACGCTGCCCGTTGGGGACCCAACACTGACACGAAATTTCGCCGACTTTACTCAGGCATGACGGCATCATCCTTCATTTCGACTCATACTTCGATTCAGGCCGCTGGCTGGCGTTTGAATTATATGAACGGCTTCCACGTAAATGGGACCGATTACTACAATGCGATTTATAGGAAATCGAGCGGTGCCTCACAGATCCTCCGTGTGGGCGACACCCAGGCGTCTCACCAGGCGGCCGATGCTGACTTATCCGATGACGATTACTATCTGGACAATCTCACGGCGTTCCAATCCGGAAATGTCATCCACTACGCTGCGGTTTGGAATCAAAGTTTGATTTCTCCCATCACTGAAGTTTCCTATGGTTTGACCTCGGCCCAGCTTACGACGGAGGTGAATAATCGGATCAACAGTTGGCGTATTCACACTGTTGTCGGATATACCTTGCCTCTTGCGGGCGATCTGGTGCGGTTCACCATCATGTGGCGGAAAACAAACTTCCCTACAGCTTTGATTTTTAGAATCGGTTTGACCAAAGAGAATTACTTTGCCCTCGACAGCAACTACCTGGGAATTAGCTGGCAGCCATCGTTTCTCCAGATTTGGCAACGAGGTGACGGTCTAGCGGTGAATGCCATGTGGATCCCAAATGGCGGCTTGGATGGAACATGGATTTCTCAGATCGACACTCTAGTGCAAAACGCCATGGCGGATCAATCCATACCCGCACTGTCGCTGGCCATTTCGCGAAATGGACATCTGATCTTTAAACGGGCGTATGGCTACGCTGACCAAGAAGCGGGCCAGTTGGCGGGACCAGACCATCGCTTTCGGATTGCCAGCGTTTCCAAAGCGATCACCGGAGTTTCTGTGTTGCATGCTTTGGAACATCAAGCGACTTGGAACTGGCAGAGCAGAGCGTTCGGGACCGGTGCAATATTCGGCAATGACTATGGCACACCGCCCTACAGCACTCGCGAAAAAGCGATTACTATATCCAATCTGTTGCATCACACCGCGGGCTGGACGGGTGACGGAAAACTTTGGTGGCACGACGAACCGGCATGGGGTTCCTCGCATCAAGAATTCATCGACTGGCAGTTGGACAACGGGGTTTTCGCAGCCGATCCGGGAGAAATTGGTCGTTACTCGAACTTGGGATTCACGATCGCCGCACGGGTTGTCGAAAAACTCAGCGGCGACAGCTATGAAACCTATACGAGAAACAAAATCTTCGCACCCTGCGGGATTTCGCCGATTCTCGGCCCGCTGGTGGGAGAACGTACCCGGGCGCAGAAAAAATTTATGGAGGTCGCATACTATCCGGATCCTGCCAACCCCGGCGACCCTTATGTGATCGATCCGCGGAGGATGGACGGCAGCACTGCGTGGATCGCCCGTCCGTCTGATTTACTATTGTTTTCCCGCCGAGTCGATGGCGATGACGGTTTTGAAGATATCATCAGCGGCACAACGTTGACCCGGTTGCACACCCGAGAAACACCGGATTCTTCCTCTGGCTATAATTGGCAAACCTATGGTTGCGGTTGGTACACCGATAACTATAGCAATCCACGTTACTGGGGTCATAACGGCAGTATGAACGGCACCCGCGCGGAATTGATTGCTCGGACAGACGGCATTTCGTATGCTTGGGCGGCAAACGCCCGGCAAGGGATCTCCAACGCAGCATTGGAAAGCATATTCAACTCCATTACTGCGGCGGATGCATGGCCAGACATTGATCTATTCGGTAACCACCACCCCGCTTACAATTCGTGGCTTGCGGACCATTTTCCAGCAGTCGAACGCGGCGAACGCGGCCTCGACGAGATTCTCACTAATCCCAGCGCCGATCCGGATGGCGATGGCATCCCGAACGCCGCGGAATATTTGCTGGGTCACGATCCCCTCGAGTCCAACCGGTCGCCGTACTCAATCACCGTGAGCGATCAAAAAATGCATATTCGATGGTTGATTAAAAATGGCATTGAGGGAGCTTCGATGGACTTCCGCGCCAGCACAAATCTGGTGGATTGGACCGGTTTATTTGGATCGTTCATTTATGCACCGGGGGGGATCTCGCCGATCGGTTACAGCTGGCAGCAGCTGGATGTGCCCATTTCCGGGCCACGGAGATTCATCCGGATCAGTTACCAGATCCATTGATCCAAGCTGAAACGGATGGTTGCTGTCAGTATCGACCGAAGTCACATTGGCGGTCGTGAACCCGAGTGACGCGAAACTGACGCAACTTTTCCAAGCGATGGATGCTGGCTCGGAAACGGCGCGCGGGGAGATGTTGGAAGCGGTGTATGGGCAGCTCCGGGCAATCGCCGGAGCGAGGATGGATTGTCGGTCACCGGGAAGCACATTGCAGGCTACGGAATTGGTACATGAGGCATGGCTGCGGCTGGGTGGACCCGACGGCGGAGGATCAGGATGGGAAAATCGGCGGCATTTTTTCGGTGCTGCGGCGCTGGCGATGCGGCGGATTTTGATTGAGCATGCGCGGAAACGCGCGGCATGCGGGTATTGGCGCTCGACGAAGCGTTGGTGACGCTAGAAGCAGAATCACCGGGTGCGCACCAAGTGGTGATGCTGCGGTTCTTCGGCGGGCTGTCGGTAGAGGAATGTGCGGAAACGCTTGAATGCTCGGGCAGGACGGTGATCCGGCAGTGGACATTTGCGCGGGCGTGGTTGGCGCGTGAATTGGACCGGGGATGACGACGGAAATGGAGAGACTATTTTTGAGTGGAGTTGGGGGGATTTCTTGGTTGAGATGATACCCGGTTGATTATGAAACTTTCCCGGATCCAAAAGTTGTTCGAGGCGGCGGGGGATTTGGGGGAGGACGAGTGGGAGGATTTTTTAGTGGAAGCCACCGACGACTTGGAGCTGCGGATTTCGGTTTTACAATTGCTGGAGTGCGGCCGCCGGTCGCCGGAGTTTTTGCAGAATCCTACAGTGGGTAGCGGTGAGTATTCGGTGAGAGATGCGTCCCAAAATGGATTCGTGGCAGGGGCGGTGGTGGGGGGATTTACCTTGGTAAAACGCTTGGGTGCGGGAGGCGGCGGAGTGGTATTTCTCGCTCGGCAAGACGAACCGTTGCCGCGGGAAGTAGCATTGAAGATTCTGCGCGACACGCTGGATGATGCAGAATTGCGGTGGCGGTTTGATGTCGAACGGCAGGCGATATCTCGGATGAATCACCCGGGGATCGCTCGGGTGCTCGACGCCGGATTGACGACCGATGGGCGGCCGTGGTTGGCAATGGAGTTGGTGCCGGGCGAGCCGATCTGCGGGTGGTGCGATGGCAAGCGGCTGACGTTGGAGCGGCGTGCGCTGCTTGTAGCGGAGGTGTGCGAAGCAGTCCACCATGCTCACCAAAAAGGTGTGATTCATCGGGATTTAAAGCCGGGCAACATTTTGGTGGCCGAGGACGAAGCAGGAGATTCGCGGTCTTGGGTCATCGATTTTGGAATCGCGCGACTGACGGATGGCGATGCCACGAGGACGCTGATGGGCCGTCATCCAGGGACGCCGGGATATATGAGTCCGGAGCAGGTGGTGGGGGACTGGGAGGGGGTCGATGCGCGAACCGATATTTTCTCGCTGGGTGTGATTTTGTATGAGCTTCTGACAGGGAGGTCGGCATTTGGGAAATCCCGAGAAATGGTGACAATGGGCCGGTTGGGGAGTTTGTTAGATGCGCGGGAGGTAGCGGAGATCGCTGATCAATGTGGGCTCTCGGCATCGGCGTGGCGACGGGCCGCGAAGGGCGATTTGGGGATGATCGCGATGAAATGTGTGCGGGAAGATCCAGCAGAGCGCTACCAGAGTGCGTTGGGGTTGGCGGCAGATTTGCGGGCGTTTGCGGCGGGCCGACCGGTGAATGCGCGGGGGAGATCAACCGCGTATGTGGCTGGGCGTTTTTTGCGGAGGCATCCATGGGGGGCGGTAGCCGGGGCAGCGGGATTTGCTCTATTGGCAGCGGCGGGGATTTTCACATGGATCGCTGAGCGCCAAGCGTTAGCGGAACAGCGCCGCGCGGA
>CAJDVR010000015.1_pt1 | contig 10581 bp, 7 predicted proteins | sample 7391381 | NCBI WGS metagenome assembly CAJDVR01 (sample SAMEA7055695, study PRJEB34461) | soil metagenome | biome: terrestrial ecosystem; feature: Peninsula; material: soil | place: Antarctica | collected 2016
GAGGCCTATTTCGTTAAAGGTTTTGCATGTCTTCGATGACCCCCCAGGAGATCGTCTCCGAATTGGATCGCCACATCGTGGGCCAGAACAGCGCCAAGCGTGCCGTGGCCATTGCACTGCGCAACCGCTGGCGCCGTCAGCAGGTGCCCGAGGCATTGCGCCATGAAATCACCCCCAAGAACATTCTGATGATCGGACCTACAGGCGTCGGCAAGACTGAGATTGCACGGCGGCTGGCGCGCTTGGCGGATGCGCCCTTCATCAAGGTCGAGGCGAGCAAGTTCACCGAGGTCGGGTATGTGGGCAAAGATGTCGACTCGATCATCCGTGACCTGGCCGACATGGCGATCAAACAGACCCGCGAAGCGGCCAAACGTGCGGTGCGTCCGGGTCCTCGCTGACGCATTGGAGCTGCAGCAACCCGAGTTCGGTGACACGGGCGGTGAGGGCGACAGGCACGCGGTCACCAGCGGATTTCCCGGGTAAACGGGCGATCGTTTGAAGCGGCGGGAGCTTATGGAAATCGTCCGGTTTGAGCGCTACGAGTGCGCCTGCTTTGTCTTTGTCGTGGCGGGTCGAGTAGTATGCTTGGAAACGGACCGGGCGATTAAGTCGGAGTTCCAACCCTTGGTGGGCGATGCGGAATTCGCTTTCCGGTTCGGCACCGCGAGGGAGGATGCATGCCAGCATCGGTCGGCCAGCTTGCTGGATTTCCAGGTAAATCGAGCGTGCGGCACCGGCTTGGATGCGGGCATTGCGGTGGTGAAGCAGGCTGCCGGAGCGTGCTGCGCCGCGGGCAACGGCGAGGTCCGGCTCCGGGTTTTCGAGCATCCGCGGCGGCTGGCCGTGCTGCCATGCGCCGATTTGGTGTTGAAGGCGATCGCGGAGGATTTGGGGGATCAACGAGCCGCCATTGCAGAGGACAGCGTCCACCGACGGCAGGTCGCGGAGGAAATCCGCGAGGTAGCGGGTGATCGCGCTGTCGGCAGCATACGGCAGGCCCCATTCCTTGAGGGCTGCCTCGCGCTCGATTGGGTGGGCATCGACCGGGCATTCCGGGTAGAAGCCATCGAGCAGAATTTCCATCACCTCGCGGCGAGAAATTTTTCCGGACAATGATTGGGCGAAAAGCTTGGAGCTGCGGGCTGGCAGGGTGACGGGGAATTCCTCGTCGGGATCGCCGTCTGTGGTCAGGCAGGTTTCTTTGAGGTCGCGGCAGCGGGCGACCAGATCTTGCCATTGGCTGCCGGCCAACGTCTCGCCGTGGCCAGCAAACTGCGGCTCCATGCGGTGGGCGATCGCCAAGTCGATGTTATCGCCGCCGAGCAGCAAGTGGTCGCTGACAGCGATGCGACGGATCGCAGGTTGGGGCGAACCGTCGCGGCGAGTAACTTCGAACAAGCTAAAGTCGGATGTGCCACCGCCGATGTCCACCACGAGGACGTTGCCGCCATTTTCCGGGAGTTGCTGCCAGAGCGCTTCGGGATCGGCGTGGACTTCCAGCCAGCGGTAAAATGCGGCTTGCGGTTCTTCCAGCAGGCGGACGTTTTGCGGGAACCCGGCATCGGCTGCGGCATCCAGCGTGAGTTTTTGAGCGACCGCATCGAATGACGCGGGGACCGTGATCGTGATGACCTGCGAGTCGAACGGGGATTCCGGGAACTGGGTGTCCCACGCGCCGCGCAAGTAATTGAGCAACAATGCCGAGGCATGGATCGGCGAGATCTTTGCGGCAGCTGGGATTTCTTCCGACCCCCACGGTAGGAACGCCGCACTGCGGTCGACAGCGTGGTGGCCGAGCCAAGATTTCGCGGAGTGGGCGACGCGGCCGGGCGTTTCACCGGCGCGTTTGCGGGCAAAACGACCGCTGAGCCAGCCGGTCCCCGAAGCGGCTTCAAGCTGCGCAGCTTCCTCGGTCGTTGGTAAATACAAGAACGACGGCAGCGTGGTTGCTTCCGTCAAGCGGTCGATCGCTTCCCACTGCGACACCGGAAAAACCGCGGTGGGTGCGTTCTCGTCGGCCAACGCCGCGGACGCCATCGCGCAGTTGGTGGTGCCGAGGTCGATGCCGATGCTGAACTGTGGGGCGGCCATGTGCGCTTGCTTACTCGGTGCGGACTTGGAATTCCACTTTCCAGCGTTGGTCGGAGCCAGTGTGGTTCATCCACAGCTCCAGCGTGCCCATTTCGGTGACCACCGAATCGATTCTCACCGGGATCACTTGGCCTTCGGCAAATCCTTCGACGACAGGGAGATTGACCTCGATGCGGCTGGTTTCCTCCAATTCGCGTTCGGCATTCGGGAGAATGTCGCCCGGTGCATCGCCGCTGCGGATTTCACTGGAGAAAAACCGGAAATTTGCGGGTTTGCCGGTGACCAACCCGAATTCGCGGCCTTCCACAAGGCATTCGCTGCCTTCCTCCATCCCTTGCGGGACCACGCACAACGCTTTGACTGGCGGTTTGAAACCAGGGACAGCGGGCATCGATGATTCCAAGCCAATATAATAGGAGCGCGCGGTGCCGGCTTTGATCCGGACGCCTTGGCCGGTTGCACGGTTTTGGCCGTAAAATGCGGCACCGCGGGCGACGGCGAGGTCTGGTTCGTATCCATCCAACGCGCGGACCGGTTGGCCGTCGTTCCACGATGCCAGCAGGTCGAGCACGCGTTGGCGGACTGGCGCGGCTTTGAACACGCCGCCGTTAAAGAGGATGGCGCTGGGTTTCAGGTAGTTACCCGATTGGTCGCCAGCGAGTGCCGCCAACCCCTCGTTGGCATTCACGTTCTGCAGGCTGCGGGTAAGGAACCGTGCAAGGTGCTTGCTGATCACCGGATCGGTCGCATACGGCAGGCCGAACTCTTGCAATGCTGCGCCGGTCGATTCCGCCGGGATGTCAGTCACCGCGGTCATCGCGAAAAACCCATCCAGCACAATTTGTTCAAGCGTCCCGCGGTGGAGCGGCGTGGAAACCGTGCCGCCGCCAAATAAATTCGACCCGCGCGATGGAACCGTGACCGGGATTTCACCGAGCTCTGGATCAGAAAATAGGCTCACTTTCGCAGCCCGGGCCCCTTGGATCAGCGAGAGAAATTGCCAGTCATCAATGGATTTTCCCTCGTCTTCGAGTCGGGCGCGCAACGTGTAGGCCAGCGCGAGATCCATGTTATCGCCGCCGAGCAGAAGGTGTTCGCCGACGCTGATCCGTTCCAGCGCAAGGTTGCCGCCGTCCGACGTCACCGCGATGAGGCTGAAGTCCGCGGTGCCGCCGCCGACGTCGCACACCAGCACGATGTCGCCCGCACCAACTTGCGTCCGCCAATCGCGGCCGGCTTGGGCAGTCCATGCGTAAAATGCGGCTTGCGGTTCTTCGAGCAGCAGTAAGTTCGGCAACCCGGCGGCTGCGGCCGCTTCAAATGTCAGGTTGCGCGCCACCTCGTCGAACGACGCCGGCACTGTGATCACGATTTGGCCTTGGGCGAGGTCCCATTGGCGGCCGGCCATCGCCTCGGCGTGGAGAAACCCATTGCGCAAATGCGCCAAGTAGCGGCGCGAGCATTCAAATGGCGAAACCTTGGTTTCGGTGGCGTCCGACGCCCATGGCAGCACCGCTTGGCGCGGGTCGATGTGCGGATTTGAAAGCCAGGATTTTGCGGACGTGACGAGTCGGTCCGGGACCAGCGACCCGTGATCGCGGGCAAAGTTGCCGATGATCCCCGGTTCGCTGTCCCACGGCAGTTGTACTGCTTCCGGCGGGAATTCCTCTGGATTCGGTAAGTAAAGCGCGGATGCCAGCGTCGGCAATTCCGCGATTTGGTTCGGCCCGGCGAGCTGGGTGATTTCCACTACCGAGGTCTCCCCAGTTGCGAAATCAGCCACTGCGATGGCGCTGTTGCTGGTGCCAAGGTCGATGCCTAGGCTGAATTGAAAACTCATGGTGTAGAGACGGCGGTTGGGGGAAATATCGCGGGATCACGCACGGCCAACCACCGCGGCCCGCGGCGGATCTTACTTGATCTCGACCTGCGCCGGGGCGATCGCCGGGATGCGGTCGGAATGCATCACCCGCGGCAGTTTCACCGTATCGGTGCGCCAGCCTTTATGGACGAGTTTCCCGGTAAATGGCGCTCCGCCGGCGAGATTTCCCACCAGCCGGTATTCGTCGGCGGCGTATTCCGCAGGCACCGTTACCGACTCTCCTTCAGTGGCGGTTGCCACCGGTTTGATTTGGAAATGCTCTTTCAGCGCGGCTTTGCATCCTTGATGGACCGAGCGCGCCACGGTGCCAACTTCGCTGTCGTTGTAGGGCGTGATGTCCTCCATCAGGAAATCGATCAGCCGACCTTTTTCTTGGAAAATTCCGAGCATGGTGATGACTTCTGCCTCCGCTTGGTTTTTCGGGATGGCCGGGGGGACGGGTTTCACTGCATCTGCAGGAGGCGGCACCACCGGGGCTTCGATGACAACCGGTGAGGGCGCGGTCAACGCGACCGCCAGCACAGCCAACGCCATCACCAGTGAGGCGATCACGATGTAGTAAAAGTAGTCACTCGCGGCAGGTGCGAGCAGGGTGGCATTGAGGATGACCAGCAGGGCAGCGGCAAATTTCACGGCAGTCAGAGGGGCTTAGTGGAGTGGGCGGGCCAGCAGCGACCGGCCGCGCGGACCATACGGTTCGAGCTGTGGCTCGCCAAGGTTTTCCTCGACTCACGCATCGGGTCCGGCGGGCACCACCAACGTTGGCACGCTCGCTTTACGGACGACGCCTTCCGCCACGCTGCCGAGGAGCAACGAGGCGATCACTCCGTGGCCGTGCGAACCTACAATCACGAAGTCCGCACCACTTTTTTTCACATGATCGAGCAGCGAGTGCAGCGGGCTGCCTTCCGCTAATTGCGAGGACGCCCGCGGGACGTCGGCGCGCACCTTTTCGAGCAATTCATCGAGTTTGCGAGTCGCACGGCGGCGTGCCTCTTCCTGGAAGGCATTCATCGCTGGAAATTCATCCGGGGTGAATCCGTACGCGGTGTAGCTCGGTTCGGGCTCGATGACGTGGAAGAACTGGATCTCCGAGTCAAACGCCCGGGCCAGTTGGACCGCATGTTCTACCACTCCCGGAGTGGCATTCGAGAAATCTACTGCAACGACGATGTGTTTCATGACATCCAAACGGTTACCACCGAAGGGACATGGTTGGGAAGCTCGAAGGTCACACTCTCGAATCGGCGTTTGGCAAATCTGCGATGGGCGTCCATGGTCGGGTCACCATGATCCGCTTTCTTCATACCCGCATCCGCGTCCGCGACCTCGACCAGTCGATCGCTTTTTACAAGCACCTCGGCTACACGCTGAAGGACCGCAAAGACTCGCCGGAAGGAAACTTGTTGGCGTTTCTCGAACTCCCCGGCAACGACGTGTTCCTCGAGTTGTGCCACTCGCCGGAATACACCGCGACTTGCCCGGAAGACTTGATGCACACTGCGCTCGGGGTGCCGGACATCATCGAATACTGCGACAAAGTGGAAGCGGCGGGAATCGAGATTTGGCCATCCGGTTGGCGCGAAAAATTTGCTGGCGGCGCCCGCAAGATGGCATTTGTGACCGACCCGGACGGGTATGAGGTAGAGATTCTCGAGCGCTGAGACTCAGTCGTAGCCGGCGGCACCATGGAGTGTCGCCGAATCGTTTTTGGGGAAACCGAGTGTGACATCCGCTCACTCCGGGAGGAATTGCGCTTGCCGTAGGATAAACGACTTGGCAGAGAAGCGATCATGAAAACCGCGTATATGCGGCTATTCCACCGACCAGAAAATCCCATGAAACCTATTACCACCCGCCTCGCTCTCCCGTTATTTGCGTCCTTCAGTATGGCATTGGCCGCCACGGTGCATGGCCAATCCACGTGGAACGGCAGCAACACCAACTGGTCCACTTCCACCAGTTGGACGCCCAACGGAGTTCCCGCTGACGGCGCGAATGTGATCATCGCCGACAGCACCGCCAACGGGATCAGCTTGGATGGTGGCGTTTCCCGCTCGATCGGATCGCTCACTTTTGGCGCAACCGGCACCCGCACCGGGAACTTTACAGTCAATACCCAAGCCAGCAACACGCTGACCATCAAAGGCGGAGTGATTGCCTCTGGGAATTTCCAACCGACGACGAACCTGACAATGCGCGGCAACTACGTAGTTCCGACGGACCAGACGTGGGCCGTGGGCGGCAGCAGCGCTGACGACAAGGACCAGGGAGTCTTTATTCGCGAGGTGGCCGCCGGTGCTGAGAATCGCGGACGCCTCACTTTGGATGCAAATCTTACGAAGATCGGCACCGGGCAGTTCCAGTTTGCAGCGATGGACTTGCTGGGTGCTGGCAATCTGATCGTCAATGATGGCGACCTCAAATTGAACGCAGGGGCCAGCCAACCGTTGGTAGTTGGTGGCACCGGCAACATCACCGTCAACAACGCTGCCACTCTCGCGATCTATAAAAACTCCGGCACCTTGCTGCTGACTCGGCCGATCGTCATGAACGGCACCTCCAAGTTGAATCTGCGCAACGCCGGCTTGGAGGTAGCTGCGCCGATCGCCTTTAACGGCACTCACACACTGAGTCAGGTGGGAACCGCCACCGTTACTGGTGCGTGGTCCGGCAGTGGTATAGTCAACCGGTCTGGCATCGGCACGCTGAAGCTTAATGGAAACATGAGTGGATTTACCGGAACGCTGAATCTGAGCGAGGGTGAAACCAATCTAGGTGGGCCATTTGGTGGATCCATCAACCAGACCGCTGGGACACTTGCTGGGGAAGTGGCGGTGGCCGGTTCGCTTTCGCTGGGCGGCGGCACTCTGCGCGTCAATCCGAACACACCAGCGAGTCTTGGCACTGCGGGAAATCTCAACTTGTCCGGCGTGACCACCATCGTCCTGACGGAAAACCCCAGTTTGGCCGCGCCATTTCCTGTTTTTACCTACGGCGGCACGCTGACGGGTGACGCAAGCAATCTCGCGCTGCTGGGAGGGACAGAGAATTACCGCACACCCACATTTAGCACCGCAACTCTGGGCACCATCACGCTGGCGGTCGGCTCCGAAGTCCGCACGTGGAATGGCGGCGCGGCATGGGACGTCGCCACATCCCCGAACTGGCTGGAAGGTGACAAAAAATTCTACCAACTCGACAAGGTGCGCTTCGGCGATACCGGTGCTGGATCGGTTGCGTTGACCGGTGTGTTGCTGCCATCTTCCATCACGGTGGACAGCACCAACGACTATGTATTCACTGCAGAAGTCGGGAATTCCATCGCCGGCGGCACCGGAGTCATCAAAGCAGGTAGTGGCACGCTGAAACTGGGCGGCGTGAACACATTTACCGGCAACATCGCGATTAACGGCGGAACGCTCGCACCGACCGGGATCGCCGCGCTCGGTGCGATCGGCAATACCATCACCATCGCTGCTGGCGCTGCACTCGACGTCAACAGTTCGATGAACTCCGCCCGCGACTACAAGGCGGTCATCGCCGGCGACGGCCCATCCGGGCTGGGTGCCATCGTCAACGAGACCGGCGCGGGTCACACCAACGGCTTCGGCACCATCCGCTTGGCAGCGGATGCCACCATCGGCGGACTTTTCCGCTACGACTTGCGGCCGATCGTTGCCGGCACCGGGGTGCTCGACCTCGCTGGGTTCACGCTTACGAAAACCGGTTCGAACACCATCGCCATCGTGGATTCGGTGGCGACTGCCGCGGGGGATATCACGATCAACGACGGGGTGCTTTCGCTGACTCGCACGACGTTATCCGGCACGGGTGCAGTCAACGTGAACATGTTCTCCACGCTTCGGTTTGAAAACAGCACCACTGGTTCTTTTTCCAAAAAGCTGAATGTGACTGATGCCACCGTCTGGACATCCGGTGCGCCGTTCATCGTCAACGGGCCGGTCACCATCAGCGGCTACACTACCTTCCGAAACGAAGCCAACCTGACGTTGGCGGACACGGTGACTGGGGACGCAAACAGCAATATTTCGCTGACCTTCAATTCCACGTTGATCCTCGCTGGCACTACGACAGTGGGCAGCATCGACATCACCAGTGGCAGTCTGCAAATCGGCAACGGCGGCACCACCGGTAGCTATGCTGGCCCGATTTTCAACAATGGGCAGGTCATTTTCAACCGCTCAGATGCACTGACGTACGGCGAATCCATCACCGGCATCGGCGGGTTAATCAAAGAAGGAGCCGGAACGCTCACGCTTACCGGAGAAAACTTTTACACCGGGAACACCGCGGTGAATGGCGGTGTGCTAAGCCTGGGTGGCGACCACCGAATCGACGCGGCCAGCAACCTTGTGCTCGGCAATATTATCGGAGCTACATTGGATCTCAACGGTCACAACCAAGAGTTCCGGAGCCTTTCCGGCGGCGGGATCGCCGGCGGAAACATCGTCAACAGCGGCAGCGGCTCAAGCATCCTCACCGCGCGACCGGTTGCGGGAGACAGCATCACGTTCTCCGGCAAAATCCAAGGTGACATCCGAGTGGCAGTGGTCGGAAGTAAAACCGAACCGTCGTTTTCGGCTCCTCGGCAACGGCTTGCGGGGACCGAAAATACGTACACCGGTGGCACATTGGTCGATGGTGCCACGTTGCTTGCCCGTTTGGATGGCTCGCTTGGTGCGGTTCCAGCCGCGTTTGATCCAGACAACATTACGCTGCAAAACGGCGGCACGTTGTTCAATGAAGCGGACAACAACACTCTCACGCTAAATGCTAACCGCGGGATTGTGGTGGGCTCAGGTGGTGGCGCAATGTTGGCCGGGTTCAACGGCCGGGTGACGGTGCAGGGAGTCATCAGTGGCGCAGCCGGGAATGACCTAACGATCCTGGCAAACAACTCGACGTTCGTCATGACCGGGGAAAATACCTACCTCGGCAATACCATCATGCCGCCGCCCAGCCCCGGATACGTCAGTCGGTTGCAAATCGGCGATGGAGGCACGACTGGCAGTCTTGCTTCGCCGAATGTCATCAACAACGGCGAGCTCTCGTTCAATCGGTCGAACGATCACACGTTCGCGGCGACCATTTCCGGCGTCGGATCGGTCACTCAGCTTGGTCTTGGTAATGTCACGCTGACCGCAGTCAACACGTATACCGGCAACACCAACGTCAACGACGGCTCGCTCACGCTGGCCGACAACGCGGGCCTCAGTTTCCTCGTGACCGACGAAGCCAGCAACAAGATTGGCGGCTTTGGCACGCTTCAGCTAAATGGCGATTTCACGATCGATACTGCGTCGGTGACTGCCAATTCCGGCACATGGACATTGGTCGATACCGAGACGCTCAACGCTACGTTCGGCTCGACGTTCACCGTGAAGGGTGCCGGTTGGACGGAAACTGCCAACGTCTGGACGCGCATGGATGGGGCGAAAACGTGGACCTTCACCGAGGCCAATGGCATTCTTACCTTGAGTGGCGGCGGAGCAGCGTTCGCCGACTGGATGGGCGGCTACGACTTCAGTGCCTTCCCCGGCGCGGATCTCAGCGCCGCAGGAGATGCGGATGGCGATGGCATTGCCAACGCAATCGAGTTCGTGATCGGCAACGCACCAAATGCCAGCAAGGTGGAAAATCTGCCGACGATCCAGCGAGTGACCAATCCGGCGGGTGTGCCGGCTGGCGAATACCTGAAATTCAGCTACCGGCGGACCACCGCTTCGGTGGCTGCCGAAGCGATCAGCGCGGTCCAATATGATACTGACCTCGTCGGGACATGGACCACCGCAGTGAATGGCACCGACGGAGTGTTCATCATGGAAACTGCCGATGGTGCGATCCCTGGCGACATCGTGGATGTCTATCTGCCGAAATCCCTTGAGGCAGGCGGGAAATTGTTCACCCGCTTGTCGGTGGTAGTTCCCTAATTCATCACCCACACCGTCCGTCCGACCCCAACCGGGTTGGGCGGGCGGTTTTTTATGCTTACTGGTTGTCGAACGAGAACGGCAGCGAGAACGACGGGAAATCCTTCAACGTCAGGCTAAACATCAGGCCGTATTCCTCGGCCAACCGATTGTCGCGGCGGGTAAATTGCATCCCAGCTACCCAGTTTCCGAGGTCGCGGTGCAGCGAGTATTGCTCGAGTTCCAGGGTGTTGTCGTCCAACTCAACCACGTGGCGCGAGCCGATCCCCCAGTTCTCGTTGATCCGGAAGTAGCCCTGCAAATCGACCCGAGTGGAATCCACCAACACGGGGTGACCATTGAGCACGCGATAGCCGACCGACATCTGGAAATCGTCCCGCGGCATCAACCGCAGTCGGCTACCGATTTCGTGAAACCCGGATCCGCCGCTGGCGATGGGAAATTGGGTTTCTACGTCCAGCCCCATCCACGGCAACGGATTCCAGCGGATGTCGTTGTAGAGGTTCGAAAAGTTTCGGTTGCCTTCAGGGTCGTCGACAAACCCGTCAATGTAGGTATCGACAAACAACCACTCGAAACTCTGCTGGTCACGGCGGGTCAGCAAACGGTTGCGCATCCCCAACCGGATGACGTTCCAGCGGTTCAGTTCAT
>CAJDVR010000028.1_pt1 | contig 10422 bp, 4 predicted proteins | sample 7391381 | NCBI WGS metagenome assembly CAJDVR01 (sample SAMEA7055695, study PRJEB34461) | soil metagenome | biome: terrestrial ecosystem; feature: Peninsula; material: soil | place: Antarctica | collected 2016
ACCGCGGAAGCGGCTCGCTCGAGCGGCAAGCGTGATTGGTTTGCAAGATTGTAAGTGTGACATTACTAGGAGGTTCCGGTTTGGAGTGGTGGATCAATCCGCCTGAACGATGGGCGAAGAACTATTTTTTCATCAGGTAGGCGATGAGATCGCGGATTTCTGACTCATTGAGGGAATCGAGAAGACCATCCGGCATAAGAGAGATGGCAGCGGTATTGCGGGTGGAGATATCGTTGAGAGGAATGGTAATCGACTCGGTCAGTGTTTGGAACGTTAGGACGTGCTCTGTTTCCCCGCGAATATATCCGGAGAGGGTCCTCCCGTCTGCTAGGGTCAGAGTGGTGAGCTGCCAATCTTTGGCAACCACGCTGCCGGGATCTCCAATATTCTGGAGGAGATAGTCCAAATTGTCACGGTTACTACCAGTGAGCTCCGGACCGATTTGACCGCCCTCGCCATTGAGGTGGTGGCATGCACTACAAAGGTTAGTGAACAGCGTGTGACCTCGGGAAAGATCGCCTTGCTGTAATGCATCTTCGGTTAGGAGCTTCTCCCAACGGGCGATCCTTTCCTTTTTATCGGCACTGGATTCTCGAACAACTCCCCAGATTGTATTGAGCTTCTCGGTTAAAGCCGGATCGTTGAATTGTCGGATTTGGCGGGCGTGAAATGCACTTAGATCCCCACGAGGAAACGTGTCTGCGGTGATGGCATCCAGCACCAACGCCGCCCATTCGGGACGGGAAAGGAGCGTGCCGAGGAGGGCCGGGCGGTCGGTGATATTCGTGTCTTTATATTGATTTAAGATCAAAGTGGCGGCTGCTACATCGGCATGAATGGCCAGCGCGGTGGCCGCGACCGATGTGAGAACTGGGTCGGAAAGCACTTGAGTACTGAGGTGACGCAGGTCGGGGTGCCGCGCGTCGATGAGCGCACGCAGGGCTTGGCGCCTGTCGTCAGGTGCAAGTGAGGAATTCAACACGATCTCGCGGGTGGCCGCGAGCGCGACTGGGTCAGCGAAGCGATTGCCCAGTTCTCGGAACTGCCTGCGAACTTCAGGGTCTTCACTAGATGCAAATACCTCAGAGGCGAGGGCCCAACCACTCGGTGGTTTGGCTTCACGTTGCCCTTGAAGGGCGGCACTGATGCCATTCAAGATGTCTTTTTGCCAAGTAGAGTCTTGAGTGTGAATGTCTTCCAGCAGCGCGGCCATCGCTTCTCGGCTGATCTCACTTTCCATGAGGCGGCGAGCGATACACCGGCGGACCAAGGGAATTCGAGTCGTTTTGGCAAGGCCGGCAAGCGCAGCCGGGTTGCTGTCACCGAGGGGTTCGATGCCATACCATACCATTTGGGGGAGGTTGTGGTCGGAGGCGTCTGCTTCCCGAGACAGGAGTGGCACAGCCATAGCAGCACGTGCGGTCATGGGAATCCGTTGAAGTGCGGAAGCGAGTGCCAGACGGACGTTAGGAGCAGGTTCAGACGTAGCGAGAGACAGCAGGGCGTCGAGGGTTTCGCTGTCATCGCTGGCGAGGGATTTGTCATCCAGAAGGAGGCGAATCGCCCAGATTCTAACAAAATTATCCGAATGCTGCAGTTGGCTGCGGAGAAATGATCTGTCATCCGCTCCAATCGCATGAAGTGACCACAGAGAGCGCAATTTCCCGACGGTGTTCGCAGAGTTTGAAAACCTGTGAAGCAGGGCATCGCGAACTGCGGTGAGATCAGCGCTTGCGGCCGCCAGCTCCTGAAGGCGTTGGCGGGCATGCCGCGCCATGAATTCGTTCTTAGCGTCAAGCAGCGGGAGGAGATCGAGTCCAGATAGACCCGCTACGTCGCGGATGGCTGGAGGTTGTGGCTGACCATGAGTGATTTTGTAAATGCGGCCAGATAGGCGATGCACGCCACTATTCTCATGGCACTCTCCGGCGTCTGACCAGTCACTGAGGAAAACACCGCCATCTGGACCATAGAGCATGTCGATCCCGCGGAACCATGGGTCAGCAGAAAAGCCGGTGTCAGGTTGGTGCTTACCTACGTAGCCGGAACCTTCCGGGACTACATTTTCGACGTTAAGACGGCGGCCATTGAAGTTAATCGTTAGTAGTTTTCCGCGCCATTCATCTGGCCAGTTGTCACCGCCGTAAAACATCAATCCGGTATGGGCGTGGCCACCTCCGGCGGTCGAGGTGGCATCGGTGGTTCCCAGCTTTTGCCAATCATTCCATGCCTCTCCGGTAGCCCAATGGACGTGGTCGGCGTGTTGTTCGATCAGTTCATATAGGTATGGATTGGCATGCGTGCCATACATCCGGCGGTAATGGGCACCGGGAATAACATGCCACAAATGGCCGATCACTGTATTGATGAAAAAAGCATCGCCCACTTCATTCCAATCCATCCCCCAAGGATTGGTGGTTCCCTCACAAACTACCTCAAACGTGCCGCGCTGCGGGTGAAACCGCCAGATCCCTACATTCATGTGAGTGCGTTCATTTTCAGGCGAACCAGGTTTCCCAATTAGGGAGTTGGCCTGAATCCCATGACGCCCATACAGCCAGCCATCAGGTCCCCAACGCAAACCGTTGGGCATGGTGTGATGGTTAATCTGCCATTCAAAACCATCTAATTTCACTTCCGGTTCGCCGTCCGGGATGTCATCGCCGTTGCGGTCCGGAATAAAAATCATCGTTGGTAGGGTCAGCGCCCACACACCGCCAAAGCCGATTTCAATGCTCGAAAGCTTGTCAAGACCATCACAAAACACGGTGCGCTTGTCGAACTTCCCGTCGTGATCGGTATCCTCAAAAATCAGAATGCGGTCTTTCAAATCGGTAGCGAATCCGGTGGAGTGCTCCGCGTAGGTGTAGCATTCCGCGACCCACAGCCGTCCCCGATGGTCCATCGCCATGGAGATCGGTTGTCGGACGTCGGGCTCCGCGGCAAACGGCGTGACGGTGAAACCGGCGGGAAATTTCCACTGAGCAGCTGCCTCTTGCGGAGACAGCGGCGAATCGGGCGACGGTTCGGTGTTATACGGTGCCACCGCAGGAATTGCGGGTCCTGGAGGTGAGCCCGCATCTGATGGATCAGCCCGCCCTAGAATGGGACAGAAAAATAGGAAAAGCGGCGCCAATCTGCCGGGAAGTTGCGAGTAGGAGGGTTTCACTCGGATGCAAACGGGAGAGAATGTCCGTCTCATTCAGCTTCCGAACGGAAAAGTTGGTCCGACGTGGTCCTATCGCCCCAAGATCCGCGATATCCTTCGGAATTGCCCCCCAAGGCGAGCCCTCTAAATACTGATAAACTGCTTTTTCCGGTAGAGCCAAAAAAGGACGAGCCACTGTACTAGCAACAGACCGCCTGAAAGAACGACCTGCTGCAGCGCCGGATGATCGAGGGTGTCTGCATAACCCTGAAAAAAGAAGTCCCGGATGCTAGCCCACGGCACGTACTGTCGACTGGCATAAATCAAGATGGCATTCATGCCGATCGGGAGAAATACCCAGCCGATCCAGCGTTGTTTCCATACATCCATCACTAGATAGAAGCTGGCGAGGAGAAGCAGAGACCATCCGGCCGACCAGACGATAAACGAGGGCGACCATAGATCTTTGATGATGGGAAACCCGAAACTCCATCCCCATCCCAGTGCCAAACACACCAGACCGCCAAGGATCATCTCCAGTCCGCAGCGGAATCCTGGCTTGCCCAAGTTGCGCAGTCGCTCTCCAACCAGCGCTCCCAACAGACAAAGCATGCCTCCCGGAATCACGCGGATTGATCCTTCGGGATCGTAGTCACCATGATAGAGATTGGTGGCGATCAGATTCCGGTCGACCCATGCTGCGAAGTTATTGTTTGGAGTCATCTCTGCTTCTTTTCCTGGGAAGGGCATATAAAGCACGGCCAAATGGTAAGCCAGTAGGACCACAAAGAAGATCATGATCCGCGCCTTCCATGGTTTCACATGCAGCGTGATGCTGGCACCGATCAGGTAGCTCATCCCGATCAGCCACAGCACCGTGTAAAGCCGGATTTGATCGGGTTGAAACTTGAAGACGGAAAAGCTCAATCCGATGAGGACCAGCACCAACGACCTGCGGAAAATGCGCCACTGCAGCAATGTTGCGGACGTTCCTTTCTCGCGTTTCGAAATGATCGAGTAGGGGACTGCCACGCCGGACATGAACACGAACAGCGGGAAGATAAGGTCATGAAAATGGAATCCTTCCCACGCCACATGGGTCATCTGGACAGAGAGTTTTTCCAGCCATGGCTCGGGTAACTGAAAGTATTTTGCGAGGGCGATTACGAGCGGCGTGCCGCCGAGGATCCAGAACATGTCAAATCCCCGCAAGGCATCCAAGGATACCAAGCGAGGCGATTTCACGATTTCGGGGGGCTTTTCTTCAGGCATGAAGCAACAGGATAGGAAGGGCAGTGACTGCGGTAAACCGTAGAATCTGAAGAAAACACTTCGACAAATCAGGGCTCATTCTTCCATCGCTATCGGGAGCGAATTGCGGCAGCCTGACGGCCTGCGCTGCTGCCAGACAGACGGAATTAAAAAGGGGATTGATCTCCGAAAATGTAAGGCTTCAACGTTTCATGGAGCACCGAGAATGGGATTTTTCCTCCCTTGTATTTTTTCGCGAGTGCGGCAACTTCCGGGACTTTCAATGCGACGATGGAAACTATGTCGCATCCGGGATCGATTCCTTTTCCTTCTTCGAAGTCGGCGCTCACAGAGAACAGCGCGATCAAAAGCTGGGTAACGTCAGCGGCGGTGGGCTTGGTTTCTCCGGGTTTCAGCGAGATTTCTTGGCCTTCGATTTAGAGATGTTTGAGGTGTTTTTCAATCCAATCTTCGCCGACTGTCTCTCGACTGATTTTTCCAGTCTTGATCGCTTCGCGGAGGGCTTGGATTCTTTGCGGAGAACGCAGCAGCGCTTCTAGTGCAAACTTGCGGTTGGAGGCGGTTAAGGCGTGGAGGTTTTCGATCAAGGCCGCTGTTGCGGCGGGCGCATCTAGATCGCCAAGGCCGCTTACAGCTCCTTGCTGGAGCTCATGATTTGCATCCGTGAGATATCGGCCAAGTTGAATGCCTCCGGTTTCCCACGGCTGCAGTGCGATGATGCGCAGCGCGTCGTAGCGGGTCCCGGCGGGGACCGTAGTATCATCCGACATTTTCGATGCTAAATCGAGCGCTCGATCCCAACGTCGTTGTAGGGTAGGATCGTTGGCGAGCGCTTGGTCGATCGCCGGTTTCGGCCATTGGCCTGCTTGGGTAATCCCGTTGATGATGCCGCCCCCGAGGACCACAGCCTGCCAATGAGTCAGTGGCGCGTCGATTGCAGGGATCGAAATCTCCAAAATCTGCCGTAGTTCTTTTTCTTGATTCCGCCGTCCGGCTGCGATGGTGACTCTCCAGATCCAAGGAATCCGGCGATATTCTTCTTCGGGATTTTCATCGATTCCAACGATCATGTCGCTGAGAATTTCGGCCGACTGTGCAGCGTGTTCTTTGATCAGTTGATCCCGATGAGCCTGTGGCTTGGAGTCGTCTAGAATCTGCATGGCTGGCGTGCGTTTGTCTTCGGGTTGTGCTTTCTCGGTAAGCTGGTAAACCGCAAACCAGCGGTTGCTCTCTGCATCGTCTCCAACAACTTCAAATTGCACCGGCTCGCCCGAAGTCAGTAACACAGGGGCCACTTCAATTGTTAAAAGGCCGCTACCATCAGCATCGTTCTTATCTTTGATTTCATACGACATTCGCACCTGTCCATCGCTGGTTTCCCATACCTGATCATCGAGAGTCACCTCGAACCGGAGTTGGGGCTTTCCATTTACTTTCAGTTCGAACCCCTTTCCAGGGATGAGGGCGTTGCCCATTCCTGCTAGAAGCTGGAAGGAGTGCATTTGACCGGCGGCGAGATTGTCTGGAGCCGGTTCGCTTTGCCAAGCGAGGGTCGATTTGGCGCCTGTCTGGCGGCAAAGAGCCATCGGCAGTGGGCCGAGCCAGCTCGGGTGATTGAGGTGCTCGGCGGCTATGTTCACTTTCATGAGGCCATTGAGACCGCGTTCGATATATTGTTCTCTCGCTGGTTTGGCTGATTCTGCGTTGGTGCTGCCAAAAGGTTTCGGATCGGTTGAGCGCAAAAATGCGATGAGATCTGCCATCTGCTGTGGCGAAACTTGGGCCTCTAAGCCGTCGGGCATCATCGAGCGTTGAGAGGCTTCGATTCGGGTGACATCGGATCGGAGCAAAGTTTCTCGAACTCCACCCATCTGCACCAAAATCAGGCTGTTGGCAGTTTCTTCTGCAATGACTCCGATGAGACGACGACCATTTTTGGTCTCAATCATATAGTTGATAAAACGGGGTTCGATCACTGCGTTCGGGTCGAGAATCGCCTCAAGAAACTCCGCTGCATTCTTGTCGCGAAAAAGCCCGACATCCGGGCCAAACGATAGGCCAATTCCTCGGAACGAATGACAGGCAGCGCAGGTATTCTGGAAAACCTGCGCACCAAATGGAACCCGACCAGTTAGTTCGCCTACATGAGCATATTCCGCGATCACTTGGCTCCGGTCCTGCGGGCGAAATTTTTTCAATGCCACTTCGGCACGATCGCGGAGCTCCTCATTGGCGCTCGCCAGCAGTCGTTCCTGGTTTGGGGCGGATACTTCCGCGCCGGACACTTGCTCATTCTCGATCGCCTCGATCAGGGCGAGCGCCCAACTGTCGCGACTCAGCAGGAGGTCGATTAGGCGGGTTCGCAAACTCGGTGATTTTTTCTCCCAATCGGAGAGGAGAAGAGTAGCTACTTTAGGAGATGACTGATGGCGTAACGTTTCGAGAGTCGCAGACGCCAAGGCTGGAATGGATGAATCGACCAGACTAGTTATGGCATTTAGGTCGGCGTCATTGAGGGTTCCTTGAACGCCGAGTAGGCGCAAAGCGGCTTCCCGACTATCGACGGGCGCGGATTCATCGGGAGTCAGTTTGCGGGAGAGGGCGATCAATTTCACCATCCCAGCTTTCGATTCTTCGTCGCGAAGTAGGTCTCCAATCCGCAAGTTGGCCCGGTCGAGTGCTTCCATGAGCGAGGCGAGAGCGGTGAGTTGCCATACTTGGGCGTCGCCGGAACCGGCCGTGGTCACGGCGGTGACTGCGTCGGCGAGAATCATGGAGTCGTCGAGTGCAACGATGGTTGCAATGAGCCCGGTGATCATTTCTTTGCGTCCGGGTGTTCCCGGAGCGGTGGCGAGGACGGATTTAAAGGTCTCACTGGGAAACGCGGTGATTGAGCTGAGGATCGCAGTTCTAAACCATAGATCCGACATTTCGGAAACTGCCAGTTTCCCTAGAACCGGACCGATGCGCGGATCAGTCCATTCGCCGAGGCTCAGGGCGACCTGATAGCGGACTTGAAAATCGGGGTCGTCGGCTAATGCGAGCAGGGTCGAAGCTAGTTTTTCTGATTTGGAAAGAAACGGTTCACTGAGAATAACCGCATAGCGGCGGACGCCTGGGTGGGGATCGGCGAGAGCGTGAATCAGAGATTCCGGTCCGAGCGATCCCAACCCATCCAGAGTCGCCAGCGACTGGACTCGCGTCGCTGGCCAGTCGGTTTCGCGGGCCAGCTTGGTGAGCGCTTCGGTGACGCTAGTGTCGTGCCGTTCAACGAGTTGCCGTTGGATGAGATCGCGCTGTGTGCCATTGGGCGTGTCGAGGGCCACCACCAATTCCGCCGGACTCATTTTTGTGAAATCAGGGACTGCTCGTAGCTTTACTCCTTTTGGATAGATTCGATAAATTCGCCCCTTATCGTCACCGGCGCGGACGTCGAGTTTAGCCAGTTGGTCCGGGGAAATCCATTTAGGGTGCTCAATCACCGCGCGGACCATATCGACAATCCATAACGCTCCGTCGGGACCGGTTCGGATCTGGACCGGACGAGACCAGCTATCACTCGAAGAGAGAAATTCAGAAGTTTGCTCTTGGGGCAACCGCAGTCCGGCGAAAGTGACGCCCTTGGGATCGAGGCGGAGACGGTGGACGAGATTGTGCACTGGTTCAGCGACGAAGTAGTCTCCATACATTTCATTTCCCAGCAGTTTGTCCCGATAAAGCCCCTCGCCGCAGGCGGAGGTAACACGGTTGGCTTGGTCCGGTTGATTGAAACGCTCCAGCGTCCGGCTCGTCGGAAAGACTCGCTCCCGATCGGCTTCCGCGCTGATCTGAATTCGCTGCCCGGGAGCGGCGATACTCGGATTGCGCTTTAGATAACGTTCTGCAAGTGGATAATGCCACCCCACGGTGCTGTTGTCGCTGCCGAACCAATTGCCAAAATCGTCGCGGATCCGACCCTGTTGGGTGAGACCGGCCACCGCCTCGAATTCGCCTGTTGCGGGGCGCATCCGGAAGTCGCGGCCGCGGATATCGACATCCTTCCCACCAAATTTACCGGAAATTGATCCTCCGAGGAGTCCGTTGGCACCGTAGATCCAGTTGTCGAGACCATAGCTCAACCCGTTGACCCGTGCTTGATAGTTTTCCGTAGCAAATCCGCTAAAGAGTTTTTCGATGTGATCTGCTCGTCCGTCACCCGTCGTATCCTCGGCGTAGAGGATGTCGGGCGCAGCGCAGATCAGAACTCCTTTCCCATAGACGAGAACGCCGGTTGGGAAGGGGAGATCGTCCACAAAAACAGTCTCTTTATCGTAAATACCATCGCCACTGGTATCAGTCAAAAACTTGACGCGGCCGCCTGGTTTCCAGTTTCCATCGATGCCCATGGGGTAGTCGCGCATTTCGACAACCCAGAGTTTTCCATCCGGTCCGAAGTCGATGGCGACTGGGTCGAGGATCAGTGGCTCCGCAGCAACTAGCTCCACGGTCAACTTTTCTGGTTTGTGAATGAATGCCAGCGATTCTTCTGGGGATCCTGAGGCTGGTTTCGTTGTGACAAAGGGAGTCTGGAACGTGGAAGGGACAATTTTTTCGACAGCACTCACAATCCGTTCTTCTAGTCCCGGTGCAAAGCGGGTTGGGCGATCATAATAGTTCATTGCGAATCCGCCTTCGTAGCGATATATGCCGTCGGCCAGAGCCAAAACTCGCTCAGATGGGATATAGCATGGCACATCGTTTGCATAGGCGGTGACCCAAAGATTTTTGAACTCTTTTTTAAGGCGAGTCCCATAATCAGATACTACCTCTCCAGGAAGAAAAACCATCGCCAGCTGGTCTCCGAAATGCCATTCCTGCACAGTATATGGCAATGTGGTCGGCAAAGCTTCTCCCCGGTCGAGACGCTCTAGGTTTTTTTTCGCATGATATCCGACAATCCCAGGCGGTCGACCCACGGCTCCCGGTGGGAGGTTCGGAAAGTTGGGCAAGAGGTTCCTGAAGCACACGGTTGACTTCATCGGCCAGTTCTTTTCCGTGTGCACCGACGAGGGTGAGGTCGCCGCGCGGCTGCGGATTGGAATCCGCTCCCGTGCCGATCGACACCATCGCGATGGCCCCAGGATGCTCAGCCTCAATCAACTTCTGGGCAACGCCGGCCCAATCACCGTGGATTTTGTTGTGTGATAATGTAGTGCAGTGGCAGGCGTAATTCGCGAGGACGGCCCGAACATTTCCCTCGGGCGAGCGCACTGCTAGAATCGGCAACGAATGATCAACGGGACCGTTTGGCTCACAGCGGTTTTTGGCAAAACCAACTTTTCCTTCGCCCCACGAAAGAGATGCTAGTTGGCGATCCGCGAGGGCTGCGAGAGAAACTATCCGCAGTTTTTCGATCAATTCTTGGGTGTATTGATCGATCCGTTGTTGTTGTTCGGGTGGGATATCGGCACTGAACAGGAACGGTAAAATCCCGGCCAACATCGGAGCCGTATGCGTGTGAGATGAAGCCACGACAAAATTTTCCCGGCGGAGAGTGGTTTCCGCTGCGAGCGCTTGAAACACCGTCTCGGTGACGCTCGATGGCACTCCAACATTGTCCACAGTGATCAGAATGGAGATCCCCGATTTCGCATCCCCAATGGCCAGTGCTTTGGCCCAAATCTTCAGATCGACGCCTTCCGACTCCGTGGTTCGCATTCCATAGCCACTCAACCGGACGGCGTAATCTGGCGTGATATCAACCTTGGCGACCCCGATCGGCAGCAATCCGGTCTCGCCGTGGAGGAAGCCAGCCCCCAAGGCCAGCAGGCAGAGCAGCTGAGGCAAGAAGGCGTTTGGGCGCAACTTTTGCGTCCGCAGGGCGAGAGAGCGAAAAATGGACGACATAATTTTTGGTTCGCGCAGGTTACGGAGAGACGAGAGAAACCTGTCGGATGCGGCATCGTGCCTCTCAGGGAAGCAATGGTGTGAAGGAAATGAGGAGCGAGAGGATGAGCCGGCCG
>CAJDVR010000046.1_pt1 | contig 10418 bp, 8 predicted proteins | sample 7391381 | NCBI WGS metagenome assembly CAJDVR01 (sample SAMEA7055695, study PRJEB34461) | soil metagenome | biome: terrestrial ecosystem; feature: Peninsula; material: soil | place: Antarctica | collected 2016
AGTTACCATTCCTCCGCAGGATTAGAAGCACAAATTCTCAGCGCTGCTGCGAGAATCTGGTCGACTCGGGAAATGTCTGTAACTCCCTGCCAGTGGCATCTTTCCAGAGAAATTCTTGCTTTGGAGGCATTTCGAGAGCTCGTTGGTCGCGGCATCTCGCTTTTGCCATTTTCCGCCATGTTCTTGTTCCGATCTCTGCTCGTTGGATTTTTCGCCACCGCTACTCTTTCCGCCGTTGATGCGCCGCCTTCGTTCGGTGCGGTGCCCACCGCACCTCAACTGCAATGGCAACGCATGGAATTCTATGCTTTCGTGCATTTCGGACTCAACACGTGGACCGACCGCGAATGGGGGTATGGCGATGAAGACCCGAAGTTGTTCGATCCCGATGATTTCGATGCCCGGAGAATTGTCCGGACCTTCAAAGATGCTGGCATGAAAGGGATGATCCTGACAGCAAAGCATCATGATGGATTTTGCCTGTGGCCGTCCAAGACCACCACTCATAACATTTCCAAAAGTCCGTGGCGCGACGGTCGTGGCGATCTAGTGAAGGAATTCTCCGATGCCTGCCGCGCGGAGAATATGAAATTCGGTATCTATGTATCGCCTTGGGACCGCAATCATGCGGACTACGGAAAAGCAGGTTATGTGAAAGCGTTTCACGAACAAATCCGTGAAGTCCTCACCCACTATGGACCCGTGTTCGAGATTTGGTTCGACGGTGCCAATGGTGGCGATGGATATTATGGCGGAGCGCGGGAGGCACGCACCATCCCTGCCGACTACTATCAGTTTCCTGAGATCGTCGCGATGATTCGCAAGCTCCAACCGAACTGTGTGATTTGGGGTGCGGGAAGCGATGGCGACGCACGCTGGGGTGGCTCTGAAAAAGGCCATGTTGGCTATCCTCATTGGCACACGCTGGACTCGAAAGAGGGTGGCGATGGCGCGACCGGTTTCCCTCATGGAGATCGCTGGGTGCCAGCCGAGGGAGATACCTCCATCCGCCCCGGTTGGTTTTGGCACGAGCGGGAAGACTCTCAGGTGAAAAGCCCGGAAACATTGATGAAAGTGTGGTTCGAATGCGTCGGCCGCGGCGCAAACCTGATTCTCAACGTCCCGCCGGACCGCCACGGGCGCATCCGCCAACCAGACATCGACTCATTGATGGAGTTTGGAAAACTCCGCCACATCCTGTTTTCAAAAAATCTAGCGGACGGTGCGAAAGCCACCGGTCCGGCCCGCGGAAACGACGACCGCTTCGGCCCCGGGAGCATGCTGGATGGAGATAGTGCCAGTTACTGGACTGTGGATGACGGCGCAGCGATACCGATCGCAGAACTGGCATTGCCTGCACCCGCGCGCTTCGATGTCATCCGTTTGGGCGAAGCGGTCCAGCTGGGCCAGCGGGTCGAACAATTCGCCATCGACGCCTGGCTCGATGACCGTTGGCAGGAAATCCACAACGGCCGGACGATCGGTGTGCAACGGTTGATCCGGTTGGAGAAACCGTGCGAGACGGAGAGGTTGCGGCTGCGCATCATCGCTTCAGCCGCCGTTCCATGCATCGCAGAATGGTCGCTCTACGTCATGCCGATCATCCGATCCGCACCGGAAGTGATGCGGGACGCCAAAGGAAACATCGTGCTCCGTTCGCTGGGCGGAGGCGCGATCCACTACACACTCGACGGCTCGGAACCGACCGCAGAATCCCCAGTCTATCAAGAATCAATCCCGCTGCCAATGGGCGGAGCAGTCAACGCTCGAGTGATCGTTGGCGAAATCCTCGGCAATGTGACGTCCAAACAATTTCCGATGTCCAAGGCAAATTGGAAAAACGTCGCTGCCACCACGGGAAATGCCCAACTCGCCATCGACGACGATCCCAAGACATTCTGGCATACCCATATCGATGGCGAAAAGAATCCACCCCAAAGCTTCGAGGTGGATATGGGTGAACAAATCAACATTGCCGCATTCACCTACCTCCCGCGTCAGGACGGCACCGCGCACGGTCTCACCGACCGTTACCGCATCGACCTGAGCCGCGACGGATCCCGCTGGGTGAAAATCGCCGAAGGCGAGTTTTCCAACATCCGCGCCAATCCGGTCGAGCAAACGATCCTTCTCAAAAACCCCGTGTCCGCCCGCTATTTTCGGTTTGTAGGATTGCATGCTGTAGAACTGAATCACGTCAGCGCTGCAGAGATCGGGGTTGTCCCGGCGAAGTAAGCTGTGCGCTGCAGAGGGCAATTGTTATAGAGATTATTTTTGTGCGGTGGACTAGTGCGCTGAAACGCAAACTGAAGTTTGAACTCCAACCGCAACGTAATAGCAAGGACGCACCGTCGGAGTTCAACGTTCACGTTGCGCCCCAATCGCATGTCGAACGATGCTGAATCATCAACTCCCTCACCAATAATCGTCGACTCCTACAATGCCCCAAAGCGGCAAAACTCATCACCCCAGGCATCGCCCTAGGATCGCCACCCCAACGAATTCCCAGCCCTGAAAGGACGACACACTCGCTCGACGAACGAACTACAGTGTCCTTTTGCTCGAAAAAACGGATCTGATCCAACAATCAAGGTCCGGAAGATTTTGACAAAATGATTTGGGACAAAATGATGATTTAAAACATTTGGACCGTGCAGTCTATGAACGTTCTCTCATATTCCATGATCTTGTCCTTCCTCATTTTGTCAAATGCCATGGTAGATGATGTGATTTTTATGGCAGAGGCCACGATCCCACCACGCGCAAATCGCGCCTGCTGCCTTCTCATCGATTGATGTGCATCTCTTGTAGGTCTCTAAGACGCCGTAGTATCGCGGGAGTCATGTGTAGCGGGATTGAGCTTTCCTATGCCGGACCAGAGACGAGGCTTCGACTGTAGGTTGAGATTGGGGTGGTCATGGCAGCTTGAATCGGACGCAGGTCAGGCATCAGGAGTGACGTGTTGTTTTCCGTGTTCTATTTGTATACGACTTGGGAAAAGTGGATCCGCATGTGAACCCACTTCGTGGAATCTTCGGTCAGTGGGAAATTGCTGTCTAGCTCAAGCTGTTCGCTCGGGATTTTGTATTTGTTGGATCGGACCGAAATGTAATCGTATCCATCTAAGGTCCCCATATAAAGATGGTTGAACTCATTCTCGTCTTCCGGATGAGGAACAATCTCACTCTCGACAAACTCGTAACGATTGGCTTCCTTCGCGTCTACCGGACTCGACACTTTATCAGGGATCGCCGTCACAGGAATTATCTTCTCAGCCTCAACAGCGCTTTCTGGTTTGGGATTCTTGGTTTGGCACGAAAAGACAAGTATGCTGGTAATCGCAATCGTGAGATATTGAGGATTCTTCATTTTCTTCGGAAACTTGTTTGTGGCTGACAAAAGCGGAGGGACTGTCCAAGTGTTGTAACGACTAGCTCACCCACGGCGGAGAAGAAAGCCCGAATTCAAACTGGAGCGTTACTCGCCGCTGTTAGCCGAGCAGGATGGACAGGAGCGAACGCGACGTGTTCCAAACGGGTGCGAGCCGTGAGGCGGCGAGCATCAAGTTGTGCGAAACGCGCTGAACGACCTTTGGCTTGAGGAACAAGGAGTTCCCGACATGGACACCATCTGGAGAGTCCTTCACTTCGAGCCAAAAGCCCGAGTCTGATTGGAACCACCCTATGCCATGCCGTGGCTGCGGTAGCAGCTCAAAAAAAATTGCGAAGCATTCCGCATGAACGGAGACACGGAGTCAAAGCCGTACCCAAGGTGGTGTGGGACCGGTGGCTGGCGCTCGTCAGTCACGGGGACCCGATTCGCTGTTGCTTTTGTGTTTCGCGAGGAGTTGCCAACGGTGCGTTGTAACCTGTGCGCTAAACCAGCCGTTGTCATCCGTGCGGCCATCTAGAGTTGCCACCGCACCGATACCAGGATCCGCTTGTATCCACTGACCGCCACCCGCGTATGCGAGGATGTGGACTCCACTCGTGGTCACCGCCAAGTCTCCCGGTAATAACGATTGGTAGTCCATCTCCTGAATCGTTCCACTCGTACCGATTGGACTCGTGTAATTCCGATACCCCTCACCAAGCGCCTTTGCGCTGGCATCAAACCACCACTGCTCGATGTATGAGCGGAACGCTCGTCCGCTAAAGTGCTTGATGCCATATGCAAGCAGTGCATCCCGAAAGGCGCGACGGGGTAATCCAGAGCAATCAATCCCACGGGAACTTTCCCCTCCCCAAAAATACTTCGTGCCCTCGAGCTCGCTCATCCGCCGAACGTAATCCAGCCTCAACTCTTCACTGTCGATATCACCACCTGGAAGAATGAATGGTATCGCCACAATGAATGGAAGTATCAAAGCGAAGATTGTCAATTTCTTGCGCCTCCAAGAAAGGATCATGAGTCCGATCCACGCTCCGACGATGCACCCCAAAAACGCTAGCTTGAGGATCTTGCTGTTAACCGGATTGAGCGGGATTAAGAAAATTCCTGCGATAGCGCCGACCGTGAGAATCAGTATGAGGCGTCTCCACATGGTTTCTTTAGCGAACGTTTGAATACTCCTACGAGAGCGAATGAAAGGATTGTGAACGAGATTGAGGTGCTTGGGGCCCGTTAGGAATCATGATTTGTTCGGCTTGAGCCTGGCTCACTGTTGCAGAAACGGATTCCTAAATCCCATCTCCATTTGTGGAGGGAATCGAGATGCTACCATATCCTCGACATTTGATGTGTCTGCATTGAGATGATCGATAAGATCAGCGCACATATAACGCCTCCAAATAGGATCAAAATTTTTGGAGATGGCATTTTCATCTTTATCGAACGTTTGAGCGCCTCCGCGGCGGGATGGAAGCTCGAATTTAATTTGGGGGCTTATCGCCGTCGGATGGCGCGGCTTGTTCTCCGGCCTTTTTGATTTCCGGTGGAAGCCCTGCATCGGCGAGCGACACGTCCGCTGGAGCTAGCCAAGTGATCTTAATCGGCTTTTCATGCTGCGTTCCAAGTGTCTTCTGCAAACACAGCGCAGTCATCTTCATCACCTGGATGAGGGACACGCCAAGATTCTCAGGCACTTTGGCCTTCGAAAAATCTGCGATGATGAGATCTTCCGTCTTTCCCCATTCAGCGTGAATGTCTGCACCGACCATCACAATCAAGTTGCTTTCTTCGGGGAATCCTTCTGGTGCACCTGCGATTTTGTGCGGAAGGGAAATGGCGTGAACTGGCGATTCAGGATAAGCTCCTCCGATAATTACGGTTCGTACCACTATCGTTGCCGCAAGACTCTCTCCAGTTCCAAGTGGATCGCTATCCAATTCCGTTCCAAGTAAGCTTGTGGGCTGATACACTTCAATCAGCGATCTCTCCGCGTGCACCAATGTGGTGAAGGCAATGCTCGCTAGAACTGTGATTAGGAAATTGCGATTCATGTTACTGGACAACTTGTTGTTTACCTACAATGGCGGAGGAATTTTCCAGGCGCTTTATAAGACGATGGATTTGTAGGAAAGCCTGCGGGAAGGGCAAGAAGAATGCTTTGATTTGATGAAATGGCAGCTTGATAGCTTGGGGATCGATTGGTGGAGGCAAGATGCCCCCACGACGGACGGGAGCGATACGCTCCAGCTACTTGGTGGAGCGCAGAACCTCGATGGATGGACAATGACTCTTTCAATCAACAATCAACAATTCATGGCCGGAGGGCGGCGGTGGCTGCTGGGACTTCGGAATCGTTCTGCACCTCATGGGTCGTGAGGCCGGAGTTCTGAACGCGTCCTGGACGTTTGCGTCCAGGTCGAATGCGTGTGCGGAGGCGTAGTTCTAGCGGTGAAAACCGAAGATCCCTGCCCGTTCTGGCGGCTGGATATTTCCGTGGTCTTACTTCGGCATCATGTAGCCGAGCAGAGTCGCGAGTTTTTCGCGGAGTTGTGCGCGGTGGACGATGGCGTCGATGAGGCCGTGTTCCATCATGAACTCGGCGGTTTGGAAGCCTGGTGGCAGCGTTTGGTGGGTCGTTTCCTTGACGACCCGCGGACCAGCAAACCCGATCATGCACTTGGGTTCGGCGATGTTGATATCGCCGATGGTGGCAAACGACGCGGTGACGCCCCCGGTGGTCGGGTGGGTAAGCACCGAGATGTAAGGCAGATTTGCTTCGGCCAACCGTGCGAGTGCGCCGCAGGTTTTCGCCATTTGCATCAATGACAGCATGCCTTCCTGCATGCGGGCACCGGAGGACGCGGAAACGATGACAACGCCGCGTTTTTCAGCGATCGCAGTTTCGATGGCGCGGGTGATCTTTTCCCCGACGACCGAGCCCATGGAGCCGGCAAAAAACTTAAAATCCATCACAGCGATCATCGTCGGATGGCCGTGGATCGTGAGGCGTCCGGAAATGACGGCATCATCGAGGCCGGTTTTTTCGCGCAGGGCGGCGGTTTTTTCATCGTATCCGGCGAACCCGAGCGGGTTGGCGGAGATGAGGTTGGTTTCGGTTTCCTCGAACGAATTGGCATCCGCAAGGAGGGCGATTCGCTCGCGGGAATCGATGAGGAAATGGTGGTTGCAGTGGACGCACACTTGTTGGTTCTGCTTGAGTTCCAACGTGTGAAGGAGCGCGCCGCAGTCCGGACATTTGAGCCACAGGCCTTCCGGCATTTCTTCGCGTCGGTCGTGGCTGCGCAGGCGGGGTTTGCTGAAAATGCCCATGATGAGGTAAAAAGTCGCGTGGAGAACGGGCTGCCATGGCAGAAAAATCCCGAGGCCGCGAAGCTAGCGGCGGCATCCATTTCCGACAATCCCCTTTTGCCGAATCGGTGGGGGCGATTTTTGGTGTCCTTTAGAGTTGCTATTCGGACGGACAGCCAGCACAACCGGCGCGCCGAAATAGTAAGCGTTTCCAAACCATTTACATGAACACCCGTCGTTTTATCTGTGGTTCGTCCTGCATCCTTGCGGGATGGCTCGGAGCTACTTTCATCAAGGATGTGCCGGAAGCGAAGTATCCGAGGCTTGAGCCGACGCCGAAAATGGCGGTTTCTGGGAAACCTGTGAGCCGCGCGCTGGCATCCCGGGTGGATGATCACGACGGAGCGCTTCGGTAAGTTTCCGCGCTGTGGCTGAGGAATCGACGCGAGGTGATTTCTGCCCGCTGGTGCTGGATATGGAGCCGGGCACCTATTGGTGGTGCGGCTGTGGACGCTCGGCGCACGCGCCATTTTGCGATGGATCGCACAAGGGAACCGGGCTGCAACCGGTGAAATATGTGGTGAGCCACAAGCAAATCGTCCGCTGGTGCCAATGCAAACGGACGGCGACGCCGCCGGAATGCGACGGGTCGCACGAGTGCGCGCCGACTTAAGTAGTGATTTCGCCACTCGACGAGATTCGGGGCTCAACGGCTGCAGACATCGCTTGATATCGCGCTGCCAAGGCATTTCCCGGGAACACAGGGCCGATTTGGGCGATGGACTTGCGGTGGACGGGAGGGGTAGGGTCGCGACGATGAAAATCCGGACCACCATCTTGTTTGGGGCGATCGGCTTGCTGGTGCTGACCGGGGCGTGGGCCACCTTGTCGATTTTGGCCGCGCGCGCTGAGCAAGACCGCGCGCAAAGTGCCGATGAACTGGTCGCTTCGTTGCGGCTGGCGGGGCGTTTGCGGCGGAGTTCGGACGACCTCACCCGGATGGCCCGCATTTACGTTTCCACCGGGGACGCGAAATACCGCGATTACTACCAGCAGATCCTTGCCATTCGCAATGGAAGCGCCCCGCGGCCGGCTGACTACGGGGATATTTTTTGGGACCAAGTGCTGAGTGGCGATCGCCAGTTGGCCGACGGCGGAGAGGCCGTCCCGCTGCGTGAATTGATGCAAAGAATGGGATTCACCGCGAAGGAGTTTGAGTTGCTAACGCAGGCGGAGGACGAATCGAACGAACTCGTCCATCTTGAGGAGGTTGCGATGAATGCTGTTGCCGGGCGGTTTCAGGACATCGATGGGGCGTTCACCCGGTCGGCGCCGCCGGACCTTGAACTGGCACGCGGGATCATGTTTGGCCCGCGGTATTTCATGGCAAAAGGGCGAATCATGGAGCCGATCGACCAATTTAACCGCCAGATCGAGGACCGGGTTCGCGGGGAAATGGAGCGGCTGCACCTCCGCAGCTTGAAGTTGGCAAACTGGCAAGTGCCCATCGCGTTGCTGACCGGGACGTGCATGCTCGCCGGGTTTTTCTATCTCCGGCGGGCGGTTCTCAAGCCGCTCTTTGCATTGACCCGCGATGCGAAAGATGGGCGAGCTCGGCCGCACGTTCAATGAGATGGCGGAGGCGATCCAGGAGGACATCGCCCTCCGCGACCAAACATCCGAAGAACTGCGGCTGGCGCGCGACGCGGCCGAGCAGGCAGTCCGCACCAAAAGCGAATTTTTGGCAAACATGAGCCACGAGATCCGCACCCCGATGAACGGCATCATGGGCATGACCGAGTTGCTCATTGGCACCGAATTGAAAAGAGATCAGCGCGACTACGCCAATTTGATCAACCAATCCGCCAATTCGCTGCTCACCGTCATCAATGACATCCTCGATTTTTCGAAAATCGAGGCCGGCAAGCTGAGCTTGGATTTCCACGCATTCGACCTCCGCGACTCGATCGGTGATACGCTCCAGACGCTTGGGATCCGCGCCGCGGAAAAAGGCTTGGAGCTCGCCTATCAAGTGCGGCCGGAAGTGCCGGATTGCCTCGTTGGCGATCTCGGCCGGGTCCGCCAGGTCATCGTCAACTTGGTCAGCAATGCGATTAAGTTCACCGAGCGCGGCGAAGTGGTCGTGGATGTGCAGCTCGAATCCCAGACGCGCGACCAAGTCTGAGGTACGCAGGCGCTGCTGCAGTGTCTGTGCCAGGGTTTGCAGCACCTGGTCGCCCTGCGCGTGTCCGAAGCTGTCGTTGACCTTTTTGAAGTGGTCGACGTCGAAAAGGGGAGCATATTTCATTTCACACTGCTGCTTGAGCTGGGCAACGAAGAGCGGGAATCGCGTCGCGCAGCGTTGGAAACGCTTCATTCGCTGCCAGTGCTGGTCGTCGACGACAACGATACCAACCGAAAAATCCTCCGTCAGATCCTGCACAATTGGGAGATGGCACCGCAAACGGCGGCCAGCGGACCGGAGGCGCTCAGCCACCTTGCTGCGGCCCGCGATGCCGGAGCGCCATTGCAGCTGGTCCTGCTCGATCTCATGATGCCGGAGATGTCCGGGTTGGAGGTCGCCCGCCGGATTTCCGAAGATTTCGGCGAGGATGCGCCGGAAATTTTGGTCCTCACCTCCGCCGGTCAGCCGATCCCAAGCGACCAGGCCACTGAGTTGGGGATCGACCGCACGCTCACCAAGCCGGTGAAACAATCCGAACTGCTCGACGCGATTTCCCGTTTGTTCGGCACTTCGACACGGGACGAAAAACGCGAGGACAACGAGACGGATGCCGACCCGGTTTCCGTGCAACCAATGAATGTCCTGCTGGCCGAAGACGGACGCGTCAACCAGATGGTCGCCATCCGCCTGCTCGAAAAACGCGGCCACTCGGTGACGCTTGCCAACGATGGACAAGCCGCCGTCGAACTCTTCGGAAAGCACCATTTCGATGCCATCCTCATGGATTTGCAAATGCCGCGGATGGATGGCTTCGCCGCGACTCAGGCGATCCGCCAAGTCGAACAGGAAACCGGCCAGCGGATCCCGATCATCGCGATGACGGCGAATGCAATGAAAGGCGACCGCGAAAAGTGTTTGGACGCCGGCATGGATGATTATGTCGCCAAGCCGGTGCGCTCGGAAGAACTCTACGCGATCCTCGAGAAATACACACCAGTCATCGATCCGCCCGCGACCAACGAATCCGCTGATGTCTCAGTCGCCGATCCGGGGGCCGAAATCGTGTTCGACGAACCACGCTTCCGCCGCGAAATGGGCGATGAAGACCTGATGCGTGAACTCCTCGATCTTTTTCCGCAGGAAATCGACGGGTTTTTAGGTCGGGCCCAGCAAGCGGTCGCCGCTGGCGATGCCACGGAACTCCACGCCGCCGCCCACTCGCTCAAAGGCACCATCGGCACCTATTGCGCGCCGGCCGCTCACCACGCGGCCAAATCCCTCGATGATCTCGCCCGCGCGGGCGACCTCAGCCAAGCCACCGAGCAGCTCGCCACTTGCGAACGAGAAATCACTCGCCTCCGGCAAGCTCTAGCTGATTTCCGCAGTCGTCTAGAACCATGACGAAAAAGCCGCTGGAGCGTCTCAATTCGAGTCTTTTTTTTGGAGTGCGGCGGGAAGTAGAGCGCCGTCGGTGAAATGCAAATGCTTCGCCTCACAACCGAAAAAGAACGCGCTGCGCCACGCCGCTTTGGCC
>CAJDVR010000092.1_pt1 | contig 10119 bp, 7 predicted proteins | sample 7391381 | NCBI WGS metagenome assembly CAJDVR01 (sample SAMEA7055695, study PRJEB34461) | soil metagenome | biome: terrestrial ecosystem; feature: Peninsula; material: soil | place: Antarctica | collected 2016
GGGGGATCGGTCTGGATTTGGTGGTGGCGCGTAATTCGCTGGTGCCGCGTACAGGCCAAAGCGGTGTGGCGCTGCGCTTCCCACCGCACTCCATAATTGGTGGGGCGCTTTTCGTCGCACTCTTCCGTGGTGCGGGGTTTGCTGGTTAGAATTTCCAGTCGTGTTGGTCGAGTTCGCAGAGGCAGGCGGCGAGGAGTAGGATGCAGGCGGCGAGGTCCTCTTTGTGGCACATCTCGATGGTTTGGTGGATGTGGCGAGTGGGGATGGAAACAGCGCCGACGATGGATCCGCCGGCGACCATCCGTTGGAGGCTGGCGGTATCGGTGCCGCCGGCAGCGAGGATTTCTGGTTGCCACTTGATCTTATGGCGATCGGCGGTGGCTTTCATGAAGTTGATCATGCGGTAGTCGCAGATGACGGAGGCATCCATGAGCTTGATTCCTGCGCCTTCGCCGAGGGCGGTGCAACGTTCTTGCGGAGTCGAGCCGGGGACGTCGTAGGCGATGGTGGTATCGAGTCCGAAGCCGAAGTCTGGTTGGATTTGGAGGGCGGACGCTTGGGCACCGCGGAGGCCGACTTCCTCTTGGACGGTGAAGACCGCGTGGAAATCGTAGGCTGGCGTGCGTTTCGAGTTTTTCAGCTCACGGAGGGTTGCCAAGAGGACAAACACGGATGCGCGGTTGTCGAGCGACTTGGCGTTGACGCAATCGCCGAGTTCCATGAGCTGGGTCAGGCGGGTGACGAAATCGCCGACGCCGACGACTTTATCGACCTCGGATTTGGTCATCCCGGTATCGATGAAATAGTCGGAGAGCTTGGGGTTTTTAGTTTTTTCCTCCGGCGACATGATGTGGATCGGTTTGGAGCCGAGCACGCCGATGACTTCTTTGCGGCCGTGGATGATGACGCGTTGCGAGGAGAGAGTTTTCGGGTCGAATCCGCCAACCGGGTTGAAGCGGACGAAACCTTTGTCGTCGACGTGGGTGACGATGAAGCCGATCTCGTCCATGTGGGCGGCGGCCATGGTTTTTTTGGCGTCGGACTGGCCTTTCACGAGGGCAACCACGTTGCCCATGTTGTCGACGCGGACGTCGGCGACGAGGTCTTTCAGCTCGGCGAGGACAAGCTCGCGGATGGATCTTTCAAATCCCGGGGCACCGGGCGCTTCGCAAATACGGGCAAGCAACGGAACATCGATAGGCATGACGGCCGAAAATCTGGCGACCACCAGCCAGTGTGGCGAGCGGCAAATATTGTCACTTGGCGAGTTGCGTCGGCCCGTTACCTTGCCGCCATGAACGGCCACCTGATCATTGACCTAGCGAACCTGCCGGAGGACGGAAAAGATTACACCGGCGAGCTGCCGAAAGAAATTTTTGACCTACCGGGCGACGACGCACAAGCGGTGGGACCGTTGGAGTATGACCTGCGAGTCAACCGATTCGGCTCCGAGTTGCTACTGGCCGGGGCGTTGTCGGCACCGTTCGAGTTCACCTGTGTGAGAACGTTGCATCCGTTTGTGCAGACGATCCACTTGGAGGACGCTGCGATTTCCTTGGAAATCACCGCAGAAGGGCCGATTGATGCCACGGATGCGTTGCGGGAGGAGATCCTAATTCATTTCCCGATCGACCCCCGATGCGAAGACGGGGATGTGCCGCAAAAATGCGAGATCGATTCTCGATATTTATCAGTGGACAAGCCCGCGGATGATGCGCTACCCACTCCGCCCCACGCCGGGAGCGATGACCGTTGGTCAGCTCTCGACAATCTCAAGGACCTCTAGGACTCATCTAAACTACACACGACCATGGCCGTACCAAAACGCCGCCAATCCAAAAGCCGTCAGAAAATGCGCCGTGGCGCAACCCGTTGGCGCGCTCCGATTTTTAAGAGCTGCCCTGAGTGCGGCAGCAGAGTGCCGTCGCACATAGCTTGCCCGTCATGCGGGTACTACCGTGACCGCCAAGTCATTGACGTGGAGGCTCTCTGAGCTTTCTGCGCGATTGGCGGGATTCGATTCGCCGCGAGGGAGAACCCTCTCCCTGCGGTGATTTGTCGCCGCTCCTTATGTTAGAAATGAGTTTGATCGATTCCGCATGAAAGTCGCATTGGACGCCATGGGCGGGGATCACGCGCCCGCCATTAATATTGGGGGAGCGTTAGACGCGCTGCGGTTTTACCCAAAGCTGCGGCATTTGTACTTGGTTGGTGTTCAGGACCTTCTGGAAGCGGAGTGCCGTCGGCAGGGACTGAACTTGAACGACCCGCGGGTGAGCATTGTGCATGCGCCGGAAGTCATCGGAATGTCCGAACCGGGTGCGAAAACGGTGCGGCGTAAAAAGCTGTCATCGATCAGTGTGGCGATGGACCTCGTCAAGGATGGCCGTGCGGATGCTTTTGTTTCCGCGGGAAATACCGGGGCGGCAGTGGCAGCGGCGACGTTGAAACTACGGACGCTGCCGGGAGTGGACCGGGCGGGGATCGCCTCTGCGTTGCCGAACGAATACGGGTTGTGCCACATTTTGGATGCCGGGGCGAATCCGGAAGCCAAGCCGGAGCATCTGGTCGCCTATGCGATCATGGGCACGGCGTTTGCGCACCATGTGTTGGGCGTTGCAAATCCGCGAGTTGGGCTGATGTCCAATGGCGAAGAGGACGAGAAGGGCACTAGTTTCACGAAGGAGACGTTCAAGCTGCTCAAGCGCACGCCGGGAATCAATTTTGTGGGCAACGTCGAGGGCGGCGACCTTTTCGAAACGAAGCTCGATGTGGTGCTGTGCGACGGGTTTGTCGGCAACATCATGCTCAAGACCATCGAGGCGACCGCGAAGGCGGTTTCCAAGTGGTTGAAAACCGAGATTAAAGGCAGCGCGCTGCGGATTGCAGGCGCGGTGCTGGCCCAAGGGGCATTTAAAGCGCTCAAGGAAAAGAGCAGCTACGAAACGTATGGCGGCAGTCCGCTGTTGGGCGTCAACGGGGTGGTCATCATTGCCCATGGTTCGTCGTCCGCGTTGGCGGTGCGCAATGCCATTCGGGTGGGCTTGGAAACTGTGGAAAACCGGGTGAACCCGCGGATCCAAGATGCGTTGGCGAACCTGAAGCTGGCGCCATCGGCGGCGGTTGAGCAGTGTCCTTGAGGAGGGTGGAGCGTGAAGGCGGATTTGGCGCGGCCCGAATCTCACGAAGCTTTCGAGATCATCTCCCGACTCGCCATCCCGCGTACAGGCCAAAGCGGTGTCGCGCTTCGCTTGCCACCGCACTCCAAACTGGTGCGCCGCTTTCGTCCGCTGCGAAAGCTCTGAATGCGCCTCCTCTCAATCAACCATCAGGCTCTTCAAAAGATCACCTTCGGTCCTGCGACTTTTTGGAGTGCGGTGGGAAACGAAGCGGTGTCGGGGAAAAGCAAATGCCCCGTCTCTGAACCGTCCAAGAAAGCGCAGAGCCACACCGCTTTGGCCCTTTTTCGAAGAGGTTGATCGTTGAAAGTTGATGGTTGATAGAAAGAAGACATCCCGCGGACAGGCCAAAGCGGTGTCGCGCTTCGCTGGCCACCGCACTCCAAACTGGTGCGGCGCTTTGGCGTAGTTGCGGTTGCGGCGGGGTAACTTCGCGCTTGTGACGGGTGGGGGTCGATCCCACTGTCCCGCCCGCATGAGTGAAATGATTTCCGCTATCCAAGTTTGCATCGCAGGGACTGGGAGTTACCTGCCTGAACGGATCATGACGAACGCTGAACTGGCCGAGAAAGTGGATACCAGCGACGAATGGATTGTCACCCGGACAGGGATTAAGGAGCGACGGATCGCTGCTGCGGATGAATTCACGTCGCACATGGCGACGCACGCGGCGCGCAAGGCCTTGGAGCAAGCGGAACTGGCGCCCGAAGACGTCGAGTTGATCATCGTCGCGACGATCACGCCGGACACGCCGACGCCGGCGACGGCGTGCTACGTCCAGCAGATGTTGGGATCGACGCGCGCGGTGGCCTTCGACATTTCCGCAGCCTGTTCCGGATTTTTGTATGCGATGAAGATCTGCAAGCGTCTGATTGCCGATGGTGCTTTCAAAAACGCATTGATCATCGGTGCGGAGAAACTTTCGTCGGTGACGAATTGGCAGGACCGTTCCACGTGCGTGTTGTTCGGCGACGGCGCGGGGGCGGCGGTTTTGCGAGCGGCCAGCCCGGAGGAAGGCTCGATTTTGGCTACCGAGATGGGGACTGACGGTCGGCTCACGCACTTGTTGCACATCCCGGGTGGCGGCAGCGCATGCCCGATTACTGGGGAAAACGTTGACCAAAATTTGGCGACACTCGCGATGCTCGGCAAGGAAGTCTTCAAACATGCGGTCAACCGCATGCGGGAAGCGGCGGAAAAAGTCATCGAACGCGCTGGATTGGCACCGGAAGACATCGCTTGCGTGATTCCTCACCAAGCAAATTTGCGGATCATCGACGCGATTGCCGACCGCTTGTCGGTGCCAAGCGATCGGGTGTTCGTGAACCTCCACAAGTATGGCAACACGTCGGCGGCGGCGGTCGCCATCGCGCTGGATGAAGCAAGTCGGACGGGTGCATTCAAGCGCGGCGACCACATCGTGTTGGTGGTATTTGGTGCGGGCCTGACATGGGCTGCGGCCGCCATCCGCTGGTAGAGAGGCGACAATTCTGGCGGAGAGCGTTGGATCCTGTTGAGTGAATTCCGGGGGGCAGCGTTTTGATCGGTGCTGGCGGCGGTGCTGCGATCGTCGATCCGGGGCTGTTTTGAGAATTGACGCTCAGAAATCCATCCCTACGGTGCCGGTTTTCCAACCTAACTACTCTTGGTGACACTGACGGATTTCACACGATGCGCGCGCTCTCCCTCGAATCCTTCCGCACAGGTCCGAAACCGGTCCGTTCGCTGGAGTTGCACCCCGCTCTAGCCGATACGGAGTTCGCGACACAAACCATGCAGGTTTCGAAACGAAAAATCCTCATTGTCCAAGGTGACTGGGAAAGTGGGATGTCGCGGTTGGGGCAGGACTTGCAGGACGCGGGTCACGAGGTAGCCAAAGTGTTATTTTGTTTTCCGGATGCGATTTACCGGTTGCGGGGAATTCACACCCATACGTTTCGGCAGCCGCTGGCGGAATTTGATGCTTGGTTGCGGCAGCTGATCCGCACCGAAGGATACGACACAGTTTTTTTGTATAATCATTACCGGCCTTACAACCAGATCGCATGGGACTTGGCCGAGGAACTTGGGCTCGGCTGCTGGGTTTTTGAGTTGGGCCTCATCCGGCCGAGTTGCGTCACGGTTTTCAGTCGAGGAACTCAACCGCTGCCGACGCTTGCTGCGGAGTGGCAGAAAATCTTGGCTGATGGACCACCGCCCAAGCCAGTGCCGGTGCCGACCGAGCTTTGCAAGGTGACCACGCCGGCAAAATTGATCGCGTTTTGCTCGAATTTTTTCGTGAGTCGGGTGACGTCGCCGTTGTTTCCGAATTTTGTCGACCAGCGCGATATGAAGCTGTGGCGGCACTTCAAGCATGGCGTCATCCACATGTGGCGGTTTTTTGAGCGTGAGGACGACTACTTGATGGACCGCGAGTTTGCCGGTGAATTATCCAGGAAGTATTATGCGGTACCACTGCAAGTGCACAGCGACACGCAAATCACCAAGTGCTCGGATTTCCGATCGATTGAGCAATTCATCAAAAAGGTAGTTCGATCGTTCGAGCAACATGCTCCGGCCGACACCAAACTGGTTTTCAAAGTCCACCCGATGGATCGTGGCTACAAGGACTACAGCGATCTCATCGCTGGGTTGGATCACGGTCTCGGTGGCGGCCGGTTGTGGTATGTCGACCGGGTCCACTTGCCGACGCTGTTGTCGCATGCTCGTGGAGTCGTGACCATCAATAGCTCGGTTGGGATCTCGGCGTTGTCCCACAACACCCGGACGATCACTCTGGGAAAGGCAGTCTATGATTTACCGGGCCTCACGTTCCAGGGTGGTCTCGACGAATTTTGGACCCAAGCGCATCGTCCGCGAAAAGATCGGGTGAGCCAGTTCATCAACCTCTTGCTACGGACCAGCCAAGGCCGCGGCACCCTGTCTCAGCAATGTTTCGACGTGCCGAACCGTTGTAAAATCCAGTGGCCGGAACCGTTTCAAGCGGAGTTTTTCCCGCAAACGGCGCGCGACTCGCAACCTTGACACCGCCTGAAATGCGACCAATACCGCTTCCGAGTGGTGGTCGCGGGCATGCCAGAAGATGATTTCGCATCGCTGCGCCGACGGGCATTCCAGGAAACGAATACTGCGTTTCTCGACTGTACGAGTCGCTACCAAGCCGTGGCTTGGGTGGGAAATGCGAATCTGTCGTTCACGGACACCCGCTCCAGCCCTCACGACAGCCAGTCTGAGTTTCTCCACCTGTTGTTTTGTCTGAAACTCGTGGAACTCGCTGAGCCGACGGCGGTGACCGTGAATACGCCACTCCGGAGCGAGGCGCGGCGGGCGTTTGCTGCGCTGTGCCGTGAGCTGGGTGTGCCCATGTTTGCCTCGCCGGGCGTCGCGCCGATTTACAAAGCGCGCATCGCTGGAGGATTCCGTTCTGCGTCCACCGGAGCGAAACCCTTTACCCACGAACCATTGCGGCGGCTCGACGATTTGCGGGCGGCGGTTCGCCGACGGCTGCGGGACAGGTCCATTGGCGGTGCGTTGGCCGAGGGATTTCTACAGGCAGTCATGGGGCTGTTGTTTCCGCTGCCGATCGCGGCGCGGATGGTGTTCAGCGTGTGGTATCGGGCGGCGGCGCTGCGGCATTTGCGGCGGGCTGACGGGTCGGCGAATCGCTTCGTCTATTTTGACCTCCGTCTCGGTCGCAACCGGGATGTAGCGGCGTATGTCCGTTGGAAATTCGGGGATGCGCTTGGGCCAGACGCGATTCCGTTCACGCACATTGCCCGGACTTGCAACGGTTACAGTTTGAAAGCGATGCGTTGGGCGGCGAGCGCATTGCGCGGCAGTGGCTGCGTAACCGTCAACTATCTGATCCAGCCCGGCGCGTTGGTGCGGTTGTATTTCCAGCGGAGGCGGGAAACGCAGCGGGTGGCCCGAGAACTCGGCGGAATGAAAATGGCCGCCGTGGATTTCCTCTCACGATGGATCTTCGCCGAGTTCGCGGCGAATCTCCGCCACACGAACGGTTTCGCCCTCGAAGTTGCTGCGGGCTACGAGGAGTTTTTCGGTGCAGTCCGGCCGGGAGTGGTGGTGCAGGTGGTTCCTTCGGGCCCCGCGCCGGTGCCGGAGTGGCGGATCGGATTTGCACGCGGCTACGGACGTCGAACCAATTGATCGGGGATGGCAGCGGCAATCCGCATTTTCCGGATGTCTGCGTGGTGTTTGACAAGCTGACGCAGGCGGAATTTGTCCGCCAAGGGATGTCACCGGAGCACGTCTACTTTTATTGCCGGTCGGAACGTCGAGAACGCGAGGCGACCTCGCGACGGGAAATGAGGATTTTTCTCCAAGCGTATGAGGATAGCATTGGCGACATGCTGGAGTTGGGGGTGAAAATCGCGGCAGGGTTTCCCGAGCTAGAAGTCGTTTGGCAGGAACATCCGAATTTCCCGGTGAGTGGCGTCGCGAAGCTGGAATTGCTCGGGAAATTTCCCGGACGCCTCCGGTTCAGCGGATCCGGCGAGCCCGCGGATTTTGCGAAAACTCTAGTGCTGATCACTGGATATTCCACGGCGGTCATCCCCGGAGCGCTCCAAGGGGTGCCGATCATCTGGATGCGGCGGCAGGTGGATAATTCGATTTTCTGCGAAGAATTGTTTGAGCAAATCGGATTTCCGGCCGACTCGGCGGAGGAGATCGAGGGGATTTTGCGACGGATGATGGATTTCGATCCGACCACGATCGCCGCGGCGGAAATCTACGGGCAGCATGCACGGGAGATTTTTTCATCCGATCCGCCGCGCTCGCTGGCGGAAGTTCTGGAGGAAGCGATTTCGCGATGCTGATTTTCCCTAGGAAATTTTCTCTGCCAACGATCTTCCCCGTTGCTTGCAGGGGCGGAACCGCGTCGCTAGCGTCGCGCCGTTGACTGCATCCACGTTGGCTATCGATCCCGCGAGCTTTGTCGTGGCGACATTTGTGTCGTGCCCGCAAATGAAGTTCCGGGTGGAACTGTCGCCGGAGATCGATCTAGCAACTCGCACGGCCATAGAGCGGCAAGCGCTGGTGGAGGCGAACGAAACCTTTCTCGATGCCACCCGCCGTTACCAAGAAATCGGGTGGTTCGGCTGCGCGAATTTGGCGTTCACCGAAGCGCGCCACACGCCGAGCGACAGCAAAACCGAGTTGCTCCATGCGCTTCAGTGCTTGAAAATGGTGGTGCTGGCGCATCGACAACTCGCGCTGCGGGCAGGCTCGGTGAGCGTTGAAACGTGGCTGCCGCTACGGCGGCGCAAGGAGATTACAACGCTGTGCAGCGAGCTGGGGTTGCAGTTCATCGACGACGCTGCAGCGGCGCGTCCGAGGGAACCGATCGGCGGGATCTATCGCGCGAGCCAGAAGCTGGGGCAGTCGTTTAGCAACCAGCCGATTTCGTGGATGGATAAAGCCCGAATCACGGTGATGGATCGGTTGGAATCGCAGCGCTGGTTGCGCAGAGCAACAAAGGCATTTTTTCAAACGTTGACGCTGCCGCTGCGACTGCCGTCGATCGTGGCCCGACTGGCGTTTCAGTTCGTTTATGGGGCGGCAGCGGTCCGCGTGCTGGTGCACCGTGGCAGCATGCGCAACGTTTTCGCGTATTTCCCGAACCGTTCCGGCCGAGACCGGGATGTGCCCGGATACTTGCGCTGGAAATTTGGGACGGATTTTGCCGGCGCGGATTTTTCGCTAATCCCGGTGAGTCACATTGATCGGCCAGGCCATCCCTACAGTTTTGCGGCGATGGCGTGGGCATGGAAATCGTTGCAACGGCTGCGCGACAATCCGGCCGGGGGCTGCATCGTCGTGAACTATCTCATCCCGCCCACGCGGTTGGCGGGGCTATGGATTGAACGTTCTGACCTCTCGCGGCAGCTCATTCGCAGGTTGGCAGCGGATTCCGACGATTTTTTCAGGGGCGTGGTTCACGGTGAGTTCACACACGGCTTGGCCTACGGAAATGGCTACGCGTTGGAGGTGGCGGAAGGCTATCAGAATTTTGTTTCGCAGTTTCCGCCTGGAGTTGTTTTGCAAGCGGATGCGGTCTCAAAAGGCGCGCGGCCTCTGACCGCTTGCGCCCGCCGAAATGGCGGGGAAGCGGTCTATGTTTCGGACCGGATTTGCACTTCGCTGCGGACGTCCAACCAGTTCATCCGTGATGCTGGAGACAATCCGCACTTACCGACGAGGATCGTGGTTTTTGACGATGTCACTCGGCAGGAGTTTCTGCGGCAGGGGATGGCGGAAGCGCGGATCCACCGTTACGGGCGAGATTTCACCGGCACCGTTGAACCGGGCAGAGAGGTAGTTCTCATTTTCCTCCAAGCATACATCGACAACATCGGGGCGATGATCGGAATCGGATTGGATATCGCGCGGCGTTTCCCGGATCTGCGAGTCGTTTTCCGCGAGCACCCGGCGTTCCCGGTTCACGCTCGGGCCAAGAGGAAATTGCTCACCGAAAATGATCGTGTGAGTTTCGACGGAGCGTCGGGCGACGTGTTGGCGATCGTCACCGGATATTCGACCGCGGCGGTGCCGGGCGTGATGGCTGGGTTGCCGCTCATTTGGCTCCGCCGGCCGGTCGGCAACTCAGTCTATGGCGAAGAATATTTGCAGCGGATTGGTTTCCCTGCCGACGATTCCGCGGCTGTGTGCGACATCTTGGCGCGGCTCCGGCGGAGCGATCCGACGACGATGGCCGCCGTCATTGCTGCGAGTAGCCAAGCGAAAGAAATTTTTGTACCGTCGTCGTCCGGCCTGCCACTCACGCAGTCGGACGCAGTGACGGCTGCGATCCTCGCCGCGTTGGGGGATCTTGCGTAATTTCAACGGTCGCCCTGTTGGGTCCAGCGGCGAATGTAGTGCCGGATTTTTGATTTCATGAGGGGATGGGCACCTTTGCCAG
>CAJDVR010000029.1_pt1 | contig 10045 bp, 7 predicted proteins | sample 7391381 | NCBI WGS metagenome assembly CAJDVR01 (sample SAMEA7055695, study PRJEB34461) | soil metagenome | biome: terrestrial ecosystem; feature: Peninsula; material: soil | place: Antarctica | collected 2016
GGCTGCTACCGCCACGACGTAGTGGGCGCGATGGCGACGGCGATCGGCAGCGGACGGCGCAACACCGCCGAGATCCTGAAGAGCTGTGCAGAGCCGGCGAGCGCCGCCCGTCTTTGCGCCACGCTCAGCTTCAACGGCGTGAGCGACTGGTTCCTGCCCTCGCACGATGAATTGAAGGAAATGTACACGACGCTGAAGGCGACCGGCATCGGCGATTTCCGCGACGCCGGCATGCACGACAACTGCGAATACTGGACCTCGACGCAGAACGATACGGACATGGCCTCCCACATCGATTTCGCCGACTCGGGCCGAAGTCACGGACGTCATGAACGCCGCGTACGAGGAAGCCGACTGCTTGATGCTTTCTGGCGAAACCTCAGTCGGCCGCTATCCTGAACGATGCGTCGAGGCGCTGGTGCGGATTTCCTCACGCATCGAGAGGTCCGGCGGTCACGGCTTTGGCATGAACGTCCATTTGCAGGACGAACGTCAAAAATCCGCCCGCGCCGCCGTCACATTGGCGGATTCCTTGCCGGATGCACGACTGGTGGTGCTAACCCGCCGCGGTGTGTTGGCAAACCACGTTGCGATGCTGCGCCCCCGCACATCTGGGTTTTTCGCATTCACTCCGACGGATCAGGTATGCCGCCAGCTGGACGGCATTGAAATCCTGCTGCTCGCCACCTGCATCTACCAAGTTTATCGCGCTTTTAAGATGTCGTTCGCGTCCAACATTGAGGAAACGATTGAGCGGCTGAGCACACTCCTGCGGAAACAAGACCTGGTCCGCTCGGGCACACCGGTGGTGATTCTTTCCGACATCATTTCCGACCATTTTGCCGCCAATTCGATCCTGCTCCATCACACATGACGACAGCTGCAGATATCTAAGATTGCCACACCCTGACCGGCGCGTATCGTGCGGACGGCCCCAGTCACATGTGGAAATTTTTTAACGATTACGGGCGGGACGGCATTGAAATCCTGCTGCTCGCCACCTGCATCTACCAAGTTTATCGCGCTTTTAAGATGTCGTTCGCGTCCAACATTGAGGAAACGATTGATCAGTTGGATCATCAAGGAAGCCGCCACCCTGCTGGCGCTGGCGCTCATCGTGATTTTCCAACCCGAACTGCGCACCGGCCTCGCCCGACTCGGCAGCAATCGGTTCTTTTCGTTTTCCAACAAACGCCGACTCGCGTTCTTGGAACGCTTTGCCGACGCAGTAATCAACCTCTCAAAAAAGCGCATCGGTGCGCTGTTTGCGATCCAGCGAGACGTAAGCCTCAAGGACTACCTTGATAGCGGAGTGGTGCTCGATGCGCAGTTTTCACCCGAACTGGCGATGACGGTTTTTCACCCGAAAGCGCCGCTGCATGACGGCGGAATGATCATCGCTGACGAACGAGTCGCCGGCGCAGCTTGCGTTTTCCCCGTGACCGAACGGCAAATGCAGGACCGATCTACCGGCCTCCGCCACCGGGCCGCCATCGGCCTGACCGAGCGCACCGACGCCATCGCGGTGGCCGTCAGCGAGGAAACCGGTGGAATTTCCATCTGTGAAAATGGTATCCTCCAACGCAACCTAACTGAAACGCAGTTCCGCGAGAGAATCGCAGAAATCTTCTTCTCCGGCAAACCATCCAATGAAACTGAACCTGGGCAAAAACTGGATCGCAAAGATTCTATCTCTTCTTCTAGCGACAGCGATTTGGTTTCTAGTTAAAGAGCACCTTAAGACCGATGGGCCATTCCGTAACGCGCCCCGCGCAAAGTTGGTCCCTGAGCCACTCAGCGAACGATTGCCTCGCAGTTTGAATCGCTGAATCGAAAACTCCCGGACTCCGCGGGGAGCCCGGAGTTGCAAATCCGTTTACAGCAGTCCCAACGCGGCGGAAATGAGCAAGTCGTCATCGATCAGCCATTTCGCAACTTCACCGCCAACGCTCGATGGGGTCGGAGGGGTCTGCAATACAGCGATATCCAGCGTTAGACCAACACCGCGCACCCGGCGAATCACTCCTCCCGCGTCATAAACTGCCATATAGGCCGCCAGCACGCGGATCGCCGAGCTGCTGATACCGGTGTCATCGGTCCGGCCAAACAACGCGTCGAGCAACACCGGTGTCGGATCCACTTCCGAACTCAGGCGAGTCATGGTGCCATTTACATTGCTGGAAATCCCGGTCGCACCGGCTGCTTCCAATTCTTTGGCGAGCACTTCGATCCGAGGCTCCAAACCTTCCAGCACCAATGCTTCCGGTAGTCGAGTTTCCAACTCCGCCGCTAGGGCGACTTGGCGTGAATGGAGCCGCGTCCAATCGGGCGAACGAAGCGCAGAATCACCATCCGACCCAGTTCGGCGACCGGCAACGCCAGTTTGCACAAACGCAGCAATCGATTCCGCGGAGCGCACGCAGCGAATGTCCGCGCAAACCGGCGCCAACGCAAAAGCGGCTAGACGGCTGGACAAAAGGACATTTCCCATCGCTTGCATTTTGGCTCCCAACAATGCGTCGCGTTCCCGCTTCACCGTGAAAAATTCCATCGCCCGCCGCAACGTTACTTCCAACTGCGGGATGTCCCACGGCTTCGTCATATACCGGAAAATCCCTCCTTGGTTCACCGAGCCGATCGCTGCGTCGATGTCCGAATACGCCGTCGATAAAATTTTGATGATGTCCGGATAATCGTCGGCGATCTTTGAGAGGAAACCAACTCCCGTCTCATTTGGCATCCGCTGGTCGGTTACGATAATGCCGATTTCATTGGCATGCTGACGGAACACCGTTAGAGCCTCTACCCCATCTTCCGCTTCTAAAATGCGAAATTTTTCTCCGAACAGACGGCGGAAATATTTACGGGTGTTCGCCTCGTCATCCACAAACAGGATGGCATAGCGCTGGTAGTCATAGGAGTCGATCTCGTTGCTCATGGTTGTCGATGGAAGCGATGGTTCGGGGAGCCGATAGGAAAAGTGTGATAGACTCAGTCGGGTTGGTCGAGAACGGATTCTGGGTCAGGCTCGAAGCTTACCGCCGGGAAAATGAGTCGGAAATTCGTAAATTCGGTTGGTCGGCTGTCCACTTCCACTACCGCCTTGTGAGCTTGCAAGATCTGGTGGGTGATCGACAGCCCAAGCCCCATCCCCTTCCCCACATCCTTGGAAGTGAAAAATGGGTCGAAAATCTTCATCATGTCTTCGGGTGGGATTCCGATGCCGTTGTCGCGGATGGACACCTGCCACCCCTCACCGGACGGTTCAATCGCCACATCAATGCAGCCGCGCTCACCACCGTGGGCGGCCAGCCGCATGTGAATCGCATCGATGCTGTTCTGGAAAAAATTGATGAATACCTGGACCAACTGATTCGGGTTACCACTGATCAATGCGTGATCCGGCGCCTTCAATTTCAGTTCGATTTCCTTGCCAACTTGGTGGCTGATCATCCGCCGTGCGCGGCCAACGATCTCGGCGAGGTCCGCATCTCCGGTGGTTGCCTTGTCGTCGCGGGTGAACTTGCGCAGGTCGATAACGATCTGGGAAACGCGTTCTACTCCTTCGCGGATGTCTTTGAGGATGTCTAAATAGTCCTCTTGGTCCTTGTCCGGCAATGCACGAGTAAATGTTTCCAGCGCGTGCAATCCAGCGCTGGCGTAATTCAACGGATTATTGATTTCATGGATGATGCCGGCGCTCATGCGGCCCAGCGCAGAGAGCTTCTCGTTACGCACCATCATGACTTCGTTCTCCTTGATTTGCTCTAACGCGGCGTGCAATTCGGAATTCAAATCCGTCAGTTCGCGGCGAACCCGAGCCATCACAATCTGGTTTTCCAAACGCAACCCCAACTCGGCGGTAGAAAATGGTTTGGTTAGGAAGTCATTGGCACCAGCCTGCAACGCACTGAGCTTGGTGGCCTCGTCGGCGCGGGCAGTTAGTATAATCACCGCGATCCCACGGGTGGTGTGGTTGTCCCGGATGTTTCGGCAAACTTCCACTCCATCCATCTCCGGCATCATGTGGTCCAACAGCGCAAGCTGCGGGCGCCGTAGCCGTGCGAGTTCCAGGGCTTCGGCACCATCCGATGCCTCGATGACATCGACATTCTCCAGCTGCATCCGCAAAAATCGGCGAATGTCCGGTTCGTCGTCGGCAATGAGCACCAATGGCCGCGCGCCTTTCGGCCGTGTGCCGATCATCGGGGTGGCGGCCGGGCCATGCGGCGGCGCCGTAGTCTTCCGCGCTGCCATTTTTCCAGGAATCGAGAGCGCGGCGCGGCGATGAAGGTCCGCAATGCTGCTTTCATCCACAACCGACTGCACCTGATCTACCCTCCCATCATCGAGCGGTTCTTCGCAAGCTTCCGCCGGAAAATCGATGGTGAATGTACTGCCGTGACCAAGCTGACTTTCCACCTGCACCGACCCATCCATCGCCTCGGTCAAACTGCGCACGAGCGCCAAGCCGATGCCCGCGCCCTGAAACTTGCGCGTGGACGAAGTATCCACCTGCCAAAACCGCTCGAAAATCCGCGGGACGACATCAGGCGGAATTCCCACTCCGGTATCTTCCACCGTGAGTCGCAGATGACCGTCCGCAAAGCTGACCTTTGCCTCGATCGTTCCGCTAGAGGGAGTGAACTTGATGGCATTGATGACCAAATTTAGCAGAATCTTGTCAAATTTGTCGCGGTCCAGTGAAATGACCTCCGATTCGGTTTCGCAATCCCACAATAAAGCTACCCGATCCTGCTCGGCGAGGTGACGCAATGACCGCAGCAGACCCTCAATGTGGGCCGCGATGTGCGTCGGCTGCCGACTCACATCCGCATGGCCGGTATCAAATCGCACGAGATCCAGCAGGTCATCAATCAGCTTGAGCAATCGCAGACCGTTTTGCTCAAGCATTAGCGTCATCTCGTGAATCACCGGATCGGTCGACTGGCGGCTCAAATCGAGACGCAATCTCTCGGTGATGCCGAGCATGATGGTCAAGGGCGTCCGCAACTCATGGCTGATGTTCGCGAAAAACCGCGTTTTTGCTTCGTCGAGTTCACTCAACTGGCGGTTCTGGCTTTCCAGCAACTCGCGCGACCGCTCGACCTCCATCCGCAGGCAGTATTCGCTAAAACGCAGCTTCTCGTAAAAATAACTGCCTGCCAAAACAAATACACACGTCACAGATAAGAAAAAACTATTCCCAAACAAGATTTGGGCATCTGGCGATACCGGCGACTCAATCACGCTAATGGCATAACACGCAAACGTCGCCAGAATCATCCATAACGTATTCCAAAACGTCCATCGCAACAACAACGACAAGCCAACGATGATGAGATTTAGCCCTGCGTAATACACCGAGTTTCCTCCACCGGTGGCGACGATCATGGAACAAATCGAAATCAACGGCAACAACGCGATCCCTTGCGAAACAATGCTGGTAGTCCGCGAAGGTAGGGCTTGGCCCAGATACCAGAAGATCACTCCTAGCAGCAGCGCACAGACCGTACGAATCACCAGAAAGTCGACCGCTAGCGAACGAAAGATCACCCAGTCGAGCGACGAGGCAACCATCATAAATACCGCCGCGAAGACGGCGGCACGGCGCGCATTTTCCAGCGCTATGCCACTTTCATATTCGCGGAATGACTGCCGTAGTTCGGCAGCGCTTTCCGGCAAATCGATTGTGGCGTCAGCCATTGGCGAGTTCGATTTCAAGGAACAAATTCACCCCGGTCGAATCCGCTTCGACCGTTGTACCTTTCAAATTCAAACCTTCTGGAACCAGATCTTTCATATCTGCCTCGTCCCGGTAAATGAGATTCCATTCCATCACATATTCCATCCACGCTTTGCGCGGGTTGCTGGCAGCAACGTTGGTCACGATCACAATCCCGCCGGGACGGATCATGGTACAGAACAAATCGACTAAGCGTTTGCAAACGCGCTGGGACAAATAGTCAAATAATCCCGCACAATACACGATGTCATAATTCGCAAATTCCTCGTCACCGCCTTGCGTGGCAGCTCGCAATAGTTGGTGCACCGACCTTTGGAAATAGCGGACCGGAGTTTCCCGGCCGCCGCTCATGCGGGCTTCCTGGATGCGTTCACGGGTGTATTCCAATGTTTCCGGGTTGAAATCCAATAAATCAATCTCAGCGAGGTCACTCTCCTCGCACTCGCGCAAGAACCGTTGGACTTCCATCGCCGGACCACATGCCAAGTTGAAGACCCGCGTCCGTCCGCGCGAAACTCGACGGGCGCACTCGGAACGAAGTTTTTCAATCAAAAAGTCAATTCGGTTGCGGTGGGCAACAACCGGTTCGGTGTTGAGCAGTGCAAAGTTGAGTAATTTCGCAAACGCCGACGATCCCTCATACGGATTGCGCAACATCATATTCACCATTTCATAGTCGCCCGCATAGCCTAGCGGTTTGGTATACGTCCGATAGAGAAACGGCGAGCACAGCACGATCGGGTGCAACTCACGGCGCACGTATGCCTTGTGAACCGCCACTTCCGCTTCGCTCACTTCCAAAGAAACTTCCTCAAACCGCTCCATCGACGGCAAAATCTCTTCCACGACCCTGCCTTCGATCCCCGAAAAAATCTCGCGCTCCAAATCGTCCCGGCGGCGCGTGACCGTCGTGCGGATACCCACGTCCACCCCGGTGAGCCAATGCTGCACGCCAGAAAGCATGCTCGCTAGATCCGCCACCACCAATTTGAATGGATCTTGCACTTTGTTAGCGGAGCGCCACTCCGACATAAAACCTGCAAACTGTCCGGGCAGGTCGTTACTGCCGCCGGGTGTCGCGCTGCCAGCCACGCTCGACAAGAAGTCCACCTCGACCCATCCCTCGTCGAGCATCGCTTCGCACACCAACACAATGCCGGTGTTCAGCAAATTGCTCACCACCGCCTTCCCATGATAGAGCAATCGCCGCGACGCCATGATCCGGAAGTCCGATAGAACTTCCGACAATTGCAGGATGCTGTATGGATTGTAGACCTCGAATACGACGGAATATCGCTTGATCCTGAGCAGGTTGGCCGTCAATTCCGTGCCCTGGCTATTCCGGCAAGTAATGACGCTTTGGGAAGATTCGCTTGTTAAATCCATTATCGAAGGTGAACGACAGCAAGAGGATGCTCAGCTCACCGGGGGTTCCGCAAGCACCTAGAAAAATTTTTAGTATTGTTGACTATCTGGTCCGGACAAAAGTCCGTGGATGGTCGATTTTCAGGCCTTCCGCCGCGTCCGCACCGAGGCGGCCAGTTGGTCGAGAGTGTCGACGGTTTCCTCCCAGCCGATGCATGCGTCCGTCACTGATTGGCCGCGCGTCAAGCCTTTCAGATCGGTCCCGAGCTTCTGATTTCCGGCGACTAAATTGGATTCCAGCATCACCGCGGTGATGACTTTCGAGCCAGCGGCGATCTGCTCGGCCACCTCACCGGCGACGCGTGGCTGGTTGCGGTAGTCTTTGAGCGAGTTGCCGTGCGAGCAGTCGATCATCAAAGATTCGACCATTTTTTGCTCACGCAACATCGAGGCAGCGGCATCTACTGCGGCCGTTTGATAATTCGGCCCACTTTTCCCACCCCGCAGGATCAAGTGGCACGAATTGTTCCCTGTCGTCGAAACAATCGCCGAAACGCCCTGCTTGGTGACCGAAAGGAAATTGTGCGCTCCAGCCGCCGACTGGATGGCGTCCAGCGCGATTTGGATCGACCCACCAGTGCCATTTTTAAAGCCAACCGGCATCGATAACCCAGAAGCGAGCTCGCGGTGGATTTGCGACTCGGTAGTCCGCGCGCCGATCGCGCCCCACGAAATTAGGTCGGCGATGTATTGCGGGGAAATGGTGTCGAGAAACTCGGTTCCGGCGGGAACGCCCATTTTTGCGAGGTCGAGCAATAAACCGCGGGCGATGCGCAGGCCGTGATTGATGTCGAACGAGCCATCGAGGTTCGGGTCGTTGATGAGGCCTTTCCACCCCACGGTGGTCCGCGGTTTTTCGAAATAGACCCGCATCACGATAAAGATGTCGTCAGCCAGTCGCTGCGCTTCCACTTTGAGTTTTTCTGCATACTCCATCGCGGCTTCAGGATCATGGATCGAGCATGGTCCGACGACCGCGAGAAGGCGGTCGTCATCACCACGCAAGATCGCATCCGCTTGTTCGCGGGCGGTGGCGACCAATTCGGCAGCAGCCTCATTGATCGGTAAATAATAGGCCAGCACCGCTGGAGAAATCAGCGGTTTGAGGCCGGCAATACGGAGGTCATCAGTGCGGTGGCGAGTCACGCCGCGGATGCTTGGCGGCGACCCCGCGAGAGGCAAGGAACTTTCGCCCGCCTTTGGCATTTCAGTCCGCCCCGCCGCGAGTGAGCCCTTGCCGCGGCCCGGGGATCCTGCTTTCTTGTCGATTTCCCATGAAAACCCTGTTCCTATCCGCAATCCTCACCGCCACCCTGCCGATCATCGCCGCCGCAGCCGACGCCGAATCACCGCTGGCCACCGCCGCCGGGAAATTCCTCGCATCCTTGGATGAGGGCCAAAAATCCAAAGCCGCGCTGCCTTTCACCGATGACGAGCGCGAGAATTACCGCTACACGCCACGGACTCGCGCGGGTCTGCCGTTTAAGGAAATGTCCCCCACCCAACGCGAAACTGCGATGGACCTAGTCTCCGCGGCGATGAGCGAAAAGGGCAACCTGAAGATCCAACAAATCATTTCGCTAGAAGGGATCCTCGCGGAAATGGAGAACAACCCGCAAATGCGGGATCCGGAAAACTACTACGTCGCAGTATTTGGCGAACCCGGCGACCCGAAAGGCTGGGCATGGCGACTCGAGGGCCACCATATTTCCGTCAACATTACCATGGTCGCCGGCAAAGGAATCTCCGTCACTCCATCGTTTCTCGGCTCCAACCCGGGGGAAGTCCGCGCGGGTAAATCGAAAGGCCTGCGCGCCCTAGCAGCCGAAGAGGACCTCGCCCGCACACTCGTCAACGCGCTGCTCGCAGCCGACCATAAGGACGTCATTTTCAGTGAAAAACCACCCCGCGAAATTCTATCGGGGGAATCGCGCACCGTCACTGCACTGGATCCCGTTGGCATCCTAGCCTCCGAAATGACGGAGAGTCAGCGGAACGCGTTACATAGTCTGATTTCCGAATACACCGGACGTTACCGGGCGGAAATCGCAGCCACCGACATCGACAAAATGAAAGCCGCCGGCATGGACAAAATCCGCTTTGGTTGGGCCGGCGGGACCCAACCTGGCGAAGCATATTACTATCGCATTCAAGGTCCGACGTTTTTAATGGAGTCCGCCAACGTCCAAAACGACGCCAACCACATCCACGCCGCATGGCGGGATTTTTCCGGCGATTTCGGTCGCGATCTGCTGCACGAGCACTACAGCAGCGGCGACCATTGATTTCTACATGAAAAAAGACCGAACCGACTCGCTCCTCGTCGCCCGCGGGCTCTGCGATTCCCGTGAACAAGCGAAACGCCTGATCCTCGCCGGCGAAGTCCGCAGCGGCGACCGAATCATCGATAAACCAAGCACCCAGCTTGCCGCTGATGCACCGCTCGAGATCAAGGAAAAACCCCGGTTCGTCGGTCGCGGCGGGCTGAAACTCGAAGGCGCGCTCGACGCCTTCCAAATCGATCCCTCCGGTTGGGTCTGCATGGACGTCGGCGCATCAACCGGCGGCTTCACAGATTGCTTGCTCCAGCGGGGGGCCGTCCGCGTCCATGCCATCGATGTCGGAACCAACCAACTCGTTTGGAAACTCCGGAACGACCCGCGCGTCATTTCCAAAGAGCAATGCAATGCCCGCTACATCACACCCGACGACATCGGCGAAACGGTGCAGCTCGCCGTTATGGACCTGTCGTTCATCTCTCTGACCAAGGTGCTGCCAGCCATTTTCCCGCTGCTCGGATCCACTGGATCGCTCGTCTGCCTGATCAAACCGCAGTTCGAACTTCGCCGCGAAGACATCAGCAAAGGAGGCATC
>CAJDVR010000018.1_pt1 | contig 9925 bp, 6 predicted proteins | sample 7391381 | NCBI WGS metagenome assembly CAJDVR01 (sample SAMEA7055695, study PRJEB34461) | soil metagenome | biome: terrestrial ecosystem; feature: Peninsula; material: soil | place: Antarctica | collected 2016
CGCTGCTACCCGCCCCGGTCGCGCGTTCGTGAGCAACTACCAGAAAATCGCCCTCCTGCGTGAGGACCGGCTCGCGATCCTCAAACCGAAACGCGCGTTTTCCCTCTACGATTGCAACCTCGCCACCGGTGCCCTTGCCCCGCTTTCACCTGATGCCGACGCCGACCTGCTGCGCGACGCGATCGGCCAGTTCCTGCGGGAGGCTGGCTACATCGTGGACACCGCGGCGACCGGCGACGAAGGGCTATGGGCCGCCGAAAATGGCCCATACGACTTGATTTTACTAGACCTCATGTTGCCTGCCATCGACGGCATGGACATCTTGGGCCGACTGCGCGCCAAAGAAAACCCGGTCCACATCCTCGTCATCAGTGCGCGGGATGGATTGGAAGACCGGATTGAAGCATTAGATGGCGGCGCGGATGATTATCTAGTGAAACCATTTCCACTCGCAGAACTGCTGGCACGAGTCCGCTCGCTGCTCCGCCGGAGTTACACCAAAAAATCGCCGCAAATGCGGGTGGCCGACCTAGAAATCGACCCACAACGGCGGACGGTCACCCGCGCGGGTGATCTGGTCGAATTGACCGCACTGGAATACCGACTGCTCGAGTATTTCTTCTACCGGACCGGTGAAGTGGTTTCCCGCGCGGCAATCTGGGAGCGGGTGTTCGAGGACGAATCCGGCGGTTCCAGCAATGTGGTGGATGTTTACATCGGCTACCTGCGCAAAAAAATCAACGCGGGCGGCCGTCCCGAACTTCTCCACACCCGCCGCGGTCATGGCTATATCTTGGAGGAATCCGCCCGATGAACCCGCCCTCGCTGCGCCGTGCATTGCTCGTCCGGTGCGGGCTGGCAGTCGGAGCGTTGTTGTGCCTACTTTCGGTCGCTGTCCACCAATTGGTCCGGGCCGGATTGTTCCACGAACTCGACCGCTCGCTCTCCCAAACTACCGACCTGCTCTCCCACCAAGTCGAACTGGAAAACGGCCAAATCGACCACGAATGGCGCGAAGGCCTCGATGCCATCGACGCAATCTCCAGCGACGGGTTGTTCCAGTTCTGGGACGTGCGGACCGGAGAGGCCTCCCGCTCGCCCGCACTTGGAACTCACAACTTACCAAAGTTTTTCAACTCGGATGGCACCCCACTCTTCAAAAACATCCACCTGCCAGACGGACGGCGCGGCCGCGCCATCGGTCGGCGGATATTTCCCTTTGTCCTGCCGGAGGAAATGGAGCGGATGATGGAACGCGGCGAGGTCATCGATCCGCAATCCCGGCCGCAACTACTCGTCGTCGTGCGCGATGCAGAACCAGTCCACCGCACGCTTCGCCGTCTTGGTTGGTCTCTCGCTGGCGGCACCCTGCTCACCTTGATTCTTGTTTTCGTGGTCATCCGGCGAGTAGTGGCAGTCACCCTGCGGCCGATCGATGAACTGGCGCTGGAAATCCAAAATCGCGCGAACCACCAACTCGACTCAGCTCTCGTCCTCCCGGGAAAACTACCCGCAGAACTCGTCTCACTGGCACAAAACTTCGATTCGTTGCTCGGTCGAGTCGCCGCCCTGCGCCAACGCGAGCGGGATTTCCTCCGCCACGCCGCCCATGAATTGCGCACGCCCATCGCAGGCTTGCGTGCGACCACCGACCTCGCCCTTTCCCAACCGCGCGACGCTCCAGCGTATGCCGCCCACCTCGGCACTTGCCAGAAATCCGCGATTGAACTCGGTGAGCTCGTCCAACGCCTAACCGCGCTCGCCCGCATCGGCCAAGCCACCGCAGCAGACTGCGGCCCGCTCGACGCCAGCGCAGTTTTCCACCAATGCCTCACGCCGTTCCTGCCGCGATTCCATAATGCCGGGGTGACCGTAGAAAACTCGCTTCCACCCTACCCCATCACCGTCCGTGCCGACGCCACTCTGTTGCGAGTCATTTTCACCAACCTTCTCGACAACGCGCTCACCTATGCCACGCCCGGCACTGCCGTAAAAATCGATGCGGACACCAACGGCACATTCCGGATCGCGAATCACGCGGCCTCACTGCCAGATGACCTTGGACGGATGTTTGAACCATTGTTCCGCCAAGATCCAACCGCGCAACCGGGTGCCCACCTCGGCATCGGCCTCACCCTGTGCCTCGAAGCCGCCGCCGCCATGCACGCAACACTCCAAGCCCGCAAAGCCGCCAACAACTCGGTCGAGTTCATCCTAAAGCTCCCTCCGGAATCGGCGTAACTGGAGGGTAGAGAGGCCCGGAGACACAATCCCGCGCAGTTTCTTGCCTTGGGAACGGGGAAGATCAGGAAGTTGTGATGCCGTGCCCGCAGCGGAGCAGTCGGAGCAACCCCGGCAGGATGATCAGTGCGATCGGCAGTTGAGCGATGAGCCCGGAGATGATAGCAATGGCTAGCGGTTGCTGCATCGCGCTGCCTTGGCCGATGCCGAGGGCAAGCGGCAGCAGTGCGAGAATGGCGGCGAAGGTCGTCATAGCGATGGGGCGCATGCGGTTTTTGCCAGCGAGAGTGAGGCGGTCGTCGAAATCCAAATCTTTACCTTCGGGACCAGTCTCCAGCTCGCGAACCTCGGAGACATAGAAGATGGCGACCTCGCCGACGATTCCGACAATCATGGTCATGCCCATAATCGCAGTGATGTTCAGTTCGGTGCCAGTAAGCCATAGTCCGCAAAACACCGCGGGCATAGCAAGCAACGGTGCGGCGAGCATAGCAATCGCAAGCAGGAAGCTTTCGTAGAGAAATAGTAACAGGACGAAGAGCAACACCAAGGCGGCGGCGATAACGATCAACAAGCCGTGGAAGGCGATCCGTTGTTGTTCGTAAAGACCACCCAAGCTGTAGTAAGCACCCGGAGGCAGCAGGCCCGGCTGATCAAGGAGTTTCTTTACATCGGCCACGGTCGAACCGAGATCGCGACCGGTGATCCGGCCGGTGACTGCGACCATGCGTTTTAAGTCCTCGCGGTTGATTTCTGGCTGACCGCTGACTCGCTCGATGCTGGCAATTCGGCGCAGCGGAACGAGGTGGCCATCGGGTGCATGGAGTTCGAGGTGGCGGAGGTCACGTTCGGTGCGACGGTCGCTCTCTGGTGCCCAGACGCGGACGCCGACAAGTTTTGGCCCGCGCTGGACGTTAGTGGTGACCTTGCCGGAGAGGAAATCGTCGAGAAGATTGGTCACCGCTTCCGCATCCATGCCTTCGAGGGCTGCTTTCACCCGGTCCACCTTCACGACTAATGCGTCGCCAGCGGGAACGATGCCGTCCTTCACCTCGACCACTCCTTTTACTTTGCCAATCGCCTCGGCAACCTTTGGCGCAGTGGCGCGAAGCACGTTTTCGTCGTCGCTGAAGATCTTGATTTCGATGGGTTGCGGCACGGCGGTGAGGTCACCGATGAGGTCTTCCATCAGCTGGACGAGTTCGATCTCTAGACCGGGCACGCTTTGCTGAACTTTCCCGCGGACCTCGTCCATGACCTCATCGAGCGGGCGACGCGGCAGTGGTTTGAGGCGGACGAAGAAATCGCCGAGGTTCGCCTCGCTGAGGCCGCCACCGAGTTGGAGGCCGGTCCGCCGCGAGTACGTTGCGACCTCCGGGGTTTTCTGCAAAATCCGCTCAACCTGCTTCAGCATGCGGTCGGTCTCGGTGAGCGAGGTGCCGGGCGGCGCAACGTAATCGAGGATGAACCCGCCCTCGTCCATAGTCGGCATAAACCCGGAACCAACGCGAGTGTAAGCGAAATAACCCGCGCCGAGAAGCGGCAGAATGATCAGCACAATGAGCCACGGCCGCATCAGTACGGAACGCATGATGCGACCGTAGCCGCCGTGGATGCGGCGCGTAAAACGGCCGTTTTCCTCCTGTGCTGCGTCCTTTCCTCCCAAAAACTTCCCGGCAAGGATGGGCACGGCGAGCCAAGCAACGAAAAACGAAATGAGGAGACTTGCGCCCATCGTCAGCGAAAGCGCCTTGAAAAACGCTCCAGTCACACCAGTCAGAAACGCCAGCGGCAGGAAAATCACGATTGTGGAGGCGGACGACCCAGCTAGGGGCTTGGTGAATTCCGCGGTCGCTTTCATGATCCGTTCCCTCTCGTGACCCTCGCCGCCGCGTAACCGGCGGACGATGTGCTCCACCATCACAATAGAATCATCGATGATCAGGCCGACCGCCGCAGCCATCCCGCCGAGAGTCATGATGTTGAAACTCATACCTAAGACGTTGAGCAGCAAGATCGTGGCGGCAAGTGAAGCGGGCAACGCGAGCAATGCGATCAGCGTGATTTTCCAGTTCCGCAGGAAAAGGAAGAGAATCAAGCCGGCCAGCGCCGCGCCGATCAGCACCGCATCACGCACGCTGGTGGCGGATGCGACGATGAGGTCACTCTGGTCATACCACTGCGAAATTTTCACCCCGGATGGCAAATTCCCGCTGAGACTCGCGAGCATTTTTTTCGCGTCGGTGGCGATTTGAACGGTGTTAGCGCCGGGCTGTTGATAAATCTGGAAAAGGACCGCGTCGTGGCCATCGGCGGTAACGCGGATAAATTGTGGCTCGATCGAATCACTGACCTCGGCCACATCCTCGACCCGAACGACGCCGTTTTCGCCGGAGCGCAGAATCGTTTCCCCAATCTCCGCAAGATTCTGAAAGCCTGTGTCCGAAACGATGAGGTAAAGCTTGTCGTGGTCTTCGAGACGGCCGGCGGCGTTGAGCACGTTCGAGGCGAAAAGCGCGGTCGCCACGTCGCTGATAGTCATGCCGAACGAGTGGAGTTTGGCGGGATCGACCGTAACGCGGTATTCTTGGGTAGTCCCACCTTGGACGCCGATTTTCCCCACACCCTCGATCGTGGAGAGCTGCGGCCGAAGTTGGTAAAGCGCGAGATCGCGCAACTCAACAAGCGACCTTGTGTCCGAGACGAGGCTGTAAGCGACGACCGGGAAAACGGTCGGATCCATACGCTCCGCTTGGAAAGTGGTGCCCGTCGGTAAGCTCGGCAGGATGCGGTTGATCTCGCTTTGCGCTTGGAGAAGCGCCTGCACCATGTTTTCCCCCCAGTCGAAGCTCACGGAGATTTCGTTACTACCGCGACTGGTGGTCGAACGAATGTGGCGGACCCCGGGGATCGCTCGCAACGCCTCCTCGACCGGGTACGTGACCTCGACCGCCATCCGCTCGGCGGGCCGATCACCTGCATCTACACTCACCCGCAACCGTGGGAAATCGACATGCGGAAACAAGCCGACCGGCAGCTTCAGACCGCTCACCGCACCGCCGATGGCGAGGACGACGATGAGAAAAACGATCGAGCGGGCGTGTGATTGGGCCCAACGAGTGAAGTTCATATAAGTGAGAGACCGGAATTCAGGGACCAAAAATAGAACCTCACTACTCGGTGGTGGTGACGGGCATACCGTCCTCGAGCTGGGAATTGCCGGTGGTGACGACATCGTCGCCGGCTTTGAGGTCGTCACCGGTGACCTCGGTTTCGATCTCGGTTTCGAGACCAAGAGTCACGGTATGCTTCACGGCGTGGCCGCCGGCGATGGTGAAAAGAATCTGGCCACTTTCGCTGGGAAGCACCGCTTGACGTGGGACAACGAAGGCGGTTTTTCGCTCGATTTCGATTTCTCCCCGGACGTAGCCTTCCAACAAAAGCGGCAGATCCGGTGGGACGGTAACGAAGACATCGACAAGCCGCGTTTGTGGGTTCACCCGACTGGCGATGAGCCGGATTTTCCCTTCGCCGCTCACGCCATCTTGGTTCACCGCGCTGATTGCGACAGATTGGCCGGTTTTCAAATGGCTGGAGTTTTCCGGCTCAACGCCGAGCCGAATCTCGATTTTTCGCGCCGGCACGAGCGATAGTAGCGGAATGCCGGCGGCAGCGATCTGGCCCACAGTGACATCGATAGACACCAGCACTCCGCCGGTTTCCGCCGCGAGCGTAGTGGCGGCGCTGGCCCCGCGAGCATCAAGGCTTTCGAGCTTGGCACTGGCATCGCGGGCGACCTGCTTGGCCTGCTGGAGATCCGCGTTGACGGCGAGCTTCATGTCGAAGCGCTTCTGCGTTTGCTCGAGTTGGATTTTTGAGGTTTCGGCGGCAGAACGGGCGTCGGCGAGTGCGAGTTTGGTATCGGGGCTGGGCTCAATCTCGGCAAGCGGCTGACCTTCCTTTACCAATTCACCAGCGGATACGAGCAGGTGATTCACCTTACATTCATATTGCACGGAAACGCTGATCAACTCGTTCGGCTGGGCCACCACGGTGCCGTAGGCAGTGACTGTGGCGGCGATCGGTTTCTTCTCCAGTTTCACCGTGCTCACCATCACCGTGGGGATGATTTCCTCCCCACCGCTGTCGGGATTCTTCTGACAGCCAGTTGCCACCAAAAGTGCGAGGGCGAGCGACCTAGTAAGAAAGATTTTCATGGAGAAATGTGCCAAGCGGCGGCGGTTTCGAGGGCAACGCGGGATTGTGCGAGAAGCTGACGGAGCTGGAGGACCTCCACAGATTTGCGGGTCAAGTCGTTTTGCGCGGTGTAGAGACCGGAAACTTCGGCATTCCCTGCGGTGACCGCATTTTGGGAAACTTCCACCAACCGCCGCAGCGCGGGGAGTGCTTCACCAGCTTGGGAAATTCGCGCATTCAATCCGCGGATGTCCGCCAGTGCGGCGGCAATGTCTGCCCGGGCCTCAAACAACCGGGACTGATATTCATCTCGCAACCGCTGCCTAGTGGCCGTTTCCAACATGATGTTCCCCTGATTGCGGTCGAAGATCGGCAACTCGATGGACATGCTAGGTCCGAGCGTGCCGACGTTTCCGGTATCGATCGCACGGTTGATACCGACGTTGATATTCGGAAATTGTCGCAGGATCGCGGCGCGGAGTTTCGCGTCCTGGCTGTCGTAGCCGCGGCGCAACGCGAGTAGATCGAGTCGGCGGTTTTCCAAGCCGCCGAGCAGCATGGATTCAGATGGCGCAGTAACTCGCATCGGCAGCGAGACACCTGCCTGGAGCCGCAAGTTCGCCGAAGCCGGAAAGCCGATTGCGCGGTTTAAAGCGAGCCGACTTTGCTCCGCTTCTTGCTGGAGGGCGAGCAAAGTGGCTCGCGCGTCGTTGGCGGACGCTTGGATTGCGGCGGAATCCAACACGGTGATTTCGTGGTCCGCAGCAGCTTTTTGCATGAGGTCCACATTGCCGGCCAAGCGGTCGGAGATCTCTTGTGCCTTGGCAACCTGTTCGCGTAACGCCGCCAGATTGTAGAGCGCTGACCGGGCGGCGAGCGCTGACTGCCACTCCAGCCACGCGATATCCAACGCCACAGCCTCCGTCTCTGCTCGCGCAGCTTGGACCTCGTTGCCTCGACTGATCAACGCCCGTAAGTCCCAGTTTAGGCCGTAACTGACGCCGGTTTGCTCGGTAGATGTAGTTCCACCGGTAAGAAAATCGACACTCGCACTGAGTTGTGGATTCGGCAAAATCCCCGCGATGAAAAGCTGCGCCTGAGCTTCTCCCGCCCGATCGCGGGCCGCCCGTAACGCCGGATTAAGAACCACGGCGGCCACCGCCGCCTCGTCCGGGGAAAGTCCGTCCCGCGCATCAACCCGCACCGGGCGCAACAACGGGTGATGGATTTCCGAAGTCGCCACGGCGAGCTCTTTCGCCCCCAACGGTTGGTCTCCTGAACCCAGCGAAAGTGGCTGAAACGCCTGACAGCCAGCGAGGCCAAGCGCTCCGATCATCCCTAGGACACTCCGAGGTTTCGAAAAAAAGGATTTCATCGGATGGTCAAAATACACGTGCTGACATAGCCGACACGAATCAAATCGAATAAACAGACAGCAGATCCCCGGGATCCGGGTTAGAATTTACGAGTGAATTTGATGCCGGCCCCCTTTGAATCGCCCTCAATTCCCACATTCCATCCTTGGTATGGTTCGGTGAAAAAATAACTACTGAGGATGCCAATCGTCGCACCGGCCAACACGTCGCGAGTGTAATGTTGATTGGATTCAACCCGACTGTAGCCCACAACTGTAGCCAACGCGTACGCCGGAACTCCATAGTCCCAACCATATCGTTTTCGGATAAATTCGGCTGCGGCAAACGATGAGGAAGTATGTCCGGACGGGAAGGAATGCGCGCCCCCATTTGGCCGGACTTCATTGACTGTGTATTTTAGCGCATACGTCAATCCCATGGTGGTAATAAGCGACTTGCTAAGCTGTACCGCGCCCTGCCCGTCCTTGTAATAGATCGCCATCCCCGCGGCCGAAGCCGGCAAAACGATCTGCAAAGCGTCTCCCACGGTTTGGAAGGTAGTCGCTGCGGGTAGATTGTCGCAGGTCATCGCGATCGACGCCAACAGCGAGAAACGATATACGAATTTCATAATTTGAGTTTGTTCTCCTGAACAGAGCACACGATTGAAAATCGTTTCCCCCCGCTCCATCGGATGGGTTTTATAGTCGGCCGAGAATGAGAATCCGATGAGAGAGACTATGAAACCCTTGATCATTCCCGAATTGCAATCCCCCCCCAACATCTCCATGCGTTGCATAAAATTCGCTACTGCTAGCAATAAAGCTCTCAACACCAATTCCTGATCCGACGGCACGAGCACGATGTTGGCGAACTCTTCCCCCGTCCTTACCGCCGTCACGGCTATCAAGCGGGCGTCGAACCCGGGGCGTTTCTTCCCGACTCGTATAACCACTAAAATTTTTCCAACCGCTTTCGCGGGAGATTTTAGAGCATACTCGAGAAGAAAGTTTGGCGGTCCCCGTCCGCTGCGCTAGGTCCATGCAACAGAACCTTGCTGCCCCGCTCCCCCCCCTCCGAACCGTGCATGCAGATCTCCTGCACACCGCTCTCCAGTCCGTGGGTTGCTCCTTGGCGGTGACTAGCAAGTTCCGAGACCTGAGCTTCTAGCCCCATTGTCTGCGCTCTCGGCGATCGCGCGCCACCATGGTGGCCGCGGCTTCGGCCCAGTGTTGATCCATGCTTGCCGGCCTTCCTACTGGCAGCAACCCTCCGCGGCACATGCCGGCCATTCTCCTCGTTGTCGCCTGTATCCTGTGGGCGTTGAGTTTTCCCTTGGTGAAGGCTCTGCACTTCGAGCAAAGCGCGCGGATCCCGGATGCCTCATCGATCTTCCTCGCCTCGTGGATGCAGGTAGCACGGTTTGGCTTGGGTGCGTTGTTGGTGTTGCCGTGGATGATTCGAAAATCCCGCCCTACCGGCGACGAAGTCCGCCAAGCTCTCGCGTTGGCCATGTGGGGCGGCGCGGGAATGTGGCTGCAAGCAGATGCACTCGCCTACACCGAGGCCTCGACCTCAGCATTTCTCACCCAGGCATACTGCATTTTCCTGCCGTTGTGGGCGTGTGTGAAACTCCGTCGGATGCCGGGGGGTCGAGTGATTTCCGCCACTTTACTGGTGCTGGCCGGCGGGGCGATCCTCTCCGGTCTTCGGCCCAACCACCTTCATCTAGGCCGTGGCGAGCTCGAAACCTTGCTGGCGGCTGTGCTCTTTACGTTTCAAATCCTGACGTTGGAAAAACCCCGCTACGCGGAAAACCGCGGACTGCCAGTGACGTTCATTATGTTCCTCGCGATCGCTGTGATGCTGACGCCGGTGACGCTGGTGACCTCCCCGAATCCGGCGGCTTGGTGGACAGCCGGCGCCTCGGCCTCCGCATGGGTCCTAGTCGGCGGGTTGGCGGTGTTTTGTTCGGTCGGCGCCTATCTGCTAATGAATATTTGGCAACGTCGGGTCAGTGCAACGGAAGCCGGTCTCATCTACACCACCGAACCAGTCTTCACCGCGGCCTACGCGTTGTTCTTACCTAGCATCCTCGCCACATCCATGGGCATCCCATACCGCAACGAAAC
>CAJDVR010000252.1_pt1 | contig 9893 bp, 12 predicted proteins | sample 7391381 | NCBI WGS metagenome assembly CAJDVR01 (sample SAMEA7055695, study PRJEB34461) | soil metagenome | biome: terrestrial ecosystem; feature: Peninsula; material: soil | place: Antarctica | collected 2016
GCGGTGTGATCGGGGAGCAAATGAGGTGCTCGTGGGTCGCATTCGAAAGCGCAGTGCCACGCCGCTTTGGCCCGATTTTGAAGAAGTGGTCCGAGTCTCCGAAAACCCGCCGAGGCGGCGTACAGGCCAAAGCGGTGTGGCGTTGCGCTTTCAATTTCTACACTGGACTTCGCAGAAGCGTCTCACTGGCGGCGCTTCACTTCCCACCGCACTCCAAAGCTCTCCTTCCTACCGCACTTCAAATCGGCGGGGCGCGCTGCGTCTGGTTACGGGATCCAGCCGAAGATTCGGAATGATTTCACCATCAGGTAGGACATGATTCCGGCGGCGGGCAGGGTGAGGACCCATGCCCAAATGATTCGCTCGACGAGCGTGAGTCGGAGGGCGCTGAAACGTTTTGCGCAGCCGACGCCCATGATGGCAGTGGTAATGGAATGAGTCGTGGAAACAGTCATGCCGAAGGCACCAGTTACGGCAAGTAGGGTGGCGGCGGTGGTTTCCGCGGCAAACCCGTGGACCGGCTGGAGTTTCACCATTTTGTGACCCAACGTTTTGATGATCCGCCAACCGCCGGCCATGGTGCCCGCTGCCATCGTGAGTGAGCAGACGACTTTGATCCAAATCGGCACATCGGGTGACAGGTCGTGGACGAGGGCGGCCGCGTTGACGAGCGGTGGATCGCCGGCGGCAACTGACTCGCTAATTTGGGATTGGAGGTTTGCCTGCCAATTGGAATTTGGCGCGGCAAACAACCGACCGATGACTGGGATGTCCGGTAAAAACCGAGCCTTCTCGTGGGCGAGACGGACTTGGTGGGTGCCGACTGCCAAGGCGGTCATGCGATCGGCACCTTCTGGGTCGCCGCTAGTGGCGAATGCTTGGGCGGAGAGTGCTTGGAAGGCTTCGCGGAATTCTCCGGGTTTTAGGTGGCCACTTTCAGTCTCCAGCGAGGTGGCGGCGCTATGAATTTCATTGGTCGTTGCTTCCGGGTTCAGGAGCATTTTGATGCTCATTTCCGAGCGCGCGGATTTGTCCATCCGCAGGAATCCGAGCCAATCCGGGATGTGTTGGAATGTCCCACTCGCGGTTGCGGTGACGAGCGCCAGCGTGATGATGCCCATCGTTTTCTGGGCATCCGCCAATCCGTGGGCAAATCCCATATAGCTGGCGCTCACGATCTGCGCTTTGCCAAAAAACCGCGTCACGAACCGCGGTCGCGCTCTGGCCAGCAGGAAATAGAGTACACCCATCAGCAGAAAACCGCCGAAAAACCCGACCAGCGGCGAACCAATCATCGGCAGGACCACTTTGTGCAGAACGCCTTCCATCACCACTTTGCCGTCCTTCACTTTTTTGACGGACCAGATGATGGCGTGCCAGTTGTCGTGGGCACTCGCCACGGCGGCGCCGCAGAGGCCGCCGACGAGAGCGTGGGTTGAACTGGATGGCAGGCCAAACCACCACGTGAGCAAGTTCCAAATGATCGCACCCATCAGCGCGCAGACGATGATCATCGGCGAAATGTAGTGGGCGTCCACCAGTCCGGAGGAGACCGTTTTGGCGACCGCATGGCCGGCCAGCGCGCCAAGCAGGTTGGTGACCGCGGCCATGGCGATCGCTTGGCGCGGCGTCATCACCTTGGTCCCGATGACGGTGGCGATCGAGTTGGCGGTGTCGTGGAAGCCGTTGATGTATTCGAACGCCAGGGCGATAAAGATCACCAAGCAAATGATTCCGAGAGACATGAGAGTGGCGGCTCAGGAATTTTTCAGAACAATCTGTGAAACGACGTTGCCGGCGTCGCGGCAGCGATCGATGACTTTTTCGAGCAGATCGTAGAGGTCGCGACAGGCCATCGCTTTGATCGGGTCCATCCGACCTGAGTAAATTTCTTTGAGATACCCAAGGATCAATGCGTCGGCGGTGGTTTCGAGTTCCTGCATTTTGTCGTTCGAGTTTTTGATGTCCTCGAGTTTTGGGTTTTGCGGCAGCAAATCGACCATCCGTTTGACGACCAGCGCGGCGTCTTGGGCAATGACCATTTGTGGCGTAAAATCTTTAGGTTCAACGAGGTGCTTCATGATGTTGAAGCGCTCGGCAAACTTTTCGACGGTTTTCGGGATGCGGTAGAGGGCGCGGGAAAGTGCTTCGATGTCTTCGCGGTCGAGGGCGGTAACGAAGACGGTGACGAGTTCCTCGCTGATGATTTCCGAGTTTCGCTTCTCTTGGCGGCGGGTGACGGCAAGTTCCGCGAGGGAAATGGTGCCGTCGGATGCATCGAGGAACCGCGCCAACGTTTCGATGCTTTCATGCGCGGATTTCGCGCTGTTGGCGAGAAGCTCGAAGAACCGGTCCGATTTTCCAAAAAATCTTGCGAGTGAGATCACGAGCGCAACGTGGCAACTTGGTGGGCAACCGACAAGTCGCGGTTTTCCCAAATATCGCCTCAGAAGGGGTGGTTTAAAACGACCGTAAGTCAGTGGTCTTCAATCAGGAACGACTCTGGCTTGCGGCCGTGGAGGTATTCGGTGGCAGTCATTCGTCTGCCGCCGTCCGGTTGGACGGTAGAAAGCGCTAGCGCGTCGGTGCCGCAGCCGACGACGAGCGTGCCGTCTAGAATCGCCAGTGTGCCGGGCGTCATTGTCTGGTCGATGACAGTGGTTGGCGGGAAAATCTTGAGGCGGCGCGGGCGGCCGGCCTCGGTGGACAGTGTGAATGTTCCGGGCCACGGATCGTAGGCGCGGATCCGGCGTTCGAGCGCCGCAGCGTCTTGGGTCCAATCGAGTTGGCCGTCGTCGCGGACGAGTTTGGAAACGTAGTTGGCGGCAGCAGCGTCTTGTGGGAGGCGGGGCGCGGAACCGCTGGCCAACAGAGCGAGGGTTTCCGCGAGCACGGCCGGCGCGAGTTCCGCAAGCTTGTCGTGGAGCGAGCCACCAGTTTCGTCGGCGGCGATCGGAATCGAGTGCGCGGTGATGACATCGCCGGCGTCGAGTGCACGGATCACGTGGATCGCGGCGATGCCAGTTTCCGCGTCGCCGGCGTCGATGGCCGCTTGGATGCACGCTGCACCGCGGTATTTCGGCAGCAACGAGGCGTGCAGGTTGATGATCGCAGTGCGGGCGATTTCTAGGATGTTTTTCCGCAGGATCTGGCCGTATGCCATCACCACCAAGATGTCCGGCTCCAACGCGGTAAGTTCCGCGGTGATGTCGCCGATGACTTCTGGTTGGAGCACCGGGATGCCGGCGGCCAGCGCCTCGGTTTTGATGGTGGGCGGCGTCAGGATCTGGTGGCGGCCGACCGGTTTGTCCGGCTGGGTGACCAGTGCGAGAGGTCGCGGGCCGGTCGTGAGTAGCTGGCGGAAGGCGGGCAGCGCGATATCGCCGGTGGCGATGAAAACCAGGCGCAAGTCAGATGGGGAAGCGAGGTTCGGCATTACAAATCACGGATTCGACGCAGCCAGAAATACCAGCAACGGCACCAGCAAAGCGAGGTCGGCGAGCACCCGCAACGAGTCCATTTGGAAACGTGCGCGCGTCCGGTTGAGCACATGCAGCAATGCCGCCGCGGTCAAGATGGCGTAGAAAAATGGTCGCGTCGTCAACCCGCGGTCTTGCGACGCAAACACCAACGCTGCGGCACCCAGTAACGTGAGTGGCAAGGTCAGCGCGAGCTCGTCGCTTGCTTTGATTTCCGGGTCCGGTGAGCGGTTGGCATGCTCCCACAAGTCGATCGCAGAAATGTTCACGACGCACAACACGGCAAAACTGATCAGCTCGCGGGACCGGATGAACTCCCACATTTCAAAGCCGGTGTAAACGTGGGCGATCATTGCGGTGCCATAGGCAAACGCGAGGCCAGCCATCAGGTTTTTGGCGTAGGGGATCTCGTGGGGGCCGTGGGTGGACGTCAGTGAAAGGACAAAAAACCCACCAACGCGATGGCTGCGATCGTGAAAAACTTCCGGTGGCGTTGGTGGAAGGCGTGGCGGGCTTCCAGTTTTTCCGGGATTCCACCGCCGAGCGACGCATCGAGCAGGCGGTCGGTGACGTAAATGACCCAGACGACCAGCCCCAGCGAGACGTAGGCGGCCCATGGCAAGTATTCGACGCGCCAGGTTTTCGCGAAAATATACAACCACACGACGGCCACCAGCGGAGCATCGAGGCTCAACAGATTGGGGATGAGCCACCAGGGCTTACGCTGCTCAGAAGGCACAACCCTCGGAACATCCCCGACACCCGCAACCAAGGCAAGCGCACATTCACCGATGACAACTGCGCAAAAAGAAACCGGCGGAAACCGATGCGGGGGGACATGCGGTTTTCGCCGGTGCTTTTTCACCGAACCCGGGGGGTAGTTCGGTGCGTGGATTGCGATGTCCGCCGTGTGCGACTCGGGGGGAAGTCGTTCGCGGCGACAGGAAAAGTAGTATCCCAATTTCGGCCGTAGTTGTATTCCGTGATCGCGGAGACGTCATCGCGTCGGTAGGTGGAATTCCGGGCCGGGCCCATCTTGGACTTGCGCGGGCGGGCCGCCGTGGCCATGGAAGCGCACCTGTCATGACGGAATCTGCCCCACCCAGCGAAACCCCAGCCGCCCTTGTTGTCGGCACCCGCGGCAGCGAACTGGCGCTGGTCCAAGCTACTGCCACTGAGGCCGCGCTCGCTGCGGCGTTCCCCGGAATGCGAATCGAACGACGGGTCATCCAAACGACGGGCGACCGCCGAACCGACGTTTCGCTGGCGCAAGTCGCGAAATCCGAGGGGACATTCGACAAGGGAGTTTTCATCAATCGACATCGCGGTGCACAGCATGAAAGACCTACCCACGGTGCTGGATGCGCGCTATCAATTAGCGGCGGTGCTGGAACGCGCGCCGATCCGCGACGCATTGTTGATGTTGCAGCCGGGCGGCTTGGCGGCGTTGCCAGTTGGCGCTCGGGTCGGAACCGGGAGTGTCCGGCGCGCACGGCAACTCGAATGGATGCGACCCGACGTTGCGATATCGGATTTGCGCGGAAATGTCCCGACACGCCTGCGCAAATTGGTCGAGGACGGCACCTACGATGCCATTTTATTAGCGGAAGCCGGGCTGATCCGCCTCGGCTACCTACCCACGGTGGCGGCGGGCGATGCCGAACCGCTGACCGGGATGCCGCAGGTATTTGCGACGCGGCTGGGAGAAGATTCCTTTTTCCCAGCAGCCGGCCAAGGTGCGATTGCGCTGGAAGTCCGCGCTGGCGACACCGCAAGCCGGCGCTGTGCAGAAGCCATCGGCGATGCCGAAACGTGGCTGCGGATTTCTGCAGAGCGCGAGTTCCTGCGCTTACTGGACGGCGGTTGTCACACGCCGGTCGGTGTGTATTCCGCTCTCAGTGGCAGCGAAATTTTTCTGAGCGCCCGCGTTTTCCCTGAAGATGGCGGCACCCCGCAAATCGGCGAAGCGCGCGGCAGCGACCCGCTGGCCGTCGCCAAACACCTTTTCGAATCCCTCTCATGACCAAAGCAGGCACTTGTTTTCTCGTTGGCGCCGGCCCCGGCGATCTCGGTCTCGTTACTCTCCGTGCAAAGGAATGCATCGAGTCCGCGGACGTCTTGGTGTACGACGCCCTCAGCAATCCCGACCTCCTTTCCTGGACGAAACCCGGCTGCGAAAAAATCTATGTCGGCAAACGGGCGAAGGACCACTCGGTGCCGCAGGACGACATCAACCGGATCATCGTCGAGAAATCGAAGGCCGGAAAAACCGTCGTCCGGCTCAAAGGCGGCGACCCGATGATTTTCGGCCGCGGCGGTGAAGAAGCCGCGGAACTGGCCGCCGCCGGTGTGCCGTTTGAGATCGTTCCCGGGATCAGTTCGGCGATCGCCGGACCGGCCTACGCCGGCATCCCGGTGACCCACCGCGACCACAATACCCAACTGACGATTTTTACCGGCCACGAAGACCCGACCAAAGGGTTTAGCTCTGTCGATTACGCGCAGCTTGCCGCCGCGCCGGGCACCAAAGTGTTTTTGATGGGCGTCTCAAGATTGCGGGAAATCGCTGCGGCATTCGTCGAGCATGGAGCGGCTGCCGACACGCCGATCGCGCTGACCCGCTGGGCGACCACCGGTTCGCAGAAAACCATCACCGGCACGCTGGCTGACATCGCGGACACCGCCGAGCGCGAGAATTTTGCCGCGCCGGCTGTCGCAGTGATCGGCCAAGTCGTCCGTAAGCGGGAAAACATCAATTGGTTCGAAAAACGTCCGTTGTTTGGGAAACGCATCGTCGTCACCCGCACCCGCGAGCAAGCGGGCGAGTTGAGCAAGGCGCTCCGCGAGCTTTGCGGAATTGGTCACCCATGCTCACGAATACGACTGGCTGGTTTTCACCAGCCCCAACGGCGTAGAGCGGTTTTTCGATGCGTTCTTCGCCACTTTCGAGGACGCCCGCAGCCTAGGAAACCCGCGCATCGCCGCGATCGGTGCCGGCACTGCGCAGAAAATCCGCGAATACCGGTTTGCGGTGGACCTCATCCCCGAGCGTTTCGTCGCCGAGGGACTGATCGATGCGTTTAAAAAGGAGGACATCGAAAACCTGACGATGTTGTGGGTGAAAGCAGCCGAAACGCGCGATGTCATCGGTGCCGGCCTGACCGAGCAGGGAGCGATCGTGGACGAATGCATCGCGTACCGGACAGTGCCCGAAACGGAGGACCCGACCGGAGCCCGCGCCCGTTTGGAAAAGGATGGCGCGGACATGATTACCTTTACCTCCGCATCCACCGTGGAAAATTTCTTCGCGCTAGGCATCGATTGGCCGGACGACTGCGTCGCCGCGAGCATCGGACCGGTGACCAGCGGCGCGCTACGCGAAAAAGGCATGAAGCCGTCCCACAAATTGCCCCCCCAAGACCCCGCCATGCCAGAGCTGTTCGATAAACACGGCGGCTTCCGCAAGCTGCATTCTTTCACGCTGGCCACGATTGTGCAGTTCGAGACCCTGCGATTCTGCCGCCGCTTTCTCACGTTCGATCACCGCCAAGCCGGCGAGAAATTCTACGATCCAAAGGGCCGCCAATACGACCAGATGACCCAAGCCGCCCGCAGCGGGCGGCAGAACATCATCGAAGGATCGGAGCGCTCCTCCACTTCCAAGGACACCGAGATGAAGCTCACCGACGTTGCTCGCGCCAGCCTCAGCGAACTGCGCGGAGATTACGAAATCCTCATCATCGACCGCGAGCAACTTCCATGGTCGGTGCATTCCAGGAAGCCGGAGGGTTCAACGAGCGGCTGATGGCCAAGCGCCTCGAAGCACGCGATGGCCAGCGCGCCACCGGACCTTCACCCGACTGCCCGCTGTGCAGCCACTCGATGCGCCGACGAAAGTCCGCCAAAGGCGAGTTCTGGGGCTGCGCGGAGTTTCCCGCATGCAAAGGAACCAGGCCAGTGTGAGGGAAGAGATAGAGGTGTCACTATCTCTGCTGACTCCATTGACCCACCGGTCAACAAAGTCATCCTCGTCAACAAGGTCACCCATCTGAGCAACACGGCAACCTTACGCTTCGTCACCCCATGCCTGAGCCGCACTAAATGGTACAAATAGCTGTGTCATGCGCTGAGGCCTCGGGTACAACGCCGACGCTTGAAGAGCAATAACGTGCTGGCAGCCAAAAGAAGCGAGGTGGTAGGCTCAGGAATCAATGCGGCTGCAATTGTGTCGGAGGAATCCGAGCCTAATTCGCGGGTCCCGGAAACCCCGCCGGCGTTTCGCGAATTCCGAACAGAAACGGACGTCGAATCGGATGCTGTCAATAGCGTCACACCGTCTGGCAAGGTCGTGGACGGCAACGATGAATCCAAATCGGTAAATACGAAAATCGCTTCGTTCCAGATGTAACCCGTAATCCCTGGGAAGGGGGTTTCTCTGGCGGTGAAAATTACGACTTGGCGCGGCTGGCTGCCGCCGACCGCTAGGATTGAAATGGTGGTGGTTAGGTTTGCGATATCGGACACATCTCGGGTTCCGATGGTTCCCGTCGTGATCGAGGCAGCGAACTGGGTGCCGAGCGAGCCGCTTTGATTGAAGTAAGGAGTCGACGTGTCATAGCTCACTACGAAGTCAAAGCCGTTGTCCGCGACATCGCTAAAGAATGAATTGTTCTCGGCAAACCAAGCCTGGGTTCCAGAGGCTTGATAGTGCCCAGTGATTTTATCTGCCGACAATCGGAAATTGACCGTAGCCGCAGGAAGGAGTGTCGGAACCAATAACAACAGGACGGGAAAGAATTTCATCGTGGAGGAACGTGAAGAATTCCCTCCTCCCAAACAAGGGAAATTGAACATCCAAGGCAGCGCCATTTCGAGAAAGATGTATCGCTTCCGAAGGATGGGGCTCTCCCATGCTAAGAAGCTGCTGAACGCCAACAACTTGAAGATTTCTCGCCGCGCTGCCTCCAGAGCGTTTTCACAGGCGGTCAGCGGCATCACCCCGGACCACTCCAGCCCCGCTCCATGAGCGTCGTGCCCAAACTCGTCCTCACCAAGGTTCTGGATTCGCACGTCAGCAGGCGGTGGCGGAACCGCGGCAAGCTGCGGATTGCGTCGCTGCTGGGGAACATGGACCATCAGCTTCCCAACAATGTCGACTTATTAGTTTCGCGCACTAACAATGTTATGAATCCTTTCTAATTGCCTCCAACTTCCTCAGTTGGACTATTCACGCGCTTGAGTACACGCTCACGAATTTCCTTGTTTCCGATCAGTTTGGCAAGTTGTTCTGCTTCGTTCGGATACTTTTCACGAAGGTAATCAACGGCAATCCGTGCAGCCACGTCAAAGTAGGGACCATCTGGAAATGTCTGCACCCACTGAATCCCGTTCCAAAGCTCCCGAACCAGGACGACATCTGCGATCGGATGAATCAGGTGAACTCCATAGCGTTCGGGATCTGACATTATGAAATTAGCGGCAGCTGCCGCATCTAACTGCGCCCACTTGTGCATCATGACTGTGCGCGCTTGGTTTTCTGGCAAGCTTTCGTTGTTAGGATCTACCTTATTAAGGAGCTGTTCTATCACCGCAAAATCACTTTGCTCAGGAAGGAGGTTGGCCAGCTTCACCAGAACGCGGTGTGCATTTACTGTAGGAATTCCTTTGTTGAGTTGCTCAGTTGCCATAGAAAAGCCTTTCAGAGCGTCGTTTTTCACCACCGTCTGAGACCTCCCGAACAAGAGATCTTGCTGACATTTCAGGGATTGAAGCTTCACGCCAATCTCAAGATACTCCTGCTCGGAGCAACCTCTTCCCGCTGCTTCTGACCATAGTTCGAGATAATTGAATCCACTCTCCGGCGACTTGGTATCTGGCAAATCAGCCAGTAGACGTCGAGCGTCGGATCCATCCTCACTTTCAAGGAAGGTTTGCATCTCATCCGATACGTTATTCTGAATTTTATGGTTATGGAGAAACTCAATGAGATCGATTAGCTCCTGACTACAAGAAAGGACTCGAACCGATTCGCTCGAAAGAGACCGGATTTCATCGGGATCCGCTTCGCGTGCAGTCATTTGTTCCCATCGATCTTTCAATTCTAATAAATTCTGTGATCTAATTGAAACCGTTGATCTGTAAGCTTTTCGTTCTCTCGCCTTTACGATTGTCCGATCGTGAGCTCTTTCTCTTTGTTGAGCTTGGCTCATCTCGGATGGTTGGTTCCTATCGTCGGAAGTTGATTCTTGAATGAAGATGCTAATAGTCAACAGCACAAAAACCATCAATGAACCGCCGATTTTCAGAATGTTCTTTCGACTTGTCATGACTTCATCTTTGAAGGGTCTAAGCAGGAGGGGGTAGGAACGCGTTCTCGCCCATGGCGCCGTAGACGTAGGCATCACCGACCTGCGC
>CAJDVR010000020.1_pt2 | contig 9756 bp, 12 predicted proteins | sample 7391381 | NCBI WGS metagenome assembly CAJDVR01 (sample SAMEA7055695, study PRJEB34461) | soil metagenome | biome: terrestrial ecosystem; feature: Peninsula; material: soil | place: Antarctica | collected 2016
AAGGCGTGCTCGAAAATGCCAAACACGGGTTGTTCTTTGTCGGCTACGCAGATCCCGAAACCCCGGGCGGTAAAATCCGCGCCGCCAAACATGGTGACCCGATCGTGCTGGATCCCGCATTTCCGCCAGTGAAATTGAATTGCGAAACCCGCGTGTTCGACTTCAGCGGCCACTCGACCCGCGAAGCGATCCTCAACTACATCCTCAAAGTAGCACCCAAAAAGTGTTTCCTCGTCCACGGCGACGACGGTGCCGTGGGATGGTTCAAACTGGAAATCATGCGACGCCTGCCGAAAACCGAGGTGATCGTCCCCGAACCGGGAGTCGAATACCAAATCTAAGTGTCAGGTCAGCTTCCTGTACCAGCCGGAAAAACCCTGCTCAGCAGCATCCATGGCAATGAAGTTGACCGACTCCAGCGACAACGGTAGATGGCCGTGCGCTTTCTAGCGCTTCTTTCACAAGCACGAATCATGATCGATCACTTCACCCAAGCACTTCCCTTGGTCGCTCTCATCGCGGCCGCCTGCGCATTCCTCGGCTGGTCCATGCACGGCGTGGTCAATAAACCGACGCCCGCCAAATCAGCGAAAGCCACGAAACCCAATCCCGCGGCAGAAAAGGCGGATCGCGCAAAAAACCTCGAGAATGCGTTGGAAGCTGCCAAGGGCACCAATAAATCGCTGAAATCTGAGTTAGAAACGCTGCGCAACACCACCGTCGCCAAGGAAACGTTCGATGCCATCAACGCGGAGCTTGAAGCTTCCCGGCAGCAGCAGGACACGACCGACAAACGGACCGCCGCGCTGGAGGTGGAACTCAAAAAGGCCCAAGACACGATCCGCGTGTGGAATGCTCGAACCAACGAAGCCGATAAATCCCAGAAATCACGGACATTCGCGCTTGAAAACGAACTATCAAAAGCACGCGAACAACTCGCGCTGCTCAATGAACAACCGGACGATAGCGCTGCGTTGCATGCGGAAATCGTGCGGTTGCGCGAATCCGTCGCTACGACCACTCGCTTTGCCGGAGAACTGCGCAAACGCGAAGCAGCCGCTCTCGAAGCTCTCGAAAAAGCGGAAGCCCGCATCGCAGATCTCGCCAGCGGCCCCCGCCCGGCCGGACCCGCGTCGAGGAAACTCGGTCCTGTCCGCGACTCGGATCGAACTGCCGCCGCCAAAGCGGAGGTCCTTCGGCTCGTCGAAATGAATCAGCGCAAGCAAGCCGAAGAACGAGCGGCCCAAACCGAAGATGCTCCTCCGACCATGGTGGAAGGAACACCTGCACTCCCTGTCGAAGTGCCTCAAATGCCTGCAGTAGTGGCGCAACAGCCCGCCGCGGCACAACCACAAGCCGAGCCAGTCCATGCTCCCGTTACCGAACTACCCGCAGAGCTGGAAGAATCACCGCTAGGCGAGCAACCATCTCCTGCCGACACCAGTGACACCGTCGGCGAGGTATCCCCAACAGACGCTCCGACCGAAGTGGATGCACCAGCCGTAGAGTTGGCCTCCGACATCGAACAGGAACCGACTGCAAAACGTTCTGACAACGATTTGCTGTCATACGATTGATCCTCGATTAGCACTCACAATTTTCCAAACCGGTGCGCGAGAATCTCGCGCCGGCTGCGGAAAATGGATTCGAGCTTCCGACGGACAAATCCCGCATGTGCGATTGCGCCGAACGGGCCGAACGACAACCCATAGTAGACGGAGTCACGCATCAACACGCCGCCGGGAACATCCTCAAAGGTGTGGCGGTGATGCCAAAACTTGTAGGGCCCAAATCGCTGCTCATCAATGAAGGATCTCCCCACCTCCACTGCTTTGATCTCGGTGACCCATGAAACGTGGACCAACGGCAAGAGTCGGATTCGGTAGGCAATGATCTGCCCTTCGAACATCTTCTCGCCAGGGTCGTTGATGATTTCAAACCCCATTTCCGGAGGCGTGATTTCATTGAGGTTCCGCGGTGTGGAAAAAAACTCCCATGCTTCGTCGCGGGAAATTGGCAGAGATTGTTCCTGGATTAGCGTATAAAGGGTCATGAGCTGGCGGAACATGCTCTGCTCCGCCAACCGCGCAAGGCCATGACTGCCGTTTTACACGTAGTGCAATTCGGACGCCTTTTTCTCGATCGCTGGCAAGTTGTCCAACAACTCTTGGATCGGATCCCAGCGACCCGATAGCAACGACTCGCGGGCACTTTCCGGCATCCGCACGGAAAACTCCAATCCACCGGATGTGCGCACAGACAAGTTTTGCACATCGATGGTCACCTCTACCGTCGGATCAGCCTCCACCGCTGCGCGGAGTTGAGCGATGTCCGCCGCTGTCGCCATCACGCAGGGCATCGCCAGCGTCGTCGAGTTGCCATAAAAGATTTCTGCGAATGACTCTGCAATCACTCCATTGAAGCCATACTTTTTCAGCGATTGTGGGGCGTGCTCACGCGACGAACCGCAACCAAAGTTCACTCCGGCGATAAGGATGGATGCATCGGCAAACCGCGGGTCGTTGAGCGGATGCTCGGTCTTATTTCCGTGCTCGTCGAAGCGCACGTCATAAAATGCAAACTCGCCGAGTCCATCGAAGGTGACGCATTTCATAAACCGCGCCGGGATAATGCGGTCGGTATCGATATCTGCGCCGGGAATGTGAACTGCGCGGCCGGAAATGGAAGGAACGGGATCGAGTGCCATGGTAATGTTAGTCTTGGATGCGGGTAACGGTGTAACCCTTTTCAGAAAGAAGTGTGACGATGCTTTGTTTGCCGACCAGATGACCGGTCCCCACTGCAAAAAATTGCACCTCGGCGGGTGCGGCTTTCAGTTTTTCCTCGATGGTATCGGTCATGGTGACGTTGCGGTCGGTGAGGAGAAGTTTCATGAAGCGCTTACCGAGTTCCGGATCCGCTTCCAGCTCCATCAGACGCTCACTTTTTTCGATCGCGCCCGTGATGTTTGCCTCATCGCCTGAGATGTAAGCCTTCATCAATTCATCACTCAAGTCTTCACCGCCTTCACGTGCGTCCTTCATTTGTCGAATGGTGGATGCCAGCATGGTGGTATTCTCGGCTTCAGTGAATTTCTCAAAAATCCCAGTCTGGCTGGCGGCGGTTTCGAGACCACCCGTTTTCTGGCCCGCTTCCGTGGCGCGCTTCCACAAGATCGAATCCAGCGCGATATTCCCTTGCAGCTGGGTCTTGAGCAGCGGCAACGTCATCGACATCACCCAAGTTTTCATCGTTTGGAATGGCACTGAATCGAGCACCGGATTGATGGCCTTCAGTTCGGCATCCAGTTCGGCGGACAATGGATCGCCGATCGATTCCGCCAGCGATTTTCCGTCGGTGCGGACCAATGTAGGAATCAAAGCCATCTGGGCTTTTAGGTCCATCGGGATTTCGGTGAAAACCGCATCTGCTTCGGTGAACGCCTTTTCCGCAGCAGGGTGCAGGTCCTTCATTTCCGGTGCCGACAAATGAATCGTCCCAAACAACCATGATGGTTTTTGCAAATCCTTGCCCTCAACTTTCCATAGAAATGGATGTTTGGGATGGGTTGCATCCTCCGCCAAAAGCGGCAGCGCTAGCGCCGCCACAGTGAACAATGCGGGAACCAATCGAGTGATAACGGTGCGAAACGAAATGGCGACAGGAAACATGATGTTGGAAAATCTGGAGTCTAAGATTGAAAAAGTTAGCCGTCTTCCCGGAAGCGAAGATACCAAGGCCGCACGACATCTTCGGGAAATGGATTGGATCGGTAAAAATCATCCACACGAAGTTTCAAATCGATGGATTCAAGATGCACTACCGAATCCGGTTGCGAATAAATGCGCCGCTTCCACCGCTCCGACCGCCGAACCACCAAGATCTCCGGCCAATCCTGCTCTACATATACGATTTCCTCAACACTGGGGATTCGCTTGTAGTTCGCGAGTTTTTCGCCGCGGTCGTTGCGCGAAGTAGATGGTGAAATGACTTCCACAATCAATTTCGGATGCCGCACGATGTGCGAATCATCGTCGGCAGGTTCGCAAGTGACAAAGACATCCGGATAGTAATACGATTCGGATAGATCATCGGCGAGTTCGACTTTCACCGCCTCGATGAAAGTGCGGCACGGACCACCTCGCAGGTGAGTCTTGAATTGGGTAAATAATTCGCCGCAAATCTCGTTATGCCTGAGACTCGCACCGGACATCGCGTAGATCCGCCCGTCCACGAACTCGTGGCGGATTTCGGAATTCCGTTCCCCTTCGAGATACTCGGCGGCGGTGATTGGAAGTTTCTTGGCGGTGTTCGCATTCATGGCGGTTAGGCCACGGCGGCCGAAGTGGTAATGTCGAATACTTCACGGGCATCAGCGATGGTGCCGGTAATGGCGGCCGCAGCGACCATGACCGGGGACATCAGAACCGTGCGTCCGGTGGAAGATCCTTGGCGTCCTTTGAAATTCCGGTTGGAGGATGATGCGCAGAGCTGATCACCGATCAGTTTATCCGGGTTCATCGCCAAACACATCGAACAACCGGCACCGCGCCACTCAAATCCAGCATCCCGGAAGATTTGCGGTAATCCTTCTTGCTCGCATTGCAACGCCACGATTTGCGAGCCCGGCACGACCAGCGCCTGCACGCCCGCAGCAACCTTGTGACCACGAATGTATTTGGCGACCTCGCGGAAATCAGAAATGCGACCATTGGTGCACGAACCGATGAATGCGACATCGATTTTCACCCCCTTGATCGGAGTTCCCGGTGCCAATTTCATATAGGCCAGCGCTTCCTCAATGGAGGCTTTCTCCTGCGCCGTTTCTGCCAAAGCTGGGTCAGGGATGTTTTCGGAAATCGCTATCCCATGGTCCGGAGAAATCCCCCATGTCACCGATGGAACAATGTCCGCGGCATCGATTTTTACAATGTCGTCATATTCAGCATCCGCGTCCGAGGCAAACGCCAGCCAACGGGCGGCCGTCGCATTGAAATCGCTCATATCGACATACGGACGACCGTGGAGATAGGCGACCGTCTTGGCATCCGGGTTGACATAGCCGCAACGCGCGCCGCCTTCGATCGACATATTGCAGACGGTCATGCGTTCTTCCATCGACATCCGGTCAAACACATCTCCGGCGTATTCGTAGGCATACCCGATGCCACCCTTGGCACCCAGCATACGGATGATGTAAAGAATGACATCCTTGGCATACACGCCCGGTCCGAGATCTCCATTTACCTCGATCCGCCGGACTTTTAATTCTCCCAGGGCCAGCGACTGGGTCGCCAACACATCGCGCACTTGGGTGGTGCCGATGCCAAATGCGATCGCGCCAAACGCGCCATGGGTGGCGGTGTGCGAATCCCCACAGGCAATGGTGGTTCCCGGCTGGGTGATTCCTTGCTCAGGCCCGACCACGTGGACGATCCCTTGTTTGCCGGACGCCAAATCGAAGTAGGTCACCCCAAAGTCGTCTGCATTTTTGCGCAGCGCATCCATCATCTCCGCCGCGAGCGGGTCTTGCGGTGCGTCTTGGTTGATCGTTGGCACAATGTGATCGACCGTTGCAAATGTCCGCTGCGGAAACTTCACCGTCAGTCCGAGGTCGCGCAGCATGCCAAACGCCTGCGGCGAGGTCACTTCATGAATGAGGTGGGTGCCGATGAACAATTGCGTGCGGCCATCGGCCAAGGTCCCCACTGCGTGATCGTCCCAGACTTTTTGAAAGAGGCTTTTTCCCATGATGATTTTCGGTGATGCGCCGGGTTGGCGGCGGGCACAAAAGCTGCCCGGACAGCCACCGGTTGTCAAAGCCACATGTCCGCTCGCGGTGGGAATGTATCCCGGACAGCGTCACCCGAGTTCCACGAAAAGCCCTACGACAATAGCGACCAACGCCAATGCTCCAACAACAACCGCAGCGCGCTTTGCCCATTTGCGGGTGGCCGGAGGCTTGGCCTCGCCGCCATTTACCCAGTCGTTCCAGGTTTTTTGGGTTGGTGTGCCGGCGCGGTGGTAATGACGCAGATTTCCGCCGAAACGGGTCGGTTGCTCAGGGGGGTGGGAGTTTCTCATGGCAGTGGGGGTTCCACCGGAATGCCAGACAGCCGCCAGAATGAAAAGGTAAATCTCCTACCAAGAACACCCTGAAATTTCTTGCTGACGTTAGAAAAACGAATGCGTCCGCCCGGATTCGGGCGGACGCATTGCGCGGAGTTTCTTTCTCTAACCAGCGACCTGAGCGGCGCAGGTCACTTCGTGTAATAAACCTCTTGCGTAGTCGTCGTCTGAATTTCCTTAAATTGCGGAAGAGAGCGCAAGCCGGGTGCCTTGGCCTCTCCGGTGCAGCAGCACGACGCTGCAAGAAGCGCGAACGCAGAGAGAACGACGGCGGATAGAATACGAATCATGGGAGCTGGGGACGAATTGGTTGGTAGAGGAATTAGGTTGCCGGAGCCAAAGAAACCCCGCGCGTGGTGGAAAATTACTTGGTAGGGGCCACGTAGGCGGGGTGGCTAGGTGCTGGCGCGGTTGGGCAGCAGGAAGCGGCAAAGACTGCGGCGGCGGCGGCAATGAAGAGGAGTTTCATGAGTGATCTGAGTTTGTTTTAGGTTGAAAACCGGCGCATGAAAGGAGCCAGTTCGGGGCGAGACTAGCGGTGACGGTCCTCCCTGCAAGGCAAAATACCGGCCCAAAATACGCGCCCGCCCATGGCCCCACAAGCGTTCCGACGAGCTCCCGGAGACTGTTCGCCGCTGCTGTTTGTTAGCTTGACCATGCGCCGCGGTGTCTCCAAGTTCCGCGCCCGCCGGCTGCCCCGATGGCATCCGTCTGATTTAACCGAAATAAATTACCGATCTGCCATGGCCGCGAAGATCTATACTACCAAGGACGCCCCGATCACCCCGTTGAAGAAAAAAACCCTCGCCGTGATCGGCTTCGGATCGCAGGGCCATGCCCATGCACTGAACCTCAAAGACAGCGGGTTGAATGTCATCATCGGACTTTACAAGAAATCCAAGTCGCGGGAAGTCGCGAAAAAGCTGGGATTTGAAGTGATGGACACGGCGGACGCAGTGAAAGCGGCGGACGTGATTTTCGTCGCCACACCGGACACCGTCATTCCTGAAGTGTATGAGAAAGACATCGCGCCGAACCTCACCAAAGGCAAAACGCTGCTTTTCTCTCACGGATTCGCGGTGCATTTCGGAACGATCACCCCGCCAGAAGACATTGACGTCATTTTGGTAGCACCGAAAGGCCCTGGCCACACGGTGCGCTCGCAATTCGTAGCGGGCAAAGGAGTTCCCGGACTCATCGCGATTCACCAAGACGTGTCGGGCAAGGCCCGCCAAACGGCGCTGGCATGGGCCGGTGGCATCGGCTGCGCACGCGCCGGAGTATTCGAAACCAATTTCCGCGAGGAAACCGTGACCGACCTTTTCGGTGAGCAATGCGTCCTTTGCGGCGGTGCTGCCGCACTCGTCAAAGCGGGCTTCGAAACGCTCGTCGAAGCGGGTTATCAACCGGAAATGGCCTACTTTGAATGCCTCCACGAGTTGAAGCTCATCGTCGACATGATGAACGAGCAAGGCATCGCCGGAATGCGCTTTTCCATCTCCGAGACCGCCGAATGGGGCGACGTGTCAGTCGGACCGAAGATCATCGACGGGTCCGTCAAGAAGCGTATGCAAAAAGCGCTCAAGGACATCGAGAATGGCAAATTCGCTAAGGAATGGATCAAGGAGTATCAAGACGGCTACCCGCGCTTTAACGAAATCCGCAAGGCAGAAGCCGAACACCCGATCGAAAAGGTCGGTGAGAAACTCCGCTCCACGATGAGCTGGATCAAGCACTCGAAAATCAAAAAAGGTGCCAGCCAAGCCAGCCTAATTTCCTCGTCGAACTAACCGCTCCGAAGAAACGATCTCACACGCCCGCCACCGCACAGGTGGCGGGCGCTTTGTTTACCGCTGAAGCCGCTGCTTGGCGTTGGTGGCCGGACATCCTCTGCCGGGGATCTCAGTTGCATTCCCCGAAAAACTGCCCTAGTTCCCCGCGTCCCACATTCTTTGAACATGATTTTGACCCGTCCTCTCGTTTATTTGGCCGCCATTTCTGGCGTGTTTTTGCTGGCAAACTGCGCGACCAAACCGACCGGCCCGCAATACAGTGCAGAAGGCAAACTCATCAATCCACACCCACCCGGGACCTACGAGCATTTCACCGCCGAGGAAAATTACCCGAAGACGTTCGACGTCTGGAAGGACCAAGCACTCCTCGACCAGACGAACGCAGGAAATTCGTCCATCATCGTGAGCCTGTCCAAGCAGCGTGCGTTTTTGATGAATGGCGACAAGGTGGTCATGGATTACCCGATTTCCTCCGGCATTCCAAGTCGACCAACCCCTCCGGGGACCTACTACATTCTCGAGAAAACTGTCGATAAGCACTCAAATAAATACGGCAGGATCTATGACGCGGAAGGCAACGTGGTGAACAGCGATGCAGACTCGACCAAGGATCCAATCCCGGAAGGCGGCAAATTCGTCGGTGCGGCGATGCCTTACTGGATGCGCATGAGCAACGACGGCATCGGCCACCACATTGGGCCACTACCCAAGAGTCGGCGCGCCGCTTCGCACGCTTGTATCCGCGGTCCACGCAGCGTGGTTCCCACCGTTTTCTCAAAAGTGAAAAACGGAACTCGGGTGGTGGTGGTCGAGTAATTCCCGATCCATCCAATCACGAAAAAGGCCCGGTCGCTTGCGCGTCCGGGCCTTTTTGCGTTACCACCTTACGATCATTCGTCGTCCTTCATGAACTCTTTGTGGCCTTCCTTCTTCATCAGTTTGATGGAATCCACCAGTTTCGCCACTTCATCGGTTTTACCATCGAGAAACGCGATTTCCACTTCGCACAGCGTTACATACAGCTGTCCGGTCATCTTGTGGTATTGCGCGAGTGCTTTTTCGCGGTCCGCTCCCTGTGGCATGTCCTTGATCAACTGCGGAATCTCTGGAAACGCCTTGATCAGCGCCGCCTGGGCCTCACGAGCTTGCGCGGCACCCTTGGCGGGGTCGGTTTCCTTGCGGAACGCTTTGAATGCGTCGTTGATGGATTCCATCTGCAAACCGAGAGGGGTTTCGTCCTGAGCGATTACAGGGGCGATCATGAAGCCCGCCGCACATCCGAGGAGTAGTAGTGTTTTTTTCATTATAGTTTTGAATTTTTTGATTAATTCACAAATATATCAAAAAAAATGAAAGAAAAATAAATAACAGCACATTTAACAATTAAAAACAAAATACCCTTCAGCAATATGATTTTTAGATTATTAACCCACTAAAAACACGTATTACTCCATAAAAAACACTTTTTTAAAGTATTTTATTGATATTATTCAGTTTTTAAAATAGAATTACACCAAATTAAAGACTTCCCTTAGTATTTTAACATAATAAATATTGGTTATATAATATTGAAACCATTAATTTACTCAAATCACAATAATACTCTAAACACTAAGAACTTCAAAAGTAAATACACAATCTGATTTATGCATAAATACTTCTAGCTATAGCGAAAGTATATATTTCACTAAACTTAAAAAAAATGACCTTCAAAGACGAGTGAACTCAATCTGAAATAAAACAAGATTTAAAATTAATGAACTACGCTCCCTTTTTTTATGCTTTATTTTATCCAAAAAATTCATAATCCAACTTTAAGCCTTTATCTTTGCTA
>CAJDVR010000021.1_pt3 | contig 9731 bp, 7 predicted proteins | sample 7391381 | NCBI WGS metagenome assembly CAJDVR01 (sample SAMEA7055695, study PRJEB34461) | soil metagenome | biome: terrestrial ecosystem; feature: Peninsula; material: soil | place: Antarctica | collected 2016
TTGGTGCCAGTGGTGCGATTGATGTCGTTCTGCTTTGCGCATTTCTCCGCCACCAACAACTTCCGCCGAATCTTCCTGGAATGACCACGCCGGCTTCCGATCGATTCACCGCTCCAGAAACGACAACTCCATTCGATCGGAAATCGTGTTTGTTAAAGATTTCTGCAGGTATGGGAGGACGCAACAGCATCATCGCATTCGGATACTAACTAATCAACCCACATGAACTGGAAACTCAAATCGCTCATCCGCAGGAGCCTAACCGCTGCACCCGGCGGCCACCATCTTTACCGTTGGCTCACGTCCAAGGTTTTCGGCATGCAAGCTGGAATGGCGACCAAATGGTTCCGCGTGATTCCGAACCATGTCAGGGTCATGCAAAAACATTTTGGCCCGCAGGCCCGCGATGTTTCGATGTGGTGCTTCAACTGCGGTGCAACTCCAGCACCGGCCTATGCCATGGCCGTCGCCACCGACCGTCCCGGCTTGCTCACCGACCAAGACGACCGCATGACCGGTCGCTATCTGGAAGTTTCGAAGCGTCTGTTAGCGGAAAAGGGACCGGAGCTGGCAACCTTATCCTCCGCCCCAGTCGACCGGGTCCCTACACTTTTGGAAAAACTTCCCGTTCGCGGTGATGCCCTCGCCGCCATGAAGGATATTGGTATGTCTTACTCGACGGATCATTCGGTTGCCACCATAGCCCCGTGGCGCGGCACCATCGGATTGATGTTTTCCACCGGAAATCTCGAACATTTCACACCAGCCGAACTCGAGGATTGGATGGCCATGGTCAATCAGGCGATGCGGCCGGACGGCGTGCTCAGCCATGTAATGGACCACCGAGATCACCGCTGGCATGCCGACAAATCGATTTCCCCGCATCTTCAATATACGTTATCCGAAGAGGAATTCGGCCAGGTAATGGGAAATTCGCTGGACTACCACAATCGCTGGCTGCGGAGCGACTGGATCCGCTATTTTGAATCCCACGGCTATACCGTAGCAACGCACACCGTGATCCCGAACACCCCGGATCTCGTCCAGACCGACCGCGAGAACTTGGCCCCTGCGTATCGCAACGCGCCCAACTCCGATCTCGAATCGCTTGTCACGCACTTCGTAGCGCGGCGGCCCTGAGATTCAGAGTGGTGATTCCTGCGGACTTCAGGTGTTTGTTTAGAAGATTTCCGATAACATCTTCAGTCTTCGGCGCGTTCGCCGGGTGGTGACATTTTCACGAGTTTTGGGTCGAAGCGGCCCAGCGTTTCGACCAGATCGCTTTGTGCAGCCATCACTGAATGGATGTCTTTATAAACGCCGGGGACTTCGTCGAGCCCTGCGGAAATGAGGTCCACACCGCGCTCGGCGAGGAGTTTTTTGGTACCACTCCAAGTGAACGATTGCTTTGCCTGTGTGCGACTCATCAAGCGGCCAGCGCCATGGGACGCGCTGTTCAGCGACTCCGGTTTGCCCTTTCCGCGGACCACAAACCCGGGCGTTGCCATGGATCCAGGGATGATTCCCAGCACGCCGGCACCGGCCGGCGTGGCGCCTTTGCGGTGCACGATGAGATCCCGCGATTCACCGTTCACTACATGAGTTTCCTTCCATGCGAAATTGTGGTGGTTCTCGATGTCGAGGATCGGTCTTTCTCCTAACCGCTTAGCGATGTGTTTGTGAATCAACTCGTGGTTCGCCGATGCGTAATGCCCCATTAAGCTCATTGCGTCCCAATACTCGCGGCCATCTTCGTCATCGAGCGATAGCCATGACAAATGCTTGAGTTGTTTGGGTAACTCACTGCGGCGCGAGATCGCGAGGCGGCTATAGAAATCGCAGATTTTCGCGCCAGTTCCGCGCGATCCCGAGTGAGTTAGCAGCGCAAGATATTCGCCGGGCGGCAGGCCGAGCTCGCCATCGGTCACGGTGAAGACTCCGAACTCGACGAAATGGTTGCCGCTGCCGCTGGTGCCAAGTTGCGACCACGCCCGGTCGCGAAGCTGCTTGGTCAGCGGCGTTACTCCCCAATCGCGGTCCATCACCTCGTGGCTGCGGCGATCACTGAACGACGCGCCGATACCAAATCGCGTTTCATCCTCAATGATATTGGTCAATTTTCCGCGCTGGCCAGCGATGAGGCTCGGTTTCAAATCGTACACCGTGAGTTTCATCCGGCAGGCGATGTCCACGCCAACCGCGTAGGGAATCACCGCATTGTCAGTGGCGAGCACGCCGCCGATCGGCAATCCGTATCCGGGATGGGCGTCGGGCATCAACGCTCCGGCCACCGCCACTGGCAGGTCGCAGGCATTGATCATTTGGCGGACGGCTTCGGCTTCGAGGTCATCGCCCCACTGCTGCCATGGCGCTGGTTCTGTTCGCGGGGTAAATTGATTCACGGGTAAATGCTGCAAAAAAGAGGTTGGTTGGTGGTGCCGGTGAAAGGGGAATCCCTGCAGGCGAGCCCAACGATACCATCTTCCGCCCACCGCTGGAACCGAGGATTTCCTGAGGATTCCCCGATTGGTCCCGGTAGTTGACCCCGGGAAATCCGATTGCTAGCGTCCGCGCCCTTTCCCGATGAGCGCCGCCCCGACCTACAAAGACACGCTGACTCTGCCGCAAACAACATTCCCGATGCGCGGCGATCTCGTGGCCAACGAACCGGCCCGGCTGGCACGCTGGGAATCCAGCGGACTTTACCAACGGATCCTTGCCCGCCGACGCGCGCAAAATGCCCCGGAATTCATCCTTCACGACGGCCCGCCATTTGCCAACGGCGACGTCCACATGGGCACCGCGCTCAACAAGCTGCTGAAGGATTTGGTCGTAAAATCCAAGACCATGGCTGGTTTCACGTCACCATTCATTCCCGGTTGGGACTGCCACGGGCTGCCGATCGAGTTCAAAGTGGTCAAGGAAACGGCCGGTTTGGAGCCTGGCGAAATCCGCCGCCGCTGCACGGAATTTGCATCGAAATTCGTCGACATCCAGCGCTCGTCGTTCCGCCGACTTGGAGTTTTCGGAGATTGGGACAACCCGTATTTGACGATGGCACCGGCGTATGAAGCGAGCATCCTGCGGGTGTTTGCCAAGCTCGTGGAAACCAACTGCGTGTATCAATCGAAAAAGCCAGTTCAGTGGTCATACGGTGCGCAAACCGCGCTGGCCGAGGCCGAAGTGGAATACCAAGACAAGCAAAGCCCGGCGGTTTTCGTGAAATTTCCGCTCGTCTCCGGCGAGTTCGCAGGCAAGGCGGCGATGGTGATCTGGACGACCACCCCGTGGACGTTGCCGGCCAACCTCGCGATCGCGCTGCACCCGGAATTTACCTACGTCGTCGGCGAGTTTCTCAAAGACGACCAACGGAAAACGTTCGTGATCGTCCGCGAACTGATCGGTGAATTCACCGCAAAAACCGGCTACGCACTGGCAGAAACGCTGGTCGAGCGCAAAGGCCGCGAGTTCGACGGACTGGAGACGATGCACCCGTTTCTCGACCGCACCTCCAGGGTCATCCTCGCAAATTTCGTCACCACCGAGACCGGCACTGGCGCGGTGCACATCGCCCCCGGCCACGGTGCGGACGACTATGTGGCTGGCCAGCAAAACCAACTTGGCGTGCTTTCGCCGGTCGATGACGAAGGGAAATTCACCGCCGAAGTCGGCGTCGACGAACTCGTCGGCGTGCATGTTTTCAAATCCAACACGCGGATCATCGAGATCCTCGATGAGCGCGGCAATCTGCTCGGTCAGGAAGTTTACCAGCATTCGTATCCACATTGTTGGCGATCGAAAACCCCGATCATCTTCCGCGCCGTCGAACAATTCTTCATTTCGCTCGAAACGCTGCGCGGCAAGGCGCTTGCAGAGATCGACCAAGTCGAGTGGCTCCCGGCGTGGGGTCGCAACCGGATCCATGGCACCGTCGAAAGTCGGCCGGATTGGTGCATTTCCCGCCAGCGCACATGGGGCGTCCCGCTGCCGGTATTCTTTGATGAAAATGGCAAAGCGGTGCTCTCCGCGGAACTCGCCCACAAAGTCGCCGACCTCGTCGAAAAGGAAGGGACCAACATCTGGTTTGAAACTCCGGATGCGGAACTCGCTGCCATGCTCGGTCTACCCGAAGGCCTGAAAAAAGGCCGCGACACGCTCGATGTATGGATCGATTCCGGTTGCTCGCATGCTGCGGTGCTGGATGCCCATCCCGAACTTCACACACCTGCTGACCTTTATCTTGAAGCCACCGACCAACACCGCGGTTGGTTCCAAAGCTCGTTGATGTTGAGCACCGCCTACCGCGGTTCCGCTCCTTACAAAACCGTGATGACTCACGGATTTGTCGTCGATAAAGATAAAAAGAAACTCGCTAAGTCGGATGCTGGGAAGTCCGGCAAACCGACCGACGCCGCCTATTTCTATAATCAATACGGCGCTGACATCGTCCGTTTGTGGGTGTCATCGGTGGATTGGCAAAATGAAGTTCCATTTGGTGAGGATTTGTTCAAGCAAGTCGCCGAGCCATACCGACGGTTGCGCAACACGCTGCGGATTCTATTGGGAAATCTCGATGGCTTCGACCCGGCGAGTGCTCCCGTGGACCCTGCCTACACCTTGCTCGATCGGTGGATTCTCGAACGCCTCCACGCAGTCGTCGCCGAATGCCGCAAAGCGTATGAAGCATACGAGTTCCGCAAGGTCTTCAACTCGCTGAACAATTTCTGCACGGCCGACCTGTCCGCCATCTATATCGATGCGACAAAGGACCGGATGTATTGCGACGCGCCGGATTCGCCGCGTCGTCAGGCATCGCAGGACGTCATGCACAAGATCTTTACTGCGGTGGCAAAACTGCTCGCGCCGATCCTCGCATTCACCGCGGATGAGGCATGGGAGCACGCCAGCTTCACCACCGGCACCATCCACGAACAGGATTTCCCGGAGCCGGACACCGCATTCGCGCCAGGCGAGGCAACCGCCGAAGGCGACCGCTTGTTTGAGCTGAAATATGCCATCCAGACCGCCATCGAAGGGTGCATCCAACGCAAGGAGTTCACCCGCAACAACGAGGCAGACGTCACGCTGACCGTTCCCGCAGCGGATGCACGATTGCTGGAAATGCTCAACGACCGCGAGTTTGCCACCGAGTTTTTCATCATCGCCGGACTGACTGCCAGCGAAGGGGCCGAGGTCACTGCGACCGCCTGCAAAACCAGCCATCCGCTTTGCCCACGTTGCCGGAAACACGAACCGGTCCTCGACTCGGGCCTCTGCGGACGATGCGCCGCCGTGGTTGCATAAGTCGCACGCAACCTTTGACTTATGACTCTCCCGAAGCTCCTTCTTTTCCTCACCCTGCCGCTTTACTTGCTGGATCAGGCCACCAAGTTTTGGACCATCTCGAAGTTTCCCCCGCCCGACGCACCTGGCGGCTTCGACATCCCGGTCGTCGAAAATTTCTTCCACCTCCTGCGCGTCCACAACCAAGGCGTCGCGTTTGGATTTGGCAACGGCACGGCGTGGGCGCCCGTCGTATTTTTACTTGTCCCACTGATCGCACTGACTGCGATCTGGATTTTTTGGAAAAAGGACGCCTTCACCCACCCGCTTTCGAAGATCGCGGTCGCGTTGCTGCTTTGCGGGATTCTCGGCAACCTGACTGACCGCCTCGTCCAAGGATTTCTCCTGCAGGAATATGCGGATGCCGGACTATGGACGCGCCTTTCCAAAGGATATGTCGTCGATTTCCTCGCGGTAAGACTCCCACTCTATGATAAGATCGTCCCGTCCAGCGGTGGCTGGTGGCCCGCGTTCAATGTGGCCGACGCATGCATCTGTGTCGCTGCTGCTCTGTTGTTTATTGGTGGTTTGCGCGAAGAACAAATGATCCGCCAAAAAGTCCAAGCGTAAACAGACGCCGATTACGGGTTTTTTAAAATCTTCATTATGGATGTCCCGACTATCTCGGAGGGACCAATAATTTGATATGGATTCCCTTTGACGCAGGGATCGATGGCCATACGGTGACCGGCGTTGCCAAGCTCCCCGGTATATGCGCTGCGTCCAATGTGGTTCCATCAAAGACAAGGTCCTCGATTCCCGATCGGCCAAGGATGGCACGTCGATTCGCCGCCGTCGCGAATGCCTGCATTGTGGATACCGCTACACCACCTACGAGCAGATCGAGCGCACCGATTTGAAAGTCGTCAAACGCGACGGCACCCGCGAAGCACTCAACCGCGAGAAGCTCAAAAGTGGTCTAGTGAAAGCTTGCGAGAAACGTCCGGTGCCGTTGGACCGTATCGACCGTGCGGTGGAGGAAATCCTAACCGAACTTCACAAAGACCACCTTAGCGAGGTTCCCTCCGCCACCATCGGCGGCAAAGTCATGGACAAACTTCATCAGATCGACCCGGTTGCGTATGTCCGCTATGTTTCTGTATATCGCCAATTCGAAGACGTGAACGAATTCATCCAGGAAATCCAAGCGCTCTCACGACGTGTGGCAATGGATCCGTTCCAACGCCGACTGTTCAAGGACTAACGGTTTTTGCATCCTCAGCGATTGCACCCCATTCTCTTTTTCATCCGCCCGCCGTATCGCCTAACCGCATCCTCGTCATCCACCCGACTTTCCTCTCCGGCCTAATCTAGTGATCTCCCTCATCGGCAATCGTCCCGCTCTGCAGATCGGCCGCCACCAGGTGCTCGAATATGACACCGCGTGGCTGGATACCGCACTGCAACGTGCTGCTACTGCAGCGGACCAAGCGGATTTCCCATTCGTCGCGGACATCCGCGGCGGGATCGTCCAGTATTTGGAAACCCGCTGTCCGCTGAAACTATTGCTGCTCGACGACCTGTTCGAAAAGATGCGCAAGATGCTGGTGAAAATCGGCTGCGAGCGGATCGCCGAGAAATTGGAGCCGCTGGCGCCGCCGGTCACCGTGTCGTTGGTGCACGCCGCGCTTGAGGCCGGCAATGGTTTCGAACTCGCGTTTTTCGAAACCCTGCGGGCGGAACTCCGCGAATTGCGGGCCGCCGGCGCCGAGGAAATCCACTTTACCGGCTTGCGCGAAAGCGCGCAGATCCTCCGCGGTGCCACCGCGTGGACGCATGATTGCGAAATCCTGCTCAGCGAGATCCGCTCGTTCGTCGCGGCCTGGGATACCGATGGTGCCGCGTTGGCTCATCCATAGCGCACCGCTCGCGCACTTGACCGTGCGCGGTTGGCGTGCAAGGTCCGCCCCCGATGATTTCCGTCCAGTCTCTCCGCGTGGAATTTGGCGCCCGCGTCCTTTTCAACGACCTTTCGTTTTCCGTCCAACCCCGTGAGCGGATTGCCTTCGCAGGCCACAACGGCGCAGGGAAATCCACGCTCATGAAGTGCATCGCGGGGCTCATCAAACCGACGGCCGGCCTAATCAGCGCGCCGAAAGGGACCCGCATCGGCTACTTGCCACAAGAAGGAATCCACGTCCGCGGCCGGACCCTCTGGCAGGAAACTGAGTCGGCCTTCGGCGAAACCATGGCGCTCAGCGAAAAAATCGACCGCTTATCCGAAGAACTTACCAAACTCGACCCACGGTCCTCGCCGTATGGCGACATGTTGGAGGAAATTGGCGAACTCGAACTGCAACTGGATGCTACCGACCCGGCGCGGATGAAACCGCGCATCGAGTCCGTGCTCAAAGGGCTCGGATTTCAACAAAGCGACTTCATCCGCGATTGCGCCGAGTTTTCCGGCGGCTGGCAAATGCGGATCGCCATGGCAAAATTATTCCTCCAAGAGCCCGATGTCTTGCTGCTGGACGAACCAACCAACCACCTCGACATCGGCACCCAAATCTGGGTGGAACAATATTTGGTGAACTACCCCGGCGCGATTCTGTTGATTTCCCACGACCGCGCGCTGCTCGACACGTTGTGCACCCGCACCATCGCATTCTCCCATGGCCGCGCCGAAGAGTACGCAGGGAATTTCTCCTATTTCGAGCGCGAGTCGATCACCCGCAAGGAGATCCGGCTCAAACAATACACCGCACAGCAACGCGAAATCGCCGAATCGCAACGGTTCATCGATCGCTTCCGCGCATCCGCCAACAAGGCGACCCTGGTCCAGTCGCGGATCAAGTTGCTCGCCAAGATCGAGCGAATCCCTGCGCCCGAACAGGACGATGCGGTGATGAATTTCAAATTCCCCCCGCCGCCGAATTCCGGCCACATGGTCGCCAAGCTGGAAGGGATCGTAAAAAGCTATGGCAAATTGCGCGTATTCGACGGCTTCGATTTTGAAATCAATAAAGGCGAAAAATTTGCGATTGTCGGACCGAACGGCGCCGGAAAATCGACGTTCTGCCGGTTGATCACGGGCCAAGAAGAACCGGATGCCGGCACCCACACATTCGGCCATAAGGTAGCGACATCGTTCTTCTCGCAAAACCATGCGGACGAACTGGACCCAAATCTCACGGTATTGGAAACCGTGGAAGCGGCGGCCTCCCGCGAATCCTCGCCTCACGCCCGCAACTTGTTGGGCTGCTTCCTATTCCGCGGCGACGACGTCTTCAAAAAGGTCGGGGTGTTATCTGGCGGCGAACGTTCGCGGGTCGCCCTTGTTTGCATGTTGTTGCAACCAGCCAACTTCCTGATTCTCGACGAACCGACGAACCACCTCGACATGCAATCGCAGGATGTCCTCCAGCGCGCGCTCATCGACTATCCGGGCAGCGTCATGATCGTTTCCCACAACCGGGATTTCCTCGATGCATTGGTGACCAAAACCCTCGAATTCCGGCCGGCCGAGCAACCGGTGTTGTATGCGGGAAATATCACTTACTATTTGGAGAAATCCTCAGTCGATGAAGCAGCGAAGAAAGCTGGACCCAAACTTGCGAGTTTGGGGGCGGCCTCTAGCAACGGCTCCACCAAACCAGCCGCACCCACGCTGAACCGCAAAGAGCAACGCCGACTGGAAGCGGAACAACGGGAAATGAAGTCGAAAGTGCTTAAACCACTCGAAGCGGAATTCGCAACCCTTGAAACAAAAATTGCCGAATGGGAGAGCGCCCAACTCACACTCAGCCAACAACTTTCCAACGAAGATGTATCCGGTGATCCTAGCCGACTCCGCGAAGTGACGAATGCCGTGGAAAAAATCACCAAAGCCCTAGAATCTGGCTACTACCGTTGGGGCCAACTCTCCGATGAAATCGATAAGGTAAAAGCGAAGCTCGGCATCGAAGAGTGATGCCGCTGCGTTATCGCAATTGATGGATCACACCGTCGCGATCGATATGGATTTCTCCGACCGTATCGTCGTCGCCGACGAACGCGGCCACATCGTCGGGCTCCAGCAGGAATAAGGCGGTGGACCAAATTTCGGCGAATGTCGCTGTCGGCGCTGTTACCCATAACCGCCGGACCGCGTGCGCCGGTCCCGCATTCACGCCTGCCGGATGCACGATGTGGCTACCTTGGATCCCAGTGCCGGAGACGCTCAGCGAATCGTTGAATAACGGGATTCGTTTGCTGCCCGCATCACCCGCCAAGTCCACCGGCCAGGCCTGCGGTCCGAATGATAGGAGCGAACTTGCACCTGCCGCCAACAATCCGCCCGGCGCATCCCAGCGAACGAGCAAATCCCGCAATTCATCCAGCGCAAATCCCTTACCGATTCCGCCGAGATCGAGTTGGCGTCCTGCTTCATTGCAAGTGACCGCCGGCGC
>CAJDVR010000022.1_pt1 | contig 9690 bp, 9 predicted proteins | sample 7391381 | NCBI WGS metagenome assembly CAJDVR01 (sample SAMEA7055695, study PRJEB34461) | soil metagenome | biome: terrestrial ecosystem; feature: Peninsula; material: soil | place: Antarctica | collected 2016
GACCGGTCGCAGCAAATTCGCTCAGGACCCCGGGGGGAATATGTGCTATCGGGCGCGGATCGTTACGGTCCGCGCCCGCTTTGTGAAACACCAGCGAACTTTCCCGTCAGATCCGGGTTGAATTTGCTGCAGGAAGTCCTTTCCCTGCGGCATGCGCATTCTCCTGACGACCTGCAGTTTTCAAGACACCCCCGGCCCCCACCACTCACTCATGGAATCACAAGGGTGGGATATCGTTCGTGAACGTGGACCGCTTTCCGAATCCCGGATGCTCGAACTCGCCGGAGACTTCGACGCATTTCTCTGCGGCGATGACGCCATCACCCGCGCCGTCTTGGAAAAATCCCTGCCGCGCCTTAAAGTGATCTCCAAATACGGGATTGGTCTCGATAAAATTGATCTTCCAACCACCCAAGAATTCAAGATTCCAGTGCTTTTCACTCCCGGCGTGAATCACACGACAGTGGCGGAGCACACGTTTGGGCTGCTCATCGGGATCACCAAAAACATCGTCACGACCGCGGCAGCGGCGCGCCAAGGAGAGTGGCTCCGGCTGACCGGCCACGAGATTTTCGGCCGCACCATGGGAATTATCGGCCTCGGGCGGATCGGTAAAGAAGTCGCCATCCGCGCCAAAGCGTTTGGCATGCCTGTCATCGCATTTGACCCCTACTGGGACGAAGCATTTGCCGCGCAATATGACGTCAAACGCTGCGCCACCATGGATGAAGTGCTCAACTCCTCAGACGTGATCTCCCTGCACTGCTTCTTGTCGGATGATACGCGCGGGTTGATCCGCACCGAGAAAATCCATGCGATGAAGGACGGCGTCATCATCCTCAACTGTGCCCGCGGCGAAATCGTGGAAACCGCCGACATGGTCGCCGCGCTCCATAGCGGAAAAATCGGCGGCTACGGCACCGATGTGCTGGATGTAGAGCCGCCGCCGCCGGATCACCCGTTATTGTCTGCGCCCAACTGCGTGGTCACACCACACATCGGCTCGCGAACTTACGAGAGCGTCCCCCGCCAAGCGATGAAATCACTGACCAACCTGATCAACGCTCTCAAAGGCGAGGGCGATTGCAACTGCGCCAACGGGGTCATCTGATGCATCTACTTTTCGACCTCGACGGCACGCTGACCGACTCGCGGCCAGGGATTCTCGCTTCCATCCAACATGCACTCCGGGAAAATCGGATTCCGGTGCCCACCGTGGATGAGCTGTCATGGTGCATCGGTCCGCCCATCCTGGAAACCCTGCGAAAACTCTCCGGCCCCCATGCTCCCGAATTATTTGAACCCGTTGTACAAGCGTTTCGCAGTCGCTACAGCACCGTCGGATTACTCGATAATTCGGTCTTCCCAGAAATTGAAAGCACATTGGACGAACTACTTGCGGCTGGCCACACGCTGCATGTCGCAACCTCAAAGATGGAGGCTTTCGCAGTGCGCGTCGTCGACGAGTTCAACCTACGGAAATATTTCACCAGTGTTTACGGCAGCGGCATGGATGGCAGCCGCGCGGATAAAACCGAACTCATCAGTCACGTGCTTGCAGATCAAAAAATCTCGCCGACCTGCTGCGTCATGATCGGCGATCGCGAGCACGACATAATTGGCGCGACCAACAATGGACTGCCGTCGATCGGCGCGCTCTGGGGGTATGGCACCGGTGCAGAATTGGTGGCCGCAGGCGCGACGCTTACCGCTCGCTTGCCGCGGTTGCTACCGGAACTCATCCTCAGCTTGCAGCCATAAAAGGGACCGGCCCCGCAGAGATACTCCGCGAGGCCGGTGGGTGCAGGCAAAATTGGTGGTGCCGCTCAAGCGTGCGATGCCGCTTCGTTTACCCCTGACTGGAAAATTCCGCCGGTCGCAATCTTGGTGATTACCGCATCGGCGTTTCCTTCTTCCTGCAGCGAAAGGTCCAGCAGATCGGCGTCTTCGCCAAATCCCAGACAGTTGGCGAATGCTTTGGCGACGCCATACGCCGCGATTTCGTAGTGCTCGACCCGGTTCGCCGAAGCGATCAGCAGCGCGTCCCGCACATCACCCGGTTCAGTTTGCGAAACATGCTTCTTTGCTTCGGTGATGAGTCCACGCATTGCATCGCAGACTTCCTCTTGGCTGGAGATCCCGTGCCGGTCTGCGATGATTGCAAGACGGTTGTATTGTTCTTGGGTCTCCCGCAAATGATTGGTGAACGCATCCTTCAGTTCTTGGCAAGTCGCGTCGTCCGCCATTTTTGGGAGCACACCCAGCAATTGGGATTCGGCACTGCGCAGGTCAGCAATTTGGTCAAAATACACTTCTTCGAGGGTTGTCATCATAATCGTAGGATTTTTTAGGGTTCGTCAGCCGCTAATTGGTGGCGACCATCGATTCCTTTTCGCAGGACCGATGCCACTCACACCAGTCTCCTTAACGTGAGGCATTCCAACGATTTCCATCCGCAACAAGTAGATAGCCGTGCATGACCTGAGACGATATCGGGCATTTTGCACCAATAATTCAGCGCGGGACCGGGTTGATTCCCCCATCCGAGCTTGGACAAATGCAGGCGGACCGTGAAAACGCATTTTCGAGCAACGATTGGGCATGCTTCCTGCGATGGCCGTCGGACCATGATGAAACATACCATCTGCCTTCTCGCTGCTGTCGCGATGCCATTCCTCGCAACCAATTGTCGCGATTCAAAAAATCACGACGGTCCCTCAACCGTGGCCACCGCTGGTGATGTCACTTTTGCACGCAGCACCTTTGAATCGCTAGCCCGCGGTGAGTCGTCCGTCGCCGAAGACATCGACTGGCCGGTATACACGTCGCTGGGCGAAAACTTGGGGGCCACCTACTCCGCCCTGACTTCCGCCGTAGAGAAGGAAAAATTCGTGACCGGATACATCACCCAGTTTGCGATTAACTTCCGTCAAAACGGCGGCAATTTGGAAGGTTTCACCAACTGGCGCGTGGTTGCTCATGATGCCATGAAGACTGAAGTCGCTGCCGACACACCCAACGGCATCTTAACAGTCGTCGTCGCCGAACGCGACGGTGCCGAAAAGGTATCTTCGATCAACATTGTCAAATAGCCCAATCCGGCCGGGCGGTCTCAAACGCCATTTGCGCCCCACCGATCGGGTGTGCAAATGCCAGTTTCCACGCGTGGAGCTGCAGCGGCGGATCGCCCGGCGTCAATGTCTGCGTCTCTCCGATTTGGCCGTTGGGCAGGTAGGCCGGGTCGCCTGCGACCGGCCAACCAAGCTGCCACAGATGGACGCGGATCTGGTTGGTGCGGCCGGTCGTCAACTTGGCTTCTACCAGCGAGCTACCGTCTGGTAGTCGCGCAAGCACTTGAAAATCAGTGCGTGAGGGTAGCCCGCTCGCTTCATCGACCGTGCGGGTTCCAAGAATATCCGGTTCCGTGGAAATCGGCGCAACACTGAAAAACTCATCTTCGGGCGGATGTCCGAGGATCTTCACAAGATAGCGTTTATCCACTGTCCCCTTGAGGAATTGCTGTTGCAGAATCCTGCAGAAGTGGCGGGTTCGCGCAAACAGAACCAAGCCGCTGGTGTTCGCGTCCAGTCGGTGAACCGGCCGCGGGAATTTCGGTGCATACACCAGATTGAGCAGGTGCTGCAGCGTGTTTCGGTGGAATCGACCGCTCGCATGCATCGGCAACGGCGCGGGTTTGTGAACAAGCAAAATCGCTTCGTCCTCGTGAACCACTCGGATGTCGGCGGCGACCGGTGGTTCCTCCGCTGGCGGAAATACCTGAAGAACGCGTTCTCCGCCGCGAACGACATGGTCTTTGGCGTGAACTTTCCCACCGTAGGTCATGAAACGACCGGCATCGCAGCGCGCCTCCCACTCCGCGGCAGGGATCTGCGGAAACAATTCGATCAATGTTTCAAGCAGAGTCCGCCGATCGTGGCTCGCTGGAATATGGACTGGCCGCCGGTTTTCCAGCGCCATCGATCCCGGTAACGGATCGGAAACGCGGGCCAGCGCGGCATGAAGTTCATCGATGCGTTCCGCCATTCGCTCGGGCTCGCTTTGAAAACAATGCGGACAACTCACGCCCTCCACATGGCGCGGGTCTTCCTGGTCAGCGGCATCCAATGGTGCTTGGCAGGCAAAGCATACGGCGTAATCGGACTCCCGAAGTGCAGGATCGACGCCCACCCGTTGGTCGAACACAAAGCACTCGCCGTCATAATGTTCACCGCCGCATTCCTCGAAGTATTTTAGAATCCCACCGTCGAGTTGGTAGATTTGGGTGAATCCTTCCGCTTCCATGAACGGACCGGCTTTTTCACAGCGGATGCCGCCGGTGCAAAACATCACTACGGGTTGGTCCTTAAGTTCCTCCGGTAATTTTCGCACCGCCGCAGGAAACTCGCGGAAGCTGTCGATGTTCGGCACCAACGCGCCTCTGAATGTGCCAAGTCGCACTTCGTAGTCATTGCGCGTATCGAGCAACGTCACCGACCGACCTTCATCAAGCCAGCGCTTCAGCTCCGTCGCAGGCAGCTTCGGTGAAGTATAATCCGCTGGCCGGATGTGTTCCATGCCGAAGGAAATGATCTCGCGTTTGATCCGCACCAGCATTCGGTTGAACGGCTGTGTATCGCTCAAGCTGATTTTAGGTTCCAGGCCTTCGAGACCGGGGATTTCCCGCAATTTCCCGATCAGCTGGTCGATGGATTCCGCAGCACCCGCTACGAACAAGTTGATCCCCTCGCTGCTGAGCAAGATCGTCCCTTTAAGTTCCCACGCCTTGCAATCGGCCAAGAGTTGCTCGCGGAGGTCCTTCAACCCACTGAGCGGGGCGAAACGGTAGGTGGAAATGTTCGTGACGGCAGACACGGCCGAAAAACAGCACGAAGCCTCCGCCCTGACCAGTGCGGAAACGTTTCAGCGTGACCCACCGAGTTCGGGATTGAGAATCGACCGTCCACGCCCTTTTCTTTTCCGATCAACCCCAACCTTCCCGACTCCATGCCTCACCCACCACTCCGCTGGGGAATTCTCAGCACCGCCCGGATCGGCCGAACCAACTGGCGCGCGATGCGGGCCAGCGGCGCTGCCACGTTGGTCGCAGTCGCCAGCCGCGACGTCGCAAAAGCGCAGCAATTCATCGCGGAAATGCAGACGGAAAGTCCGTGGCCGCAACCACCAGCCGCGGTGGGTAGCTACGAAGCATTGCTCGCCGATCCCGAAATCGACGCAGTCTATATCCCGCTGCCGACCGGCGTCCGCAAAGAATGGGTGATCCGCGCGGCCGCCGCGGGCAAACATGTGCTTTGCGAAAAACCCTGCGCAATCAACGCCGACGACCTCCGCGAAATGCTCACTGCCTGCCGCGACCACGGAGTTCGATTCATGGACGGCGTGATGTTCATGCACGACCCGCGCTACTTGCAGCTGCGCAAACTCATCCACGATGAAGCAACCGTCGGGCCAATCCGCCGCATCACTTCGGCGTTTAGCTACCGCGCCACGGAAGATTTCCACGCCACCAACATCCGCGGCAAGACAACCTTGGAACCGACCGGTTGTCTCGGCGATCTCGGCTGGTATTGTCTGCGCGCCGCACTGTGGGCGATGGATTGGGAAATGCCGGTGCGAATCAGCGGACGCGCGCTCGGCCAGCAAACTCCGATCATCGAGTTTTCTGGTGAACTCGATTTTGCGGGTGGCACCACATCCGCGTTCTACTGCTCATTTGTGAGCGCGAGCGAAAAATGGCTTACGCTAAGTGGCACCGCAGGCTGCTTGCACATCGCGGATTTCATCGCACCAGATCCCGCAAACGACACCGACTACCGGATTGGCCATCAGCGGATCCCTCGCGACCCCGCAAACACACTCAGCAATGAGGCGCGCATGATCGCCCGCTTCGCCAGCGATATTCGCGAAAACTTCGACCCATCGTATTGGCCGGACATTTCTCTGAAAACCCAAGTCCTCCTCGATGCCTGCCAGCTCTCTAGTGATCTCGGCCGTCCGCTCACGCTGGACCCAGATGCACAGCGCTACACTTGAGCTCCGGCCCGGCGTTTGATTCTTCGAACTAGCCAACCGAGCACCGGCACATCGCCAACCAGCAGTCCACACGCATCCCAGCAATCACGCTGCTCGCGGATCCGACCGTCCGGCGCGAATTTACAATGACTTGCGCCGTGAATCACCCGCTCCTCACCCCGGTGTCGGTATTTCCACGTCCACGCAAGAAATCCGGTCCGATCGTCGCCATCAACATCCAACACAGTGATCGTCATATCCTTGCATAGTCGCAGGCGGTGACTGAACAACTCGCGCACCTCATCCAACCCGGTCGCCGTTTGGAGTGGATCATGAAACACGATCCCCGGCCCGTAAATGTCGCCAAGCCGGTCCAACTTCGATGCGGTGAAGTTGTGGTAGAATCCCGCTATGGCAGTCAGTGAGTCCGGACAGTGCAACGTCATGCGTTCATTCAAGCAGGGAATCGCCAGCGAAGCATGCGCGATTTGGCACCGTTTTCACCAACCGAAAATCAACGGCGGCACAATGATCCGCACGTTCCCACCTTGCCGGTCTTCGTTTTCCTCGATTGCGGTGACCGTGTCGTTTTCAAATTCGACCACCGTTTTTCCGCGCTCCACTCGTGTCACACTGACGAGTTGCCGGTAAATCTGCCCGCTCGCTGGATCCACCCGAGTGACGTAGTTTTTCACGTCTTTGTATTCGATAAACTCCCACTGCCCGGTTTGCCCCTCAGCCGTTTTACGAACCGAGGTTTTCGTTGGTTTGCCCTGTGATTTGGTAACTTCGTCAAGCGTCATACCAATCGCAACCTGCTGGTCATCAATCAATTTCCGCACAAGCAATTGGCGCTCATACAAGAGTTTGAGATTTTCCACAAGTTTTGGGTCTTTCGAGGAAAACGCCCATGGCGCGACCCAACCGGCGATCTCGTCGCGCATTCCTTGGCCACGAACGCGGTAACTGCGGTCAGTGATCGCCTCCACCTCCACCATTTGATCAGGTTTTAAAACCCCAATCCGGTTGCTGCCATTTTTGTAGAAAAACACCGGCGCTTCCTTGACCACTTTGAGATGGAGCGGCTTTTTGAGGGTCTGGCTCATATAAACCACGTCCGGATCAGACTCGAGCAACGATTTGCGGTCCGGGCCGCCCTTCGAGTCGGCGTGGAGCGGCAGCGCCATGCAAGACACGACCAGCGAGAAGATGAACAATTTCATGGTTTTGAACAGAGTAGCGGTTTTTGAGAAAAACGGAACTGGAGTTTGTTTGAGACGCCTTTTGGACGCCGGTCATTCAAAAGGATTTCTGACTCGCTTCAGGGTTGGCCGCAGAGAAATCCTCCGCCATCGTCCGCGTATGTTTCCGCAAGGACCGCTTTCCAGAAAAACTTTCGCCGCCGCCAAAGAAGTGATCCCGGGTGGCGTGAATTCACCCGTCCGCGCCTTCCGCAATGTCGGCGGCGAACCATTTTTCGTCCGCCGCGCCGCTGGCTCCCGCATCGAGGATCTCGATGGCAAATCCTACATCGACTACATCGGGTCGTGGGGACCGAACATCCTCGGCCATGGTCCGCAAGCAATCATCGATATCATCTGTCAAACCGCCAAAGATGGGATTTCGTTTGGAATCCCCAACCCGTATGAAGTGGAAATGGCGCAAACCATCTGCGAATGGGTGCCGTCGGTGGAAAAAGTTCGAATGTGCAACTCCGGCACTGAGGCGACCATGTCGGCCATCCGTCTGGCGCGCGGGTTCACCAAACGGGATTTCATCGTCAAATTTGATGGCTGCTACCACGGCCACAGCGATTCGTTGCTGGTCGCCGCGGGCTCCGGTGCCCTCACCAACGGCCAACCAGATTCCGCCGGTGTGCCTGCTGCGTTCGCCGAGAAAACCCTCGTGTTGCCTTACAATGACGTCGCTGCACTGGAAGAATTGTTTGCCGCACGCGGCGAGGAGATCGCCGCGATCATCGTGGAATCCTATCCCGCCAACGCAGGCATGGTTTTCCCGCGGCCCGGATATCTCGATTTGCTCTGCTCGATCACCAAAAAGCACGGTGCACTGCTCATTTTTGACGAAGTGATGACCGGCTTCCGTCTCGGTCGGGATGGAGTCCAAGGGATCGAAAAAATCACCCCGGACCTCACGTGCTTTGGGAAAGTCATCGGCGGCGGATTGCCGGTCGGCGCATTCGGTGGCCGCGCCGACGTGATGGACATGCTGGCGCCGATCGGCCCGGTGTACCAAGCGGGCACGCTCAGCGGCAACCCGTTGGCAATGGCGGCGGGCCTTGGGCAATTGCGAGAATTGACGACTCGCGATGGATTTGCGCAGCTCGACAAGTTGGGCGCGCACTTTGAGGCTGGCCTCCGCTCGTTGATGGCGGACAAGGGCGTGCCATTCCGCCTGAACCGCACCGGTTCGATGTTCTGCATGTTTTTCACCGATCGCGAGATTATCAACGTCACCGACGTGATGAAACAAGACCTCGAGTTTTTCCGGAAATTCTTCTGGGGCTGCCTCGACAAGGGCGTCTATCTCGGACCCTCGCCCTACGAAACCGGATTCATTTCGCTGGCTCACACCATCGAGGACCTCGATGAGACACTGACCGTGTTTGACGACGTCCTCACCAAAATCTGAGGAACTATGCGTGCGGGATTGTCAGTCGCGGCATTGATGGCTGCCGCCGGACTGATCGTCCCGGCTGGCGCGGTCATTTTTCTGGAAACGGCCGATCCCAACCATCACTCGACCACTCCCGGCGACAACTCCGGTTGGCAATATGAAGGGAAATTCAATGCGTTTCTCGGCGTCCCGATCGCCCCGCATTTTTTCATCACCGCGACCCACATCGGCGGCCGCGTCGGGGATGTGTTGAATTTCCATGGCGACGCTTACACCACCATCGCCGCGCACCCACAACCGGGGACCGACCTGCAACTCTGGGAAGTCGACCATGCCAAACCGTTTCCCACGTTCGCGCCGCTGGCCAGCGCCACGGCCGACACCGGCACGGTCGCCACGATCATCGGCCGAGGAACCCGCCGCGGAGCCGAAGTTTCCGTCGCCGGTGTCCTCAAAGGATGGAAATGGGGTCCGGAAGACTACGTCCAACGATGGGGCCGCAACCTCGTCGACGGTGCCACAACCAGTATTTCCGGGGCGGGCGAGGTCATCTATTGCAACTTCGACTCCCCCGGCCTGCCCGGCGAGTGCCACCTGTCGAGCGGCGATTCCGGCGGTGGTTTGTTTGTGTTGGAAAATGGTCTGTGGCGGTTGGCGGGAATCCACTACGCGGTCGAAGGTCCATTCCGCAACGGCCCGGGCAGCCCGCCATTTAGCGCAGCCCTCACCGATCAAGGGGGGTTAGAAATCGAAGACGGCACGAGTTGGTCGGTTGTTCCCGACACCGCCGAGGACATCCCGTCCGGGTTCTTTTCTTCGCGAATTTCCACCGCAACGCCTTGGATCCTCAGCGTGACTGGTTGGGACAACTCGCTCCCACCCGAAGACTTTGCCGCGTGGCTCAGGTTGTATTTTCCCCCTACCGCCATCGATGAACCACAACGCTCGGGCCCGCTAGCAGATCCCGATGGCGATGGTCTACCCAACCTGATCGAGTATTCGCTGAATCTGGACCCCACATTT
>CAJDVR010000023.1_pt1 | contig 9686 bp, 5 predicted proteins | sample 7391381 | NCBI WGS metagenome assembly CAJDVR01 (sample SAMEA7055695, study PRJEB34461) | soil metagenome | biome: terrestrial ecosystem; feature: Peninsula; material: soil | place: Antarctica | collected 2016
GCGCGGAATTTGTCTTCTAGGGTAAATACCTTGAGATATGCATTTGCATACAATGTGCCTTTCCCGGTCCGCCGCAATTCGATATCATGGCGGCCAGTCGTCACTTCATCACCGATCAGAACCACCGATCCATCAAATGCGAACAGGTTCTCGCGGGTGATGGAAACCTTGCGCAATGATTTGCCATCCAACAGCACTTCCACATCCATCTCCGGTGCGTCCTCACCACTGGCTTTGAAATAACTAGCGATCGCCTCCACCGCAAAGGCTGTATCGCGGGTGGATTCCCAATACGTTGCGTGCTTGCGGTTGTTCACTAGATACTTCGCCAACCCGCGGGTGTCGGCATCTTGCGGTTTCACGGCCGCCAGCAACTTGAGATACCATGCATGCGCTTCCACTTCGCTGCCATACCAATGCCACCAGAAATTGCCATTCTGCAAATCCAAATAGGCAGTTTGATTTTCGGCATCGCGCTTCAGGAATTGTGAAATCATTTTCATGACTTCGTCGCGGCGCGCCTCATCTCCCACGCGGTGCTGCTCCAGACCCAGCAAACATTTCGCATACACGGGAAGACCAACGCGATCGCGGTAGAGGAATGCTAACATCGGTTCGGAGTCGCGTTTTGCTTCTCCTAGCACCCGACGCACGAAGGCATCCATGGCATCCGCCGACCATTTCTCATACTTGCGCTTGTCTTTGATTTCCTTGCCGTCCTTGCGCAATGCCTCGCGCTCGACGTGAAGCTGCAACGCCGCGACTTGCTTCCGCTCATACGCCATCAACCACTGAATTCCGCTGTCGAGCATCGCATCCGGGATATTGGCACCCGTTCCCTTGGCGATCAATAACCCGTGAACGACTACTGCGGTGGTATGAGGATACGAACTTTCCCGAAACCCGGAATACCATCCCCAACCGCCGTCTTCATTCTGCATCGACATCAACCGATCGACACCCTTGGCCACCATCTTCTCGATTTCCAATTCATCGAACACCGGGTTGGTTTGCCATTGTTTCCACTGGGCGGCACGCTCGGCGGGATCACCGAGTTCTTGCGGATTGAGGTTCGTGCGTTTGGCTCGAACTTCCGCTAAGTTGATGTTCAAATCCTTCAACATCTTCCCGGCGAGGACCGCGGGAACAAAGCGGTTGAGCGTCTGTTCGGTGCTATCATACGGGTAGGCTGCTAGATAAGGAATGGCATCCACCACCGCTCCGGCAATCGTCGGCGAAAATTGGATCGTCAACTGCGACAGCTCGGGCCGCCGTTGTTCCGGCACCTCCATGTCGATTTTTGTCGATTCCGCGCCTGGTTCGACCGTGCGACTCCATGCATCTTGGCGTGACATCCCGTGGACCAGCACCGGCAACGTCCGCTCCACAGCGTCGCCATCGTCACCCGCGTCGGCGCGCATCCGGAACTTCGCTTCACCTTCATGCAGCGCTTTGACCCGCCAATCGACACGCGCTTCCGACTTCGCAGCGATTTCCACCGTTTGCGCCGCGCCATCCACCGCTTGCAACGCATCGCCATCGAGTTCCAGCGAAACATTCACCGTTTTGGCTGTGTCATGGTCGTTCTGAATGATCGCGCTGAACACCGATTCGTCGCGCTCGACGAGGAACCGCGGCGCTTGCAAACGCACTAACAACTCCTTGGAAGTGATGATTTCCGTAGTCCCCTCGCCCACTTGCGTGCCCTTGCCGAGCACCCACACACGGGCTTTCCACGTCGTGAGGTTGTCGGGAAACTCTAGCGGAATCTCCGCTTGGCCATTTGCATCCGTTTGGATTGCACCCGACCATTTCAATAGATCTGCGAAATCCTTGCGAACCAGAATCGGATTATCGATCGCAGGCGCATTTTCCGGTGCCTGAGCAAGTGCTGGTGCCGGGGCCACCGCATCCGCCATGGCGGAAAGCGAACTTTTGCTTTCCATGACCTCCAATTCCATCATCCGTGCCCCTGCTGCTCTACCGAAACCACCACCTGCGCCCATGCCGCGGCCCCGAGTGAAGGTCGCATCATCGCCGAAACGACCAAGTTGTTGCATCGCTTCTTCCTTATGGAATTTCAGATTCCCCACCACTTGTGGCAGTGAGTTGCCGATGCCGCGTGGATAATAATTGTTTTTCCATGACCAAAAATTCTCATTGATGGCAGCGACATTCGAACCGCCGGTGAGCGCTTCCAGCGCTTTGTCATAAACCGTCAGCACCGCGATCCCAGTCACCGGTTTGCCCTTCGCATCCTTAAGAGTAATGCGCAACAGCGAGGTCTCGCGCGGTTTCACCCGGTCTTTGGCGGGTTCCAATGTCACGTCGATCACCTTACTAACCGGCGGTAACAGAATCTGCCGGACCGCTGTGTGAAGTTGCGCACCGTGCACAGTCACCCCTTCAATAAACATGTTCGGCATGTCGCGGGCGTCCAACGGGACTTCGACTTCCAGGCTTTTGCCATCGAGCTGGATCCGTTGTGCCTCGCGTCCGGCCGAGCCGGCAACATGGAGAAATAACCAGACATTCGCGTCTTCGCGATCGCTGTTGACGCGGAGTTTGAGCGTCTCGCCGGGTGCATGCTCCGGTTTGTCAGCGATCAGTTCAAGCGGACCAAAATGCCACTCCGCGGAATCCGTCCGGCCGGGGCCTTGGACGTTGAAAATCACTGCGCCCTCAACCGCTTCCCCGTCCTCGAGTGACAAACTCGCAGCAAGCCGGTATTGACCGATCGCTGGTGCAGCAAATTTCTGCCGAACCTCGCCCTGCGCGTCGGATTCCACGGGAAACGACTGCACTTCCTTTTCCTCGATCTTGCCGTCATCGCCGCTGGTTAGGTGGAAAACCTTCAGTGTTCCCTTGGCTCCGGTCACCGGTTTCCCGGCGAGGGTGGCCGCGGAAATCGTCGCTTCCACTTCTTCACCGGCACGGGCGTATCCACGGTTCGTCCAGACGATCACTTCAAAAGGTTTGCGCGCTGCGATGACCGATCCGGTCCCGCGTTCCTCGCGTCGTGAGGCGTCCACCACTCGCGCTTCGATGGTATATCTCGCATCCATATCGCCGTGAATCTCCTTGGCGGGCGCGGTGTCGATCTCGATCTGAGCGGTACCGTCCGCGCCGATCGCCACATTCTTTTTCATCACCAGCTCATCGGGCGTCCATCTGTTTCCCTGCCACCACGGCGGATTCGGCGGCATGCATCCCCAAATTTCCCAACTTGGATGCCATGTTGCCTCGCTGCTATTCCACCATGCGCCGCGGCCATACAACCAATCCCAGCGCCATCCGGGAAACCACCGCTCGTTCATCGAACTACGTTTCACGATCACCTCGACATTGGCATTCCGAACCGGCGAACCATGGAAATACGTTGCTTTCACCGTCGCAGTGAATTTGTCCCCCAACTTCACCGGTGCATCAGGCGCTTCGACTTTTACTTCGAATTCCGGCTTCCGGTATTCCTCGACGCGCAAACTAACCGACGCCGAAATCTGGTGTTCGATCTCAAACATGGCGGTCCAATTCCCAAGCACTGCGTCTTTCGGAATTATGACACTGGCCTCCACTGCGCCGAGCGCGTCGGTCTTTTGGTTTTCCAGTTTCATCACCTCTTCGCCGCGGCCGTTGGTCAGCACCAAAGTGCCGGATTTCTCTGCCCATGCCTCTTCACGCGGTTCGAAATACCCGACATTCCGCAGATAAAACTTCAGGTGCGCGGTGTCGCCCGGTTTGTAGAGCGGTCGGTCCGAAATCCCGTAAGTGATGTCGCGGTTGCCGTTCTCCAATTGTGGTTGCTCGACGTAAAGCGAGTTGAATCCAAAAAATGCCGGTGCTTTGCCTTCGGAACGGGCCACAGCGAGATACTGGAAATTCTCTTTCCAATCGCCCGCCTTGAGCAGGGTTTTACCGTCGTTATCGGTGGTCCGCGAAAACTCATCGGTGCGGATCTCCATGTTGCGGTCACCCGGTTTTTTGCGCTCCAAATTGAGCATCCGATAACCAAAAAACTCGACCTTTGCTTCCGCGATCGGCGCACCGGATTCTGCATCCGCCAGCCACCATTGTTTTTTCCCACCGACGTCATTTTGGGCGAGCACCGAGTCGACAATCCAAACGAGCGTGTGAAACGTATTGCCACCATCGATTTTCCCGGTGACCCACCATGCGCCCGCAGTATCCAGCGGGACTTCCAAATCGGTGCGAGTTTCGCGGTGTTTGTCGCGGGCAGTCAGCGCCGTTTCCCAACTGGCAGCCGGCTTGCCGATGTATTTCTTGCCACCGCCATTCTCTTGGATCAACCGCTGGGCTATCTGTGAAGGATTCGTCCGCTGCCAATCCAGCTTACGCGGATTGCTTTTCAAATACGCCATGGTGTCTCGCAGCACCGCCTCCATGTCGACCGGCGCAGCCGTTAGTTTGATCCGCGCCGCATTTCGAAATACCAATGGCACCGTCGGTTTCACACCGGTCGGCACGGTGGCCGCTGACTCAAAGCGCGCCCAGTTCCCGGTGATCTGGCTGAGCAGCGCCTTGCGTGAACCGTTCGGTCCCGGGCCATGAACCTGGATCGTTTTCCGCAGAATCTCCGCCGCTTTATCGTATTGCCGACGAGTCAGGAAAATGTCGGTCAACGAATCGCCGGCACTGCCGCCTATCGACTTATTGTCGAAAATCGACCGGTAAAGTGCGATGAAATGATGTTCGGCAGGTAGTTTGAACCGGCGCACGCCATCCGAAGTTTTCGCCAAGCACTCGTCTTCGGCGAGCGTGTCCATTTCCAAAATCCCCTTGGCACTGTCCGGATCTTGCTGTTCCCACCAACCGTAGGACGCGAGCGTCGATGTGCCGAATTGCGAGCGCGAAAAATCCGCCCGCTGGGAAACCATCAGCGCAGCGGAACTCTCTTTATCGGTGCTCAAACGGACTTGCTCCTCCAGCGCAAACCTCCAGCGCTCACCGTCATTTTTTGCGGCGGCCCATGACGTCGGTAATTCGTAAAGCACCGGCGCCTCGTCCTTCCACGGCGCGCCCTCGGTGCCGCCTTCGGGCCCCGGTTCGTTCCATTCCGGCAACTCGGCCAATGGCGTGAGCGTCTGCAATTTCCACGCATCATTTCCCATCAACGTGCTAGCCATCATCCGCCATGCCAGCACGCCTTCCGCATCCGACGACGGTTTTGCCACCGCCTGTTGGAGCAATTGCAATCCGCGGATGTGATCGCGGTAGTCGGTGGAAATGACCGCCCCGGCCGTCGGCTGTGGTTCGTCGCCAGCCATCTGCCGGCCGCGTCCACGGCCATACCGAAATTGCGCGTTGCGGGTAAATTCGCCTGCAATGAGCGTCCCGGCGTGCGGCGCGTTTTGATACGCCTGCCCTGCTGATGTTAGCAGCGATGTGTTTTCAGGGTGCGCTCCAACCGCACGCTCGACCAACCCATCAAATTCCGACCAGGCATCAAGTTGCCCTAGCGACTCAATCGCGCGTTCCAGATCGCGCCCAGACGCCTGATCCGATAGCGGCAGGAGCTTTTCCTGGTAAAAATCCACGGCATCTCGCCAGAGCCCACGCTCGACAAGTTTGTTGCGCTCAGCGCGCAGCGATGCGGGAGATTGTGCCATTAACTGCATCGCAGGCAGCAAAGCACACCAACAAATCCAAGCGAGAATCTTCATAGCTCCGACTATGACACGCGAACCCCGCTTTCCTTGGAAGAAAGTTTTGCGAGTTAGGCCGGCACCGCTTTGCGCAACTCCATCACTGTGATCGGGGGGACGTTGAACAGGCAGTGGTCGCTCACCGCCAAGTCGAACAACGCATGCTCAGAAATCCGCAACGATACCTGATACGTCACAAACACCGTTTCGGGACCCATCGCTTGGGCAATGTTTTCCAGCAACTGCTCCCTCAAATTGCGCTCCATGATCGTAAACGGAATCCCTGAAACGATGTAGTCCGGATCGGCGATGCCACGCTTTTCGAGGATCTCCGCCAGTTCCAGCGCATCGCCGTGGACAACCGTCACCCGCGGATCGCCGCGGAACTGCTTCTTTAAATGCGCAACAAAATGCGCATCCAACTCGATGAGCAACAACTGCGACTCGGGTCCCATGCGGCGGGCGATTTCCCGACTGTGGCAACCTTCGCCCGGGCCGAGTTCCACCACCGTCCGCGGCTGAGAAAAATCCAAGTGTTTGGCGGTTTTACGGGTGAGAAATCCCGAGCTCGGGACCAAGTAGCCGACGCGGATGGGATTGGCGAGCAAGCGCTTGAAGAAAAGAAGACTCATCGGAGGTGTGATAGGAATGGACACTGCCAAGTGCCTCAGGTCCAGCAGGAGTACGATCCGAGGCTCAAAAATTCGCCTACCCACCTACGCCCATAGTCGTCCGATCCTTTCAAAAAACGGAAGCGGTCCGGCCGATCATCCTCGAGGAAAACCCAATAACCCCGAGGCATCTCAGCCGGACCGCCTTGTCTTGCGACATCCATAATAAAGCAACGTCCGTGCCAACCGTCATGATCAGCCTCGCGAGTGACAAATTTCATTGCCAATCGAACGATCCCTTCCAAACCAGCCTCACCCGGCGACGGCCCGCTCGCTGCATATTTTTCCCTCCTGACGGATCGTCTCTGCAAACTTTTCATCCACCGCCGACGCCGCAACGCCGAGCCGTTCCCTGTCATTCTGTGGCCATGACGACTGCATTGGCGGCCGCGTATTCTCGAGCGTGCGTCAGGCTAATGTGGATTTTTGCGATCTGATTTTCGCTAGCAAAGGCCGCAGCAGTGCCGGTCAGCGCTACTTTCGGCGCACCCTGCGAGTCGCGGGTGATTTCCATCTCCAACCAACCGACGTGAGCGCCGATCCCCGTGCCGAGCGCTTTGGCGATCGCCTCCTTGGCCGCAAACCTCGCGGCGTAATGCAGTGCCGGGATTTTATGCCCGTCGCAATAGGCGCGCTCCGCCGTGGTGAATAATTTTGCCAAAAATGGCTCACCGTGGCGGTCGATGGCCGAGGCAATGCGACCGACTTCCACCACATCGATGCCGATGCCAAAGATGCGCATCATTCCTAGGCGGAGTATGCGGCCATCAGCCCCTTCATTTCACGCACCGCGGCGGTCATCCCGATGCGAGTGGCGCGCGCCACGATGCTGTGGCCGATATTCAGCTCGGCAAGGTGCGGCACGCTGAGCAATCGCGTGATATTGATGTAGTTGATCCCGTGGCCCGCATTCACTTGCAGTCCCGCGGCATGGCCGAGTTTCGCCGCCGCGATCAAGCGCTCGGTTTCTGCGTCCAATTGGTCGTCCGGCGCATTCGCAAACCCACCGGTATGGATTTCAATCATGTCCGCGCACGTTTCCCCGGCCGCTTCGATTTGTTTCGGGTCGGGATCGACAAACAAACTCACGCGGATGCCGGCGTCCTGCAATCGCGCGACGACCATGCGGGTTTTATCAAAGCTGCCGAGCACATCGAGGCCGCCTTCTGTGGTGATCTCCATCCGCGACTCCGGCACCATGCAAACAAACTCGGGCTTCAATTTCAGGGCGATACCAACCATTTCCTCGGTCACTGCCATCTCAAAATTGAGCGGCGCATTGACCTCGTCGCGGATGCGGTAGGCATCGGCGTCCTGAATGTGGCGACGGTCGCCGCGGACGTGCAGCGTGATCGAATCTGCGCCGCCCGCGATCGCATCTTGGGCTGCTTGGATCGGGCACGGTTCGGCGTTCGGAGAAGTTGGCGTATGGGCGTAGCGAGCCTGACGAATCGTGGCAATGTGGTCGATATTGACGCCGAGCAAAAGTGACATGCGGTGGAAATAGCGGTGCAGCGGTCGCACCGCAAGACCGGGATGCCGCATCGTCAGACGGGCGGGGAAAGCAATGTGAACGGATACCACGGCAAGTTCCGCAAAAACCAGAATGCAAACACCAGCGCCACCAAGCACCATGTCCCACGGATCCCTGGGTTGAGCCGAAACGGCAGCGGCCGACCGCGCACCCAACCGACGATTTCCAGCCCTATGCCGGACATTGCCACGGGAAAAAGTACCAACCCCACTGGGTTCATGCGGAAGGCCTCGCCCAACCGACCGTGCAGCGCGGCATGCGTCGCCCGCGTCATTCCACAACCAGGGCAGTTCAGTCCCGTGAACCGGTGAAACAAGCACTCCGGTAAAAATGGCACCTGCGCCGGACCATGCCGCATGAGAAAAACCGCCGCTGCCACCAGCACCAGCGCGCCGGCGACCACCCAGGCCGACCGTGTGTGCAGTGCCGTCATCCGTTTACCGTACCCCGGACAAGGAAGAAAACGCCCCGCCCAACAGGGCCAGAACCATGATCAAAACCCAAATCCCCACCGAGACTAGACACCAATTCTTCGCACTGGTGGATGCTGCTATGGCCCCGTGGATGTCACCCCGGGCACGCAGTCCGTCGACTTTCGCAGCATAAACGATCGCCGGGATCCCCAGCGGCCAGCAGCAGAGAACCGTCACCACGATGGATTGCCAAAGGTAGTTCGGCACTGGTGGCGCATAACCCATCGGCGCGACGGCATGAGGTCGCGGACCAGCGTGCATCGGCGGTTGATACGGACTCACCGCTGGGAGGCCGCCCGCGAATTCCTGCACCTGCCCCGCCGGCAGCCAATCCCTCATCCCATCGCGCCACACCAAGTCGTTCGGCGAGATTTCGCCGCCAGCCAGTTTCGCACGCAGTGCGGTTTCATCGACCGGCCCGTACTGGGTGCCGTCCTTGGAGTAGTGCCACATGGTTTCCTAATGGGTTGGAAATACTAAAAACGAGAAAAGGAAGATAAGATCTGCACGAGGAAAAACACGAGCACCAACAACTGCAGATACCCGCAAACCAGTCCGCCGATCGCAAGTCCTCGGCCGCCCACTTGCTGTGGTGCCCTGCCAATCTGAGCCATCGCCATGTGCCCGCAGATGACCGCCGGGATTCCCAAAAACGCCATGCAGGTCACCAAACCGAGAATGCCACAAATCAAACTGGCAATCGCCATCCCGGAATTCACCGGCCCGACCGGCACGTAATATGGTACCGGCGCTGCCATGGGTATCGGCATCGGTTGGGTGCCATTGGCAGGGATCGCAGGCAGTTGCGTAGTCATCATCCCGCTGGACCGGAGTTGCTCGAGCGGCTGCCAGTTCGGCAGGCCCTCGCACCACACCAACGTGGTCGGTCCCACGCGTCCGTCGCTGACCATCTGATGAAATGTCGCCTCATCGACCGGGCCGGCCTGCTGTCCGCTGTGTTCGTAGAACCATTGCTGCATTGCGCGGGCCAGCATTCGCAGCCGCACCGCGCATGGCAACCGGGAAATCTTGCTATGGGTTGCGGGAAAAAAGCCGTTGCCACCGCCCCCCTCGCCGATACCCTCCGCGCCAACATGATTATCGCACCGAAAATCCGCGGATTTATTTGCACTACTGCCCATCCAGAAGGTTGTGCGGCCCACGTCGCCGACCAAATCGCAGTCGTCAAAAGCCGCGGGATCATCGCCAACGGTCCGAAAAAGGTGCTCGTGATCGGAAGTTCCACTGGCTACGGCCTATCCTCGCGGATCGCCGCGGCGTTCGGCTCCAACGCTGCCACCATCGGCGTGTTTTTCGAGAAAACCGCGGAAGGCGATAAATGCGC
>CAJDVR010000070.1_pt1 | contig 9669 bp, 9 predicted proteins | sample 7391381 | NCBI WGS metagenome assembly CAJDVR01 (sample SAMEA7055695, study PRJEB34461) | soil metagenome | biome: terrestrial ecosystem; feature: Peninsula; material: soil | place: Antarctica | collected 2016
CAAACCATCGGCCAGTTGTTGCGGAGTCGCACCGAAGCCGGAAATTTCCTTTTTGAAAAACAAGAATGAGGCGGCGACCAACGCGATGATCAACTGCCAGCCGAGTTTCTGCCGACTGCTGATCCCGTCGGACGTCTTTTCCTTCACTTTTTTGTAATCGTCGCAGAACCCAAGCAACCCGCAGGCCGCCATGGTGCAGGCGCAGACAGCGATGAACGGATTGAGCGGGCGGGCGCAAACCAGCGTCGAAATGAGCACAGTGCCGATGATCAGCACGCCACCCATCGTCGGCGTGCCGACTTTACCGCCGTGTAGTTCCGCGAGTTTGTGGACTTCCGCGGCATTGCGGATCGGCTGGCCGACTTTCAGCGAGATCAACAGGCGGATCACTCGCGGACCAAAAATCACCGACAGGATGAACGACAACAATCCAGCGCAGGCGGCGCGGAACGTGATGTATTGAAACAGGTTGAGAAATGTGAATGTCGACGCCCAGCCCTCCTGGCCGGACGCGAGCTCGGCTTGGAATGCTTGGTACCAGAAATCGTAAATCGCAGGGAGCATTAGGTTTGAGGAAATGCGGCGTGCATGACGCGTTCAACACCGGCCGAGCGGCTACCTTTCAATAGGACGACATCGCCGGGTTTCACCTCGCGGGATAGCCAGCTGGCGGCTTGTGGGAGTTCGGGAAAATGGTGTGTGCTATCGGCACCGCGGGCGATTCCTTCCGAGCCGTCGCCCACAGCGACCACCGTGAGGCCACGCTCGGCGGCCAGTGCGCCGACGCGCAAATGGGCGGTCTCGGCGTGGGTTCCCAGTTCGCCCATGCGACCCAGCACGATGAACCGCCGCGCGCCGTCTTTCACCGGGGTATCAGCGAGCGTTTCGATGGCGGCCGCCATCGATTCCGGGTTCGCGTTGTAGGTGTCATCGATGATGGTGGCCCCGCGGAATTCGTAAGATCCAAGACGGCCGGCGGTCAGCTCGGCATCGGCCAACCCCGCGGCGATGTCCGCCGGGGAGATCCCGAGTTTCCAACCCACGGCGGCGGCAAGTAGCGCATTCGTGACCATGTGGCGGCCGGCAACGGGCAACGACGCGGCCACCGGCTGATGGCCGTCGATGGCCAACGAAAACGATGCGACGGCTGCTCCGGTATGGATATTTTCCGCACGGACCTGACCGCGATCACCGCCCACCGGCACGACCATCGCCGCAGTTTGATGGCGAAGTTGTTCAAGAAAATCGCAATCGGCCGGGAGAAACAAGGTGCCGCCCACCGGCAGCGCGCGTCCCAGCATGCCCTTTTCCTCGGCGATCTTCTCGCGGCTTCCCATGAACTCGATGTGGGCCGTTCCGACATTGGTGATGATGCCCAAGGTCGGCCGGGCAATCGCGCACAACGGGGCAATTTCACCGGGATGGTTCATCCCGATCTCCCAGACGGCGGCGGTGTGCCCGGTGGTGGTGGCAAGCACCGTCAACGGCAGGCCGATGTGGTTGTTGAGGTTCCCGCGAGTGGCGGAAACATGGAATTTGCGACCCAAAACCGCGGCAGTGAAATCCTTGGTGCTCGTTTTACCATTCGAACCGGTGATGCAAACGACCGGGATGTCGAGCTGACTACGCCACCATTTCGCCAACTGCTGCAGCGCAAATAACGCGTCCGGCACCACAATCACGGCGGTCCCCGGCGGCAAATCGCCTTGCCATTGTTGGACCACAGCGATCGCTGCGCCCTCCGCCAGCGCTTGAGCAGCAAACTTGTCGCCAATGAAATTTTCGCCGCGCAGGGCAAAAAACACCGACTGCGGATGCAGCGTGCGGGTGTCCGTGGAAACGCCGCCAGATGCGACCACGTCGCCGCAGCCCGCCGCGACCGACGCGCCAAGAATGGTGGCAAGTTGGTGGGCAGTCAGCGGGTTCATCGGTCTTCGGAAAGGGCTTCGGAGCGGTCGCGCAGGGCTTTGCTCGCGTGCTTGCGGTCGTCGAACGGCACGGTTTCAGTGGCAAACTGCTGGGTCGTTTCGTGACCTTTGCCGGCGATGATGATGACATCGCCCGCCAGCGAGTTGGCGACGGCAAATGCGATCGCTTCGGCGCGATCCGGGATGCTGCGAAAGGGTTTGCCGGACATGCCTCGTTCGATTTCGCGGATGATCGCATCCGGGTTTTCAGAACGTGGGTTGTCGGAAGTGATGATGCAGGCGTCGCTGTAGCGGGAGGCGGCGGCACCCATCAGCGCGCGTTTCCCACGGTCGCGATCACCGCCACAACCGAACACCGTGATGAGTCGCCGCGGGTGGAGCTCGCGTAGGGTGCGACAAGCATTTTCCAACGCATCCGGCGTGTGGGCGTAGTCCACAAAAACGGTCGCGCCGCCGGCGTTGCCGACGTTTTCCATGCGTCCGCGGACTTGTGGTGCATCGGCCAAAGCCGCCACGGCATCGCGAGGACGAATCCCGCAAACGCTGGCGGTAGCGATGGCCGCCAGTAGGTTATACACGTTGAAGCGGCCAATGTACGGGGCTCGTACCAGGAAGGTTTTCCCCTTGGCAGCCAGCTCGAACTCCATACCGCGGGCGGTTTGCCGGAAATTGTTGGCGCGGAAATCCGTGTGGACGCCGAAGCCGTAACGGATGACCGGCATGGTAAGCCGCCAATTCGGCACCGCGCGGGTCGTCGATATTGATGACTGCGACCGGTTTTTTCCCCAATGGATCGGCGGCAACCGTGGTGAACCAACCGGCTTTCACTTGGAAATACGCATCCAGCGTGCCGTGGTAGTCGAGGTGATCTTGGGTGAGATTGGTAAAAACACAGGCGTCGAACCCGACGCTCGCGACGCGCTTTTGCTCGATGCCGTGCGAGGAGACTTCCATGGCAACGCCGCGGCAGCCGTTGTCGCGCATCCGGCCGAGAAGATGTTCCAACTCAATCGCATCCGGCGTGGTGTGCACCGCCGGTTCAACCGACTCGCCGTCGTCGACCGAGATCGTGCCGAGCAGTCCGGCACGGTGCCACGCCGATTTCATCAAATGGTGCAGCAGAAATGCGGTAGTCGTTTTGCCATTGGTGCCAGTGATCCCGGCAAGCCGGAAATCGCGCCATGGATCGCCGGCCATGGCGGAGGCCAGCGCGGCCACAGCAGCACGAGAGTCCGGGACATGCAGCCATGCGGCGTCTGCGGTGTAGTCTTTCGGTGGCGCCTTTTCCGCCAAAATGGCGGAAGCGCCAGCGGTGAGCGCCTCATTGATGAAGCGATGGCCATCCACCGCCGTGCCGCGGATGGCAGCAAAAATCAGCCCCGGTGCCGCCTCGCGCGACGATCCAGTCACGCCGGTGATTTCCACATCCAACGAGCCGGATGCGGTCACTTTCGGTAATTTGGCTATTAGCTCGCGGAGAATCATTTGGCAGCGGTGGCAAGCGGGGTGGTCATCGGTTCAGATGGTTGCAAATTCATGTGTGCAGCGACGCGCGTCGCGATCTTGCTGAAAACTGGTGCAGCGATGGTTCCGCCGAACGCCCGCACTTCCGTCGATCGCGGGTCGTCGATCACCACCACGCATACAAATGCCGGATCCTGCGCAGGCATCATCCCGGCGAACGATACGATGTGGCGGTCCGAGTAGTAGCCGCCGCGCGGCCGATGTTTCTGGACGGTCCCGGTTTTCCCGGCGACGCGGAAGCCATTCACTGCGGCCTGGGTGGCGGTGCCGCCCTTAAGCACGACCTTTTCCAACGCGGCGCGCATCTGCGCGGCAGTCCGCGATTTGATCACCTCGCGCACCACTTCCGGTTCGTAATCTTCCACCACGGTCCCGTCGTTGGCGATTAAGCTCTTAACGATGTGAGGCTTACGCAGTTTTCCATCCCCGGCGATGACGGCGTAGGCGCAGGCCAACTGAAGCGGCGTGATGCTGGCGGCGTAGCCAAAACAGGCGCGTGAAAAGTCGATCGGGTTGCCGGTGTCACGAGCCATGCCGCGGCTTTCTCCGCTGAGTTGGATGCCGGTTTTCGAACCGAATCCAAATGCGTGAAGGTATTCGTAGAACCGCTTCGAACCAAGCTGGCGACCCAAGCTGTAGGTCCCGATGTTGTTGGATTTTTGCAGCACACCCTCAAACGTGAGAGTCCCAGCCGGGTGGGCATCCCGTAGGATCACGCCGCCAGAGTTGTAGTATCCATTGTGGCAGAATACCGACGTTTGAGGAGAAACGAGCCCCTCATTGAGCGCGCCGGACGCCGCCACGATCTTAATCGTCGAACCGGGTTCATACATCTCCTGCATCGCATAGTTCCAACCGTTTTCTTGGAGGTTTTCCTTCAGGTTGAGGTCGAAGTTCGGACGACTCACCAACGACAAAATCTCGCCGGTCTTCGGATCCAGTAGGACCACAGCACCTTTCTTGGATCGGTATTTTGCAAGGCCAGCGTCGAACTCTTCCTCGACGATTGCTTGAAGACCCATGTCCACCGTCAACTTGACGTTCAATCCAGCGCGCGGCGGTTTCAGGCTACCGACAGTGCCAGGCACCATCAACCCTCGTGCATCACGGTAATGTTCGCGGTAGCCATCGCGTCCGGCGAGAAATGCCTCCATCGACGCCTCGACGCCGAACACTCCTTGGACTTGGGCGTGCGATTTGCCAGTTTCGTCCTTCACGGATTTCTCACTCGTGAAACCAATCAGGTGAGAAGCTAGGGTGCGAGTGGTGTAAAAACGCTTGTTCGCGTTTTCCTGTTCGATCCCTTGGATCCAACGGCTGGAAATGTCGTCGAGAAGTTGGCTGGCGACATCTTCCGGCAGATCCTTGGCAATCGGGATCCAGGTGACTTCGCGGCCGTTCGCGTTCTTGCTATTTTCAATTTTTTCGCGGAGCTCCTCGCGTCGCATGCCGAGCGGGCGGGCAAGAATCCCGATCGCATAGGCAAGGTGCTTTTGGACAATGATTTCCGGCTCTTGGCGGGCGAGAATATCACCGCGCAGGTTGTAGATCCGCCGACGTTGCTGGTCGGGCGTTAGTTCCGCCCAATCCGCACTCAAACTAGCTTCCTGCGCGGCCAACCCGAAACTCGCCAGCTTCGGGTCCATCAGGATTTTTTTATCCACGATGATGGTGGTCACCGGGACGCTTCGGGCGAGAGGTTCTTCGTGTCGGTCTACGATCGTGCCGCGAGTCGCCGTGAGGACTTCGATGCGGTGGTAATCGCGGCGAGACGTTTCCTCATAGTGCTTGCGGTTGACCAACTGGATTTGGACTAACCTCCCGGAAAGCGCGCTGAGCCCGGCCACCAAAACTAGGCACAGAATGAGGCAGCGGGTCTGGAAGGTTGTCTTCAATGGCTATGGGACGGCAAAGGCCACACTGTGGCGGGATAGGGATGGGCGCTCGATTTCTTCGACAACTCCCATGGGAATCGGGCGCAGCGAAGTGCCGTTTTCCTCGATCCGAGTGCGGATCGCGAAGCGGTTGAGCAACTGGTCCATGCGCATCTCCGTGGTGCGGATGTCAAGCCGTTGTTGGCCGATCCGACGGTCGATCGCTTCAATTTCCCGGGAAATCTGGACTTGGCGATTTTTGTAAAACGCATGGAGGATCCCACCACTGGCGGCGAGGCCTGCAGCAAGGAAAATTGCGAACAGAAACACCAGGGAAGACGGTCGGCGGTCAGTGCGGCGGCGGTTCATGGGGTCGGTGGCAAGAGCTGGGCAACCCGCAGCTTGGCACTGCGGGCTCGGGGGTTGCGGGATGTCTCGGCGGTAGTCGGGGCGATCGCCTTGCGGGCGAGCAGCCGAAATTGGTATTCAGGATTTGGCCGTGGTTCCGGCCAGCCACGCTCGTCGAGAAAGGGCGTCGAACGATGCCTGAGAGAGCGTTTTACCAGCCGATCTTCTAGCGAATGAAATGTAATGACTAGCAACCGGCCACCCGGGTTGAGCACGGCCGGCGCAGCAGCCAGCGCGGTGGCCAGCGACTCGAGTTCCTCGTTTACCGCCATTCGGATCGCTTGAAATGTTTTGGTCGCAGGATGGGTGCGACCGTGACGACCGGTGGTTTTCTCGATGAATTCCGCAAGATCCAGCGTCGTGGTAAATGGACGGGTAGCGCGGCGGCCGACGATGGCCGCTGCAATCCGCCGAGCAGACGATTCCTCACCGAATTCAAAAAGGATTCGCACGATCTCCGCTTCCGGCCAGCCGTTGACGATGTCCGCAGCGGTGCGTGGGCTAGATGGTCCCATCCGCATGTCGAGCGGTCCCTCGCGCATGAACGAAAACCCGCGTGCGGCGGAATCGAGTTGGCGTGACGAAACTCCGAGGTCCAGCAACCAGCCATCTGCGCGCTGACCGTCACGGAGCAACGGGGATTGTTGCACATCGGCAAAATTCCCTTCCCAAGTGGAAAACCGATCGCCGAAACGGGCGAGGCGCTCACGAGCATGAGCGAGCGCTTCCGGGTCGCGATCGACACCGAGCACCCGGGCGCCGGCTTGCAGAAACATCTCGCTGTGACCACCGCCACCGAGCGTGCCATCGATGATGAATTTCTCCGGTCCCGCCGCCATCCAGTCCGCAACCTCCGCAGGGAAAACCGGGAGGTGGTAGCCACCGCCATCCGCAGCGGAGTTTTCTGAAAAATCAATGGGCTCCTGCGCCGACAACCAGCCAGGCGCAGCGCAGGATACCATTTGCTTGTCGCCTCCGCGCGCCGTCCCGGGCAACGCGGTGCGTCCCAATGAAACTTGTCTCGATGGCTGCGCCGACAACCAGCCAGGCGCAACGCAGCTCATCGATTCAACCGGCGCAATCCGTCCTGTCCCGAGGATAGAGCCGCGCCGGGCCATGGAAATCACCAGACGCCGCACCGACAACCAGCCAGGCGCAGTGCGGACGTCTTTTGGAGTGGCCAAGCTGGCCGCTGTCCCGAGCGGCCGGCCAATTGGCCGAAAATTTGTCGATGGTCGCGCCGACAACCAGCCAGGCGCAGCGCGAACCATCGATCCAATGAGCGCGCTAGGCCCCGTCCCGGGGGCGGAAGCGCGCTGTCCCAAAAAAGCAGTCAGCGGATGCCGCACCGACAACCAGCCAGGAGCGGTGCGGACATCCGATTGCAGCGACACACCAGCCTGCTGTCCCGAGCCGACCGACGTGTCTGAAATTGTTCTCCCCCACCCGCCCCACGACCATCCGCGGCGAACCGCGGTGCCGCGGGGCGCTTCCAGAATCGTCGTTGGTTGACAGCAAAACATGTGGGAAAATTCAAAAAAGTCTTAGAAAACACCGAGATCATCTTGTTCGTCGCCGGTGATGATTGCGTGGTATTTGTCGAAATTGGACTTACTCCAGACTTCGAAGTGGCGTCCGCGACCGGCTAGGACTACTTCCGAGTCCGCGCTGATCCCCGCTTGTTCGCTGAGTTCGCGCGGCACCGTGAGTTTGCCTTGGTCGTTGATGACCGTCTCGCGGCAGAGCAGTGCCAACTTCTCCAGCAACCGGGATTTCTCAGCCGGCGGCTTATCACTGTTGGTGATTACCTCCACCCGATGTTGGTAGGCCTCACGGGTCAACACCTTCACCATCGGCAGTCCTTCATCCTTCGAAAACAACAGAAACATCGGCGCGCCCTGCTCGCCACGCCACGCCGGCAAAACCGAAACCCGATACTTCGGGTCGATCTTGTAGGAGTGAGATGCTTTGTAGCGTTGTTCGTCGAGGTGCACGGGCGGGAGATTGTTCAAATCTGAGTGCCCAGAAGTACACGGATTTACACCTACCCGACAACCCCAAAGTGAAATTTTCCAAATCTACTTTTAAATCACTCTTAATCAACGACTTACGAAACCTTTTCCGGAACGAGCCAACACCCTCATGTGGACGATTCGGCATAAAATTTCCGGCATCGACGTCTAAATTTTGTGTTTTTCGGCTGCCAGTGACGCTTCGTGTACTCTGCTACCCGGTTTTTTGCAAATTTGTGTACTGTCCGATCATATTGGAATCCCGCTTGTCAGGTTGGGCGCTACCGGCATGGTTGCAGCCAGTGAATTGGAGACACTTCCTAGCGATCTTTCTCGGGGCAGCGGCCTTATGGATTCCGGTCTGCGGCCAAGAGATCTCGGCGGGTGCGGGCGATAGAAATCCCACACCCCCGGCATTTGGCGTGTTGGACCGAACAGGATATTTCCACCGCAAGTCTGGATCGCAGGAACGGATTTCCGCGCGGATTCGGGCGCTGCAGCAAAAACACGATTTCATGCTGTATGTGGTGGTGGAGCCGGTGCTGTTGGGATCCTCTGCGATCGAACACGCGTCCGAACTGCAGCACGAATGGCTACCGAACGGCGGCGGATTGGTCGTCGTACTCGAATCGGACAGCCGCAAGATCGGCACCGGCCGCGATGTCGCTGCAATGCAGGCGACAGCGGAAACTCCAACCCGGGTCCCCACATTCGAAATGGATGCCATCGTGAAAAACGCGCTGGATTCCACCGACGCCACGGCACCACCGGATGCGTATTTGGAGGCGCTGGTGGCAAATCTCGCGGACGGTTTCGACGGCTATTTCCAACGTCGCGAGGAACCGCCGCCAGCGAGCCGCTCGTTGAAGCTCGGGTTATTGCTGGCCGGCACACTGGCGGTGCTCGGGTTAGGTGCCATTGGCATTGGCGGATTGATGCGCCATCCGGCCGTTGCTGGGCCGGCGACATCGCATTTCCCGCCAGTCGACGGACGCGAACGACTGGGAGCGCCGTGCGGCGCGCAAGTCACAACTCGGAGTTTCGGTCGTCCAGACGACGTCGGCTAAACCCTCGATTGCCCTTTCGAAGGGGTTTGTGGGCTGGGAGATGCTGCGGCAGCAATGCGGAGAACATGTGTACTAGCGGGTACGCTACCAATGCTAGCAAAACTCCCATCGACAACATCCCAAGAATGAAACTGGCGGCATTGAGGTGACCGGCACCGGGGACATCGAACTGCACTTTCGCGAGAAACTTGGGCATCGGCACGCCGAGGACCTCCCGCATCCAGTGGCCAAGTTTGAACTGCGCCCACAGGATCGGCGCGGTGGTAAATGGGTTGGTCACCCAGCAGGCCGCCATTGCGAAAGGCACGTTGGCGCGTGACCGCATCGCCACCAGCGCTGCCGGCACCATTTGGAACGGCATCAACATCATCGAGAAAAACAAGCCGATCGACAAACCGGCTGCCACGCTGTCGCGGTAAGGAATCCACAAACTGCGCTCAAATAACGGCCGAGAGATCACCTGCCACCACCGCCGGTGGCGGAGTCTCTTGTGGCGCAGCGCACGAAACGCCCGACGCACCATTCGAAGGTATTGGACTTTCATGGCAAAAACGGGCGGCACCTTTCGGCAGCGAGTCCAGTGAATCAACCGCAAATGCTTGCCCTCCCCCACCGGCCCGTCCAGCCTCCGCGCCCACTTATCCATGTATTCCTGGCAAGCATTTATCTTGGGCGTGATCGAAGGGATCACCGAATATCTCCCAGTCAGCTCGACTGGTCACCTCCTCGTCGCCCAACGGTTGATGGGCATCGGACTGGAAAGCCCTGCTTCGAAAGCAGCGGCAGATGCTTTTGCCGTCTGCATCCAAGGCGGTGCAATCATGGCGGTCCTTGGACTCTATTGGAAACGGGTCGT
>CAJDVR010000025.1_pt1 | contig 9652 bp, 8 predicted proteins | sample 7391381 | NCBI WGS metagenome assembly CAJDVR01 (sample SAMEA7055695, study PRJEB34461) | soil metagenome | biome: terrestrial ecosystem; feature: Peninsula; material: soil | place: Antarctica | collected 2016
AGTGGAAGTTCCGTCCGTGGCTGGGCCTCAGCGGGGACGCCCAAGGCGAGAGTGCCGGTAGTGACGTTGACTGACTCACCGGCGAATACATTACCAAGAAAGGTGTTGGGATGAATTTCCGCGGTAAGTCCGCGCAGAGTGAGGCTCTTTAACACGTTGCCCTCCGGCCATGTCATTGCCATTCCTCCCGCATTGGCGGTTTGCGGGTTCACGCGGAACTGTTGCAATTCCACGGTGGCACCGGATGATTTTTCGATCTTCGCGATCAGTCCATTGCGGAACGGGCTGCTGTTGGCGTAAATGATCGCAAGCCCGGCGACCAGTCCGGCGGCGACGACCAAGATCAACGCGGCGGAGAGTTGAAGAATGCGATTCCGACGCGACCGTTGCTCGACTTTTTTGTGTGGCTGGTTCGAGCGCCGTTTGCGCTTGCGGACGCGCATCGCTTGGCTGCCATCGGCGCGGGTTACCAACTCGCCTCCTTCCGGAGTTCCTTGGCCCGGCGTTTTCAGCCGGTCCATCATTTCATCGATCGAATACTTCTCTGGTTCGCTAGGTGCGGCGGACATCGGGTCTAAGCGGGAAATGGACGAATCGGGTGGATCAGCGGTCGCGATATGAACGCCCGGTCAGGTCCATGAGTTCCACATTCACCAAGAAAATGAGTGCGGTAGATGTGCTTTTACGGGCCTTCGATTGGAACAATCGGCCGATGATCGGAATACTGCCGAGAACCGGAATCTTATCTTCAACGTTCTGCACGGCGTCCTGCAGCAAGCCACCAGCGACGATGGTGGAGCCATCCGCAATATCCAAGCTGGTCGAGAACGAGTTTTTGCTGAACACCGGCATCAGGATGGTGTTTTCGGTCAACGGGACGTTCACCGGGATCCCCAAGATGTCGGTTTGGGGGCTGTTGATCGGACTGCCGTAGTTCACGAAGCCATCGAAATCGCTGAAGGTTGGGCTTAGGGTGACGGTGACGAATTGTTTGCTCGGGTCCGCCACTGGCATCACCTCCATAAACATCCCGATATCACGCTTTTTGAATGCGGTGGGAGTGGCTGGAGTAACGGGAGTCGCGCCGCCGCCGCCACCGCCAAAACCGAAGTCATCGTCGTTGTTGTTGCCGGTGCTAGTGGGGATTTCCGCGGGCTCGTATTCCGTTGGGTAGAGCATTTCGCGGATGACGGCGATAGAGGCCGATTGACCACTGCGGGTAACCGTGCTCGGGCGGGCCATGATGTCGGTGCCCTTCTTTTGGTTCAACCCTCGCATCAACATTTGGACCGTTGCGTTGCTGACCTCGCCGCGGACGCCGAGAACGCCGGGGGCACGGTAGCTAGTTTGGCGGCCGCGCGGAAATTGGATGAGGTCGTCGATGGCATTGTTGGAAATCGCGGTGTCGCCACTGCGGTTGCCGGATGTGATCGGGTTGCTTGCGTATTGGCCGGGAGCCAATGTGATGTCGTCGATATTTTGGCCGTTACCGACGGTGCCGCCACCGAGGTTGAGTTTGGAGTTGCCCGGCACCCATGACGGACCACCGAAGCCGAAGTTGTCGAGTAGCCAGTCGAATCCGAGTTCCTCAAGGTCATTTTGCTGCGCCTTGATGATTGTGACGGAAACCTTCACCATCACCGGTTCGGTTTGTGCCACTGCATCGACAATCTGACTAATGTACTCTTGGTTAGCCTCAGTATTGAGGACCCGCAGGTTGTCGGCGACTAGGCTGACGGATGCGCCGTCAGGGAAGACAACACCTTGTTTTTCGAGTGCTTGACGGACGTTTAGGCGCTCTGGCAGTAATCCCGCGTTGGATGACGGTGTGGCAAACGGGTCGGCCGATTGCGTGGCGTCATTGCCGCCGGTGCTGATGCTGGAGAGGAAATCGGGTGGCACCCGATAAGTCCGCATCACCAATTCGGCGGAAGTGGATCCCGCGATGCGGAACACTACGGAGAAATCATCGGTGGAATAGGACGTGTGAGTTTGATCGGCGATGTATTTGAGCAGCTGCGAGAGTGGGAGGTTGGAAACGTGAAGATCGAAGCGGGTGTCGCGAATTCGCTGCGCAGCTTCGGGGTCGGCATCTCCCAAGTTGACCGTGATATTGACGCCGGTGCCATCGAAGGTGTCGTTCTCGCGGGCACGGACGCGGACGAAATCTAAAGCTTCAGCAAGCGTGGATTGGTCGAGATCGACCCGCGGGATCATGATGCGGTCGATCTTATTCCGAAGAGAGATTGTCTGATCATTTACTGGGGCGGTGCCGCGGGCGAGCGTCAACTCGGCATCAGTTGGCGGGGATTGAAGCTCCCACGCTGCGTCCACGTTTTCGAGCATTTGCTTGCGGGCTTGATCGTAGGCGGAAGCGCGGTAATTGGTTTTGGCGCGTTCGACATTTTCCATTCCGCGACGCGCGGCGGTGTTGGTGGGATCAACACGCAGGACATTGCGATACTGGTTGTTTGCCTCATCGAATTTTCCGAGATTGTAGGCACCCTCCGCAGTGTAGAGCAGCCGACGGACGGTATCGACGTCTTTGGCGTGTTCCTTAGTGAGAGCAGGATTGGTGCGAATCGGGTCGTCGAGTTGGGCACGAAAGGCGAGGGCACCAGGGTTTTTCGGGGCAACATCGGGCGCGAGCACTTTGTCCACGACTGCTTTCGCACCGGGGACGTCCCCTTTGCGGGCCAGCAGGCGGGCTGCTTCCACGGACGCTTGGGCGTAGCGCTCAGTCGTTGCTTTACGGAGCTCGGCGGCGACCGGGGCGTTTGGTAGCAGGTCGCGGGCACCGGCGTAGGCCTCAACGGCATCCGAGTATTTTTCCGCTGTGTAAGCTTCATCACCTTTGCGGAGAAGGACTTGCGCTTCTTCGATGGCGTTCGAGCGGCGGCTGAGTTCCGTGGCTGCGGTATTTGCACCGCGATCGGGCGCACCCGAAGCCATGGGGGCTACAAGGCAGGCCGCTGCTAGAATTGCAACGCTGCCACGGGAAAATGGATGGGGTTTTCTGGTCTCCATGGGGATGGTGCGGGGAGGTATAGATCGCCCATTCCATAAGGGTAAGCCCAAAATCCGGGAATTTACCGTTTAAGGTCCCAAGGAAACAACAACTGGACCTCGTGGTGGACCCTTCGCGCCGGTTGACGTCGCAACCGAGCGGGTAGTTTGGTCTCAACGAATTCGCGAATCTTCTCAACCAGCGGCCGAAGCGTGTGCATGAGAGCAGTGTTCGTGCGAACCGATTCCGCTGTCAATCATCGAACCCATCGATCGTTTGAAAAAATTCACGGGCAGATGTGGCGTCGTGATCGATTTGGCTGCGCAGTGCGTCGAGCGACGGGAATTTGATTTCCCCGCGGAGGTGGTGGAAAAAGCGGATCTCCAATTCGCAGCCGTAAAGATCACTGGCGAAATCGAAAACATGCACTTCAAGAACGCGGGAGTGGCCATCGACAGTTGGTCGCAGGCCGAGGTTGGCGACGCCGCGGAGTGGGGGACCTCCGGCGGTTGTGGCGTGGACCACCCAGACTCCATCGGGCGGTAGCTGGAGCTGGCCGGTGGCGAGGTTGGCGGTAGGGAACCCGATGGTCCGGCCGAGTTTTTTCCCTTCCACGACTGTTCCGGTGACGGTGTATGGGCGGCCAAGCATCGCTTGGGCGTCGGCGAGGTTGCCGTCCCGGATCGCTTGGCGGATGCGAGTGCTGCTCACGCGATCGCCGTCGAACATGACGGGCGGCAATGCTTCGAGAGTGAATCCGCGGATCGCCGCTTCGTTTCTGAGGAATGCGACATCGCCACCGCGGTCTTGGCCGAACCGCCAATCTTCGCCGACGGCGATGGTGCGGACCGGGGCCGCCATCAAACGCGCAAGGAACGTCGCTGCGGGGAGTTGCGCGAATTTGAGGTCGAAATGCAGTGGAATGAGTAGCTCGACGCCCAAGTCAGCGACGACGCGCGCTTTGTGGTGTAAGGTTTCTAGCAACGATGAGGGCGCTTTGGCAGGAGCGATCACTTGGATCGGATGGGGGTCAAATGTCAGTAACCCGGCCATGCCACCGTGCTGTGCCGCGGCTTCCACAGCCCGCGCAATGACGGCCTGGTGGCCGATATGAACCCCATCGAAAACACCCAGCGCAAGGTGCAGTGGCGTGCCGAGTCCAGGCAGTTCCTCCAGTGTGTGACAGGTTCGCACAGCGCGTCCGATAGCGGTGCGCCGCGGTGACTTCAAGCCCTTCTGTGTCTGTCGCAGGTTCAGCAGCAGCCTTTGTTACAGCCGGATTTGTTGGGTTTCTTCTTCGGCCGGATAAACCGGTAAATGAAGATTCCCAACGTCGCAGCGACGACTCCGAGGGCGGTGTAGCTTTGCCAGTCCATCTTTAGAATCCGAGTAATTTACCGCCTTGGAAGACGACAAGTGACCCAACATACGCGAAACCCGTCATGAACACAAATTGTCCGATGGCCCATTTCCACGAGCCAGATTCGCGAGCGACCACGGCAGTGGTCGGCAGGCATTGCAGCGCGTAAATGAAAAACACGAGCAGCGAAATGAGTGATAATGGCGTGAAAACGGGTCGTCCATCCGGCCATTTTGAGACGGCGAGTTGGTCGCGCAACAGCGTGCGGTCTTGTTCCTCGTCGCCGGTTTCCTGGACACGGTAGAGGATGGCCATGGAGGAGACGAAAACCTCGCGGGCGGCGAATGAGGTCAAGATCGCGGTGCCCATTCGACCATCGAAGCCGAGCGGTTTGACGGCGGGTTCGATGACTTCGCCGATGCGGCCCATGGCGCTGTGGGCGAGTGCGTCGGATTGATCTTCGCCAGGCTTTTTCGGGTACGTGCTCAGCGCCCAAAGGAGGATCGAAAGGCCGAGGATGACGGTTCCGGCTTTTTTCACGAAAGCGAAGGCGCGGTCCAGCACGTGGCGAAAAATGTAGCCCCACTGAGGTTTGTGGTAGGGCGGAAGTTCCAGCAAGAAATGCCCAGGAGTGGCATCTTCCCCGAGTCGGCCGCGGAGAATGCGCGCAACTACAAATGCAGTGATCGTGCCCAGCGCGTAAATCGCGAACAAGATGAGCGCTTGTTTCCAAGTGCCCTCAGTTTCTCCGATGAGCAGGGGAATGATCAGGAAATACACCGGCAAGCGGGCAGAGCAGCTCATCCAAGGCGCCACGAAAATGGTGGTCAGGCGTTCTTTTGCCGAGTCGATCGTGCGGGTGGCCATGATCCCAGGGATGGCACACGCATACGAGCTGAACAGCGGCAGGAACGACTTTCCGCTGAGGCCGGCCTTGGCCATCACGCCGTCCATTAGATAGGCGGCCCGCGCCATGTAGCCGGAGCTTTCCAGCAGGCCGATAAACAAGAATAGCAGAACGATTTGCGGGACAAACATCAACACGCCGCCGACGCCTCCAATGATGCCGTCGGTGAGTAGTGAGCGTAGATCACCTTCCGGCATCTTCGATCCGACCCATTCCGCAAACGACGTTTTTCCTGCTTCGATCCATTCCATCGGGATCTCCGCGAACGAAAAAATCGCCCAGAAGACGGTGAAAAAAATCAGCGTCAGACAGATCCAGCCTAGAACCGGATGGAGAAGCACCGAATCGATTTGATCCGAACGCGTCTGCTGGTGGGCTCCAGGTCTTCGGGCGGCGAGATTGCAGACGCGCTCGATAAATGCCCGGCGGTCGGTTTCGGGGTCGCCGTCCGATGTCCGCCAAGGGGCGGTGGCGGGGACTGGCAGCGGCAGGCGCAATGCTTGTTTGAGCTCGATGATCCCTTTGCGCGCGTTTGCCTGCATCGGCACTACGGGGATGCCGAGTTCTTCGGAAATTTTGGGCGGGTCAAGTCGCAGCCCGCTTTTCTCGGCGACGTCCACCATGTTGAGGGCCAACACGCACGGCAGTCCCATTTCGATGACTTGCACCGCTAGCTGGAGGTGGCGTTCGAGGTTCGAAGCATCGACTACGCAGACGACAAGATCCGGTTTCGCAGCGCCCGGAAGTTCGCCGTGAAGGGCGTCCAACGCGACTTTTTCATCGAGTGAACCGGCTTGCAGCGAGTAGCACCCCGGCAAGTCGAGCACACGCATCCTGCGGCCGTGTGGCGTGTACGTTTCCCCGGATTTTACGGCCACCGTCACGCCGGCGAAGTTACCAACCCGCTGGTTGGAACCCGTCAGGGCGTTAAAAAGTGTAGTTTTACCAGCGTTCGGGTTGCCGATCAGTGCGATCGTCGAAATGGCCTCTGTAGCTTGGGACATGGAATGTGAATCAACCGATCGGAGACACCAAAACCTGCTCCGCGAGGTCCCGGCTGATGGCCATACGGGTGCCGCAAACTGAGCAAATCAGGTTTCGCCCGCCCGCCAATTTGCGGACTTGCAGTTGTTCACAGAATCCTAGATCGCGCAGCCGGGAGCACCCGGGACCGAGCAAAACACGGATCCGCACATCGCAGCCGACCTTGACTTGGTTCAAGGTCATGGCGCTGTCGATTTTCAAATCAGCCGCTAGCGTGGTGGACATCTCGTCGGGAGGTTCGCCAGTTGAGAATCATTTGCAACAAGAAAAAACTCATTCGACCGCGGGTAGGTCTCTTCAGATAGGCAGATTCGGGGGACGGAGCGTGAGGATGGCAAGTTCGGGAGGGCACGCAAAGCGAGCGTGAACTCCGGTGGTGCCGATTCCGCGGGTAACAAAAAGCGACGACCGGCCGGCGTGGAATGACCCATAGACGTATTTACGACCAAACTTCGGGGTGACCGGCGTGGTGCCGAGCCATGGAACACGGCACTGGCCGCCGTGGGTGTGGCCGGACAATTGCAGCATGATGTCGCGCTGAGCGGTCATTTCATCGAAATAATCCGGTTCGTGGACCAGTGCGAGAATGGGCGTTGCGGCGGGGATGCCGCGCATGGTGCGGACAGGGTCGGGTTTGCCGAGCCACACAAAATCCGTGCCGGCCACGGCCAGTGGTTCGCCGCGGATCGGCAACACGGTGTGCTGGTTGATGAGAAATGTGATGCCGGCAGTCTCAAATTGGCGGCGGATGGTTTCGCGGTCGCCCGCCCAGCCGTCGTGATTTCCCATGACTGCAAAGACCCCGTGTGGGGCATGCAGCTCCCGGAGACGTTCAAGCAGCGGGATCAAAACGCTTGGCTCGTGATCGATGAAATCTCCGCACAGGGCGATCAGATCCGGCTTTTCCTTGCGGACCGTTGTGAGCAGTTTTTCTAGCAAGGCATCGCCGGGGCCAGGGCGAAAATGGAAATCCGCGAGCAACGCAATTCTCAAGCCATCGAGCGCCGGTGGCAGCCCCGCGCACGAGACATCTTTGCGGGTGATCCATAACAGCGAGGGCTCGATCAAAAACGCATCCGCTAGGCAACCGGCCGCACCGGTCATCCCCGCGGCAAGAGTGACAAGCGCGCGACGACGAGTGAACAGCGGTGATGGAACTGGGTGCACCCGAAAGATGGTCGGTTGGCTGCGTGAAGGTTGAATCTACCTCCTTCGAAGACGCTTACCGGCCCTCTTGGATCCGCTCTGCAAGCATCTGCGGCAATCCAGCAGCGAGGATTTTCTTCTGCGTCGTCGCAATATCGTACTCGATGCGCCGAAACGTGATCAGGTTTTTGTCCAAATCAAAGACTACGTAGCAGGCGCGCCAGTCGCCATCCCGCGGTTGGCCGACGGAACCGACATTGATGAAATACTTGGCTCCGGGTTCGATCACCACGGATTCAGCGGGGACCTCTTGGACCTTGTCGGTTTTCATGTAAACCCGCGGCACGTGGGTGTGGCCATGGAAGCAAAGCTGCGTGAATTGATAGGAAAAGTTCGACATCGCATCGAACCGGTTGGTCACGTAGTTCCAGTGAGATGGCTGATCGAGTGTGCTGTGGACGACGGTGAATTCGGAAACTTGGCGGACCATCCGCAGGCGGCTTAGCCATTTCCGCTGCTCATCGGTGAGCTGGGCACGCGTCCACTCAAGGGCGGCGGCGGCGACCGGATTCATGGTGTCGAGCGAGTGAGTGCCCGAGGCGTCTTCGTCATGGTTGCCCTTAACAACGGGGCAATTCATTTCGCGGACGATCTCCAGACAGGCGACTGGATCCGCATTGTATCCGACCACGTCGCCTAGGCAGACGTAGTCAGTGACGCCTTGCTCTGAAGCATCCGCGAGGACTGCCTGCAAGGCTTCGAGGTTGGCGTGTATATCACCAAAGAGTGCAATCCGCATAAAGGGGTCCAGGGAAAGGGGAGGGGGAGTTTGGTCGGAGAGCCGCCTCTGTCGAGCCGAAACCCGTTCGTTGTCAATCCTTGAACCAATCATTCGGTCCGGCCGGGGGCGGCAGCGGTCCTTGGAAAACACTCTCCGCGGCTGGCACCGACAGGGTTTTTTCGAGTGATTCGAGAGCCCCGGCCACTCCGTAATTCGGATAACGACCACGCACTTTCCGCCAGTGGTTGCGCAATGCGTCGTACGCCGCTTGCGGCGTTCCGAAAAGCTCAATGGCGCGTGATGCGGTATCCATGGCGGGGTTTTCGTAGGATTCGAGCACGAGGATCATGACCATCAACGTCGGAACTCGGTTGCGCGGGTTTTCGTAGAGCTTGTGGAGCATCTTCAGCGCATCCGCTTCGCGCCCGTTGACTCGAGCCAGCACCAACGCTTCCGCCCGCTCGACGTAGCCGAGCGCCCGACCCGTCGCCACCGCACGGCCGTACGCTTCCGCTGCTTCCGTGAATGTTTCGTTGGGATCGCCAAATGCCGGATATTTGAAATCGTCGGACAGCATGTCGCCGAGCGATTTAAGCAGACTCCAATTGTCCGGGTTATTGCGGATCCCGCGTTCCAGAAATGCCCGGCCGCGGAGCACGGAAGTCCGCCATGCTTCCCGACGGCGCAAGGCAGGCAACTCCGAGTCGTTGATGTAATAGGACGCAGCGTTCGTGCCGATATGCCACGCCCCGTTCTCCCAGTAATACGTCGAGTTTGGAGCCAGCGCGACGATCGTGTTGTAGGTATCCGCCAACGCATCCCATTTGCTTTCCTCGAAATACCCGAACGCGCGAAGGTTCAAGAAAGTGGCGACCAGCGTTCGCAACCCGCCGAGCGCCACTGCCCAACCGGTCTGGTCGATCTTGTCGAGCGCACCGATTTCAAGCGGCGGCGAAAGCAGGTGGGCCTGTCGCAAGTCGCGGGTCACCGCGGCCTCAAATGGCATCCGCGCCGCGCCGAATGCCAGCACGGCTACAGCCACCAATCCATTGCGCTGCCATGGTTTCATCGTCTAAAATTCCTTTTTAGCAAACACCGCCCATGACACTACCGTGAAGAATACCGCGTAATACACGCCGATCGCCGTCAATTTACCCAGCACCGCCAGCGGCATCTCCTGACCCTCAATGACGGCGTCGATCACGTTGAATACTTGGAAATCCGGGAAAACCACCGAGATCAGCAGAGTGCCGATGCGACCTACCACGGTTTGCCCCGCTTCTCCGGCAGACAGGAAGGCATTGCGGGCGTCCGCTTGGAAATGTCCGATGAAATAAATCATGAAGCTGATGATCGTCGTAAATAACGTGCTCGACGAAAACGTGGAGATCAGCAGCGCGATCGACG